>Ga0210017_1000716_pt1 | contig 28548 bp, 35 predicted proteins | sample CryGeyCG2014_020_FD_183966 | JGI IMG/M metagenome (GOLD analysis project Ga0210017, IMG submission 183966) | Groundwater microbial communities from aquifer - Crystal Geyser CG08_land_8/20/14_0.20 (SPAdes) (version 2) | ecosystem: Environmental > Aquatic > Deep subsurface > Groundwater | place... | reverse complement strand
AGACAATAAATTTCTGGATGCCCATCTCTACGCCAAGGTAAAATAATCAACCCCGCACCAGAAACTTTGTTTTGGTACGGGGCAAGAATTTAGGCCGAAGTTGAAAATCGCCAATCAGGCGGTTTTTTGGTAGGATAAAATTGATGTTAATTAAAGTTAAGATTTTTCCAAATTCAAAAAAGGAAGAAATTGTTAAGAAATTAGAAGACAGTTTTGAGGTAAGGGTCAAAGAAAGGCCGGAAAGGGGTCTAGCCAATAGGGGAGTGGCGAGAATTCTTTCTTCATATTTTAAGCTCCCGAAATCAAAAATCAGGTTGGTTAAGGGGTTCAGAAGAAGGAACAAAATCTTCGAAATAACCAAAATTTAGCTCGAAAATAAAAATTATGAAGCTTTGCAGCGCTTGTTTATTAGGAATAAAGTGCAGATACGATGGCAAAAGCAAGCCTGATAAGAAAGTTATTAATTTGGCAAAAAAAGAAATTTTAATTCCCGTTTGTCCAGAACAATTAGGCGGATTACCGACGCCGAGAGTTCCTCAAGAAATTCAAGGATGCTCAGGAGAAAAGGTTTTAGATAAAGAATGTGGAGTAATGAATAAAAAAGGAAAGGACGTTACAAAGCAATTTATCCGCGGAGCTTATGAGACATTGAAAATTGCAAAAATAATTAGCATTAAAGAATTTATTGCTAAACAAAAAAGTCCATCTTGCGGATATGGCAAAATTCACGATGGGACTTTTTCTGGTAGATTAATTAAAGGAGACGGAGTGACAGCTGCTTTATTGAAAAGAAACGGAATAAAAGTAATTACTGAAGAAGATTTAAAATAACCAACTCTAGTAGTAGAATGCTTCGCGTTCACTACGGGGCAGGGAATTAATTGAGCCCTGAACTACAGCGGAGTTGAGTACAGGGTAAAAAATAAAATTTATGAATAATAATGCAAAAACAAAAATTGGAGCGTGTGGAATTTGTTGCACAACTTGCGGTCTTTATGTTAAGAAGATTTGTTCTGGGTGCAATAAAACAAAGGAAGGCGTTGAATTTCTAAAAAGAATCAACGCAAATTGCCCCGTTTTAGAATGTGCAGTTAAAAACAAGATAGATGTTTGCTCTAAAGGTTGTGAAAGATTTCCCTGCAACCGATTCAAGAATTGGCCTTTATCAAAAGAATGGCTTCAGATGTATAAATCAAGATTAAAGGGCGGTAAATAACTAAAATTTAGCTCGAAGTTGAGAGTCGCCGAGGGGACGGTTTTTTGGTAGGATAATTTAATGTGGTTTTTAAATTACTCAAATGTAATAGATCCTGTATTAAAAGAGATTAGGATTCGTGCTATAAAATTTGCTAGAATAAAAGCTGGAGACAAAGTGTTAGATGTTTGTTGCGGAACAGGCGATCAGGCGTTTCATTATGCCAAGGCAGGGGCCATTGCTTACGGGATAGATTTAGATACAGGCATGATTAGAGTAGCTGAAAAGAACAAGAAAAAGTTAGGGATTAATAATGTATTTTTCCAAATCGCCGATGCTCAAAATTTACCATTCAAAGACAATTTTTTTGACTTTATTTCCATTTCTTTTGCCCTCCACGAGAAAGAACGTAGAGTAAGAGACAGGGTAGTTTCGGAAATGAAAAGGGTGGTAAAGAAAGAAGGAAGTTTAATTTTTATTGATTTCCGGGTTCCGTTACCCAAGGGCCCTTATTCTTTTTTTGTTAAAACTATAGAATATCTTGCTGGAACAAATCATTACAAGTATTTCAAAGATTACTTTGAGCAGGGCGGATTAGGCGAAATCTTAAAGCAGAATCAGCTTCGTATAGAAAAGAGAGAACATACAAAAAATGGCATCTTTGAAACGATAAAAGCAAGAAATTAAAAAATCGCCCAAAAGGCGGTTTTTTTGGTAGAATAGAATAATCGGAATTTAGGCCTAAATAAAAATTTATGAAAGAAGAAAAATTTCAGTTCAAATTAAAGGGAAAAACATTACTTTGTATTGACTGGGCAAATGTTTATGGCTGGCAGGAAAATTTAGATTGGAAGATTAGTGCCGACAAGCTTATTGAATATTTATTGTTTTATAAAAAATTTTTAGAGTTAATTTCTATTTCAGCACCGACATTACGAAAGAATCTCAAGATTTTATTAACGCATTACAGAAAAAAGAAGAAAAAGATAAACGATTTTCAGTTATAACAAAAGAAGTAAAATACGTACCAGTAGATTTGGATAGGTCATATTTGGCAATGGATTTAAAAGAAAAGAATTAAAGAATTTACTTTCTCAACCACTTCAAAGAAGAAAATGCGATTTTGATATAGAAATTGTCTTTTTGTTATATTAAAAGCGTTCTACAAAGAGAGCAGAACGCTTTTTAAATTACTAAATCGATGAATCTTCATTAAGATTAATTTTCTTTGCTGTAGTATAAGCATCATAAACATTGAATATCCAGAATATAGGATACAAGATAAAACCAATCAGGATAAACATTGAAACTATTAAAATAATCCCAATAATTATAAATCCAATTCCTTTACCAACCTCGCCATTATAAATCTGTCCCAAACCAACATATAAAACAGATAAAACGGCAGCAATTCCTGGATTTTTAACTTCCTCTCTTTTAATCCTTACTCCACATTTCGGGCATATTTCTGCTTTAGCATCTATTTCTACTCCACAATTTGGACAAAATTTAGTAGCTTTGACTTTAATCGTTTTTTCCATTTCTTTATCGATATAATATTAAGAGCTGACCCGACCTTTAAAATTTGTCAGCTATCAGTTCTCTTAAACTTTTTCCAAATCCAGAAGGTAATCCTCTTTCTGTTTTTAAAAGAACTTTTCTTTAGAGTAATACAATTAACTCAAACTGTCAAGAAGGGGAAAATAGGTCAAGCGCCTTTTTTTTAATTTTGTTATTTTGCAGTTTTTTTAAAAAAAATGACACCTATTTTTTTCCTCTGTGGGATCTTTTTTCTCTCACCCTTTTAAGTTTGGTTAAAAACTTCTTTCTTAAACGAATATTCTTTGGGGTAATTTCCAAATATTCGTCCTCATGCATTATGCTCATGCCTTTTTCAATGGTCAGTTTTATTGGTGGCGTTAGTATGATATTTTCATCAGATCCGGCGGCTCGCAAATTGGTCAATTCTTTCCCCTTTGTCGGATTAACTGTTAAATCGTTACCCTTGGAAACGTTGCCGATAATCATGCCCTCATAAACTTCGGTGGCGGGTCTAATATATAAAGCTCCCCTGTTTTGCAAATTAAAAAGAGAAAACCCGAGAGCTTTGCCCGTAGTCATGGAAACCATCGACCCGAGTTCATTTTTTTTAATATCTCCGGTGTGTGGCTTAAATCCGATTACCCGGGTATATAGCATTCCCTCGCCGCGCGTATCGGTCACAAACTCATTCCTGTAACCGAGCAAACCGCGAGTTGGAATTTCAAAAATAATTCTTACGTTTCCATGTTCCGGTTTCATCTCTATCATATTGCCGTGGCGCTTTAAAAGTTTTTCAATCACTGTTCCAGATATTTCTTCCGGCACATTAATAGTTACTTCTTCAAACGGCTCGTATTTTACGCCACCTTTTTCTTTAATAATTACCTGCGGTTGTGAAATTTGGATTTCATAACCTTCTCTGCGGATGTTTTCGAGCAATATTTCGATATGCAGTTCTCCTCTTCCGTAAACTTTATAATAATCAACTGGTGAAAAATCAATTTTTAAACCGACATTTACTTCTAGCTCCTTTTCCAACCTTTTTTTTAATTGTTGGTTGGATACGAATTTTCCGTCTTGGCCGGAAAAAGGAGAATTATTAATGAGAAAATTCAAAGCGATTGTCGGTTCGTCAATATTGATAGACGGCAAAGCGTTTTGATTTTCATTTTCACAAATAGTTTCTCCGATGTATATGTCGGGTAATCCCGCAATCATAACAATATCGCCGGCGCTGGCAACCTCTACTTCTTTTCTGTTCATTCCTTCAAAAGTAAATAATTTCGTAATTTTCCCCCTTCTCATTTCGTTTTGGCTGTTTTTTATAATCACATTCTCTCCTTGCCTTATTTTTCCTTCATAAATTCTGCCTATGGCTAGCCTGCCCAAAAAGTTGTCGTATCCAAGATTAAACGGCTGAAAATACAAAAGCTTGTTGCCTGCTTCTTCGCTAGAAGCCACCGGCACTTTTTCTAAAATAGCGTCTAAAAGCGGTGTCAAATCGCTTGAACTGTCTTCCAATCTCTTCTTTGCTATACCATCGCGGGCAATCGCGTAAAGCGTGACAAAATCAAGCTGCTTATCGTTTGCCCCCAGATTAAGGAATAACTCAAGAACCATTTCTTGCACTTCTTTTGGCCTGGCATTTGGTATATCAATTTTATTAATTACAACAATCGGTTTTAAGCCCAAATCAAGCGATTTCTTTAAAACGAATTTTGTTTGCGGCATCGGTCCGTCTTGGGCGTCGACTATCAAAATTACAGAATCAATTGAACGCAAAACGCGCTCGACTTCTGAGCCGAAATCGGCATGGCCGGGCGTATCCACTATATTTATTTTAGTGCCTTTGTAATAGACCGAGGTGTTTTTGGAATATATGGTAATTCCTCGTTCTTTTTCCAGGGCGTTGGTATCCATAGTGACCCCTTCTTCGGTCATACCCGTCTGTTCCATCAGAGCGTCAGTCAGAGTGGTTTTTCCATGATCAACATGGGCGATAATTGCAATATTTCTGATTTCCATAAAAATTAAAACCGCTTTTTGGACAAGCGGACAAGAATTACGAAATATTAGTCTGCTTTTATCTATAATTAATATATTTGAGAAAAAATGTCAATCCGTCTTTTGGCTAAGGTGATTTTTGGTAGAGGACTTGCTTTCCTAAAGGAATAAGCGTATTATACAAATAGTACTATTTGCAACTCACCGTGACAAAGGATTGCTTTTTATTTAAAAATGACTAAAAAACAACAATTTTTATTAGAGCATAATAAATTGTCTCCTTTAAACTTGCAGGCCACAATATCCTTGCTTTCACGTTTTAGAATAGAAAAAACTTCGCTTTTTAAAGATAATGACTGGCCAATAGATAAACTTCGAAGACCTTTTATTTTGTGGCTTACTTCTTTGACGGCTGATGAAAAAGAAAATATTAATGAGAAAGAGATATAAATTAAATAACCGAGACAAAATGGGAGGAAATAAATATGATAACATTAAACCAGGATTAGCGCCAAAATAGTATATGACTAAACCTTCAAGTTTTTGGTTTGAAATTTTGCGAAGCCTTGATTTTTCATAAATAATAAGTTATTATATAAAGCAATAAGATTCTTATTTACCTTTCCTTACATAATAATTTATGTGAGATAGAGAAATGAGATGAGAACCTCGCTGCGTGCGAGAACCTTGATTCGCTAATGTATGAATATATATTCTTGAATCAAGATAGGTCGGCTTAATAATATTAATTTTACGTAAGGAAATATTATGGCAAAAAAATTATATGTCGGCGGATTAGCATATGAGACGACCGAAGATACCTTGAAGGAAGCTTTTTCTCAGGCTGGAACAGTTGAATCAGTGGTTATGATCATTGATAAAATGTCCGGTCGCTCAAAAGGATTCGGTTTTGTCGAAATGTCATCCGACGAAGAAGCTCAGAAAGCTATTGAAATGCTTAATGGCAAAGAGATTGATGGAAGGAATATTACAGTAGCTGAGGCTCGTCCGCAAGAAGCTCGTCCCAGACAAGGCGGATTCAACCGCGGTTTTCGCGGTGGAGATAGGCGAGGATTTGGTGGCCGCAGAAATTGGTAAATAAATACTAAAAAATCCCCTAATTGGGGTTTTTAGTTCTTAAAGTTTGTTTAGGATAAGAAATCAGCTTATCAGCTGGTTTTTTATTTGCGAGAGGAAGAATAGGTGAGTCTTTACTAATTCTTCCTTTTCTGCCAAAAGGCTAATGAGCGATTTTTTGCTAATTAGCTATTTTATTTTATTTTTTTTTGAATATTAAACTTATTATCTAATTTTGTAAGTTAAGGTCACCTCAACCCGTATTAAGTTTTCACCGATTTCAACGGTGGGGGAGGCTGTTGCTTCTTCTGCCATTTCTTTCATACCAAAATAAATTGGTTGTGGGACAGTTCCGCTTTCACTGAAGTTAGTAATTCTTATTAACTCTACTCCTAATTGAGAGGTAATTTCTTTTGCTTTTGTTTTTGCCTTTTCAATTGCTATGGTTCTTGCCTGATTTTTAAATTCTTCTGGTTTTTCAATTGTTAATTGTAAATTTCCAACTTGATTTGCTCCATTTTCAGTACCTGTTTGAATAATATCTCCAATCTTTTCCATATCTCTTATTTTTACTTGCAAACTTTGGGTTACCTCATATCCTACTAAAACTCTTTTCCCTTCTGGCAGGGGATAGATTTCTTCTTTTTCTTCCTCATGCCATTCATATCTTGGATAAATATTAAAATCAGTAGTTTTTAAATCTTTTTCCTGGATACCTTCTTTTTTCATTGCTTCAATCACTGAGTTTATTTTTTGAGTATTTTCTGCCATTGCTTTAGTTACAGTTTCTGCTTCGTTTTTAACTGAAAAGTCAATTATAGCCAAATCAGGTTTAGCATAAACTTCACCCTCGCCTGAAACAAAAATAGTGTTGGCTGCTTCAATATCTTTGCCAATATATTCCGTCTCTTTAATTACATTATGAATCTTAAAACCAACTAGAAAAATCAGATGAACCAGAAGGATAATAACAACAATAATAAAAGCCCTTAATAGATTCTCATTATATTTTTTTTCTAAAAAATTTTGGTTATCCATAATTTAAATTTTAGTATTTAGTTATTGCCGATACTTGCTTCTTTTATTGTAAGAGATTTTAAAGGAATTATCAATGTGTTTTATATTTAATGTCGTAGCAATACGATAATTTCATATTGGTGTGAAATTTCTAAATTGCCTTGATATCAATTTTAAGTTACAATAATAAGGGTCGACAAAAATTGATTAAAAATCAATTGAAAAATTAAAAAATAATTAAAAATATGAAAAACAATTTAGTCACTATTTTAGCAATTTTGTTAGTAATTGTTTTAGGGGCGGGAGTTTATTTTTATACAAATGTTCAGGGTAAATTAAAGATGCTTCAGACTGAATTAGGAAACCTTCAATCTCAGGTTCAGACATTAAATCTGGAAAAAACAGATTTGGAAACAAAAATAGCTCAAGGGCTGGCTTATGTTGAATATCTTGATGTTCTTTTATGGCCGATGTTTGAAGAGGCAGGTATTACTCCTAAGTTTGACTTTAGCGACCCAATGCAATACCTTTCTGATGTTGAACAAAGAGCGAAAACCTTAGATGATGAAATATTGATTGATAATTTAAATAAAATCAAAGCAGGCGACTCTAAAGGGTTTAACGCATCCCTGATACGCGTTCTTGCAAAATTAGAAGAAAGTCTAAAAAAATAAATTTTTCTAACTCTAAAATTATCTTAAAAACTTTTCAAAAGCAAAATAAAAAGTCCTGCCCCGCTTAGCGAGGCAGGACTTTTCTGTTTTAGATTAACGTCCAAATTTTTGAGTCCTTCTTTTTTGCCAACACTCTCTGCAATAAGTTGGTCTATCTGGAGAGGGCTCAAATGGAAGTTCGGTTATTTCTTTCCCGCAATCAGCGCATTTCCAATTTCCTTTTAACATTTTTCGAGGAGGAAAATCTCTACTTGGACGGTCATCAAATTTTTTGAATGCCATAATAATATGTGAATTAAAATAAAAATTAAAAGCGACCTTTATGATACTTCAACAAATTCAATGTCATTCTGAACTTGCCGAAGGATAACCCTGAACCGCCCTACTTACTAAGATACCTCGGCTCACGAGCTTATACCTAATTATAGTCATTATTTTTAATAAGTCAAGCAAAAGGTTGAATAAAAGATAGAGGATTTGACAAAATTTAACATCGGGTGTATATTGTAAAAACATTTCTTCAATATAAGTAAAAAAAGAAATGTCGTGCTTTCTGATCTTACGCTAAAATTTTTTATCCTCCATACCCAGTATGGAGGTTAACAGTAAGTAAATTGAGAGTAGGTCGCTTAATTAAATAAATTTACCTATTAAATAAACTCGACGGGTTAAAATCCTTAGGATTTTATTTAACAGGGTGAAGAGAAAATGGAAAAAAAGCTTTACATAGGAAGTCTTTCTTATAGCACTACTGAAGATTCTCTTAGAGATTTATTCTCCCAGGCTGGGACAGTAGATTCGGTAGCCGTTATTATAGATAAAATTTCCGGTAGGTCAAAAGGATTTGGTTTTGTAGAAATGTCAACAGAGGAAGAAGCTGAAAAAGCGATAGAGATGTTCAATGGAAAGGAATTAGATGGAAGAAAAATTGTAGTAAACGAAGCCAGACCAATGAGAAAATCTTTCTAAAAAAAAGAAAGACTTCTTGCTCCCGGCAAGGGAGCTAATTAACAAAAGAGTCAGTCAAATGGCTCTTTTGTTTTTTATCTGGAAAATAATTTTACACTTTCTGAAACATCAAAGTCTGCTATAATAAAACAAATGTGGGATTATATTTTATTAGGAATAATTCAGGGAATATTTGAATGGATTCCAATTTCTTCTGAAGGAATAGTGGCTTTAGTTTGCCAATTTTTAATCCAGAACATTAATCCCATTGATATGGCTTTATTTTTACATTTGGGAACTCTTCTTGCTGTTTTAATTTACTTTAGGAAAGATTGGAAAAAAGTTTTAACCGGTAGGGATTCTAAATTACTTTATTTTTTGATTATATCTACCCTTGTTTCTTTGGCTATTGGCTATCCTCTTTATAGACTGACAAGGCTTGTTATAGGAAATATTCTTTTGATAATTATGGGTTTTGGATTACTTTTAACTGCCTATTTTCATAAAAAAACCAAGAAAACTTTTGGGCTAAGCTTTAATAAATTAGCAATAATTACTGGTCTTTTGCAGGGGCTGGCAGTAATTCCCGGGTTATCCAGGTCTGGTTCTACTATTTTTGGCTTGTCTCTGGGGAAAACTAATCCTCCAGAAATATTAAAGGTTTCTTATATGATGTCAGCGCCTGTGGTTTTAGTCTCAAGCGCTTATCTTTTTTTAGAAAATCCAGTCTTATTATTTAACGGATGGCCGTCTTTAATTTTTAGTTTTTTGGTAGGATACCTGAGCTTAGATGTTTTGATGAAACTTGCCCAAAAAATAAATTTTTTTAAATTTACCCTAATCTTTGGTTTGCTCTGTTTTTTGGGAGTTGCGATAGCATTTATCATTTAAGGAATCCAAGGTTTTGACAAATATTTATTAAATCCTTAGAATACAAAAGATAAAATCTAAGTATATGTCTTCTAAGTCATTGCCCAAAAATTTTCCTTCTCATTTTCCAAAATCAAAAAGAGAAGAACAGGAACTTGGCAAGGGTAAAAAAGATATTTCCATTTGTAAAAAGTGCGGCGTTGTTTATTGGTATAAATCTTGGCATCATAGATTAAGCGATTATCCTCAGCTGAAATTGACTAAAAATATAAGATTTACTCTCTGTCCCGCTTGTCGGATGATAAATAATAAAGAATATGAAGGGGAGATAGTCATAGAAGATATTTCTCCTGAGATTGAGAATGATTTAATAAATACTATTAGCAATGTAGGAAAATTAGCTTTTGAACGTGATTCTCAGGATAGGATTATTTCCATTAAAACCATTGCCCAAAAACCAATAAAAATTCAAGTTTTAACTACTGAAAATCAATTAGCGGTAAAAATTGCTAAAAAGATAAAAAAAGCTTTCGCTGCGAAGCCGAGAATTAAATATTCCAAAGAAGAATCAGTAATTAGGGTGAATATTTGTTTAAAATAATATTTTAATCCTCTCGCTATTATTCAGCGCTTAAATTAATTTATGGAAAAATTTTTTGAAGCAATACTTTCCAATCAGCCGCTGATAGCCACTTTAGCAGCTTGGTTTTTAGCCCAAAGCTTAAAGATAACCATAGACTTTAGAAGAGAGCATAAATTTGATTTAAAATCATTTGCCTTGCCTGGCGGTTTTCCAAGCTCGCATGCTGCGGCTGTTTCTGCTTTAGCTATTTCTTGCGGGCTTAATTTCGGTTTCGGTTCTGGATTATTTGCTTTATCGACAGTTTTAGCTGGAATTATTATCTATGATGCTAAAGTAGTTAGAGGGGCGGCTGGAAAACAAGCTGAATTTTTAAACAAGATTATTGATGTTTTTTATAAGGAAAAAGAGCCAAAAGCAGAACGTTTAAAAGAAATTTTAGGGCATACTCCGTTTGAAATACTCTTCGGGATTCTTCTGGGAATATTCGTAGCAGTTTTGTTGAATTTATGAAAATTTCTCTAAAAATTAGTTTGGTTCTTCTTTTTGGATTATTGGTTGGAACTTTTTTTTATTTAATTGGGCAATTTTTTCCCTGTCAATTTCAAGCAGAAAAAGAACTTTTTATTATCTCCAAAGGGACTTCAGGGCAACAGGTGATTGATAGATTAAAAGAAGAAGGTTTTATAAGAAATCCCAGAGCCTTTGAAGTAATTCTTAAGCATTATTATCCAGAAGGTCAAATTCAGGCAGGTGGCTATTTTATCTCCAAAAGAATGTCAGCTTTTAAATTAGTCGAGATTTTAACCCTATATCCTGCTCAAAAATGGGTTACTATGCCAGAGGGCCAGAGAAAAGAAGAAATTGCCGAGGTTCTTCAGAAAAAACTGAATTGGACTTCTCTCCAAAAAGAGGATTTTCTTTTAAATTGCCAAGAAGGATACCTTTTCCCTGACACTTATTTGCTTGATTTAGATTATTCGGTTCAAAACACAACCAAGAGACTAGAGGACCAATTTAAAAAAGAATTTCAAAAAATCACTGCCACCGGGTTAAATAATTTATCCAAACAAGATATTGTGATTCTTGCTTCTTTAGTTCAAAGAGAAGCAGCGGGGGAAAAGGAAATGCCCCTAGTCGCCGGAATTCTTCTAAATAGATTAAGAGAGGGAATGAAATTAGACGTTGATGCTACCCTGCAGTATTATTTAGGAAAGCCAGGAGACTGGTGGCCCAAAATAATACCTCAGGATAGAGAAATTAATTCTTCTTATAATACTTATCTAAAAGCTGGTCTTCCGCCCGGACCCATTTGTAATTCCGGGAGAGCGGCTATGATGGCGGTTTTATTTCCTCAAGAAACAGATTTTCTTTATTATATTCATAATGGGGAGGGTAAAATTTTTTGCGCTGAAACCTATTCTAAACATCTTCAAAACATCGAAAGATATTTGAAAAAGTAATGCTATTATGGACTTGCCTTTAGATTATAAAAAAGGGTTTAAAAATTTTTTAAATGTAAAAATTGAGCTTTCCAAAAAACCCTTTATTCCGCGAGAAGAAACAGAATTCTGGGTAGAAGCAGCAATTAGAGAGCTCAAGAAAGAAAAAAAGAAAACACATTGCTTGGATTTATTTTCTGGTTCGGGTTGTGTGGGTATAGCTATTTTAAAAAATATTAAAAACTCTTATTGTGATTTCGCTGATGTAAACCGGAAAACTTTAGAGCAAATTAAGATTAATCTTGAAATAAATAATATTGAAAACAAAAGAGCAAGATTAATTAAAACTGATATTTTTTCTAATATTAAAAGAAAATATGATTATATTTTAGCTAATCCTCCATATGTGGCAAAAGAAAGGTTACCAGAGTTGGAGCTTCAAGTGAAATTATACGAACCGAAAATAGCCTGGTATGGCCGGCAACAAGGAATGTTTTATATTGAAAAATTTTTAAAAAAGGCGAAAAGCTTCTTGAGAAAAAATGGTAAAATTTTTTTTGAATTTGACCCAGAACAGAAACATAAAATTGGAGAGATTTTTAAAAGAGAAGGTTATAAGAAATTCAAGTTTTTCAAAGACCAATTTAAAAAATGGCGTTTTGCCAAAATAGAATATTAACTATGACTTATTCAGAGTTTGAAAAATTAGTTAAAAAAGCAGTATATTCTTTACCCAAAAATATTCAGGAGAAAATGAAGAATATAGCCATTGTCATCGAGGATGAATCTTCCGGGCGTTCTTTTAAAAAAGGAACCAGGATTCAAAATAACCTTTTGGGTTTATATCAAGGTATTCCTAAAAATGTTTGGGGCAGAGGATTTGGAGGAAATTTACCAGATAAAATAACTATTTTTAAAGAACCAATTGAAAAATTGGGCAGGATTCCTTCAAATATAAGAGAATTAGTTAAAATTGTTGTTTGGCATGAAGTTGCCCACCATTTTGGTTTTAACGAAGCTCAAATAAGAAGATTAGAACAGAAATGGCAGAAGAGCCAATAGAAAAAGCGCTTTCTAAAATTTTCTTAACTTTTTCAGCCTCTATCCGAACGCTCAGACAAATTACCTTAGGACAGTTAGTCACTACATAATTTGGTAATAATTCCATTACCTGCAAATTTTCCTTTTCTAATAAAATGAGATTAAAAAGAAATTTTTATAAAAAAAACACTCTAAAAGTAGCTCAGGACTTGTTGGCAAAATACATTGTTAGGGTTTTTGAAGGGAAAAAAATTATCGGTCAAATTGTAGAGACCGAAGCTTATATCGGTCCCCAAGATAAGGCTTCTCATGGATTTGGAGGAAAAATTACCCAACGCAATAGGGCAGAGTATTTAATCGGTGGTTATGTTTATATTTATTTAGTTTATGGGATGTATTGGCAGCTTAATATCACTGCTGGTTTAGCAGGAAGGCCGGAGTGTGTATTGATTCGAGCACTGGAGCCAATTAGTGAATTAAAAGTTAAAAGTTCCGCCTTCGCCCTTCGAGCTTCGGCAGGCAGGCAAAACTCAAAAATTTTAAAAAACTTAACCAATGGACCAGGAAAATTGTGTAGTTATCTTAAACTTGATAAATCCTTTTATGGAGAGGATTTGGTAAAAAGTAAAAGAATTTGGTTAGAGGACAGAGGAGAAAAAGTTAAACCTTCCCAAATTATTACCAAAAAACGCATTGGCATTGATTACGCCGGAACATATTGGGCCAATAAAAAATGGCGTTTTTATATCAAAGATAACCCTTTTATTTCCAAAAACTAATCATTTATTGTCATATAATTACCGCCATGTTTTTTCTTGATTAAAAATGGATTTTAGAATAAAATAAAATAGCTTTATGAAAAGCAAAAAGTTACTGTTAAGTCTCAACAAAGAGCAAAAGAGAATAGTGGAATTTGGGGATGGCCCTCTTTTAATTGTTGCTGGCGCCGGAACTGGCAAAACTACTGTTTTAACCCAGAGATTGGTTTATTTAATTAGCAGAAAACAAGTAAAGCCCCAAGAAATTTTAGCTTTAACTTTTACTGACAAAGCTGCTCAAGAAATGGAAGAGAGGGTAGATAAGCTTCTGCCCTTTGGCTATTATGACCTTTGGATTTCTACTTTTCACTCTTTTTGCGAGAGAATTCTTAAAGATTACGGCTTAGACATTGGTATACCTACAAATTTTAAGCTTTTAGATGAAACTGGGAGTTGGGTTTTAATTAAAAAAAACTTTGATGAATTTAATTTTTTAAATTACTATCGGCCTCTTGGTAATCCTACTAAATTTATTCATGCCCTGGTAAATCATTTCGCTCGTTTAAAAGATGAAGGAATTTATCCCGAGAATTATTTAGAATATTCAGATTCTCTAAAGCTAAACTTAGATGATATACCCCTTGGTTCAAAATTGATAAAAGGCAAGGATAAATCAGGGTTAGCTAAAGAGCAAGAAAACTATCAGAGGGCTAAGGAAGTAGCCCAAGCCTATCATACCTATCAAAGGTTATTATTAAAAAATAATGCTTTGGATTTTGGCGACCTTATAAATTATTGTTTGAAGCTTTTTAAAAAAAGACAGAATATTTTAGAAAAATTTCAAAAACAGTTTAAATACATCTTAGTCGATGAATTTCAAGATACCAACTGGGTTCAATATGAATTAGTAAAATTTTTAGCTCCACCTTTGAACAATTTAACAGTTTGCGCAGACGATGATCAATCAATCTTTTCTTTCCAGGGAGCCTCTTTTAATAATGTCCTCCAGTTTAAAAAAGACTATCCGAGAGCAAAAGAAATAGTTTTAGTTCAAAATTATAGGTCTTCTCAAAACATTTTAAATCTTGCTTATAATCTTATTCAATTAAATAATCCTAATCGCTTGGAATTTCAATTAAATTCAATCGAAAACCTTAGCAAAAAAGCTAAGCAAAAAGGAGTAGATTTAACAACTTTTAAAAAAATAGACAAGAGATTAAAAAGTTCAACCAAAGAGGAAGGTTTAATTAAAGTTTTGTCATTTGAAAGCGGGGAGGAAGAAGTTGCTGGAGTAATCAACAAAATCTGGCAGCTGAAAGAATCAGATAAAAAAGCTGATTTTTCTGATTTTGTAATTTTGGCTAGAACTAATGAAACTGCCAATAATTTTGCCAGAGGACTGGAAAGAGCAGGTCTTCCTTATCAATTTTTAGCTTCTCGGGGACTTTATTCAAGACCTATCATTCTAGACATCGTTTCTTATTTTAAAATTCTGATAGATTGTTATGATTCCGCAAGTTTTTATAGGGTTTTAGGAATGGTACCGCTTCAAATTTCTCAAAGCGACATAGCCAAGATTGCCAAATACAGTTCCCAAAAGAGTCTCTCTTTTTTTGAAGTCCTGGAGCAGCTTCCCGTGTTAAAAGGAATTTCTCGAGAAACGATAAATAAACTAAGCTATCTTTTATCTTTAATAAAAAAACATACCGAAGCTTCTCGGCAAAAAAATACTTCTGAAATTTTCGTCAATATTTTAGAAGATTTAGGATATTTAAAGTATTTAGCCCAGGAGAAAGAAGAAAGCTTGAGAGATTTAGAAATGATTTCTCAGTTTTATCAAAAGCTCAAAGATTTTGAGAGTTTCCAGGTTGACGGGAAATTGCCGAGTTTTCTAACAGAGCTTCAAATGGAAATAGAATCGGGCGAGGAGGGGGCCTTGAAATTTAATTTAGAAGAAGGAGGGCCAGAAAGCATAAAAGTAATGACTATCCACTCGGCAAAAGGGCTAGAGTTTAAATATGTCTTTTTGGTAAACTTAGTAGACAAAAGATTTCCGACAATTGAAAGACGGGAACCTATTGAAATTCCCGAACCTTTGATCAAAGAAGTTCTGCCCGAAGGAGACTTCCATCTCCAAGAAGAAAGAAGGTTATTTTATGTTGGTTTGACCAGAACCAAAAGGGGTCTATTTTTAACCTGGGCAAAAGACTACGGGGGGAGAACCATTAGAAAACCATCACGGTTTTTAATTGAAGCAGATTTAATAAAAGAAAGGCAGGATTTTGCCAAAGAAAAAGTACCTCAGAAATTAAATTTTTCTTTTCAGAAGCAGCCCTTGGATAAACTTAAAACCAATACCAAGGCTTTACTTCCTAACCACTTTTCTTTTACTCAATTAGCCGCATTTAGCAAGTGTCCCCTCCAATATAAATTTGCTCATATTCTTAAAATTCCAATTAGAGGAAAAGCGGTGTTTAGTTTTGGAAAAACAATGCACAATACTCTTTTTCGCTTCGTTAATTTAGCTGCTTGCCAATTACAATTAAATCAAACTAATCTATTTGGTAAATCAAGCCAGCAAAGAACAAAAATGGAAGATTTGAAATTAGATGATTTGTTTAGAATCTATAAAGAAGAATGGATAGACGACTGGTATGGGGATTCTTCTCAGAAAAAAGAATATTATCAAAAAGGGAAAAAAACCTTGAGAACCTTCTTTGAAAATTTCATCAGAACAAAACCCCAAACTTTATTTATTAATGGTTCTCCAGCCCTGGAGAAGGATTTTCATTTAAAAATAGGCCAGGATTCATTCATCGGCAAGATTGACCGGATTGATAAAATTTCTGAAGACAAAGTAGAAATTTTAGATTACAAAACAGGCAATCCTAATACCAAAGAACGTTTAAATTCTGAAGATAAACTGCAACTCCTTATTTACCAATTAGCAGCCAAAAAGGTTTTTAATCTCTCTCCTTTTGAATTAACTTATCATTATTTAGAGAATAATTCTCGGCTTTCTTTTTCTCCCAAAGAAGGTGAAATAGAGAGAACAGAGAAAGAGATTTTAAACAGAATTAAAGAAATAAAAAATAGCGATTTTTCTCCTGTCCCTGGTTGGCAGTGCAAGTTTTGTGATTTTAAAGACATTTGTCCTTATAGGAAAATTTCTGGATAATAACTATGAACCCCTGAGAATGGAGCCACTAAATACGGGGTTCCCTGGAAAATGATATATTGTGAAATTAGCATTAATCAACAAGATGCCCGAGCAAGAGAAAGATATTTGAAGTCTGGTATGGGTAGAAAATACCTTAAAAACAGACTAAAATTCTTTTTCGCGCATGGTTTCTAACGGGGTGAAAGAAAAAATTACAATTTTAGGGGACGGCGCCTGGGGGACCACTCTGGCTATTTTACTTTCTGAAAAAGGTTATGATGTTTTACTTTGGGGAAATTTCCCTGATTATTTAAATTCTTTGGAAAGAAAAAGAGAGAATGTTAAATTTTTGCCAAAAATTAAGATTTCTCCAGAGGTAAAATTTGAAAAAAATATCCAAAAAGCAGTAAATTCCAGTAATATTATTATTTTAGCTATTCCTTCAAAATATTTCCGTCAGGTTGTGAAAAAGCTCAAAAAAGATGGAGAAAAAATTTCTTTCTCGGGTAAAATTTTTATTAGTGTAGCTAAGGGCATAGAAAGAAAAACTTTTAAAAGAATGTCAGAAATTATTAAAGAAGAATTGCCAGGGGTTTGCCAAGCTGTTCTTTCTGGTCCCACTATTGCTCCTGAGGTAGCCAGAAAACTTCCGGCAGTAGCTGTAATTGCTTCCTCTAATATTAATATTGCTAAAAAACTTCAAAGAATATTTTCCACTGATTTTTTTAGGATTTATACCAGTTCTGATATGGTTGGGGTGGAACTTGGAGGAGCTTTAAAAAATATTATTGCTATTGCTGCTGGAATTTCTGATGGTCTTGGCTTTGGAGCCAATGCCAAAGCTGCAATACTATCCCGGGGAATAGTTGAAATTCAAAGATTGGGCAAGAAATTAGGAGCTGAAAAGAGAACTTTTTGGGGCATTTCAGGTTTAGGAGATTTGTCCACCACTTGCATTAGTCAGGAGAGCCGTAATCGAACTTTAGGAGAAAGAATAGGGAAGGGAGAGAAATTAAAGGATATTTTAAATTCCATGGTTAATGTCGCTGAGGGAGTAACCACGACAGAGGCAGCATATCGTTTAAGTAAAATTTATAGTGTTGATATGCCCATCACTAAAGAAATTTATCTAATTTTGTATAAAAATAAATCTCCTCAAAAAGCTATCCAGAGTTTGATGCAAAGAAAAAGAAAAAGGGAATAAAGTTATTTAAAAACAATTTTAAAATGGTATAATGAATGACTAAATGACAATATTAAGAACCTCTCGTCGCTTCGCTCAAGAACTCCCGCACCAGAGCAAAGCACGGTGCGGGACTAATCCCGTAGTGAAATTTTACTATTTTATAACATTTCGCTTTTGGCGAAATGGTTGTAAAATTTCTACTACGGGGCTTGATTCGCTAATGTATGAATAACATATTGCGGCTTCGCCGCATAATTACTTCACTCGGTCAACCGAAGCACATAATGGTTTACGTGCTCGGTTTCCCTCTCTTGTAATTATAATCTTGAATTAAAATAATTAATTAATAAATTAATGCTTATGGAGGTTAATATTTTTGTTGAAATTCCAAAAGGCTCTTGCCAAAAATATGAGTTTGATGAAAATCAAAAAAGAATTATTTTAGACAGGACCCTTTATTCTTCGGTTTATTTTCCGTTTGAATATGGATTTATTGAAGGAACTAAAGGAGGAGACGGAGATCCTCTGGATGCTGTTTTAATTTCTTCTTTCCCAACCTTCCCAGGATGTATAGTGCCCTCTCGGGTAATCGGAATTTTAAATATGGAAGACGAGGCAGGAATTGATTATAAAATAATTGCTGTTCCCCAAGAAAAAATTGACCCCAGGTTTAAAGAAATTCAGGATATAAGCGATTTATCTGAACATTGCAAGGCAGAGATTAAAGAATTTTTTGAAGTTTATAAAAGATTAGAACCTGGAAAGTGGGTAAAGATTAAAGATTTTGATACCAAAGAAAGAGCGAAAGATATTATTAATAAAGCAAGAACTGATAATAATGCCAAAAAGATTTAAGGTTAACAAAGAGAAATGTTTAGGCTGCGGTATATGCATGGTAACTTGTCCTGGAGCCACAGAGCTAAAAGAAGATGGTAAGGCGATGGTAATAGACCAGGAAAAATTAAGAAAATGTGGCGGGGAAGATGTTTGTCCTTATGGAGCAATCGAAAAGATAAGTAATAACCAGAGTAAATGAAAGAATCTTAAAAATTTTTTGCAACTTGATTCGTTAAAAGAGCGAATTTATTTTTATTTTGTGAAGAGAAATATTCTAAAATTCGTTCAACCCAAACGAGCGATAACTTCTGGGCAATCAGTTGTTTTTTATTTACCCGCCAAAGCTTTAGCGAAGACGAGTAGAGGTCAGGAGCTTTTGGGTGGGGGAGTAATTAAAAAATGAAAAAATCTGCTCTCTTTATTTTAGGATTTTTAGTTCTATCAAATTTCATAGCCTTAGGGGCAGTTTTTTATTTAGAACAACCAGGAGTTTTAGAAGTTAATTTTTTTGATGTTGGTCAAGGAGATGCAATTTTTATTGAGACGCCAAAAAAGCATCAAATTTTAATTGACGGAGGTCCTTCCTCCGTAATTTTAGAGAAATTGAATAAAGAAATGCCCTTTTGGGACAGAAGTTTGGATTTAATAATTTTAAGCCATCCAGAGAAAGACCATTTGACCGGACTCCTTGCAGTTTTAAAAAGATATAAAGTTGAGAATATTTTATGGACCGGAGTAATTAAAGAAACCTCCGGTTTTGGAGAATGGCAAGATTTGATTGAGAAAGAAAAAACAAAAGAGGGAGCTAAAATAATAATTGCTGAAGCTGGCAAGAAGGTATCTGCCTCAGAAGTTATTTTAGAAATTTTAAATCCCTTGGAAAATCTTGAAGGCAAGACAGTTAAAGAAGTTAATGATACCTCAATAGTATCTCATCTAATTTTTGGGGAGAATTCTTTTTTATTTTCTGGTGACATCTCAGATAAAGTTGAGAAGAGATTAGTATTAAATGATTTGCCTCTCAAATTCGATGTATTAAAAGTTGCTCATCATGGTTCAAAATATTCAAGTTCAGAAATTTTTCTGGAAAAAGTTTCAGCAAAAATTGCCGTGATTTGCGTTGGTAAAAATTCTTATGGTCATCCGACAGAAGAAGTTTTGACTCGATTAGAAAAATTTGGTATTAAAGTTTTAAGAACAGACCAGGATGGCGATATAAAGATTTTCTCCGATGGAGAAAATCTTAAATTAAAAACCCAAAGTCAAAAGTCCAAAGTTACAGTACTAAATTAACTTGAGCAAAGCGAACATGATTTTCCCAATTTTTAAAACTAAAACAGAAAATTCACCCTGCTTTAATTTATCTGACCCAGAGGATAGGAAAAAATATTTTCAACTGAAAGCGGGAGACGAAATTGAAAAATTGAAGAAGTATCTGGAGAAAAATACTTTTATAGCTTATCTTTTAGGGAAGAAAAATACTGGCAAGAGCACCTATTCTGAATTATTCACAGAGATAATAGGACCAGAGCATATCGCTCATATTTCTATTGGTGATGTAGTTAGAGAAGTTCACCAAAATATTACAGATTCAAAACAGAGAAAGGATTTAATTTCTTTTTTAAAAGGCAACTATCGAGGCTATATTTCTATCGAACAATGCCTAGATGCTTTACTAAAAAGAGATACTGCTACCCTCCTACCGACAGAATTCATTTTAACTTTGACCAAAAGAGCAATAAGCAAGGTTGGGGAAAAAGCTCTTTTTATCGATGGTTTTCCCAGAGACTTAGACCAAGTTTCTTATTCTTTGTATTTTAGAGACCTTATTGGCTGGAGAGAAGACCCTGACTTTTTTATTCTCATTGATGTCCCGGAATTAGTGATAGACGAAAGAATTAAACACAGAGTAGTCTGCCCAAAATGTCATGCTCCCAGAAATCTTAAATTGCATTTAGCTAAGAAAGTAAGATACGATAAGCAAATTGGAGAATTTTATTTTATTTGTGATAATTCAGAATGCCAGGGGGAGAAAATGATTTCTAAAGAAGGAGATAAGCTGGGGATAGAAACAATAAGAAGTCGTTTAGAGACAGACCAAAAGCTAATCAAAATGGCATTTTCTTTATATGGCATTCCTAAAATTCTTTTGAGAAATTCTATCCCGGTCAAAGAAGCTGATAAATATGTTAATGATTATGAAATTACGCCAGAATATAGTTATCAATGGAATGAAGAATCTAAGAAAGTAAAGGTTATAGAGATGCCCTGGCAAGTACTTGATGACCGGGGAACCCCTTCTTATAGCTTGCTTCCTCCCCCAGTAGTAGTTTCTTTGATTAAACAAATGGTAGAGATTTTACATTCTACTTGACGGAGTTCTTCAATAAAGGGATAATAGAATTGGTCCTGCTTTTTCCAAGAAGATTCCGGGACAAAGCTCTTTTTAGGGAGTCCTAATTTATTCCGCTTGCGGGCGGGATATGCGGACACCCACTTGGATTCTTTCCGGATTCTATCTAGAAGGGAAGCAGGGCCTAAAGAACCGTGTTAGACACGGTTTTTTAGTTTGAATTTGTATTGTTTTAACACACACATGGCAGGATAGGCATACGTAGTATTTCAACGATCGCCTAAATATTACGGCATTATCCTAAAATTGAAAAAGTTTAATCCGACGGTTTAAATCGAGGGGTGTCAAGATTTTGGTTTGACAAAATATCCATAGGGGATATATATTATAATTTAGCATTAGGACCGTAAATATACCATAAAAATAGATGAGAAAAAACACGATAACCCAACGTTTAAATATCATTAAATGCCAAATTGATGGATCAAAATTGGATTAAAGAAATTCAAAAAAGGGTAAAAGGAGTGCCAATTTCAAGCGGCAGGGGAAATAAATTTGGAAAAATTTCTTTTGATGATTTAGTTTTTGTTCCAGCCCAACTGGCTAAAAAGCCGGTGGATTATTTTAAGGAGGAAATAAGTTCCAAAACTGTAATTGGAAAGCGCAGCAAAAAACAGATTGAATTAGAAACACCGATTATTATAGGAGCAATGAGTTTCGGGGCAGTTTCGCGAGAAGCAAAAATTGCTTTAGCTAAAACTTCGACCTTGGCCGGAACAATAGAAAATACTGGAGAGGGAGGAATGCTACCAGAAGAAAGGGAATTTTCAAAATATTTAATTATTCAATATTCGACCGGAAGGTTCGGTATTACGGAGGAAATTTTAAAAAAAGCAGACGCAATAGAAATAAAAATTGGCCAGGGCGCAAAACCGGGAATGGGAGGACTGCTTCCTGCTGAAAAAGTGACCGAGGAAATCGCCAAAATTAGAAACGTTCAAATTGGCAAAGATATTCATTCGCCGGCTTATCATCCGGATATTAAAAATATAGAGGATTTAAGAAAAAAAATTAATTGGTTAAGAGATTTAACCGGAGGAGTACCGATTATTATTAAATTAGCAGCAGGGGACGTAGAAAATGATGTGAAACTAGCAGTAAAAGCTAATCCCGATATAATTGCTATTGACGGTATAGAAGGAGGAACGGGAGCTGCTCCGGAAGTAATGTTAGACGAAGTTGGAATTCCCACCTTAGCTGCCTTGGTGAAAGCAAGAAAAGTTTTAGATAGAATAGGAGCAAAACAAGAACTCTGGATTGGTGGAGGGTTAAGAAAAGGCGGAGATTTCGCTAAAGCTTTAGCTTTAGGAGCTGATGCCGTATTTGTTGCCACTTCTCTGTTGGCAGCCATGGGTTGCACGTATTGTAGACTATGTTATCTTGGAAAGTGTCCGAAAGGAATCACTACTCAAGATCCTAATTTAAGAAAAAACTTGAATGTTGAAGAAGCTGCTCAAAAAGTAGCTTCTTACATTAAAAACTGCGCCGAGGAAATAAAAATGATTGCCGGGGCCTGCGGTGAAAATGATATTCATAGATTAAATAAGAGTCATTTAAGAGGATTAAATCCAGATATAGTAGAGATTACTAAAGTTAAATTAATTTGAGAATAAACTTATGGCCGAAAAATATAGAGTTAATAAAGAAAAATGTATCGGCTGTCAGGTTTGCATTCAAACCTGTCCAGGGGCAACTAAAATAGGGGAGGACGGAAAAGCTAAAGTGATTGATTCAAAGAAATTAGAAGAGTGCGGCGGAGAAAGCGTTTGCCCAATAAGAGCAATTAAAAAGGTCTTTGAAGAAGAAAAAGGTTAAAATGCTGGAATTAACCGATGAAAATTTTGAAAAAGAAATTCAAGGAGCAGATAAACCAATTTTGGTTGATTTTTGGGCACAATGGTGTATGCCCTGTCTTATGCTTGGACCAATTTTGGAAAAAGTGGCCGGAGAGTACAAAGATAAGCTGACTTTGGCTAAGGTTAATTTAGATACAGCTCCTCAAATTTCCCAAAAATATAGAATTGAGCAAATTCCAACTGTAATTTTATTTAAAGAAGGAAAGCCAATTAGTGGATTTATCGGGGCAAGGCCAGAACCAATAATTAAAGAGTGGTTAGAAGATATCCTAAAAAAAAATGACAAAAATTGAAGAATTAATTAAACAATACGAAGAATATGCTCAAAAAAATGGATTTAGGTTGAATCCAGGCAAGGGGATAGTGGAGAGATTAGTTAAAGGGTTATTAGAAAATGAGAAAAAATACGGGGCAAGATATTGTCCTTGTCGGAGAATTGCCGCCAACAAAGAAGAAGATCGTCCTAAAATTTGTCCCTGCCAGTGGCATCGAGAAGAAATTGAAAAAGATGGCCATTGTTTTTGTGGGTTATTTGTAAGACCCTGTTAGAAGTTTTATATATTATAGTTCTACCCAGCAGATTTCTTAATGATAATCTTGACTAACGGGACTTCTAACGGGGTAAGATAAAATTTTGATTTTAAATAATTTAATAAAATCGCCAAAACGGCGATTTTTTGATAAGATATTTATTATGGGGAAGATTTTACTTAAAATTGAAAAATTAAAAGTCAGAGTTAATGAGAAAGATATATTAAATGGAGTGAACCTCCGGATAAAAGGAGGCGAAATCCAAGCCTTGCTTGGTCCAAATGCCAGTGGGAAAAGCACTCTAGTTCAAGTGATTTTGGGAAACCCAAAATATAAAATATTCGAAGGGAAAATTTTTTTTGGAGAAAAAGAAATTACAAAATTTTCTCCAGAAAAAAGGGTAAAATTGGGAATGGCTTTAGCTTGGCAAAATCCACCTCAAATTAAGGGAGTTAAATTTTCGGAATTGTTAGAGAAAATTTCAATTTTAAAAGGTTCGACCTCCAAATATCGATTTCGGGAGGTCGAACCTCAGTTATTAGAAAGAGAAGTAAATGTGGGTTTTTCGGGCGGGGAGAAAAAAATTGCTGAACTTTTACAAATTTTAAGTTTAAATCCAAAATTGGTGATTTTCGATGAAATTGATTCAGGTTTAGATATAAAAAGGCTGGCAATGGTGGCAAAGATAATTAAAAAAGAATTAGTCGATAAAGGGGTTTCCGTTTTATTAATCACTCACTTGGGACAAATTTTACAGTTTTTAAAACCAAATTTAACCAATATAATGGTAAATGGGAAAATTATTTGTAAGGAAAGCGATTTTCGAAAAGTTTTAAGGACTATTAAAAAATATGGTTATGAAAAATGTAAAAAATGTAAATTTTTGGCAGGTTAATCACAAAATAAAAAATATCTTCGAGCGAAGAGGAGTGAAAGTTTTGCCAAGTCCAAAAGCCTGGGAGAAATTTAATTGGGTAAGAAAAATTTTAAAAGAAAAGCCAAAAGAGGGATATTTTATTTGGGTAAAAAAAACGATAAATCTTCCTTTGGAAGCCTGTGTAAACATTGCCTCTCTAAAAATTTCCCAAAATTTAACAAATTTATTAGTTATTGAAAAAGGAATAAAAGCTAAGGTCAATGCGGTTTGCAATGCGACAAAAAATAATCTTTACGCAACCCACAAAGCCAAAGGAAAACTTATTCTCAAAGAGGGAGTTTTTTTAGAATATAATCATATTCATAAATGGGGAGAAAAAGATTTTGTTAGTCCGGATTATGAATTTGTTTTGGAGAAAAATTCTCGTTTAATTTACAATTATCAAAACCTATTTCCTCCAGAAAATTTGGAATTGAAAACAGCAATTCATAGTGAGAAAAATGCCTCCTCAAATTTAAATTTTGTTATTAATTCTTTAAATTCCAAAATAAAAATAAAAGACACTGTTTTTTTAGAAGGCAAAAATTCTCAGACAGTTGTCAGGTTGAAATTAGTGGGAAGAAAAAATAGTCAGATTGAGGCAATGAGTCAGATTTTTGCCGAGGCTCCGGGAAAAGGACATTTGGATTGTCAGGGATTATTGGTTGATAAAACAGCGAAAATTTCTTTAATTCCTCAATTAGTTTGTCAAAATAAAGAAGCCCAAATCACCCACGAAGCTTCAATTGGAAAAATTTCGGAAGAGGAATTAACTTATTTGAGAATGAGGGGATTAACAGAAAAAGAGGCGATTGATTTGATTGTGGCAGGTTTTTTGGAAAAATGAAAAAAATAAAAAAAGGTCAAAAAGTGATGGTAGCGATGTCCGGCGGTATGGATAGCTCGGTAACGGCAGCCTTATTGAAAAAGGCTGGTTTTAATGTTACCGGTGTTTTTATGAGGTTAGCTGATTTGCCGCACTTGAGTAAAGAAGAAAAAAGGGCAAAAAAAATTGCTAAAATTTTAGGAATTCCGTTTTTAAGCTTGGATTTAAGAAAGGAATTTAAAAAGAGAATCATCGAACGCTTTCTAAAAGAACATAAAGCGGGTTTAACTCCTAACCCCTGTGTTGTTTGTAATAAAGAAATAAAATTCGGACTATTGTTAGAAAAAGCATTGACTTTAAGCGCTGATTTTGTGGCAACCGGCCATTATGCCCGAAAGAGCGAACTTATAACTTATAACTTACAACTTACAACTTACAAACTTTTGAGGGCAAAAGATAAAGACAAGGACCAATCTTATTTTTTATGGATGTTAAACCAAAAACAATTAAGAAAAATTCTGTTTCCCATTGGAGATTACACCAGAAAAGAGGTTGAAAATTTGGCAAGAAAGTTTAAATTGCCAGTTTTAAAGGCCAAAAAATCAGTAGAAATTTGTTTTATCAAAACCACTATTAATGATTTTTTAAGCAATTATCTTAAATCAAAACCAGGTCAGATTGTTGACGTTCGGAGTAAAGTATTGGGGGAACATGGGGGATTACATTTTTATACTATTGGCCAAAGAAAAGGAATAGGGCTTCCCGGCGGACCTTATTATGTTTTGAATAAAGATTTAAAGAAAAATCTTCTGATTGTCACTAAAAATGAACGGAATTTATATAAAAAAGAACTTACCGCTAAAAACGTTAATTGGATTTCTGGTAAAAAACCGGAGTTGCCAATGAGGATGAAAGTAAAAATTCGCTATCGCCATCAATTAGCCTCAGCTGTCATAACCAAAATTCTAAATTCTAAATTCTATATTCTAAAATTCGTTCAATCCCAACGAGCCATCACTCCTGGTCAATCGGTGGTCTTTTACCAGAACCAAAAACTTTTAGGAGGCGGAATAATCTGTTAACCCTGTAGTGAATTTTTGACTCACTTCGCGATGTTGGGTTTTTCTGAAAGAAAAACCTTGTCAAAAATTTACTACGGGGTAAAATGTTATTAATGTTGTTAATGAAAAAATTTTCCTTGTTATTGCTAATTATTTTTTTCAGCCTTTTATTAAAAGTTGGTTTTAGTTTAGCTCAACAAGATTCAGTTGAGATTCATTTTTTTTATAGTGCCATTTGTCCTCATTGTGCGGAAGAACACGAATTTTTGAAAGAGTTAAAAAATAAATACCCAGAAATTGAGATTGAAGAATACGAAGTCATTTCCAATCAGGAAAATCAGAAGATCTTAAATGACTTTTACGAAAAATACAAAGTGCCAGCCGGAGAGCGGGGATGGATACCGGTTACTTTTACTCCGACTAAATACTTCGTCGGCTTTAACGAGCAAATCGTCGGCGATATTGAAAACTGTTTGGAAGAATGCTTAGGGGAGGGTGAAAAAGTTCCTCAAGAAATTAAAATTCCTTTTTTGGGGAAGATTGACATCTCAAAAATGTCTTTACCAGCTTTAACAGTAGTCTTGGGAGCTCTTGATGGGTTGAATCCCTGCGCCATGTGGATTCTTCTATTTTTGATTGCTCTTTTAATAAATACTCGTTCTCGAAAAAGAATGTGGCTGGTGGGAGGGATTTTTATTGCCACCTCTGGTATTATTTATTATTTAATTTTGACCGCCTGGTTGAATTTATTTTTAGCTATAAGTTATGTCAATTTAACCAGAATCTTGATTGGAGCTTTTGCTTCGGGAGTGGGAATTTGGCAGATTAAAAATTTTATTACTTATCATCCTGGAGTTTGTAAAGTTCTGGGAATAAGTTCAAGAATGGAAGAAAAATTTAAGCTGGAAGAAAGAGCTGAAAAAATAGTTACTTCGCCATTAACTTTTGGAATGATAGGAGGTTTAATTATTTTAGCTCTGGGAGTTAATTTAGTTGAATTTTTCTGCTCAGCCGGCCTGCCGGCAATTTATACCAGAGTTCTTACTTTGAGCCAGATTTCCACTCTGAGTTATTATCTTTATCTTTTGCTTTACACCTTTGTGTTCATGCTGGATGACCTAATTATTTTTTCTTTAGCCGTAATTACTTTAAGTAGAATCGGCTTTACCGAAAAATATAATTACTGGGCCACTTTAATTGGGGGGTTATTAATCCTTATCTTGGGCATTTTGTTAATATTCAAACCCGAGTTTTTGATGTTTGGTTAAGTCGGAAATCTTACTATACTAAAAAGGTCGAAATTTAAAGTCAAAAATTTAAAAACTAAAACCTATGTTTGAATTAAAAGAAAAAGTAGCCATTATTACCGGAGCAAGAAGGGGAATGGGAAAGAGCCATGCCTTAACTTTAGCTAAGGCGGGAGCGAAAGTGGTGGTAGCTGATATTTCAAAAGAAGATTGTGAAATCGTGGTTGAGGAAATCAAAAAGAATAAAGGCGAAGCAATAGCGGTAAAATGCGATGTGACAAAAAAGGAGGATATTGATAATATGGTCAAGGCAGCAGTGGGAAAATGGGGGAAAGTAGATATTTTAGTGAACAATGCTGGAATCTGTCAGTTTAAACCATTTTTAGAGCTGACCGAAGAAGAATGGGATAGAACTTTGGATATTAATCTCAAGGGATATTTTCTCTGTGCTCAGGCAGCGGCGAAAGAGATGGCAAAACAAAAATCAGGAGTAATAGTTAATATCGCTTCGGTAGCTATGGGTCAGCAGGGAGTGGGAATGCCAAATATCGCCCATTATTGTGCTTCAAAAGGCGGAATTGTTGGAATGACTGAAGCCCTGGCCGTGGAGTTAGCTCCTTATAATATTCGCGTTAACGCTATTGCTCCCGGGGCGATTGAGACACCGATGATCGATCCCTTAAAGGCTGATCCAAAAACGATGGAAGGAACATTAGCCAGAATTCCTCTTCACCGAGTGGGGAAGCCAGAAGAGGTTTCCAATCTAGTTTTATTTTTAGCTTCCGACGCCTCTTCTTACATGACTGGTTCCACGGTGGTAATTGATGGTGGTTGGCTAGCTGGCTAAAAATGAGAAATAAAATTATTGCTGATACAACTTTGGCGAAGATTTTGAAGTTGCCCAAAGCTGAGAAAATTTTGGCAAAATATAATTTGCCTTGTTTGGGTTGCCCTTTTGCTAAATTGGAAATAGAAAATTTAAAAATTGGCGAAGTTTGCAAAATGTATGAAATTAACCTTGAAAAACTACTTCGGGAATTAAATGGACCCCGTCCCAGCAATAAAAGGAGTAAAACTTTCTCAACTCTTAGAAAAACTTTCTCAACGAAAAAATATTCAATTTGAAGAAGGTAAGGGACTTTTAGAAAAGGAGATAAATGTAGATTTTTCTGGCGGCGAGAAAAAAATTTTGCGAAGATTAAAAAAAAGGCTTTAAAAATTTCCGAGGAATTCATCGGTAAATAAATTAAAGATATAGAAAAGAATTAGAATAAACCCTAAAACCAAAAAACAGAGAACTGTCCTCTGTTTTTTGGTTTTGGAGTGCCGAGAGTTGAACTCGGACCGCCCCGCCCTTTCTTTTTTCG
>Ga0210017_1000714_pt1 | contig 28565 bp, 36 predicted proteins | sample CryGeyCG2014_020_FD_183966 | JGI IMG/M metagenome (GOLD analysis project Ga0210017, IMG submission 183966) | Groundwater microbial communities from aquifer - Crystal Geyser CG08_land_8/20/14_0.20 (SPAdes) (version 2) | ecosystem: Environmental > Aquatic > Deep subsurface > Groundwater | place... | reverse complement strand
CGAAGAACAAGTTATCGTAATGGTTTCGGCCCGTAGAATCTTTAGACCAATGATAAAGCTTACTGAGATTATAAGAAATAACCCAATAATAAATAGTAAATTTTTAGACATATTTTTAATCCCAACCTTGTCTAAATTTTTGATTTAGCAACAAATTGAGAATCTGCCCCGGCGGATATTGCCTATTGTCTATGACTACTCAATTCTAATTCAATGTTAGCTTATTCTGAAGAGCTAGTCAAGCGCTGAACAATCGCCTGACCAAATTTTTCTGCGGCTGCCGGACCATTGCCGGTAATAACCTCGCCATCAACCACGATATCTTCTTCTTGATAATTTGCCCCGTTTTCTTGAAGGGTTTTGACTGGACTTTTATCTAAGGGACTTGACCAAACCGTCGCTTTTTTGCCCTGAAGGACGCCGGCTTTGGCTAAAATAACCGGGCTAATACAAATGGCTCCTAAAATCTTATTTTGCTCAACTGCTTCTTGGGCGATTTGATAAGAGGTTTGATTATCAAGATTTTTTAAAGCACCCGGCCCACCAATAAAAACAATCCCATCATAATCAGCGACTTTAAGCTCGTCTAAAGAAATATCAATTGGGGCTTGACCGCCGCTAACTCCCTGGGCCGTCCTTTTAGAATTACTTACCGTAACAACTTCCAGACCGGCCTTTTCTAAAACTTCTTTAGGAACAAAATATTCCTCATCTTTAAAATCAGTAAAAGCAATGAGCATGGCTACTTTTTTATTTGATTCTCGAGGCATAATTGTTTTTTCCGTTTGTTCCTCTCTGGCGCAACCGGAGAAAAAAATTAAAGAAACAAACAAAGGAAAAACTAAAACAGTCTTTAAAGATATAGTTTCCATTTCTCATTCCTACCCTTAATCCATTTTGAAAATATAGTGGAGGAACTTAGAAAATTAAGTCGTTTTTAAGATTCGGAACTCCGTTTTCAAAATGGATTAGGGGTAGAAATGACCTGCTTATATTATAACCCCAAAACCAACCTACTGTAAATACTTGGATTTATTCTGATTATGTTCTTCAAGGGTCTGGCTAAAAACTGTTTCTCCGTCCGGCTTGGATAAAAAGAAATAATTCTGGCTGGCTTGGGGATAAACCGCCGCTTTAATAGCCGATAAGCCTGGATGACAGATTGGTCCGGGCGGCAAACCGATATTCTGATAAGTATTGTAAGGAGAATCAGATTTAGTTTCAGCCGCTGTATAGCGCCATTTATCAACGCCGAGGATATAAGCGATAGTCGCACAAGATTCCAAAGGATAATTGTCTTCAAGCCGCTGCCAGAATATTCCCGAAACCAATCGCCTGTCCTCTTCTTTGGAAACCTCTTTTTCCAACAAGCTGGCCATAATAACAATTTCTTCAATGCTTTTCCCCTGGTTGGCTATTTCTTCTTTCAATCCCTGGCCTATCTTTCGTTCAAAATTAGCCTTCATTTTGGCAACAATTCCATCCAAGGATTCAGTTGGACTAAAGTAATAAGTGTCGGGAAATAAATATCCTTCTAATTGCGGCTGTTTGAGCAATTCCCCTTCTTCAATCAAGCCGGCTTTAGCTAATCGCGCGTCAATTTGTTTTAAATTAAATCCTTCGGGAATAGTTATAGTTACTCCATTGGAAGTAGTTTTCCCTTCAGCTATTTTTTGAGCTATTTGAGGAATATTAAAAGAAGGGCTAAGTTCGTATTGACCGGCCTGCAAACGCGCTCCCCAACCCTTATAGAGAACATAATATTCAAATAAAAATTTATCTCTGATTAATTTAACTTCTTTCAAATTAGTGGCGATTTCCTTCAGACTCTCTCCTCTTTCAATAACGAATGACTGTTTTTGGCTATCGGCTTCTAAGGGAGTAATTATTTGGTATCTAATATAAAAAAAGCTGATTAAACCAAAAATCAACAAAATAACAACAACTAAAAATAAAGTAAATTTTTTCTGATTAATGATTTCCATTTTTAATCAGGGGAACAAAAACAAAACCCGGATACTCTTTTTCTTCAAATTTATTTTTGCTTTTTTTGACCAACAGCCAAATGCTTTTGTTGAGCGGAGCGACCAAACGACCTTTTCTTTCTAATTGCTCCTTCCAAGCCGGACTCATCTCTTTGGCCGAAGCAGCGGCAATTATTTTATTGAAAGGCGCCTTGTCAGGCAGGCCCTTTGAGCCATCGCCGCAAATAAATTCCGTATTGGTAAAATTGTATTTCCGGACATTGTTTTGACCAAAATCTTTCAGTTCCGGAATTCGCTCAATGGCGTAAACAAAGCCTTTCGGACCGACGAGCTGGCAAAGCATGGCTGTCTGCCAGCCCGAACCGGAGCCAATGTCTAAAATTTTATCGCCGGGCTTGGGCTGGAGCAATTCCAGCATAAAAGCAACCGTTAAGGGTTGGGAAATGGTCTGGCCATAGCCAATAGATAAAGGAGCATTGTAATTAGCTATAAAATCTTTTCCTTTGCTCTTCACTATTTCTTCAGGAACGAAATCAGTCCGTTTAATTTCCTTAAAGGCCTTAATAATCAATTCGTCTTTGAGGTATCCTTTTTCAATTAAACGACTGATTAAAGAACTGTTCATATACAATAGCAGGTATTGATTGTTTACCGGCCTTGTCTCCTTTCTCTTTTTTGAAAATCATTAATTGCTTTAACAAGTTCTTTTTCCCCAAAATCAGGAAAAAATTCTTTAGTAAAATACAACTGGCTATTAGCGCAATGCCACATCATAAAACCAACGCTGTTATGAGGATCATTTTGGCTGCCGGTCCGAATCGAAAAATCGACCGGCGGCAATTGACCGGACCAAAGATGTCTTTTCAATAAATCAGCCGTGATTTTTAAATTTTTATCTTTTCTTCCTTCTTTAACAATTCCTCTGATAGCGGCTAGCAGTTCATCTGTGCCGTTATAAGCGATAAAGAAGTTAAGAAACAACCGGTTATAATTTTGAGTCGCCCGAATAGCTTCTTTAACCGATTGCTTGGCTTTGGCCGGCAGAATTTCCGGCCAGCGGCCAAAAACATTGACTTTAACTTTGTTTTGGTGGGTCTTTTTGTCTTGAGCTAATTGATGAAAATATTTCTGGTATATTCGAAAAAGGACATTGATTTCTACTTGGGAACGCTTGGTCAAATTTTCATAAGAACCGACCCAAAAAGAAATACATTTTATTCCTAAATCAAGAGATGCTTGAAGCAGTTCTTTGATTTTTTCGGCGCCAACCAAATGACCGCGCCAAGGAGCTAAACCTTTTTGTTTAGCCCAGCGCCGGTTGCCGTCCGGAATAATAACAATATGATTAGGCAGATTTTTTGTGTCCATAATTAATTAACTTTTTATTGATTCTTTTGTTTTATTATCGAATTTCTGTCCGCTAAAGGAGAATATTGATTTTTTGCCTAAACCAAAAGTCTAGACAAAAACCGGGCAGGCGCGGCAGGACTCGAACCCGCGGCCTTCGGTTTTGGAGACCGATGCTCTTCCAGCTGAGCTACGCGCCCTTATTTCTTCCCTTCTTTATGCAAGGTACTTTTTCGGCACCATTTACAAAACTTCATCAGTTCTATTTTTTTCTGAATCTTTTTTTTGTTTTTGCGCGACCAATAATTAATTCTTTTACACTCGCTACATTGTAATTTGATTAAATTATCTTGAGACATAGTTTTCCTGAGCTGAGGGTGGGATTCGAACCCACGACCGACACATTACCAATGTGTTGCTCTAACCGCCTGAGCTACCTCAGCTTTTGGTCCGCCCGGGACGGACATCGTTTTCATTAACAAAAAACTTTGGGCAAAAATCGTGTGGGCAGGGAGGGATTCGAACCCCCGTAGGCCGAAGCCGGCACTTTTACAGAGTGCTGCGTTTGTCCACTCCGCCACCTGCCCTTATAAATTGTTGTCTAAATATTTTTTTATCCACTCCTCTATTTGGAGAAGCAATTTCTTGTCAGCGTATCTAACATGGACTAATCCATGCTTCATTTTACCACTTTTCTCTGGCAAGAAATCTTGCCTTATATAAGGCTTAGTAAATTGCTTTAAAGAAATATCAGTAATTTTCTGCCAATATCTTTTAAGAGTTTCTATATCTTGATCTGCGTAAGCATATAAATATATTCTTATTCGCTTTTCGTCAACACCACAAATTATCCTAAGAAATCTAAGAAACAGCTTTATCATTTCCGGGTTACTATTAGCAAAATCCACTGTCCACGATCTCTTAGAAGGATTTGACTTAGATCCTTCTGCCCAATATAACATAACACCTGCTGTCTTTAGCTGTTTTTCTCTCCTTGTAAGTCCTTTCTTCAAACGATATGAAAGCGCTTTTCTTTTAAAACGAATACGATTCGATTCTTCAAAACTTCGCCGTTCCAGACTATGCCGCCGCATAAAGCTAAAAACTGCGTCCAGTGATACTCCAATCTTATCGGCTATTTCTCTAGCACTATAACCCTTATTATAATAAAGATATTTAACCTCTTTTATATATTTTTCTGATAAGGCTGGCTTTACTGGCATCACTAACATTTTACCACTTTAACAGCCAAAACTCAACTGTTCTGGTCGCTGTCACAGTTGAGCCAGCGAAGGGATTCGGACCCCCGACCGACGGTTTACAAAACCGTTGCTCTACCCCTGAGCTACGCTGGCCAAAACTATTTCCCGCTATTGTTTTTAATCCCCATCTTCTTTAATTCTTCCAAAATCTCTTTGACTTTTTTGTCTTTAGAGCCAAATTTAACGGCCATTTCCAAAGAGGCCTTGGCGTCAGCATAGTTATGTTGTTTCCAATACAAGAAACCGAGAAATTTATAAGCCGTAATATTTTTGGGATTCTCAACAATCAAATCTATCCATTTCTGCTCTTCTTTAATCGGTTTATCTAATTCGCTAATGGGGATTTCCTCTGTTTCTTCTTCGGCTGGTTGAGAAACTTCTTCGTCTTTTTTTATTCTAACAGGAATTTCTTCAGGTTGACCAGTTGATAAATCTTTGGTTTTCCTTCTTTTTAATTCTCTCTGCTTAATCCATTCTCTTGACTTTTGGGTCATTGTTTGAGAACTGCGTCTCAATTTTTCAATCCATTTACTCAATAAATTCTCTGTTTTCAAAAAAACTATTTTTATCCGCCGCAAAAACTTTTCCAAACGGACGATTAGATTAAACCAATATTGCTTATAATTAATCTCTCGGGCTCGCTGAATAAATCCTCTTTTTCTTCCTAAAATAGTTATTTCTTCTTCCGATAGACGAGCCAGCGCCGGAATTTTTCTATAGACAATTACTACTAAGCCAGCCGAACTAAAACCAATAATAAGATAGAGAATTAAATTAAACATAGCTATATTTCCAATCTGACAAATTTCCCTATTTTAATATTTTCCCCTAATTTAGAAATAGTTTCGTTTATCAACTCCTTGATGTTTTTCTGCTCGTCTTTGATAAAGGCCTGACTCAAAAGCTCGTCTGAATTAGTTGGATCCATGGCGGCAATATGCATGGCTAAATCGTGAGCCAATTCTTTGAATTGTTCGTTTTTAGCCACAAAATCGGTCTCGCAATTTAATTCCAAAATTACCCCTATTTTGCCTTGATTATGAATATACGCTTCAATTAGTCCTTGTTTTGCTTCCCGAGTCGCTTTTTTTAAGGCGCTTTCCTGGCCGTTTTTCTTCAAAATTTCCAAGGCCTTAATCTCGTCGCCACCGGCTTTTTCCAGCGCTTTTTTGCATTCCATAACCGAAATATTTGTTGTTTGACGAAGTTGTTCAATTTTTCTGATTAAAGTCATAATTTTACTTCAACGCTTTAATCACTGTTCCTAAAATCAATTTCAAGGAAGTGATGGCGTCGTCATTAGTCGGAATCGGATAATCAATTAGGGTTGGGTCAGCGTTAGTATCGCATAAACCAATTATCGGAATCTCTTTCATTCTTGCCTCTTTAACGGCTAATTTTTCTTTTTGAGCATCAACGACCAAGAGAGCTTCTGGTAGTTTAATTAATTTTTTAATTCCGCCAAACTGGCTTTTTAGCTTTTGCAATTCCACATCAAAATCATGCTGTTCTTTCTTGGTATACTTCTTTAATTCGCCTTTGCTTTTTTTATCTTCCAAATTGCGGAAATATTCCAAGCGTTGAGAAATAGCCTTGAAGTTAGTCAGAGTGCCGCCCAGCCACCTTCCGTTAACATAAGGCATCCGGCACTTTTCGGCTGTTTGCCGAACAATCTCTTTGGCGCTTACCTTGGTCCCGACAAAAAGAATGACTCCTTTTTTCTTTTTAACTTCCTGAATAAATTTGAGGGCTTCGGCTAATTTTTGACGCGCTTTTTCCAAATCAATAATATGAACATTATTCCGAATATTGAAAATATAGGGAGCCATGCGTACATTCCATTTGGAAGTCCGATGGCCAAAATGAACGCCGGCTTTAAGCATTTCTTTTAAGTTAGGGAGCAATTTTTCAATATCCCTACCGGTTGACTTCTCGCTGAAAGCAGCCTGCTTTTCTTTTGGCAAAGACGAGCTCTTCGTAATTTCCTTATTCAATTTTTTGGTTTCTTTCTTCAACATTTTATAGTTTGAGACATTACAAGAACATTATGAGAACGTTTCTCATAATGTTCTTGCGTTTTAAGTCTTTAAACAATATCTTGAAATAGTATATCATATTATAAAAAATAGGCAAGAACTTGCCTATTTCCCTTTAATCTGCTATTATGTAAACAATGAAAAAAGACATCCATCCAACTTACTATCCTAATGCCAAAATAAAATGCGCCTGTGGCGCCACTTTTGAAATTGGCTCAACCAAGCAAGGAATAGAAGTAGAAATCTGTTCTCAATGTCATCCTTTTTATACCGGCAAAGAGAAAATTATTGAAACCGGTCAAGTAGAAAAGTTTAGAAAGCGATTAGCTAAAAAAACGGCCCGGTTTGGCCCGAAACTTAAAGGAAAAAAATGAAAGGAACTATTATAGAAATCAGAGCCGGGACCGGCGGCGAAGAAGCAGCTCTTTTTGTAACCGACCTTTTCCGGATGTATTCTCGTTTTGCAGAAAAGCAAAACTGGTCGGCCAATTTAATTGATGTCAGTAGAACCAATTTGGGCGGTTATCGAGAGGTTATTTTTGAAATTAAAGGCCAAAATGTTTACAATAAATTAAAGAATGAGGCCGGTGTTCACCGCGTCCAACGCATTCCCAATACCGAAAAGTCCGGTCGAGTTCACACGTCAACCGTTTCGGTAGCCGTTTTGCCGGAAGTAAACGAAACGGAAATCAAAATCGGTCCAAAAGATTTAAGAATTGATGTTCTGCGCGCTTCCGGACCGGGCGGCCAATACGTTAATCGACGCGAATCGGCCGTCAGAGTAACTCATCTGCCAACTGGTTTAGTCGCTAATTGCCAAGAAGAACGAACCCAACAACAAAATCGAGAAAAAGCGCTTCAGGTTTTGCGAGCGCGCATCTTGGCTAAAAAAAGAGCCGAAGAAACAGCTCAGCGGGGAAGCGAAAGACGAGGACAAATTGGCGCAGCTATGAGGGCCGAAAAAATTCGTACTTACAATTATCCTCAAAATCGCATTACTGACCACCGCCTTAATAAATCTTGGCACCGATTAGATAAAATCATTGACGGCGACTTAGAGCCGATTATTAAAACCATTGAGAAAACCTATAAGAAATAGAGACCTGTCATAACCATTTCTCGAAAACACTTCGGCCGAGAATTAATAGATTTCTTCTTAAAAAATTTTCATGAAAAAACGTATTTTCAGCGGTATTCAGCCAACCGGCTTAGTCCATATCGGTAATTATTTAGGCGCGATTAAAAATTGGGTCAAACTGCAAAACGAATATGACTCTATTTTTTGTATTGTTGATTTACATGCTTTAACTATCTCTGAATCGTCCCGGAAAATAAAGGAAAAAACATTTGACTTGGCTGTTTTGCTTTTAGCAGCCGGACTTGACCCTAAAAAATGTGTTCTTTTCGTCCAGTCGCATATTCCGGAACATACCGAACTGACCTGGCTTTTAAACACGGTTACGCCAATTGCCGAATTGGAAAGAATGACCCAATTCAAGGAAAAAGCCAAGCGCTTCAGGAAAAGTATCAATATGGGCCTTTTTGATTATCCGGTTTTAATGGCCGCCGATATCCTCCTTTATCAGACAGATATCGTGCCGGTCGGCGAAGATCAAAGGCAGCATGTTGAATTAGCCAAAATGATTGCCCGTAAATTCAATCGGCAGTACGGTCGGGTTTTTACCATTCCGGAAGCATTAATTTATTCCAGCGGCGCCCGGATAATGTCCTTAGCCGATCCGGCTAAAAAGATGTCTAAGAGTATTCCCCAGGGATGTCTTTCAATGGCTGATTCGCCTAATCAAGTCCGTCAAAAAATAAAAAAGGCGGTGACCGATTCAGGAAAAGAAATAGAATATTCTCCCAAAAAACCGGCTATTGTCAACCTTATCAATATCTATACTGCTTTTTCCGGACTTTCGGTCAGTCAAATTGAGGAGAAATATCAAGGACAAGGATACGCTCCTTTTAAGAAAGACCTGGCCGAAATTATTATTAAAGGACTAAAATCATTCCGGGATAAAAAAACGGCCTTAGACAAGAAACCGGCTTATGTCAGGCAAGTGTTAGCTGATGGCGCTAAAACGGTCAAACCCATTGCTCAAAAAAATCTCCGCCTGGCCAAACAAAAAATGGGCTTGCTCTAACCCATAAAAGGGTGTCCTTTTGAAGGACGCCCTTAAAAGGACGCCCTTTTTTATACGCCCTTTTGCTTTTCGTAATAATCAAGTAAAAAATCAACCAATAAATGACCGCCTAATTTCCCTTTTTCGGCTTCAACAAAATATTCTCCCTTGACTCTTTCCGGATTGACCGAAACGCCTTTGCCGATTTGGAGCATCTCTTCGTCGTTGTAATTATTGCCGGTGGTCATAATTTGTTTCGGTTCAATATTAAGTTGTTTGGCTAAACTGGTAATCGCTTGACCTTTGGACATTTCCCGGCTGCCGATATCATAACCTTCATTAGTCCAAAGGCAATATAAATTATCTCCGGCCATTTGTTTAACCAAATCAGGAATTTTTTCCATCTGGTCGCAATGAACAGTCAGAATAAAAATCTTCGGTTCAAAACCGCGGACTTTTTTATTTTGAGCCATCATTTCTTTAATTTTTTCCTTAATATCTCTTAATTGCTCAAAATATTCGTCCGGATAAGCCGGATGAATAATTTTATTATCCAGCCAAGTAATATTGCCGTTTTCGGCCTGGAGAATTACCTGATTATCAAGAATTTCGTTAACCAAACTTTTCAAATATAAAATATTGCGGCCGGAAGAAAAACCTATTTTTAAATGTTTTTTGAGCTTTTTCAGGTTTTCAATAAACTCGGGCAGCATTTGTTTGGACTTCATGTATAACTCCGTGCCGTCTTCGTTTTCTCTTAAGTCTGTGCCAACCGGAATAATCACTCCGTCAATGTCAAAAACAACCACTTTTAAAGCGCTTAATTCTTTTTGAGTAATTTCTTCTATTTTTTTCATATATTCCATTATACTATCATCCCGCCGCCGAGGCAAACTTGGCCGTCGTAAAAAACAGCCCACTGGCCCGGGCTAACGGCTTTCTGCGCTTTATTGAAAATCAATTTAGATTTATCCGGATAAAAAACCGCCCGGGACAGTCCTTGATTAAAGCGGATTTTGGCTTTAACCTTAATCGGCCTGACCGGCGCTTTTTTAGAAATAAAATGGACATCAGATAAAAAAACCTCTCTTTGGTAAAGAGCCGGATCGTTTTCCTGATTAGTGACAATCAATTGATTTTTTCCCCGATTAAAGCCAAGGACCCGCCAAGGGCCGCCGGCCAATTTAATCCTCCGGCGCTGGCCGATAGTATAGAAATGGAGTCCCTGATGCTGCCCCAAAATATTTCCTTCTTTATCAAGAATCTGGCCTGGTTGTCGGCCTATCTCTTTTTCCAAAAAAAGAGACATTGATTCTTGAGCAACAAAACATAAATCTTGGCTTTGTTTCTTCCTGGTTAAAAAATCAAGGCCTTCTTTTTTGGCGAGCCGATAAACTTCTTTCTTGGTTAAGTCTCCTAGAGGAAAAATCGTCTTGGCTAACCGCTTCTGGTTTAAAAGGCAGAGAAAATAGCTTTGGTCTTTCTGCTCGTCTTTTCCTTTTAAAAGCTGATGCTCGCCTTTATTTTTTTTTATCCGGGCATAATGTCCGGTAGCGATAAGGTCAATTCTTTTTTTCTTGGCAAAACTGATTAACTTATCAAATTTCAATTGTTGATTGCAGATTATGCAAGGATTAGGCGTTTTTTTGTCTTTCAGAAGAGAGATAAAATAGCCGATTATTTTTTTCTTAAATTCCTGGCGGCAATCAAGGGTTTTATGAGGCACCTTTAATTGCTGACAAACTTTTTTGGCTAAACGAATGGCTGGCTGATTAGAATAAATATTTTCTCCGTTTGACCAACGGCTGTATTTCAAAGTCAGGCCGAGCGGCCGATAGCCTTGCTTTTTAAGTAATAACAAAGCAACGGCCGAATCAAGGCCGCCGGAAAGACCGACCACTACTTTTGGTCTTATATTTTCCATTCAACTCTAAGAATTTTAGGAGATTTTAGGAGCAAAGCTCCTAAAAGTTAGGAGCTTTGCTCCTAAATCTTTGTTTCCCATTATTTTTACTAATTCTAATCGCTTTTCCCTCGGTTAAGGCCTCGGCAATTTTTTGATGGGCTGAACTCAAAATCCTTTGTAAAGTGCTTTGAGAGATTTTCATTCTTTTGGCCGCTTCGGCCTGCTCTAATTTTTTTAGTTCGCAAAGCCGCAAAGCTTCCAATTCGTCCATGCCTAAGTCAATTTCTTCTAAAATAGACAGGGGCACCGCCCGCGGTTTAAAATATGTCACCCGAGGGTCAAAGCCGATTGCTCTTTTTTTAAACGGTCTGGGCATATAATTGTTTAAATATTTCCTTAATCTCTTTTTTGGCCTTAAGTTTTGTTTTCAAAATTGGCTTTAGGTTGGCGATGGCCTTAAAAATGCCTTGGTCATAAGATATTTTACCTAAAAAATTATCCTTGAATTCTTTTTCCATCTTTTTAGTCAGCGGACGGTTGATATCCCATTTATTAACGACTATTTTAAAAGGAATTTGAAAATGTTCGACCAATTCTAAAATTCTTTTCAAATCAGAGAAACCGGAGAGAGTCGGTTCAGTAATCAAAACGGCTAAATGAGCATCCCGCAAAGAAGCAATCACCGGACAGCCGGTTCCTGGCGCCGAGTCAATAAGCATTAATTCGGCCTGACTGATTTCTTCGGCCTGTTTTTTTATCTCAGTGACTATTTTGCCAGAACCCGTTTCGCCGGGGAATAACTGACCGATCACTAAGGGAAAACCATAATTAGTCTTAATTACTTTGATTTGGCCATTCTCAACCGGTTTTAAATCAACCGCCTTTTGAGGACAGATAATCTGGCAAACGCCGCAACCTTCGCAAAGAAATGGATTTATTTTAGCCCGGCCGTTCTTAATTTTAATAGCCCCAAAAGGACATTTCTCAACACACTGGCCGCAGCCATTGCATTTATTTTCGTCAATAACCGCTTTAAAGGAATTGGAAATTTTCTGGGAAAATTGAACATTTTCATCAGAAACTTCGTTAAGCCAAATAGCTAAATTAGGCGCGTCAACGTCGGCGTCAACCGCGACGATTTTTTCCTTTTTAGCAAAAAGCATCGCTAAAGCCGAAGCCAGCATTGATTTGCCGACGCCCCCTTTGCCTGAAGAAATGACTAATTTAAATTGTTTATCTTTCATTGAGGATTTGGAAATCATTTTTAAGAGTTTCTTTCATCCTTTCATTGTAAACAGCTACGGCTGGATGATATAAAGGAATAATTTTAATTGGCCCGAAATCAGCCCTGGCCTCAAAAACCTGGCCGTGTATCTTGCTGATGCCTTGAATTTTATCAGATAAACCGAATTTTTCCAAAAGATAAGCGGTCGCGTAATTGCCTAGCGAACCAATAAGCTTTGGTCGAATAATTCTAATCTGTTTTTCTAAGTAAGGAACGCAAGCAGCAATCTCATCTTTTTGCGGGTTGCGGTTTTGAGGGGGCCGGCATTTAAGAATATTACAAATATATACTTCTTCTCTTTTAATTCCAACGAAATCCAAAAGTTCATTCAATACTCCTCCTGCAGCTCCAACAAAAGGCTCTCCTTTTTGATCTTCCCAATATCCTGGCGCCTCTGAAACTAGCATAATTTCCGCCTGATGGCTTCCCTGTCCGATAACCGGCAAAGTTCTGTTTTTGTGAAGAGGACATTTCCGGCAATCAACAATTTCATCCCTTATTCCCCTAAGTTTCTTATCAATAATTGACAATTTGTTCATTAAATTACTCCTCTTTTAAAAGACACAAATTGGACCGTTTCCTTAGAACGATGAATTGTATTCTTCCCTACACGCATACGCCGCCATTCTCTTAAACATCCCTTAGAGCAAATCGGCGTGTTATTGATTCTAAACCACCATCCTGGCCTATATACTTTCTTCCCGCAAACGATACACTTTACAAGTTTTCCAGTCTGTCTTGCCTGAATTCTGCAATATTCAGAACAATATTTTTTAAAACGCCCTTTCTGCTGTTCAAATTGCCCATGACAGACCGGGCACTCCTTAACTATAATTTTCTTAATCTTTTTCTCAGGAAATTTCACTCCTGTTTTCTCTAGCCATCTATAAACCGAGGAAGAATGAATCCCTAATTTTTTAGCAATTTCTTCTCCAGTGAATCTATCTTCAATGAATAGCTTTTGTAATAGTTTCTGCATTGGTAATTTATATCTTTTTTCTACTTCTCTATATTTCTTCGACCCCCGCAGAGACTCTTTATAAATTTCCCTCGCTTCTAATTGCCTTTGATACTTCTTATGTAAAAACAAATCATCTTTTTTTAAATCATTATACAAAAATTTGATAATTCTAAACGCATTCCGACTAAACCATTCGTAAACCTATTTGGATTAATCAAAGAAGTTTTTCTAATATAAAGTTGCATAAAATTCAATCTTTTTTAAAAAAACTAAAGCAGTCCAGAGACCATTGCCAGGCCCAAAAGCAGGATAATTATGCCGGATACTAGATGAAGATACTTAATATTTCTGGCCTGCCAGCTATGGATATCTTCAATTTTTCTTAAGCCAAAATAAACAATGAAAACAACGGCCAGCATCGGTAAAACGAATATCAAATTGTAAAGCAACAGCCAAGGCAGGGATTTTAATATGCCCAGCTGGCACAAGATTCCGCCGCAGATAATATAGGGGCCGATGGTACAAGGCAGTAAAAATATAGTTACTAAAGCACCAGCCAGGAAAGCTCCTTTTGGGCTGGTTATTTTTAAAAGAATTCGCTCAACTCCGGGATTAACCCGACAGACCGCTTTAGCCCGAAAAAAGTCCCTGATTTTCAAAAAGCCCAAAACGATGGCGCCCAAAGCGACAATTTTATAAAGCCAAAACTGGATTACCTTTAAAGCGTTTAACAGCTGGAAAGAACCGACAATAATCAAACCGTAAAAGAAATACATCACAAAAACAGAAAAGACAAAGGCTAGACCGGCCAAAATGACATTTCTTTTCTTGGCTGGGTTATAAGTTAAAATAGTTACCAGCATTAAACCGAGAACAGCCAAGGTGCAGGGATTAACCGCATCAACGGCGGCTAAAGAAACAATTTTAATTAAAGTAAAATCATCGGGCAATTCCTGTAAAAAATTCGGACTAATGCTCTGGCAGTGATAACAATCTTCTTCAACCGCCAAGGCCGGACTCAAAAAAAAGACAAATCCGAAGACAGATAAAATTAACCCAAAAATAATAATTTTTATAGTGAGTCCTGTTGAACTACTTATTTTCCCCATTTGAATTTAAAATTTAATAATTTCCCCCGAGAATAGGCCTGAACAACTTTCTTGGAATAAGGAATTTCCTGAATAATTTTGGTTTGATATTTTTGAACAACCGCCTCAATTCTTTTTTTATCTCCCAAATCAGCTTGATTCAAAATCACTTCCGCCGGCACTTTAATTTTCTGGCACAAATCTAAAATTAAACCCAAATCGACTGCTCCCATAGGAGTTGGTTCAGTAACCGCCTTGGCCAAATCAACGTCTAGAAGAGCCGAGATAACCGGGCAATGGGTCCCGGCGGCCGTATCTAACAAAACAATATCGGCTTTTTTCTCTTGAGCGAACTTTAAGGCAAATTTTTTCGTTTGAGTGACAATGGGACCGGTTTCTTCCAAACCAGCCTTGGCTAAGCCGGTAATTAGCCAGTAATTTTCCTTGAGGCGGTTAACAAAAATCCGGCCGGTTTCTTCTTTAATCGGCTGGATAGCTTGCTCGGGACAGCTTAACCAGCAAGCCCCGCAACCGGAGCATAAATCCTTAATGAATATCGGATATTGGCCCGGCGCCTGAAAAATAGCGTTGCTCCGGCAATTTCTGACACAAACGCCGCATTTCCGGCATTTACTCCGGTCTAATTTAGGAAAACGGGTATAAGTTTTTTCCACCGGCTTTCCCAGAACCTGGCCCAAAAGCAAATAGTCGTTAGGACATTCTATATCAGAGTCAACCAAAATAACCTTCTGGCCTTCTTGAAAATATTGATTGGCTAAAAGGATGGCCACCGTAGATTTGCCCGTTCCTCCCTTGCCGCCGGTGATGCCTATGGTCATCATATCTTTTCTTTAGTCGCTTCTTTTAACGGTTTAAGTTTCTTCTGAATAAATTTTTTGACGATTTCCTTGACCTGACCGTCTGTATTTGAATAAACATCAACGATATTATCTCTTAAAGTATGAAGAGAAATCGGTCCCATTTCTTGGGTAATGACCGAATCAACCTTTTCCCTGATAACGAATAAAGCCGTATTCAAACCGGCTCTGATTTCTCTTTCTTGATAAGGATTTTCTTTAATGTAATAATCTTTAATTTCTCCCTTATCTAAATTGATAAAAACAAATTTATTAGCCCGGCCAAAATGATTGGACATTAAAGAGTTGATTCCTTTGTCTTTGCCGATAGGAATGCATATTTTTTGTTTTTCGACTTCATAAGGCAGAACCATTACCGTAAATGAATCAATTGACCTTACCCCTTTCTTAATTTCTTTCTCGATATTTCCCGAGATTTCATAAGCTTTTTTAACATTGATAGCTTTGCCGATTTTTATCTTAACCTCTCCGAAAATAAATGGGCCTGATTTTCTTAATTTTAAGTTTTCAAATCCTCTGATTCCGGAAATACCATTTAAAATTTTCTTAACTTTTTCTTCTTTTTCTTTTTCCGGAGAAACATCCATCAAGGCAAAAATTGAATCTTTGACAGAACTTAAGCCGGCCTGAAAAATAAAAAGAGAAATGGCCATCCCCATAATTCCTTCTAAATAAGGAATTTTTAACCAGCTGGAGAATAAACCGATTAAAACCAAAGAAGAAGAAAGTAAATGAAGGCGCGATTCCCGGCCATCGGCCATCAAGCTTTGAGAGTTTATCTTCCGGCCTACTTTCACTTCATAGGTTCCAATTGAAAACATAACGATGGCGTCCAAAACAGCCGCTCCGATAGCCACTAAAGGAATATTCAATTTTGATTCTACAAAAAACTTGGAAAGGCTTTCTTGAACAATTAAAAAACCGGCTAAAAGAATAAGTCCGGAAATCAAAAGTGCGGTTAAATTCTCCGCTTTATAAAAACCGTAGGAAAACTTCTCGGTCGGTTTTTTTTGAGAAATTTTTAAACCAAACCAAGCGGCAAAACTGGAAAGAGAGTCGGCCGCGCTATGAACCGCATCGGCTAGTAAAACAACGCTTCCTGAAACCAAGCCGACTATCCCCTTAATTACGGCCAAAAGAATGGTTAACAACGCTGAAATCATCGTGGCCTTTTGGCCTTTTTTAAATACTTCGGTCATATAAATAAGTCCGAGAACCGTTCTCGTAATATCTATCGATGGCTCGAACGATGACCGCCACCAAAGCCGCCTCGACTGCCGCCGAATCTTTGACCTATTCCAAAATGGCCAGGCACGCTTGGTCGAGCCATCTCTTTTAGTTCTCCTTTTTGATATTTTTCCAAAGCCTCTTTGGCTGAAATTCCGGAAACGCCAATAATTATTTTTATCCCCGAATTTTGAAGAACCTGGAAGGCCCGTGGTCCTAAATTACCGGTAATGATCAATTGGGTACCGGCTGAAACAACTAATTGAGCCGCGGTTACTCCGGCTCCGCCCATTGCTTCGACTCCGGTATTCTTAATCACTTCCAATTTTTCTCCTTTTTCGTCAGTAATTAAAAAATAAGGCGCCCGGCCAAAACGCGGGTCTATCGGCGAATCAAACTTAGGTAAGCTGGCGCTTAAACAAATCTTCATATTAATTTAAAGTTATTGCCCAGTCCGAGTCATCAAACTGCCGCATTTAGGGCATTTTTGTTCGTAACAAGGCACTCCTCTCTGATGAGGGACTTTTGTTCCGCATTTTGGACAGAGACATTCTCCGTCCGGTCCTAAACCGAAACCTTCTGTTTGACGACCGCGGCCCTGACCCTGCCTGAAGCCTTGGCCGGCGCCTGGCGCCTGGCCAGAAAGACCGGTTCCATCTCTAAATGGCATGTTTTTTTCTCCTTATCCCTATTATTTTATTTTTTATTTTTCAGTTCCTCAAGACGGGTTTCCGTTCTCTTTGTTTCTTCTTTTAACCCCTGAAGCTCTTCAGCCAGTATTTCTTTTTCTTCTTTGGCCGTTGGTTCATAGGGATAATCGGGTCTATCCGGATAACCTCCATATGGGTATCCCCAGCCGCGGCCAAAACCAAAGCCACGACCCAATCTTCGGCCGAACCAACCTTGGCCTAAACCGCGCCTATAACCAGGTTGATTCGTCTGCCCGGTGGGCCGGCAATAACCTAAACCGCGGCCAGTCCGTGAGCCTTGGCCTTGAGGACCTGTTCCGTTGAAAGCAGGCATAGTAATTTCTTCTCTTTTATTATACCTCATCTTTCTTTTATTGACAAAAAAGATGAGGAGTCAGATGACCGCGACCTTTTAAATAAAAACAGCCATCCGTTATTAAGTAATACTCTATTATATAGATACATATCTATATAATTGGTTGCTCGGTCTAAATGAAAATAAATTTCCATTTATCCCTCACCGCCAATTATGAGTATATACCCATAACCAGAAAGCTGTCAAGAGGATACGCCTTTTACTACAGCAACGGCGCGATAATCAATGCAACAATGGCCATTAACTTCAACAAGATATTCAACGAGGGGCCGGCCGTGTCCTTAAAAGGGTCGCCGACCGTGTCGCCAACCACGGCCGCTTTGTGTGTTTCCGAGCCCTTACCGCCTAAATTGCCCGCTTCAATGTATTTCTTGGCGTTGTCCCAAGCGCCGCCGGAATTAGCCATAGTTACGGCCAATAAAAATCCGGAAACGATTGAACCGGCCAATAAACCGGCTAAAGCCATTTTGCCCAGCAAAAGACCGACCAAGACCGGCGCCAAAATACTTAAAACACTGGGCAAAATCATTTCCCGCAAGGCCGCCTTAGTGCTGATATCAATACATCTAGTATAATCCGGTTCGCCCTCCCCGGTCATAATTCCCTGAATGTTCTTAAACTGACGACGGACTTCTTCAACCATAGCCATGGCTGCCCGGCCAACTGCCTGTAAAGCGAAGGAAGAAAAGACAAAAGGCATTAAGCCGCCTAAGAAAAGACCGACGATGACCTTGTAATTGAATAAATCAACAAAAGGCAGTTTGACGGCTTGGCCGTAACTTATCATTAAAGCCAAAGCGGTCAAAGCGGCCGCCCCAATGGCAAATCCTTTGCCAATAGCTGCCGTCGTATTGCCGACAGCGTCTAAGTCTTCGGCCCGCTCCCTGGTCTTTTGTCCGAGGCCGGCCATTTCAGCGATACCGGCCGCATTATCGGCTACCGGCCCAAAAGTGTCAGCGGCTAAAGTTACTCCCAAAGTAGAAAGCATGCCGACGGCCGCAATCGCGACGCCATATAACTGGCTCCATTGATAGGCCAAAAAAATAGCCGCGCTGATGATTAAAATTGGCAGAATCGTACTGCTTAAACCAAGAGCAAAGCCGGCAATAATATTAGTTCCCGCTCCGGTCTGAGCCGCTTGGGCTACTCTTTGGGTAAAGCGATATTTATGCGAAGTAAAATATTCAGTCACTAAACCGATACTTAAACCGGCCAGCAAACCGACCAAGAAAGCATAAAAAACAGGCATGCCGAAACCAAGATATTTGATTAAGCCATAACCGCTAAGAGACATTAAAATCGTGGCCAGCCAAATACCGCGATTTAAAATTCCTTGGCCAGAACCGGCTTTCGCCTTAGCCGAACCCAATTTAACAAAAAAATTGCTGATTAAACTGACAATTATTCCGCCGGCCGCTAAAATCATCGGCAGAAAAATCCCCTGTTCGCCGACGGCCACCACCGCTCCGATAACCATAGCGGCAATGATGCTATCAACATAACTTTCAAAAAGGTCCGCGCCCATACCGGCAACATCTCCAACGTTATCACCGACGTTATCAGCAATAGTCGCCGGATTGCGCGGGTCGTCTTCGGGAATCCCCTTTTCAACCTTACCAACCAAATCAGCTCCGACATCGGCCGCTTTGGTATAAATACCGCCGCCGACCCGAGCGAACAAAGCTACTGAAGAGGCGCCGAAGCCAAAACCGTAAATAATGCTCGGCTCTTTGAAAATTAAATAAAGAACGGTAATACCTAAAAGACCCAAGCCGACTACGCTTAAAGCCATCACGCTGCCGCTGTTAAAAGCAACGTTTAAACCTGATTTTAAATCACGATTAAGCTTTTCGGCCGTCCGGACATTGGCCGAGGTGGCTATTCGCAGACCGATCTGACCGGCCAAACCGCTTAGAAAAGCACCGCTGACAAAAGCGATGGCTGTTTTAGAATTAAGAAAATAATAGAGGAGAACGGCGACGACCAAAACGAAAACAAAAAGAATTTGATACTCCCGATTCAAAAAAGCCATGGCTCCTTTTTTGATGATTTGGCTAATTCGGTCGGCTTTTTCATCAGTAACAGTTTGTCTTTTTATCCGCCAAGACAAAAAGCCGGCCATTGATAAAGCCAGAAAAGAGCTTATTAAACAAAAATATAATGATGGAGACATAGATTATAATTAAGACCCAATCCGCTTGCTCCGTTTTTGGACAGGTTCATTTCTTTCCAATTAAGTTACTTTCTTCACAGATTCATTAAAAAACAAAAAAAAGAATATTGTCAATCTCAAAACGAATGGCGTCATTCCGAGAGCGTCTTTCAAAAGCACGCTTCTTACTTAATCGCTTTCAAAAATGGGCCGACTACTCCTTGAACAAATTCCAGACAACTTTTCCTATCGACGTAAAACCAGACAATAAATCCAATAATCAGGGCGAGAATCAAAATTCCCAAAAAAGAACGACTGATAAAAAGGCGAAAGATTTTGCTAATCCAGAGCTTCTTTTCTGTTTTTTCTTTTTGAGCTAATTTCTTTTCCAAAGAAAAATCATAATATTTATAGAATTCTACTTTAGCAACCAAAAACTTCTTCAGATTATTTTGATAAAACCTGCTTTTTGGTTTTTGCTCTAATAAAAGAATCAAGCCGCTAAACTTGATTGCCTCGGCCTTATCTAAATTTTTCAGCAATCCCTTCATTTCAGCCGTCCATCTAAACCATTCGGTTCTATCGTTTTCTAAAGAATCCAAAAGCGTCTTTCTCTTGTCCTTAATAAGAAATTGCTTGGAAAGTTTTTCTAATTCTTTGGCTAATTTTTTCTTGGAAGGCATTATTTTTTATGATTTCATTCTATTATTTTAATCTAATTTTTTATTCTTGGTTTCTTTTTTAATAACTCGCCAATGGTAAAAATACAGAGGCAAACCGATTAGAATAAGAGCCAAATTCAAAGAAGCGTCCCGATGTCTTTTGGCAGTAACGTAATCAACCTTTGAACTTTTTTCCTGCCAATTTTTGTAATCAACCAGCCAATGGGCAATGGCTTCTTTTTCTTCCGAAGAAAGAGAAGCATTTTCCGCCAGGTCAACTTCTTCAAGCCTTTTTATTGAATAAGGCAAGGGAGGCTGCTGATAGATAAGCCGTTGTTCTTCTTCGGCTTTGGTGAAAACAAAGGCCTTCAAGCCCATATCCAAGAAACGAACGCTGCCAATAGTTAAAAGAGTCAAGCCGACAATGGTGAATAGATAAAGATAAATTGTTCTAATCAAAGGATAATGTTTCATTTAATAAATTATAGCATATTCCGATTGTCAAGCAAAGTTAATTTTGACATATCAAAAAAACGTGCTAAAATAAACCTGCTTTATGTTTTTAGAAATCAAAAATTTAAAAGTCAAAGGCAACGGCCAAGAAATATTGAAGGGCGTTAATCTAAAGATTAAAAAAGGAGAATGCCAAGCTCTTTTGGGTCCCAACGCTTCCGGGAAAAGCACTTTCGTTCAAGTCATTGCCGGCAACCCCAAATACCAAATCAGCCGGGGAAAAATTATTTTCCGTGGTAAAGAAATTACTAAATTGCCTCCGGAAAAAAGAACCAAGCTGGGTATCGCTTTGGCTTGGCAGAATCCGCCGGCTATCAAGGGAATTAGGCTAGACCGATTATTGAAAAAAATCAATTTGGGCCTTAAAGGCCCAAAAAGGAAATTTGGGTCAAAATTAGATTTTGACGGCAATCTCTTAAGCCGCCAAGTTAATTTAGATTTTTCCGGCGGCGAGAAAAAAATGTCCGAACTGCTTCAGGTTTTATCTCTCAATCCCCAATTAGTCATTTTAGACGAAATTGATTCCGGCTTAGATATTAAAAGGTTGGAAAAAATGGCCCGCCTAATAAGAAAAGAATTGATTAATAAAAAGATTGCTCTTTTATTGATTACCCATTCGGGGACTATTTTACGTTTTTTAAAACCCCAATTGACCAATGTTATGCTTGACGGAAAAATTATTTGCCGGGAAAAAAACTATCAAAAAGTCCTCCGGGTAATTAAAAAATATGGCTATGATAAATGCAAAAAATGCCCATTATGGGCAAGTTGACCATAAAGTAGAAAATATTTCTGAAAGAAAAGGCGTTATTATTTTGCCCAGCCCCCAGGCCTGGCAAAAATTAAACTGGACCAGAAAATATTTTCAGAAAAAACCAAAAGAAGGATATTTCATCTGGGTTAAAGAACAACCCCTTTTTTCTTTGACCACCTGCATTGCTATTGCCTCTAAAAAGGTCTCCCAGCATCTAAACAACCTGTTAGTTATTGAAAAAAATATTAAAGCCAAAGCCAATGTTGTTTGCCGAGCCGTCCGCTCTAATCTCGACTGCCTTCACCGGGCCCAAGGCAAACTGATTCTTAAAGAAAAAGCCAGTCTGGAATATAACCATTTCCATCAATGGGGCCAAAAAGATTTAGTCAATCCTGATTATCAATTTATCCTGGGCAAGGACAGCCAACTTATCTATAATTACAAAAATTTAGCCCCGCCCAAAAATCTTCAATTAAAAACCGCGGTCTATAACGATGATAATGCTTCGGCTAATCTAAAATTTATCATTAACGCCCTAAACTCCAAGATAAATTTAAAAGATACCGTTTTTCTTAAAGGAAAAAATTCCCAAGGAATAGTTAATTTGAGACTGGTCGGCCGCCAAAAGAGCCGAATTGAAGCAGTCAGCGAAATTTTTGCCCAAGCGCCGGCTAAGGGCCATCTAGATTGTCAGGGTTTATTAGTCAGTTCAGATTCAGTCATTTCTTTAGCCCCCAAATTGGTTTGCCAAAACAAAAAAGCTCAGCTAACTCATGAGGCCTCTATCGGCAAAATTTCCGAAGAAGAACTAAATTATTTGAGAACGAGAGGCCTTTCTGAAAAAGAAGCCATTAATCTGATTATTACCGGATTTTTGGATGACAACTAATTTTTCTCAAAAAAACATTTAAATATGTTCGGAAATAAAGACAAATTTTTATTTCTTTCGCTCGCTGCGAAAATAAAAACTCCCTTCTTTCTCTAAAGAAGGGAGAATAAGATTCGTCCGTTCAATCGGGTTAATCTTTTTTTGCCCCTGACTTGCGTCTGACCAGTCGGCCGTCTTCGGCAATCTCCGTCTTCAAACCAATCCTGGCCGGCTCTATCCAGAAAATCTCTTTGCCTTTTCTGACAATGAGACCTTTAACCTCTTGGACCAATCCAGGATTCTTTTTAACCGCCTCTTTATCAACGGTCCTTTTAATCCTGACTAGTCCATTTAATCCCATCTTCTCGAGCTGTTTTGCCATTTCTTCTTCTTCGCCCATTATTTCCACCGAAGAAGAAGAAAGACGCCAGCCGGTCCTGCCAGCAGGCAACTTAATCGATTTGGTTTTGCCGCCTTGGGTCAGTTCTTGGCGATGACTGGCCATAAATGCCTCAATGGTCAGCTGTATTTTGACGATTTCCTGTTCCCGATGGCTCGCCATTTTTGAGGCAGCCGCGGTCATCCGCTGAACAGTTTTACTCAAATTGTTTTCCATCTGACTTATTTCGGATAATAAGTCGCCTATTCGCCTAATGCCGGCTTCGACCTCTTTCTTGCTTTGAGGCGTCTCCATCGCCTCCTGTATCTTTGTCTTGACTGTCATTTTTTCCTCCTTTGTTATTCCAATCAATTAAATATTTAATTGTTCAAGAGCCTAAAAACAAGATACCATTTCTGACGATTATGTCAAATTAATCTTCAAAGACAGATTGGTGAATAATAAAAAAACGCCCTTTGGCGATTTTTTTGGTTTTGCATAAGAGGGCCTGTTTTAATTTGTCTGGAGAAACAACATATAACTATCCCCGAACGCGGCTATTCTAATCATATATGCCTAAAAGCGCCAAACTTTCTTTGAGCTTTCTTTTGTCATGCCTCGCCTGCCATTCTATTTTGCTTGCCCTTCTGTGCGCCTTCGGATAATCAAACCCTCGTTCCATCAAAGAGCGTTCGTAAAGTTCGTGCAACATAATATAGGGCCGTTCTTTAATCAAAACATCGTTATCCAGCCAAACGTTATTCCTGGGCACAAAATCATAAACTAAGTCATGGCCGCCTTGGGTGAAATCAATATTAAAAGCGCTTCTGACCAAACGGCCATAAACCAGCCAAATCAAAATCCCGCCGTCTGTTTTGTACAGCAACCGACAACGCATCTTTTTAATATCAGGGCGATTATCTTTGCCGCAGACCTTTTTCAAATCGCCCGCCTTAAACCTTTCGGAACGCTCTTTCTCGCCAGCCGCATCAAACGCTTCAATATATGAACTTCCCTCCCTCATGCTCTGCCATTCAACAAGAAGATGGTCTATAAAAAAACGGCGTTCATTGGGCATTGCTTCTTTATCCAGCCAAAATTCATATTTAGGTATAAAGGAAAATCTGAAATGCTGCCCAAAATTAGTAAATTCTTTATCTAAATCACATCTAATCTTACTGCCATCAACCAGCCAAATGGCAATCTTTCCTCTTTGGCCTATTTTCTTAAGATAAAATTCCTTTTTGTCCATATTGCTATATCGCTTCTTTCTGTAAACAGACCAAGCTATAAAAAAATACAGACAACCATCCGATTTAAAATCCGCAATAAATCAACGCTGCAACTTTATTCTAATACCAAAAAGTTTTACTGTCCACTTCGGATATACACAAAATTACCAGCGAATACTGGTGATTTTTTGTGGCTCGCTTGGCGAGACAGCTTTCGAACCTTTGACTGGAGCAAAGCCCTGCCTGTTCCAGGATTAGTTTTAAATCAAGTTAGACAATTACTGGTTCTGGCCTGACATTTTGGGTATGCCTTACCCTGCGACTTAAATTGGATTTTTCATGATGGAATGATTTTCGAACCTATTTTGTAAATTCAACTTTAAGGTTCTTACCTAATACAGAAGCAATTTTTTGAAGCATATCAATTGTAAAATTCTGCTGGCCTGTTTCCATCCGAGCAATATTGCTTTGCTTAGTGCCAATCTTTTTGGCTAATTCTGCCTGAGACATCTTTCTCTTTTTCCGTAACTGCAAAATTTGGTAAGCAATTTCTAATTGCCGGCCATATTCATCATAATGCTTTTTAAATTCAGGGTTTTTTAATTGCTCAGCTAAATATTCCTGAAAATCAATTGCTTTTAGTTGTTTTTTATTTTTATTCATTGTATATCATATATGATATATGTATGATATATGTCAATAGTTGACCTGTGGAAATAAAAAATCTGCCTTAAGCATAATTATAGCAGATTTTCAAATAATACCCTATTTGGCTCCGCGGAATGAAGCAGGTGAGAACCTCTCTAATAAACAATTCCAAAGAAAATCCAACTATAACCCTTTAATATCTTTTATCAATTCAGAAAACTTTGGCTGGTCAAAATGCCCTCTTTTCTTAAATTCTCTGATAATAGCGTTAGGCAATGCTTTTTTATATTTCTCAAGATGAGAATACGGAACCACTTTGTCGTCTTTGCTCTGATAGATAAAAATCTTGCCACCTTGCTTGTTTAATTTATCCAAGCTCTTAGGTAAAATAAAATCGCCCAAAGATTCTTCCATGCCTTCATCGTCGTATGGCGGCGAAACAAGTAATGTTGCCAAAATCTTTTTAGGAAACTTATTTTCTGACAGATACTTAGCTAAAAATATTGCCCCCAAAGAATGACCGATTAAAATAACGTTATTATCTAAAAGAGTCGCTATCTTTTTAAATAGAATTCTCCACTCATCATATTTAGCATTCATTGGGTTGGGCATTTTCGGCAACAAAACATCAAATCTACTGCCTAAATCCTGCCTTAAAGAATTACTCCACTTTGTTCTCCTGTATCTATTCAAATCAATCTTCAAACCCTTAAGAAACGCCAAATAATCCTTGTACGAATCAAAGGTTGAACCTCCATGAATTAGTATTACTTGTTTTTTCATAATTTCGTGCTATTTTAGCAAAAACTTGACAAAATACATAATTATATATACTCTATTAGACAAGATACGAATAAGATTTTAATGCACTTTTACAACCATAAAAGAAAGGAGGTGTGCGATGGCAACCTATCAAGCAATTTCCACTCCGATTATCAAACCAGTCAATGGCTTATGCAATCTATCCTGTTCCTACTGCTACGTTTCCGGGCATGAAAAATCGACTAGGCAAGATCGCATGCTTCCAAAAACCTTGAAAGCAATGACTGATTTTTTCTGTCGCGATCAAGACGACATTGAGTTTATCTGGCATGGAGGCGAACCTTTGCTCGCTGGAATAGATTTTTACCGTAAAGCTGTAGAATATCAACGACCATGGGAACAAAAAGGCAAAAGAATAACGAATTCAGTCCAAACTAATGCTACTCTAGTTACGCCCGAATGGACAGAATTCTTTCTTGAACACAACTTTTTCGTCGGCGTAAGCCTTGATGGCCCTAAAGATTTTCATGACCAGGTCCGATACTATCCTGATAAAAGAGGGTCGTACGACAATGTTATGAAAGGTATTGATTTGCTGAGGCGAGCTGGGATATTCAACGGAATTATTTGCGGCGTCAGCGCTATCAATCATCAATTCCCGAAAGAGATTTTCAACTTTTTTATCACGAAAGACATAAAAAAGTTGAAATTTGCCAGAGTGAGAGATATCGGTCATTGCAACGATGTATCTTCACTCACCATTTCACCAAGACAATACGCCGATTTCATGATTGCCATCTTTGATCTCTGGCTGGAGCTGGACGACCCAGAAGTTGAAATCCGAGACATTCAAAGCGTTGTCAGCTTAATTCTCGGCGGCAACAAGCGCGAATGCATCTATATGGGAGAATGCGATCAATTCGTCACTGTTTACCACGATGGTTCAATTTACGGCTGCGATTCTTTCCCTAAAACAAATGCCCTAAGCTTTGGCAACGTAATAGATGATTCGGCCTTGGTCAGATCTAATCCACACCTAAAAAGTTTCCAAGAAACACTGAGAAAAAGAAGGGCAAACTGCCAAACATGCGATTGGGGTTTTATATGTAAAGGAGGATGTGCCAAGGATTGCTACGCGCAACTCGATTCCGTCAAACCAATCGATGAAGTTTGTGAAAACCTCAAAAGGTACTTTGGGCATATTGCAGGCAAGATAAAATCGTATGGTCTTGCATAATTAAAGGCGGCAAATTCCAAACAAAAGGAGGTGAAGACCATGTCAAATCCCGCCGCTTCAAGGGCTGTCCCAAAAGTTCTTCTTCAGGCCAAAAAAGAAGCAACAATCCAAGCCATGGGAAAGAAAAACAAACCTTGGGGCAAAGCCTGGGATAAGGGCCCGTGGGACAAAGGTCACTGGGCAAACAGGAAATAAACACTTCAATCCCTCTTAGAGACGAATCTCTAAGAGGGCTTTTGTTTTATATTCTGCTTAATAACCTTTATTAGCTGACCAAGATATTTTTTATCAATTTGCTGAGAATTGTTGATATACTTTTCTGCTAATCGACGCATTTCAGAAGCAACCAGTTTTCGCCAATCTAATAAATCTTTAGGGTTATAAATATCAGTAGCGACTTTAAAACCAAAATACTTCTCGCTTAAATAACCCTCTGGAACGAAAGAGCTGATCAATAATTCTTCAAAAAACATCTTATTAGAAACATCTCTTTTTGATATTTTTTCAAGTAACTCATTATTTTCTTCAGCTATTTGATTAATTTGTAAAACGAGCTTTTTGTTTTTCTTTAAGACAAGGTGAAAATACTCATGAGCTAAAATACCTATTTGGAAAAGATTATCTGCTACTTTAAGACCAATTGGAATCTCAACAACCACAAAACTCTGTTTTGGCGTCCATGAAAACCAAGCATTAATATCTTTACCATCGCTCTGAGAATCAGAAACAAGATATATTGGAATTTTAGAAACCAAGAAGTCTTTTACATTGCTTAATACTTTAATATCAAGAATAATTTGTTCAAATAATTCGCTGTTATCTTGAAAATATTTCTCCCATAGGCTTAGATTCTTGGACGCTTTTTCCCAATGTGGAGCAAAAACAGACTTTATTGGAATAATCGCCTTTTTAAATTGCTCCGCGTCTCGCTTTCCAATTGATTTGCTAATTTGTTTCCAAATCTCGCTCTCACTTCCTCCATAAAAAGATATATCAAGATTCTCATCTAAGTACTTTTGTAAATCAAAACTAGCCAAACGGCTCTGGCTTGTCTTTTGAATAAAAAATAATAAATTAGAAAAACGAGAAATTATAATTGGTAAACGCATAAGTTAAGATTATCAATACCTACGAGATAAAACAAGTCAAAATCTTTTTGTGGCAAATCTAATTTAAGAGTATATAGATAAGCCATGATTAAATTCTTTTTCTTAATTTATTTACATCATCAATAGCAATCCAAGCCGCCATATTGCCATAGCCGGTTTTATCTATTTCAAATGGTTTAATTTTCTGCGGATTTTTCAGAAAAACCAACAAGCAGTATTTTCTGTCTTTAAACCTCTGATAATATTTATCTATCTCATCTATTCCAAGACCATCTTTTGTGCCGTATTTCTGCAAAGTCCATCTTACTTTTGCTGACGTTAAATCCAAATATTGGATAATTTTGGAAACTTCTGCTTTGATGGTTACTGGCTCGCCCGAATTCTTAAAATAAACAACATCTCCTCGTTTAATCTTACCCCAAGGAGAACATTTGTTTTTATACCAGCGAGATTCAATTGTCTTTTCTCCAGTTAAAATCTTAGGCAACAACCCCCAAGATTTTCTCATTATGGCTATATGGTCCATAAATCATAGATTTAACTCAAATCTTTTTCACTTAAGTCAAGTTCATCTTTACAATGTTTTTTCCATTCTTCTAATTCTTCTGGGAATTTTGGCGCATTTTTCCTAAACCATTTACTAATATGTTCGGCAGGCACAGATGACTGGGGCCAAACCTGCTTAATATATTGATCATAACCAAGCCCCATGCGAAGGGCGATAATTGCGTATCGAGCACCAATATTATCGTCAAAATTTGAACGGAACAACTTGCGGTAAATATCAAGCGCTTCATCTGTCTTGCCGTCTTTCCAAAGATTATCCGCGCCAACTCCAAGAGCCCGAATAATATGCCTATTTTCAAGCCAACCCCACGATATTCTATCGGGCCAATTGCCTTGTTTATCTTCAATACGGATACGAGCTCGCTTAAATGCTTTGTTTTCTAATTCTCGCGCTTCTGATTCGTGTCCTGACTTACGTAAATCATTGGCCACATATAAATACGAATCATAGAAATCTGGGTCGCGTTCAATAAGAATGCGGATATCTTCTGTATTATGACTTGACTCTAAGATATC
>Ga0210017_1000710_pt1 | contig 28634 bp, 27 predicted proteins | sample CryGeyCG2014_020_FD_183966 | JGI IMG/M metagenome (GOLD analysis project Ga0210017, IMG submission 183966) | Groundwater microbial communities from aquifer - Crystal Geyser CG08_land_8/20/14_0.20 (SPAdes) (version 2) | ecosystem: Environmental > Aquatic > Deep subsurface > Groundwater | place... | reverse complement strand
TTTTTGGAGATATTCTTTTGTTTGAAAGACGTCAATAAGCAAAATATTATTTCTTATCCCGTAAATAAAGGGTTCTATTTTGGAATTTTTTTTATCTTTTCGATGTCCAAAATGAAGCCCAGCTTTTAGCATTTCTTCTATTTCCTTATCTTTTATTTCCGTAACTTGTGATAGATTTTTTACTTCTTTTATTTCTTTTTTTTCTTTTATTTCTTTTATTATATTGTCTTTAGTTTTTTCCATAATAACCAATAATATATCAAAAGCACTTGAACTTGTCAAAAAAAACTGATATGATGCTAATATACTAATCTAATACCAATCTACTAATTGCGAATAAACTATTAGCAATTGGCATAATTAGCATAAAATTTGCAGATTAGTATTATGTTATATGAAAGAGAAAATTCATCCTCAATATTTCAAAAATGCCACCCAGCGCTGCGCTTGTGGAGCAGTTTTTCATATTCCTTCGACCAAAAAGGAAGTAGAAGTTGAGATTTGTTCTCAGTGTCATCCATTTTATACCGGTAAAGCCAAAATAGTTGATGTTGCAGGCCAGGTAGAGAAATTCAAAAAGAGGGTAGCAAAAACAAGAAAGATAAGAGAAAAACCACCTAAAAAAGCGAAGGTAGTTAAAGCTATTAAAAAAGTTAAGGCGCCCAAAAAAAGTAAACCCCATTAGAAAAGGCGAGGCCCCGTTACAAAATTTTTTTGTAACGGGGCGGGGCTTTCTAACGGGTTAAATCTATTAAAAATAAATAATGAATCTTGAAGAATTTCAAAAAGAATACGATATTCTCCAAAAAAAGCTCAGTAACCTTAATAAATCTGGGCTTTCTTTAAATAGAAAAGAGTTTGCTCAATCATCGAAACGTTTAGCTTTTTTGCAGGAAGTTATTGAAAAAATAAAGGAAAAAGAAGAAATAGAAAAAAACATTAAAGAAAATAAAGAAATTTCAAAGGAAAGTAATGATGAAGAACTGAAAAAATTAGCCCACCAAGATATTAAGGACCTTAAAAAGAAAAAACAAAACCTAGAGAAAGAGATTGAAGAAATGTTAAACCCAAAAGAAGAATTAATTGATAAAATTTTAATGGAAATTAGGGCGGCAGCTGGAGGCGAGGAAGCAGCTCTTTTTGCTAGAGAACTTTTTGAAATGTACCAGAAATTCGCTAATAAAAGAGGTTGGCAACTAAGTGTTTTTGCATGCCATCCTACCGACCTTAATGGTTTCAAGGAAATCTCTTTTGAAATAAAGGGTAAAAATGCCGTCGACGACCTAAGATACGAAAGTGGAGTTCATCGAGTCCAGAGGATTCCTGTGACAGAAAAATCAGGAAGAATTCACACTTCGACGATTAGCGTCGCCGTTCTCCCTACTCCAAAAGAAAAGGATATAGATATAAAACCACAGGATTTGAGAATAGAAGTCTATCATTCCTCTGGACCGGGAGGCCAGTATGTCAACAAAAGAGAGTCAGCAGTAAGAGTAACTCACCTTCCGACAGGACTGGTGGCGACAAGTCAAAGCGCCAGAACCCAAGTTTCCAACCGAGAAAATGCCCTTAAAATTTTAAATGCTCGACTATACCAGAAACAAAGAAAGGAGGAAGAGAAAAAAATCGGAGCAAAAAGAAAAAGCCAGATTGGTACTGGCGAGCGGGCAGAAAAGATCAGAACCTATAACTTTCCTCAGGACAGAATTACCGACCACCGCGTCAAAAAATCTTGGAAACACATCGAAGAAATTTTAGCAGGGAATTTGGAGAAGATAGTGGGAGCGTTGAAAGCTAAGTTAAGCCAATAAACTTACTAAGTAATTAAGTAAAAAATACAGAGAACTGTTCTCTGTATTTTTATTTTGTATCTATTTTCTATCGAACTGGAATACCGAAACTCTCAATATAGGCCTTAAATTCGGGATTTGAACAATTTAGAGTAAGACCGCCGCATTCCTTTATAAAGTAAGTCCATAACTCTGTATATTCCTTTACATTACTTAAATATGTCCCGGAACGATTATAAGCGAGAATAGCATCATCTTCATTACCATATCTCTTATATGCATTCCCTATATAACTTGCCATTCCTACCATTGCATGATCAAACAAATAAGGATTTGGTTCTTGACCAGGGAAAGCAGCTTTTATTCCACTCTTACAACCGTATATATCCCATTCAAAAGTAGAGGGCATAATCTGGGCAAAGCCCATCGCCCCTGCTTTAGATACTGGTAAGGTCTCAGGTTTACAATAATTAAATCTTCCTCCCGAACCATAAGCCTTACAAAGTCGTGAGGTAATCTGTTCAAAAAACTTTGCTTCTCTTGAATTCATACAATTTTTATACCCTCCGCTACAGCTACTAAGATATGTGCCGTATACACTCTCTGCTCTCAGTATCCCCATAAGAAGCGCTGGTTTCACCCCTGTAATTCTTGAGGCCATATTTACTGTATTGAAAATTCCTGCCCAGGTTAAATCTCCTTCAAACCAAAAGCTGAGATAACTCTGGATTTTTGCCATAGCCTCACCTAGTAAGATCATTTGCTGTTCGAGAGGGGGTTTTACTGCAGCTAATTTCTGAAGAAGATATTCTTGCTGGTCTTGTTTTGCAACTATGCTATATTTTGAGTATTCCTGAACTTTTTTATATTCCGACTTTTCTTCCATGTCTTTTTCCATTGCCACTTTCTCTGTTTCCATCTTATCCTTGGCTTTTTGGATTTCGCTCATTGCCGCCCTTAGTTCTATTTGAATTTTGTCCATCTCCATCAATTTACTACCAAACTCAGATAAAGAATCATAGCCAAGTAAAACCTCGACATAGGAGGTTATGTCGTATTCATAAACTTGACGAAGCGCTTCAGATAAAATCGATTTTTGATGCTCTAAGGCCTGGTCTAGTTCTCTAATTGCTTCTTCTCTTTTTTTAATCTCACTTTCAAGTTGGCTAATTGACAAATTTAAATTAGCAATTTCGTAATTTAAGTACCTAATATCAAGATTAAGTTTTGATAAATACCACTCAGCAGACCTTTCTTTTTTCTCAATATCTTCAACTTGAGATCTAACCTCACTTTCACATTTTGAGACTGTGTTATAAAAAGCTCTAATAACATCATCTGGGCATTTATTAATTTTATCGCTAATCTCTCCTATATTCTTGTTCTCGCAGGTTATATTTTTTGCCTGAGTACAAATATCCTCTGCTAAAACAGCCGGTATCACCGGAACTAATAGCGAAAATATTAATACTATTGGCAAAAATCTTCTCATATACACTTTTTATACTTTTATTTTATCAGGGGAACTGAAATGTTCAAGTATTAAAGTTTACCCAGCAGCATAATGGTATTGTACTACTGGGTTTATTGTTGAGAGTGAACTTTGATGCTCTCTACTATACCAATCCCAATAAAAAGGGACAATAAAGAGGAACCGCCATAGCTCAAAAATGGCAAGGGAATACCAGTAATCGGCAAGAGGCCTATATTCATAGCAATATTAATAAAAACTTCTGCACCAATTAAGATGATAAAACCAGAGACGAGGAGCCGTGAAAAATTGTCCTGGCAAGTTTTTAACATCTTAAAGAGTCGCCAGAAAAATAAAGCGAAAACTAAAAATAGAATTACAATTCCTACCAGTCCAAATATTTCAGAAAAACTGGCAAAGACAAAATCAGTATGAGCTTCTGGCAAAAATCCTAACTTAGCTTGAGTTAAAGGTTCGAAAAACCCTTTTCCAAACAGTCCGCCACTCCCGACAGCAATGATAGCTTGAATTATATGATAACCGCTCCCTGTAGGATCTATATAAGGGTTTAAAAAGGTAGCAAATCTTTCTTTTTGCTCTTTGGTAAATATAAAATTCCAAAGAACCAAAAAAGCTAAAAGTCCTATCCCAAGGATAATTAAAAGATGGTTTCTTTTAATACCGGCTACTAACATTATTGAAAGCCATAACAAAATTAGAATCATTGCCGAACCAAAATCTGGTTGAAAGAAAACTAAAACGGCTGGGAAGAAAGCATAGAAGCCGCTAAGAATGATATGGCGCGCTTGGTAGAGTTCTACATGTCTTTGGGAAAAATATTTGGCGAACAAAAGAACAAAGACAACCTTAACAATTTCTACAGGTTCAAAAGTAAGCTCGCCCAAGGCATACCATGACTTTGTGCCTCTGATAACCGGAGCAAATAAAAAAAGTCCTCCCAGCAAAAGAAGAGAGAGAAAATAAAGAGTGAAAACAAAAAGAGAACTCTCTTTTAAAGCCCTAATATCCAAGAGAGGAAGGAAAATCACTACTAAAAAACTAATTATTAAAAAAATAATTTGTCTTTTGAAAAAAGACCAGTCATTTGAATTCAAAGAGAGACTAACTAAGACAAGCAGTCCGGAAATGGCTAGCAAAATAGCGAATAATAAAAGCCACCAATCAATTTTTTTAAGGTGGAAGAGCATAATTAAATTTTAGCTGGATATTGTCCTTTTTTAATATTTTTTTAATATAAAGAGCGACTAATCACTGCTTGCCAGTCCCCACTGAGCTTTAGTTAGTTGAAAACTTACGTTTTGGCCAACACTTTCAATAGTAATTTCTTCTTTGATGGTTTTTTTCTCTTTAGCCAAAACCTCAATTGCGCCCTCTTTTGAAGCTACAATTTTCCCCTCTTTATCTTTTATCTCAAATATGTACTCTACCTTTTTGGCATTAAACTTGTCATTTGGATTTAGAATATCTGCCGTAACTCTATAAGCAAAGGGTGATTGCCAAGCTTTTTCTTTAGTTTTAAAAACTGCTTGCAAATTTTCGATTTTAAGACTATCAATTTTTCCTATTGGCTTTGGCTTTGCCACTAATAACCAAACAAAACCACCTATTAGCAGCAAAAGGATAAGATAGCCAAAAAGAATATTAATCTGTTTTATTTTTCGACCAAAAGGAGTAAGCATGTCAATTAAGTACTTAAGATTTTAAGCTGGTAAGTGAATAAGTTATAAATTATGGATTCAAATCTGATATCTGATTTGAATCCAGAGAAGGCACTTCAATCTCGAAAACTTTATAGGTCCAGGCATCTTTTCCGGTTAACTTCGCTTTTCCAATAACTGTCGTGGGAAGGGTATCAGGTGTAATCTTTACTTGGAAAGCGAAAATTTTTGAGGGAAGATAACTTGAAAGATTTCCTACGCTTAAAACTAGTTCTCGTGTAGTTTCGTTAAAATTAAAATTAGCTCCACTAGGATAAACCTTAACTAAAAATTCTACGTTTTCGGGTAATTTTGTTACGATTTTAACACTTTTTAGCTGGTTACCTAGGTTCTTTATATTAAATACTACCACTAAGGTTGTTTCTTGACCGCTCTGCAAAGGGAAAGGGCCGGAATTTTCAAAAATATCTTTTATTAAAGAGGGAAGTTTTTCCTTACTATAATAAACCTCTTGAGAGAAAGACGTCTCTGAGGAAGCTTTTGTTTGGAAGGATTTTTCAATTCCTCCAAAAGTAATATTCTCAAAAATTTCGCCATTTTGAGGATGGAATGAAGAGGTATAATCTTTAACATCTACCTTAAAACCCACTTCTCCTTCTCCATATGGTCCTAAGAATAACAGATCAGGAAAATCTTTTGGCGAGAATATTATCTTTTTCCCTTCCACTTTTCCTCCGGTTACTTTGATACTCGAAAAATCTAAAACGTTACTTTTAAGTTCAACTTCTAAACTCAAATTCCTGTAAATATCTTCACCGGTATTTTTAAACTCAATAATGTAATTTAGTGTCTCTCCTGGCGAGGCTATATAATCGTAATCTCCATTTATTTTTCGAAAGACATCGAGGGTTGAAGAAATAATTTTGACACTTTTTTCCATACTGGCTAATGGAACAAACTCATACAGTTTTTCATCAAACACCCCAAAATCTGCCCGAAAAAGTTTTTGGTCTCCTACCTCACCTTCAACTTTTCCTGTTAAAGCTACTTGTCCGCCTTCATTCTCGTTTAAAATACCTATGTTAAAGATAACTTTTTGGTCCTGGATTTCTTCTCCTTGAGTTTTTAATGAAGTCCTATTAAACCCTTCTGGCAAAGTGAGACGAACTTGGACGTTTTCAAGGGGAAAAGGAAATGCTGATTGCCATTTAAGGGAGATTGATAATTTTTCCTGAGGATTTACCTTTTTGGGAATATCCATTAAGAAAACAACTGAAGTATCGGAAATTCTTGTAGAAAAAGAGATTCGATTTTCAAACTGAGTAGAAAGACCGGCAGGAGTATAAGTTAAAAAAGCTTTTGCTTCTTTTATCTCTTCTTTTATTCCAAAAATTGTTCCTGAAAAATCTTCTGATATCTCTTGTTGGGGTAAAAGTCCTCCTTCTATCTTTTTTGACTCCCTTTTTTTTACGGAATTATCTTTACTAAAAACTCCCGATGGATATTCGAAATTCAAGCTCAGGTTTTCTAATCTTACTTCACTATTATTTTTAATGGTTACTAGCCAAGTTATTTTTTTGCCAGAAACAATTTCTTCAGGAGCTGAAATCTGGAGGAATATATTTTGGGTGGAAAAGGCGTTTTTAAAAAAGAAAAAATAAAGCGCTAGGAAAATACCACAAACACCTAAAAAACTTGCTAAAAAAATAGTGTTTTTTCTAGACCATTTGATATGAATTTCTTTTTTAAGATTCATAGTTAAAAACTGCTAAAAAGGATTCCGATATTGAGTTTTAAGACTTTTAAGGTATCTTGTTTCTCTCTCGCTAATGTTTTTAATGATTTTGTTAAGAGTGTTTTCTTCAATCTTGCTTTCCACTGTCACTTGGGGAGAAAATTTTAAAGCTGTATCTAGATATTTAAAATATAAAAAAACAATTATTGATAAAAGAATAATTAAAATTAAAGAAGTAATTAAAAAAGACTTTTTGATAATTAATGATAAGAGCTTTTCTATTTTTAACTCCATATTGAAAATTTTTTAATTTAATTATTGAGGATTGGCATAGACTTTTATCTCCAAGTTTCCCTCCACTTCTTTTGCCCTAGTCTCTTCACTCTCGGGAAGTTTTAATCCTTTTATAGTAATACTTTTGATTTCTATCAATCTATAAGGAGGCTGCGGAATATTTTCTAGAGCAAAAATAAATCGGAGAAAATTAGGAAAATCAGTCTTGGCAAGGATAGCAAAAGTAAAGTATTCCTTATCTTTCTCAGGAGGAGAAATAGCTTTAATCTCAAATTGGGTATTTTGGGCTTTAGCTGTTTTCTCCAAAGAAGCAATAAAATTAACTAGGTCTCCCAATTTTAAAAATGAATTCTCTACTTTTAAAAGTTTTAGTTTTGTTTTTTCAAATATTTCTTCTTGTTGTCTCAGGATTAGTTCTTTTTGTTGAATTTGAAAAAGTTCTGTTTGGCCGTCAATATATCCTTTTGACAAATTTTCAATTTTATTAACCAAAGGTAAAATTACAAAAAAGAGAAGCACAACAAAGACTAACATAGCTCCGGCAATAATTAAATAGATTTTTTTCATCGAAGACATAATTAATGATTTTAAATTTTCAACTTAATAATTTTTTAAATCTCCAAGGATAATTTGGCGAAAACTTATTATTTTTTAATTCTAAATTCAAAAATGAAATTTATATTTTCTGGGGAAATTATATTCTCAAATGGGGATACTATATTTTCAAAGTAAGAAGAGAATTTTAAAGACCGTTCTATTGCCAAAACCTCCTCTCTCTTTTGAGCAAAACCTGTTATAGTTATTTTTAAGTATTCTTTTTGAATCACTTGAGGCGCTTGAGGAGATTGAGGAGATTCTTCTAGTGGTAGTTTTTCTGATTGTTGAGCTTCGGGGCTTGGAGGTTGTTGAATACTAACCGTCTCAGTTGTGGGAGAGATTTCGATACTATTAAGGTAAACTCCTTCAATAGCAGAAATTATTCTAGCTATTTCTTCTATCATTGGTGAAGAATAAATCGACTCTTTTTGAATGCCATAGATTTTATTTATTGTTAAATTTGTTTGAGAAATTTTTTGTTCAAGATTTTGAAATTCCTTAAATAAAGGACTTTCTTTCCGCTTCTCTATTAAATCTTTTTGAGATTCCACTAATATATCAAGATAAAAATAGATAGTAAAAAGGAGGACAAGAAAAACAATGCAAACTAAAAAAAGATTTTTTAAAAATCTATTTACGGAAAAACTTAACTTCTCTAGTTCTAATTCTTCTTTTCCTTGAGGTGGAAGAAGGTTGAAGTTTAACATAAAAAATCTATTAAATTTTACTCTTTTTTAAATTTATCTTCGGAAGCACCCCTTATGGCTAAGCCTATGGCCGTGGCAAAAGATAAAAACTGTTCTCCAAAAGAATCTCTATCTTTTTTAGAAAAAGCGCATTTTGAAATATTAATTAAGGGATCGCCTAACTCAACTGGTAAATTTAAGGATGAGGATAGAAAATCGGCGAGGCCAATAAGATTTGCCTCTCCTCCGCAAAGAATAATTTTTACAACTCTTCCATCGGGAACATATTCTACCCTTCCAAAATCTTTAAAATAATCAATAAAATGTTTAATTTGCTCGGCAAAATCCGTCAGAATAGGAATTAAAGCATCGAAAATTTTATCTTCTTTCATCGCTTTTAATAAACTGAGGCTTGATTCTGACATCTCTTTTTTAGGACCCTTCTCTACTACGGGAACGCGAAAAACTCTCCATTTCTTTCTAATATTTATAAGACCAATTTCTTTTTTAAGCTTTTCGGCCTCATCTATTTTCACTTTTAATTCTCTGGCAATAGCCCTATCCAAGTCTTGTCCAGAGATATTAATATGGGAAGTGAAAAGGATTGTTCCTCCGGAAAAAATTGTAAGTCCTGTGCCGCTTTGTCCCATATCAAGAATAATAACTGGGTGGAGAGAAACAGAATCTTTTACTAAATCTCTTACCACCGCCATTGATTCTATTTCAAATACAATTGGTTGGAGCCCGGCTTTCTTAAAAACGGACATATAAGAATCCACTATTTTTTTAGGAATAACTGCTATGGAGACGGCTTGCTCTTTTGATTCAGAGATTGTTTTTGGTAAATCTTGTCTGGGAAGTACAGGCTCAACTTGCTCCCAGTCAAAATAAACCTCTTCTAATCTTACAGGAAAATTGGGTTCAATCTGCCATTTGATTGTATTTTCAATCTCCTCTTTTTCCAATTTGGGTAGCCGAACGACTTTAATAAAGGCACTATCCTCAGGCAAAGAACAGGCAACATGTTTAGTTTTAATTTTTTCACCTTTTACATTCGTAATTGCTCTTTGAATAATATTTACTACTTCCTTTTCTTTTATAATTTCTCCTTTTTCAATAAATCCTGAGGGAATATCCTCTTTGCCCAGACTCGTTAAAATTAAACTAGAACCTCTCTTTTTAACCTGAGTTATTTTAATAGAAAGATTTGAAAGGTCTATTCCGAACATTAAATTTTTACTGGATAATAAAGCCATATTTTATAATTATAATAAATAAGAACTATTAATTCAAAATTTGTAATCTATAAATTTTTATTACCAGTTTTTAGTTGTAAGTTGTAAGTTGCTTTTTAGTATGTCTCTTCCCAATGTTCTACTGTCACTACCGGAGAATAAATAGGATTTCCTATTGCCTCATTAACAATAGTATTGTCATAAGTAGTAACGCCCGCTGCTACGCTGATTATAGAAATCTTTCTAGCCATCATTCCGCCGGTAATGGTAAGACTTTCAGGTAGGCTCACTAAATCGAGTTTACCAATAGCATAGACAAGTCCTACTATATTAATCTGGGAAGTATATGAGCCCACACTTAGGCTATTTTTCGTCAAAAGACCTGCTGGTTTTCCGGGTGTATGATTGATAGTTATTTTACTATTTCCAGAACGAGACTCGGTTTTACTTTTTGTCCAAGAAAGTTTTTCTCCTATAGTTATACTTCCATCAGCTACGAGGACTCCATTGACAGTTATATCTTGTCCACCTTTTAACTCAATTGGCCCAGTAACATAAGTAATTTCACCTAAAGTTAAATTTTGATTATTCCACATTAAATCTTCAAATTCAGCTGAGGTATAAACTGTTCCAGCAACCTGGGCTTTGCTTTTATAAGAATTTGGGTCAGCAGAATCAAAATCAATCATCGGCATAGAGACAGAGTCGGCCGGACACTTCTCGCAACTTCCTTGACAGACATTTTTTGCGCATCGAGCGGTGGTATTTAAGGTGCTGGCAAGTATAGTAATATTACCTGCCGCTAGAATCTTGCCTTCTAAATCTGGGGTATTAGAATCATCGTAAATATTAATAGTGCTACCATTTCTAATAATAATATTGTTATTACTAAAGAGATTTCCATTATAAACATTCAGAAGGCTTGATCTAATGGCCATATCCTCGCTTGGTCCTCCGGTAAAGACGGCGCTATCCTCAACTGGACTAGGATTTAAGGCTTTAAATACTTTGGTTTTAACTATTCGTTGAGTAGTTTTTCCACTAGGAAGAGTAACTTTGGCTGTAGAAATTATTTCTCCCCTAGCGCAAGAAGAATTGTAAATGGTGACGGTATAAGAGCAGCCCTCGCACAGGATTCCTGTCTTCTCAAAAGAAGCTTGCCAAGTATTGCAATCGGGCTCTGTGACAAATTTATTTTTCCAGGCATCATCTCCGTCGGCGATAGTATCATCATTTTGGAGTTTCCAGATTGCTTCGTTAATTCCTGCTTCTGCCAAATAATAAGTTTTTGCCGCCAAATTATAACTCTTGGACATTTTAAATTCAGTGATAACAAAGGTGACAAAATAAATTCCCAAAAGTAACAATAATGATAAAGCGACCAAAGCCACTAAGGAAATAAAATTTAAAGGTTTAGACTTCTTCTCGGCTGATAAGTAATCTTTAATCATATTTTTCAAAAAGCGAGTTGTTAGTTAATATTAAAGGTTTCTACCAAAAACCTTTGTTTGAAGATTAAGGATTCTGTCTCCTTTTTGTAAAGAAAGGGCAATATTAACCACCGGACTTTGCCAAAATTTTAAACTGCTAACATACTCTCCTATTATCTCCTCTTCTAATAATTGTTGCTCCAGGGTTTGACCAGTTGGAGGCTCGGCATTCCAGGGTACATAGGTATCAGAATCTCCAGAGAAATAATAAGTAAGTGCCTCTCTTTTTACATTAATATCGTCCTTAAAATAATAAATATAATAATAAGAAGTATCTATCTTATAATTTGAAGTGGTATCGGGAGTAGTTTCCCAGTTTCCTTTAATAGTGGCTGTTTTTGAAGTGCCATTATATTCAATAATCTTTTTTATCTGACCAGAGCCAGTGCCCGATATTATTTTTAAAAAAACACCTTTATAATAATCATCTTGGCTGGAAGCTGAAGAGGTTAATATAATTGTATTTTGAGAAGCCCCTTGAGCAACACCTAATTCCAAAATTAAAGGGAGGTGTCCGTCGTGAAATAAAATTTCCTCGGGAGGAGGATTGCCAGGGTTATCTGGAACATCAGGAAGAGAAGTTACTATCTCGTCTGTCTGGCGAATTTCTCTAGTAATTCTTTCCAAAATTACTCTTCCATTTTGGAGAACTTCGCTAGATGCTTCGCCTTCTTGAAAGGCTCTTTGATTGAATAAATATAGCGAGAAAATAGAAACAATAATTAAAACTAAAATAGTAATACTGACAATTACTTCAGTTAAGGTAAACCCCGTAAGAAAGGGCGAGACTTTTGACTCTGCCGTTCTTTTTGAACCTCGGACAAAATTTACTGATTTCTGACGAGAAGAAAATAAGTAAAAAGAGCTTTCTAACGGGGTAAAACTTGAGTTTTCCTTTATCATAATTTTTTAATTTCTAAGAAAGAGGGTCCTTATTTCTTGGTAATAAGGGTGATGACGCTGACGCTCTCCTCACTAATTAAAATGGTGGGGTTCCAAGAAACTATCACTTCTACTTTTTTAAGGCCGGTATCAGTAGTAGGAGGTGAGGGTTCTTGTAAATTATTCATTGGGTCGGCAAACTGTATTTTGGTTTTTCTTTTAAAAGAAGTATTTTCTGGAACTTCATTCTCTATTTCTTCACAGGGCGGTAAAGAAGCAATACAACGGATTTCGGCATAGGACTTGGCAGTAATCTCTTCAATTTTACCTTTGGCAAACTGGATGCCTTGGGTCGTCATTTTGGAAGATTGACCTAGGGAAAGACTTAAAGGAAATAATTGAGAAACCCCTACAAGTCCTACTACCAAGATAAAGATAGCTATCATTGCCTCAACTATGGTGAACCCCGTTAGAAAGGAGGGAGCTTTGAATCCCGTTAGAGATTTATCTCTAGACGGGATAAACCCCATCTTTTCCTTAAATAAGGACAGGAACTTGTATCCATCCCTAGTCAAGGGTATGGGTTTTTCTAACGGGGTGAAGCCCTCAGAATTTTTTTTATTTGGAAAATCTCCCATAAAAATTAGTCAACAATTTTTGAAAAACCAGAAGGTTTTACCTCAATATTTTTTGTCTCGTTTTTAGTATTGACAAGGATAATGTTGCCAGCCTCCTTGACACTACCGTAAGGATTGAATTTTAGGCAGTCTCCACTAAAACCATTAATTGCCTGAAAAGAAAGGCCGTTAGGAAGAAATTTTTCTTTTAAAATTTCCTCAACAGTCCCATATCTCTTTAATTGATATTTATTCTCCAAGGAGAAGAAACAAATTCCGTGAATTACTTGTTCTGAAACTGCTAATTCCTGGATATAACGGATATCGGTAATTAAATCTCGAGTTACCCCACTTAATTCTAGTGATGGTTCGATATTTTTAAAAACTTCAAAACCAATTGAACTTAAAATAGCAATTATAATTATCACCACCACAATTTCTATTACTGTCATTCCCTTGGAATTTAGCATAATTAAAACCACTTAAGTCTTCTATAAGCTCCCCATTATCGAATAGATTGGCTGGAAAATGGAAAGAGCAAAAAAACCTACTGCCCCTCCAATAATTACCATTAAAACTGGCTCAATAATAGAAGAGAGATTTTTGGTAGTATTATCAACTTCCATTTCATAAAATTCAGCAAGGCTCCCGAGGACTTTATCTAATTCTCCAGTCTCTTCACCGACTTCCAACATTTGGATTAATAAAAAACTATATATTTTATCGTAAGGAGCTAAACTTTCATGTAAAGTTTTTCCTCTTTGGACATCTTTTAGGGCAATGGAGATTGCTTCTTGATAATAAGAATTTGAGAGGGTGTCAGCGAGTATTTCTAAGGTGGTGACAATTGGTACTCCACTTTTTAGAAGCGAAGTTAAAATCCGGGAAGTCCTCGCGGTATTAATTTTAATATTTAAAGGACCAATTATTGGTAAGCGAATAGAGCACCAGTCAAAAAATCTCTTTCCTTTCGGTGTTTTTCTTATCGACCTAATAGCTAAAATTATAATGAAAACTACAAGAGGAATACTATACCAGTAGTTTGCCATAAAATTGCCTATTGCCATAATAACTTGAGTGGTAAAGGGAAGTTCTACATTTAATTCTTTAAACATCTGAGAAAATTTTGGAATTATAAAAATCAGCATTAAAATTCCAACTAAAATCATCACAATGAAAATTACTGCTGGATACATCATTGCTCCTTTTACTCGAGAGAGTAGTTCATGATCTTTTTTCATTTGCTCTGCCAAAATTTCCAGAACTCCTCTTAGATTTCCTGTCTCTTCGCCTACTTTTACCATGCTCCAATAAAGATGACTAAAAACCTTGGGGTGTTTTTTAAGGGCTTCTGAAAAGTTTTCTCCCCTACTTATATCTCTTTGTATCTCTAAGATTATTTTTTTAAAAATTGGGTTTTTTGTCTGCTCCGCTAAAACAGAAAGGGATTTATCAAAAGGAAAACCTGCTCCTACCATTACTCCCAGGTGTCGAGTAAACATCATTTTATCTACCAACGATATTCCTTTTTTAAATCTAAATCCTATTTTCCCTAATCTTTTTTTCTTCTCTTCCTGACCAAGAGACATTAAAAGGTAATTTTTTTCAAAGAGTATTTTTGCCAATTCCTTTTCATTTCTAGCTTCTTGGCTTCCGGAAACAATGTCGCCGGAAAGAGTTTTGGCTTTATAGTTAAAAATTGGCATAGAAAGTTGTCTGTTGTTAGTTGTCTGTTGTCATTATTCCTCTCTAATCACTCTGAGTATTTCTTCAACGCTGGTAATTCTTTGGGCAGCTTTTATCAACCCATCTTCTAACATTGTTATCATATTCTCTTTTTCGGCTTGTTTTTGAATCTCGTCTGAAGATTTTTCTTTATTGATGAGCTCTTTGATTGTTTCGCTTACCTCTAGAGTTTCGAAAATTCCAAGTCTCCCTTTATATCCTTCTGGACATGATTGTGTATCTTTTGGTTTTCCAAATCTTAAATCTTGCCAATTCTGGTTTCCTTTTATTATTTTTTCTCTTTTAAAGACATTTAAAATTTTCTCCATATCGTATTTCTTAGAAAGATTTCTAATCTCATCTTCAGAGAGAGAATATTCTTCAAAATTAGGACATAATTTTCGAACCAATCTTTGGGCCACAACAACTTTTAAAGTTGAGGCGATTAAAAATGCTTCCACTTTCATATCTAAGAGTCGCGGAATAGCACCGGCTGCGCTATTTGTATGCAAAGTGGACAAGACAAGGTGGCCGGTTAAAGCGGCATTTATTGCTAAAGAGGCGGTTTCGTTATCTCTTATCTCGCCCACCATAACAATGTCTGGGTCTTGACGAACCAAGGCCCGCAATCCCGAAGCAAAAGTAAGTCCTATGTGAGGGTTAACCTGGGTTTGATTAATCCTGGGCATAGTATACTCAACTGGGTCTTCAACAGTGGAAATATTAACTTGAGGGGTATTTAAAATATCCATTATCGAATATAAAGTGGTAGTTTTGCCGCACCCGGTTGGGCCTGTCACCAAAATTAAGCCCGTTGGTCTTTTAATGCTAAAGTGAATTCTCTCAAGAGCCTCTCCTCGTAATCCTATTTCTTCTAAGCTTAGGGCCCTGGAAGTCTCCGGTAATAATCTCATTACCACTTTCTCTCCAAAAAAAGTAGGCAAGACAGAAACCCTAAAAGAGATTTTATAATCGGCGGTCTCTACCTTAAATCTGCCATCCTGAGGTAAACGATGTTCATCTAATTTTAGATTTGAAAGAATTTTTATCCGAGCAACTACTCCGGAATGAATTCTGAGGGGCAAAATCATGGCGTCATGCAAAATCCCATCGATTCTATACCTTACTAATAATTCTTTTTCCACTGGCTCAATATGAATATCAGAGGCTCGCTCCAAAATCGCATGTTTTACAAGAGTATCAACAATCTTTATGATGGGTAATTCCTCAGCTGCTTTTTCTAATTCTGCTTTTGGTTTTCCCTCTGGCGCTTCTTTTACTGCTTTTATCTCTTCAGCTTCTCCTTTAATTATCTTTCCAAACTCAGTCTCCAAGCTTTCTTCGTATTGTAAAAGGGCGGTTTTAATACTCTCGGGAGTAGTTAAGCGGGGCAAAATTTTTAAATTGGCTTTCTTTTTAATAAATTCGATGGTCTGGAGGTCTTCAGGATCAAGCATCGCTACTTCCAGGTTCTTTCCTTCTCGCCTAAAAGCCACGATATTGTGTTCTCTGGCAATAGGCTCAGGAATAATTTTGAGAATCTCTGGAGGAATTTTCTCTTTTTCTAAATTAATAAAGGGAATTCCCAAAATATAAGCTTTAAGATATATTAAATCTTTAGTCTCAACCATCTTTTCGGTGACCAGAATATCTTCCAGCCTTTTCCCGACTTCTTTTGCCCTTTTTTCAGCTTGCTCGAGTTGCTTTTTGGTAAGGAATTTAAAACTTAAGAGAAAAGCTTTTAATTGTTGATTTTCAACGCGCATATTTTTTCTCAAAATTCCAAATCACAAGCACTAAATTACAAGCTATTTCGCTGTTTTATATCTGTTTGGAATTTGCAATTTGCCTGTCTGCCGGCGAGGCAGGAAATTTGGAAATTATTCTCTTAGGGTCTCTTTTATTCTCTCCAAGACGTCGTCTAGGCTTTGGTCCGATTTAACAAGATAAGTAGTAGCCCCCAACTCCAGACTTTTTCCCACATCGGTTGACTCCTCCAGATTAGTAAGGATTATTACTGGAATATCTTTTGTCTCTTTATTCTCTTTTAATCTTTTAAGGACTTCAAATCCACTTATCTTGGGTAAAATCAAGTCAAGGAGAATAAGATCGGGTTTCTCTTTTTCTGCCAAATTTAAGCCAATTTCTCCATCCAGAGCCTGGATTATCTTAAATCCTGCTTTTTCCAAAAATTCTCCCATGCTTTTTTGGAGAGTAAACTCGTCTTCAATAAAAAGAATTTTTTTCATAATGTTATACGAATAAATATGCAAATTTAGTGCGAATTTTATGCGAAATTTCGCAAATTATTCGCGACTATTCGCAAAATTATTCGGGTGCTATTGGTAATTCAAACCAAAATGTGCTTCCCTTGCCTTCTTCTGATTGAAAAGCTATTTTTCCTCCTGAGGCGTCGATAATACTTTTAGAAATGAAAAGTCCTAGACCCATTCCCTCAGTCCGATACTTTAAAATATTTTTACCTCGAAAAAATTTAGAGAAAATATATATTTTCTCTTGTTTGGGAATACCTACACCATTATCTTTAATCTCGCAGTGTATCCTATTATCAGTCTTGCTTAATTTAACTATAACTTCTCCTCTTCCTTTTGAATAACGAATGGCATTACTTAAAAGATTAGAAACTACATGAGAAATCTTTTGAGAATCAGCAAAAACCTTGGGAAGGGTTTCTTCAAAATCGACCTTTATTTTGACGTTATTACTTTGAGCAAAGGCTAAAAATTCCTGGATTATTTTTTCAACAATCATTTTTAAATCAATTTCCTCTTTTTTAAAAGTCCATTTCCCTTGTTCAATTCGGGAGGTATAGACCATGTCATTGACTAATTTTAACATCTTTTCGTTTTGCTCTTGAACAATTTTAAAAAAATCTTCTTTTTTATCGCCATCATGCTCTTTGAGGGCTAAATCTATTGTCCATTTAAGATTAGCCAGCGGTGTTCTTAACTGATGAGAAATAATATCGATAAATTCTGATTTCATCAAATTAACTTCGGCCAATCTTTCAAAGCTATTTGTGATGATGTAATTAATGCTAAAAAGGATTGCTGTTATCAACAATATCCCGAGAGCTACATACTCCTGGGGAAAATATCTTGTGCCAATAATATAGGATAAAATAATTGTTCCGATAATGATTAGTCCGATTATAAAAAATAAAAAAGGGGGATGCTGCCAAAGAGAAATGTTGTATTTTTTAGCCTGGGAAACGAAATTAAATTGCTCGAAAATTTCTTTAAAAGATAAAGACATATAATGTGGTTATTTATTATAATACCACAGATAATTCTTCTTCTGCAATATACTGGAGAAACATTTTAGATAATTCCTTTAATTCTTCCAAAAGAGCAGGATTGGTCTTTATTCGTTTCAAAATTTTTTGATTTTGGCTCAGAATTAATCTTAAAATTTTAATAGCATCCTTGGAAACCTCTTTGATATGTGGGGTGGTTTTTTGACCTTTTGATAAGGACTTATCGTTTTGGATTTTACATTTTTGGCACAAAATCCCACCATCTCTTGAAGAAAAGAAAAAATTGCCTTTTTGAATCTTTTCTTGACAATTTAAGCAAAAATAGAGTTCGGGTTTAAATCCAAGGCATGATAAAAGATTCCATTCAAAATAACGAACAGTAACTGGTAACTGGTAACTGGTAACTGGTAACTGACTAACCTGGCTCAATGTTTCTAAAAGTAAGTACCATATTCTTTCGTCTTTCTCTTCGCCCTTTACTAATTTATCTAAGAGATTACAGACATAGCTAGAAGCGCGGAATTTTATTGCTGAAGATTTAATCTCTAAAAATTCATTTTTTATGATAGCATCGGTAATGATATTAAAGTTCTTCCCTTTAACAAATTCTAAAGAAAGATGATTTAATATTTGAAGCCCTCCTTGAAGTTTTGCTTCTATCTTACGGACGCTCTTTGCCAAGATTTCTATTTTCCCATAGTTTTTTGTAAAAACTGAAAAAATTTTATCTTGACCAGTAAATTCCTTTTCTCCGAGAACAACTGCCTCTGTTTTGAAGGTTTTATATTCCATAAACTTTATCTACGAATTCCTTAGAGATATTTTGGTAATCAAAATAATAAATGGAGCTTTACCCCCACACCAATTTGGTACTGCGCTTCGCACAAATAAAAATGAAATTTGTATCTAATTGGTGTGGGGGTTGACAATCCTATTTATTTCAGTATACTCTTCCTGCTTTATTTTTCCAAATCTTAAATTGTCCCAAAAGGGGCTTTTTAATTTATGGCTAATTTCTTAGAAAATTTGACCAAAAATTTTTCTCGGGAAAAATTAGTTTCGTTTTTGCTGGTTTTTTCTTTTGGGATTCATTCATTACAGCCAAAAGTGATAAATAAGCCGGGGCAAGAAAGGAAAATTCCAGTTAAAAACATCCAAATTTCCCTCAAAGAAAAGACAGAATCAGGCAAGTTTTTTGGAAAAGAGGGTTATCTTTTGGAGGGTAACGATACCCTTTTAAATTTAAAGCCGAATTTGACCAATCTTAAGAGAGGAAACTTGATTAAAGTCAAGAAAAAAATTAAGGTAATAGTCACTGCCTATTCTTCTAATTTCCTTGAATGCGATGGAAGCCCTTTTAGAACTGCCTCCGGAAGTTATGTCGGGAATGGTATTGTGGCCGCGAACTTTTTACCCTTTGGCTCAAAAATAAAAATTCCCAAACTCTTTGGAGATAAAATTTTTGTGGTGGAAGATAGGATGGCAAAAAGGTTTTGGTATAGAGTTGATATTTGGATGTCAAGTTATGAAGAGGCAATAAATTTTGGGAAAAAATATACTGAAATAGAAATACTGGATTAGTAAAAATGGTATTTTTGGTATTCTTGGTTGACTTAGTAAAGCCTCTACCAAAATTACCAAGATTACCAATCTTACTAATTATATTAACTTATCCTAATAGTCTAATAGCCACGCCTATAATTGCCAGGACCACACCGATTATCCAAAATGTCGCTCCGCTCCTTAAAACCCCTGGTATTACTCCAAAATTGCGAAGCAATTTTGGAGACCACGCTACACGGAGAAACTCCAGTTTCCCCGACCCCTTTCCCAATTTTGGATAATTCTAATATAACATCTCTTAAATAGAAGAGGGTTTATTATCCTAATAATCTTATAGCTACTCCTATAATTGCTAAAACCACACCGATTATCCAAAATCTCATTGTGATTTTATGAGAGGGCCAGCCCAAAGCCTCCAGGTGATGATGAATTGGCGAAGAAAGCAAGATTTTCTTTTTTAAAATTCTTTTGGATAAAAGTTGTAAGATAACTGAACCCGCCTCAATAACTAAAAGCCCTCCGATTATTGGTAAAACTAAGACCGAATCAGTTAAAAATGCGACCACTGCTAAGGCAGAGGTCAAAGCTAAACTTCCTGTCTCTCCCATATAGAACCTCGCTGGCGGGATATTAAACCACAAAAAGGATAAAATTGTTCCGGTAATCACGCCGCAAAAAGCAGCAAGGTCAATCTGATTTCTAGCAAAAGCAATTATCCCAAAAGCAGCAAAAATCGAAGCAAAAGTCCCGCCAGCAAGACCGTCCAGTCCGTCTATCACTCCTCCTGACCAGCAGGCAAGGTTGACAATAATAAAAAGTAAAATATAAAAAGGCCCAATAAAAAAATCTCCGTTCCCAGGGATGTGAAGAGTTTCAAACTCAAGTTTAGAATAAAACCACCAACCACCAGCTAGGCCAATCAAAGAAACCACTATAAATCTTTGCCAAAAAGTAAGACCGCCAGCAACATACTTTCCTTTACCCTTGACTTGTAAAATATCATCGACAAGACCTAAAATCGCTGCTGCTACCAAAGCAAACATTGGTAACCAAGTTTGAGACCTTGAGAAAAAGTTCAACTTTTGGCACCAAAAAGATCCAGGACAAATTTCTGAAAAAAACCAAAAGATAAAAGCCACTGCTAATGCTGTTCCCCAAATTAAAAGCCCTCCGAAGCGAGGACAGTTGGTTTCTCTTTTGTGATGAAAATTATAAAAGATTTCTGCTTTTTCGCCATCAATGGCTTTCTTCCTGGCATTTTTCTTCCAAAGTTTATGGCGATATAAAAAATTAGTTAAGGCAGGAGTAAAAGCTACCGCCAAAGCACTAGCCACTACTGATAAGAAAAAAATCTTGATAACATTTATAGCAATGGTTTCCATAGAAATTAATTTTAAGTTTTTATTCTCGGCTTTAGCTGATACCTCAACGCTTGCACCAAGGGTACAGCGTCGCTCCGCCGAAGGTGTAGTTAAAGACGAGGAGACGGAAACACCGACGCTTGCGGCGGAGGGAACGTCATTTTATTCCCATCTCCAAGCTTTTAAAATCCAATCATAAAGTGTTTTTGTCCTTTGAATTCGATTATCAACACCAAGAACCACCAGGATTATATTCCCTTCAACTTTCCCGGGAGCTTTTGATACCAAAATCATAGTATCCTTGGCTTCCTGGGTATATCCTGTTTTTCCTCCCAAGACGTAGGGCTCGGAGAGTAATTTATTTGTATTTCGAACATGATGCAAAATTTGTCTTCCTAAGTGGTCTTGAGAAAATAAATCTATTTCCTCTATTTTTAAAATTTCCCAGAGAGAAGGATAGTTTACAAGAGAATACTGAGTCAAAATAGCCAGGTCCTTGGCGGTCGAGAAATTCTCTTTATCATCTAAGCCATGGGAATTAGCAAAATGGGTATTCAAAAGGCCAATTTCCTTTACTTTTTCATTCATTAATTCTACAAATTTCTTCTCCCCAATTACCCGAGCCAGGGTTGAGGCGGCATCATTGCTCGAAACTAAAAGAGAAAGGTAAAGAAGATTTTTAATGGAGGTTTTCTCGCCAGGCGATAATCTTCCTGATTCTCCTTCAGTCCAAACATCTTCCTGAGAAACTATTATTTCTTTTTCCAGGGGATATTTATCAATTACTATCATTGCAGTCATTAATTTTGTTAAGCTGGCAATAGGCAATCTTTTATCAATATTCTTTTGATACAAAATACTGCCATTCCTATCTTTGGTAAACAAAACTGCAATTCCTGCTGTTTCTTCTAGGTCCGGTGAGAGTTCTTTCAAATTTCTAATCGGTAATACATTATCTGTCTTGTCAAATTCTGAAATACTTCCAAGTATTTTAAATTTTTGCTCTCCACCCCCCCCTTCTTCTTGCAAAGTCCCTCCTTCCTCTTCGAAATTTAATGATAAATTCCCCCCTTGTTTTCCTCTGATAAAAAAGGAAAGGATTAGAGCTAAAAAGACAGTAAAAATAACTATAATTAAAGATTTTTTCATCTTAATTAATGGTAAAACGAGAGCGCCTCAAGGCCTGGTAGTTTCTCCCCAGCTAAAAATTCCAGCATCGCCCCTCCCCCAACAGAAATGAAATTAAATTTTTCTTTAAGATTATATTTTGATATTGCCAAAGAAGTCTCACCTCCTCCTGCTATCTTAAAAGCTTTTGAATTAGCAATCGCCATCGCTATTTCTTTTGTTCCTTTTTCAAATTCTTCTTTCTCAAAGTATCCCATCGGCCCATTCCAGACAAGACTTCCTGCTTCTTGAATTATTTTTTTAAAAATTTCAATTGTTTTTTCCCCTATATCCAAATCCTTATTGTAATCCTCCGGCAAAATAAGTTTTTTGTGAGATAGTTTTATTTCTAAAGCTATTTTTCCTCCCACTAGTACAAAATCGGCAATCTTTAAAAATCTTTCTATTGCTGGAATTTTGGTAGAGGCTTTAACTCCTCCCAAAATAGCTATTAATGGTCTTCTCGGTTTCTCAAGAATATTAGTCAGAGTTTCTACTTCTTTTTGAAGCAAAAAACCAGCAAAACTGGGAAGATATTTGGGTATGCCCACAATAGAGGCGTGGGGTCGGTGGCAAACTCCAAAGGCTTCGTTGACAAAAACATCGCCCAAAGATGCCAATTCCTTGGCAAAATTTTCATTGTTCTCCTTTTCTTCTTTGTGAAATCTCAAATTTTCCAGTAGTAATATTTCCCCTGATAGCATTTCCTGAATAATTTTTTGTACATTATCTCCTATACAGTCTGGTGCCTTTGATATTGATAAGTCCAGATATTCAAAAAGGTGATCCTGGATAGGGGTCAGCTTTAGTTTTTCTATAACTCTACCCTCTGGCTCGTCAAGGTGACTCATTAAGATGACTTTTGCCTGTTTTTGAACTAAATATTCAATGGTGGGAATAGTCCTTTCAATATCATAATCATCCAAAATATTACCTTTTTCGTCCAGGGGGCAATTGAAATCGCAGCGAACTAAAACTTTTTTATTTTTAACATTAGCTCTGTCTAAACTTCTCATAAACTATGACTACAAATTACAAATAATTTTACAAATTTACTAATTTGTATATTTGTACTAATTCGTAATTTGTAAAGGTTGTTTTTCTATTTTTACTTTGCCAAATTTGAAAATATTTTCTTTTTTCTTTAAAAGACCATTTTTTGCTCCCATTTTTTGTAGGCAAGAAGTGGCGTTGGCGGAAGCTAACTGAATAGCAAATTCGATATTCTTACTTGTTGCTGGTTGCTTGTTGCCCGTAGCTCTTATTAATCCTGCTACAAATCCACTTCCAAAGGCGTCACCCGCACCAGTTCTATCTACTATTTTTTTAAGTTTTAAAATCCCCACTCTATAAAGCCATTTGCCATCAGAGACAACCGCTCCAAAAGGCCCTTTTGTCATAACCACAATTCCTTCAACCCATTTATCTAAGGTTTGGAAAATTTCTTTTTCTTTATGGTAAAGAAAGCCCGTAGCTAAAGAGGCTTCCTCTTGATTTAAGATTAAAACATTAGCGAAATTTAAAATTTTTTTTAATTTTTCTTTGGGCAGAGAGAGTTGAGTATTACCAGGATTTAAGGCAATTTTTATTTTTTTCTTTTTGGCGAAATTTAAAAGAGGCTCAAAGATATTGAAAAGCTTCCCAGAAAGAGGTGCTAAATAGAACCAGCGAGTTTTAAGTTTTTTCCAGGGGATATTCTTTACTCTTAAGTTTTCGGAAGCACCCTTGAAAACCAAAATTGTTCTTTCGTCTTTTGTCAAAAGGACAATCGAATAGTTTGTATGATGTTTTTTGTCAATGAAAACTAAATCAGTAGAAATCTTATTTTCTTTTAATTCTTTGGCGATTTCTTTTCCAGCAAAATCATCTCCAACCATTCCACAATAGGCGACTTTAAAACTTTGATTGGAAAAAGTAAAAGCAGTATTGGTTCCTCCTCCGCCAGTAAAAAAGTGAAGCTCTTTTACTGGGATTTTGGAACCCAGCGAAATAAAAAGACCTTTCCCATTAAAAAACTTTTTTTCTTGTCTTATTTTAAATCCCTCACTTTTTAGAAAAATATCTCTGGCAGCCGAACCAAACGTAATGATGTCGTACATAATTTGCTCTTGCGAATTTTCGCTAATTCTGGTGCGAATTTTCGCGAATATTATCTCTATTGGCGCGATATTAATTTTAAAAATGCCTCCTCATCGATTATTTTTATCCCATACTTTTTTGCCTTTTCATATTTTGAACCAGGTCCTTTACCAACTACCACAAAATCAGTCTTTTTGGAAACTGACTCAGAAATTTTTCCGCCCAAAAAACGAATTTTTTCTTTAGATTTTTCCCTTGCCATGGTCTCCAGGGCACCGGTTAGAACAAAAGTTTTTCCTTTAAAAGGTTGGTATTTTGATTTTCCTTCCAAAATAATTTCTACTCCTACTTTCATCAATTTTTCAATAAATTTCAAATTTCTTTTATGCTGAAAGAAATCATAAATTGATTTGGCTACTACCGGCCCAATATCCATCACTTCTTGTAAATCAGCCAAGGACGCCTCTTTCAGTTTTTTCAAAGAACCCCAGCCCGAGGCTGACCCGCCTTGGGCGGAAAAATATTGAGCAAGGTCCTGGGCAGTCTCCATACCAACATTTCTGATGCCCAAAGCATAAATGAAATGGGATAAATTAATCTTCTTTTTTGATTGAATAGCATTGATTAAATTTTGAGCGGATTTTTCGGCAAATCCCCGCAGGGAAGCCTTCGATTTTCTACGGGGCAAGTTTTCTAGGGGGATGATATCTCCTATCTCTAGTGTGAATAAGTCTGCCGGATCTGATATTAATCCTGCGTCTAACAATTTATCTACAATTTTAGGACCCAAACCTATAATATCAAAAGTTCCTTTTGAAGTGAAATGATAAAAATATTCTCTTTGCCTGGCAAGACAATTTGGATTTGGACATCGCCAGATTGTTTCTCCCTCTGGTTTTATAAGTTTTTCGCCACAGACAGGACATTTCTTTGGCATCTTAAATTTTCTCTCTTCTCCTGTTCTTAACTTTGGTAAGACCTGAATGATGTCTGGAATAACATCCCCTGCCCGCCCTACAATTACTGTATCTCCAATTTTTACTCCCAATCGTTTTATCTCGTCTTCGTTGTGTAAAGTGGCTCTGGAAATTGTTACTCCTCCCACTTCAACTGGTTTTAAAATGGCAACTGGAGTTAGAGCTCCGGTCCTTCCAACTTGTAATTTTATATCTTCAATAACAGTTGTTGCTTGCTTGGGTGAAAATTTAAAAGCCCGAACTGCCCTCGGGCTTTTCCCAACCACTCCCAACTTTTGAAAAATTAGATTATCATTAATATTGACTACTATTCCATCAATTTGAAATGGGAATTTTTTTCTTTTTTTTGAAATTTCTTTCCAAAAATCTATTACCTCATCCAGTTTTTTGCATTCTTTGCCTTTATCAGTTTTAAATCCCAAAACCGGTAGAATTTGATGGTCCTCAGAATGCTTTGTTTGACCAAAGTCAGTAATAATATCATAAGCCAAAAATTTTAAGGGCCTGGAAGCAGCCAATTTAGGGTTAAGTTGACGAATTGAGCCAGCCGATAAATTTCTGGGGTTGGCAAAAGTTTTCTCTCCTTTTTTTTCTAATTCTTTATTTAATTTTTCAAAATCCTTAACATTCATATAAACCTCGCCTCTGACTTCGATTTCACCCCGCCCTTGGCCCGCTTCGCCTGCAAAGCGAGGCGAGCGAGGCTCGCCTTCGGCGGCTTTTTCAATTAATTTTTTTACCTTTTCTTCAATTATTTTATTAGGAAGCTTCCCTTTAATTTCTAATCTTAAAGGAATACTCTCAATTGTTTTTAAGTTTTGAGTGACATCTTCTCCAATTTTTCCATCGCCTCTTGTTGAACCACAATGAAAAATACCATTTTTATAAATTAAAGAAATAGCAAAACCATCAATTTTTAATTCGGCAAAATAAGGACTTGCCTTTGGCAAAACCTTGTTTTCTCGCTCTGCTCGAAAATAATCAAATTGTTCTTCAGAAAACAATCTTTTTAAGTATTCTTCCCAGTCTTCTATCTCTTCTTTTGAAAAAACATCTTCAATGGAAATCATAGGAACTTTATGTTCAACCTTTCTAAAAGATTCCAAAGGCTTTCCGCCCACTCTTTGAGTGGGAGAATCCGGGGTTTGAAATTCAGGAAATTTTTGCTCTAATTGATAAAGTTCGTGTTTTAAAGAGTCTAAAGCCGCCTCTGACATTATTGATTTATCTAAAACATGATAAGCGTATCGTGCCTCATTAATAACTTTCTTTAATTTCTCAATTCTTTTTTTGGCTTCTTTTTCTGTCATAATGTTTACCTTATATATCTATCATATTATAATTTTTTTAAAAATCTTTCAAAACTTAAATTTTATGAGGTTGAACCTCGTAAGATCTTTTGATAAAATATACAAATACAAAATGCAAAATTATGAAAAAACCAAGATTTGTAGATAATCAAATATATCACATCTATAATCGAGGGGTAGAAAAAAGAAAAATATTTTTAGATAACCAAGATTATCTCCGATTTGTCCATGATCTTTTTGAGTTTAATGATACAAAACCAGCAGAAAATCTTTATTATAAAAGGGAGATCCTCCAATCTTACGAGGTTGAACCTCGTAAGATTGGAAAGAGGGGCATGGCGAGGTTTCAAAGAGAGTTGTTGGTAGATATTTTGATTTTTTGTTTGATGCCGAACCATTTTCATCTACTTTTGAGACAGAAAAGAGAAAATGGAATTATTAAATTTATGCAAAAATTAGGTACTGGCTATACAATGTATTTCAACCAAAAATATGAAAGGGTTGGGACTCTCTTTCAGGGACGATTTAGAGCTGTTTTAGTTGCTCAGGAACCACATTTTGTTCATCTTCCTTATTATATTCATCTTAATCCTTTAGATTTAATAGAGCCGCGATGGCGAGAAGGAAAAATTGAAGATTATCAAAGAGTAATTGAATTTTTAGAATCTTATCGTTGGTCAAGTTTTTTAGATTATATTGGAAAGAAAAATTTCCCATCACTCACTCAAAGAAAGTTTCTCTTAAATTTGTTTAAGGGAGAAAAAGAGTATAAAAAAGAAACTATAAGATGGTTAAAAGAAATAGATTTGGAGAAAATCAGGAGTACAATTTTAGAATAAAATAAACAATTTACGAGGTTCAACCTCATAAAATTGTTTTAGTTAAAGTGTTACTCCGGTACTATCAATACAGTAGTTTCCTGGTTTTGGCTGGCAACAACAATCTTCGTCTGAGGAAGGACAAGTACAGTCCGAACCATCACTCCGTCTCTTACCATAGGGAGTAATTACTACCGAATATTCATACTGATCCTGTAATAATTGTTCCTGATCACAAATACAAGAGCTACTACATTGTAAGGCGTCTGGGCATCTAGTTGCGTCTATTGTCACCTGTCCCGGTAAGGCTCCCTGAGGAACTTGTTCCTCTACTGTACTTACAACTATCTCATCACCTGGATTATCATCAATAGGGTCTGGAGCGTATTTTCTTACTGTAATAGAATCCAAATAGGAATCGAAAGATATGGTACCGCTGCCTCCCCACCATACAGCTCCAGCATTAGCATAAAAAGTCACCCTAAATGGTAAATCTAATTGGGAACCAATGGTTAGGTTGCTGTAATCGTAGTCACCACTTGAAGGTGCTTCCGAAGTGAGATAAATTTCATTACCCCATTTTATATATTGCCAAGTATGAACAGCATTGACTAAATCGGGGAAACCACCTAGAGAAGGACGCCAAGTAGTTGCACTATTAACTCGGTCAGCAAATTCAAGATAATAATCGCCATTTAATACATACCCCATGCCCCACACTTCAGCATTGTTGTCATTGATTAATAAATCTAGCACAGAACCAAAACCCCTCTCATAATCTAGTGAATTATATCTACCATTGGCTTGAAGAATAAAATCTTGGGCATTAATGGAATTTACGGTGTAGAAAGAGTAACCGCAACTTCCTGGCCCAGTATGATTTGGATCTTGGGATTCGGAATGGACATGAAGTTCTCCTCCTGCTGTTATTTCATAGGAAGTAGTACAATATTCTCTCATAGCTAATTGGAAGTTCCATTTCGTTGAATCTAAAGTTGCGCCTGAAAAATCATCAAAAAATTCAGTACAAAAATTATTATGAATTCCTCCAGGACAAACAGATTCCTTGGAGGCTGAATCTACTGTCGGACCACCTCCGTAATAGATGTAAATTTTCTTCTCGGTCGGAGATTGAGGAATTTTGGGAACCCTTACCCAAAACCTCGTAGTGGGAGAATCACAAGTTAGGGGTTCTAAATAATAATCTATCAGAGCCATTCCATCAGAGTCAGTAAATCTGACATCCTTACAGTCTAGTTCCATCTTAGGACTCCCTGCAGCTGGATGGATTAGTTCCGCGGTATTTATTATTATTGGTACAGGATAATTAATTAGGTCTTTATTATTGGCAGGTTGACTCCTGATAGTAATTCTCCTTCTGTAAGGATAAGTAGGCCATTCTCTGGAAACGGTTTTAAGATAATAAAGAGCTCTTTCATAGCCAGCGTCAGAGGTATACCTGGCTTTAAAAGCCGTTTCTTCAATTTCTCGAATTTCTACTTCCTTGGTTGTTAAAGCAGCCAAGGTTACGGTGATAGCAGCAAAAGCAGTGATAACAAATATCACCAATACTAAGCTTTGGGCTGAGGTTTTGGACATAAGCTTATAACTAAAAACTAACAACTTACAACTTACAACTAACAACTAACAACTTACAACTAAGAAACTAACAATCTTACCAAAGCGTTCTCCAGGCGTAGGTATCAGTAGCGTCTTTAGCGCAAACTTCAAGAAGGTCTTTTACTCCAGCACCTCCTTGCGTAAACCAAAGAGTGCCTCTTATAGTAGCATCGCAAACTGGCTTGCCTGCTCCTCCTGTAGAATTTATTCTTATCCCACTATCAAGTTGCATACCACCACTTACAAAAAGATTACTTCCGC
>Ga0210017_1000705_pt1 | contig 28714 bp, 28 predicted proteins | sample CryGeyCG2014_020_FD_183966 | JGI IMG/M metagenome (GOLD analysis project Ga0210017, IMG submission 183966) | Groundwater microbial communities from aquifer - Crystal Geyser CG08_land_8/20/14_0.20 (SPAdes) (version 2) | ecosystem: Environmental > Aquatic > Deep subsurface > Groundwater | place... | reverse complement strand
AAACTTTTACGCATATCAACCTCCCAAAACACTTCTACGCTTTTTATTATTATAATCCAAAAACCTTTCCAGCGCAAGAGGGGGGCGTTGCCTCACATAAAAATCTGGACGAAGGGGGGCGAAATCTGCCCCTATACCCTTCCTGATTTTTTTATTACAATACTCTGAATTTGTTGAAATCCCGATGATTTCCGACTAAAATTATATTATGGAGCGTAAATATAACCCTATGAACAGGCATGTTTTGAGATTTTCGCCGCTCTTGCGCGTCGCGGCCCTATACGCGTCCCTTTGCTTATCCGGCGCCGCGGCCGCGGAAGAACTACCCTTCAATTATGACCTCTGGCAGGAAATCCGCCGGCAGAAAGAGGACTACAGTTTTGAGAAAAAAAGTCTTGACAAAATAGCGGAAGAAGCGGATTCGGAAGAAATCAAAAAGCCCGTCGTGTCCCCCGCTCTTCTGCCCAAGGCTCAATTTGATATAGCCCTTCCCGCGGAAAGCGGCGGCGAACTTGCCGTCTCAGGCAGGAAATCAATTACAATGAAATTCGGGAAAGTGCTTTACAAGGAGCGCGACGCATCCAAGAGAACCGCCAGCGCCGGCGGCACCGACGGCTTTGATATGGATATGGACCAACAACTGCAGATCAAGATCAAGGGAAAAGTCGGGCGCAAGATAGATGTGGACATAAACTACGACGACAATCAGGGTGATCTCAACCGCCGCAACATCCAGATCAAATACACAGGCGACCCCGACGAGATCGTCCAGAAGGTGGAATTCGGCGACATCACGCTATCCCTGCCCGGAACGGAATTCGTCGGCTATTCGGGAAAAGCCGGCCTGGATAAAAACCTCTTTGGCTTTATGGGCTCGGCCAAATACAAAGACCTGTCAATGTGGTTTGTCGGCTCACAGACAAAAGGCCTGAACGAGATAAAACGCTTCACCGGTTCCACTGAATTCAGAAAACCCACAATAAACGACGCCTCTTATCTCAGCCGCAGATATTACAAACTCTACAACTCCACCGCGTCACTGCCTCTGGCCAGGGGCTCCGTCGAGATATGGGTGGACGACAGAATAGGAGAGAACAATCTTTCCGGCATCACCCAGCCCATGACGGTCATCTGGGGCACGCAGACCTTCAACGGACATTTTGACCTTCTCAAACCGGGCATAGATTATGTCGTGGATCATTCCCGCGGAATCGTCACCTTCTACAAATCCATAGCGAAGGACGCCATTATCGCCTGCGACTGGTCGGACACCGACGGAAACACCTTTTCCTCATATAACGCCGGTGGATATAAAACGGTGATAAAAGACGACGGCGCCAGGGTCGGACGCTCCGCGCCCGATGAAGACCATTACGAGCTGAAAAACCGTTACTCGTTACTCGCCACAAACATAATACGCGATGCCCTTGGGGAAAAATTCATCATCAAAATACTGGACAACGCCAACAGCGAAACGACATCCGACGGCAACCCTTATGTGAATTTCTCATCCGCGGCCTTCACGGTGGATTATGACCTGGGCATCATTGAGTTCAGCAGAGAAAGACCCTTTGAAGACATCGGCAAGGAACTGGGCTTCGACTACAGCGACACCTACGATCCTTCATACCAGGGCGAGCGGCGGCATTTCGCAATCTACTCGGAATACCGCGTGAAACTCAACACCTATCTCCTGCGCCCGAGCATCGTCAAGGATTCAGAAAGAATAACGCTGGACGGCAAAGTCCTGGACAAGGACAGGGACTATATGCTGGATTATTACTCCGGCTGGATAACCTTCCTCAACACCGAAGACATAAAAGACGAATCTTCCATAGAGGCGTCCTACGAATATTATCCTTTCGTCGGCGGACAGGAACAGACTCTCGCCGGAACGCGGCTTGAATACAGGCCCGGCCCTAATTTCTTCGTCGGCGGCACCATGCTATACAATTTCGCGCCGTCGGCGGGAGACATCCCCAGCATTTACCAGACATCGCCTTCAACGCTGCTGCTGGACATAAACACGGCGCTTTCCATAAATCCGAAAAGGAACTTCCCCTTCAGGCTCAATTTTTCCGGAGAGGCGGCGCAGAGCGAAAACGACCCCAACAAAGCGGGCAAAGCCATCATCGAAAACATGGAAAACATAAAACAGACGGATTCTATATCCACCTACGAGAAAAGATGGCAGCCCCTGGCCATACAGGACCGTGACAAGCGCGGAATGCTCGTATGGAGCGAAATCTCCGGAATCAACATGAGAGATCTCAATCCCTTTTATTACACGGACAAGGACGACACAAGCGCCCTCGCCATGAATTATTCCCTCATGCCGGACGGCGGCCAGACAGCTCTCGTCCAGCCCATATCAAACGCAGGAGCGGATTACAGCCTGAAAAAATACATAGAGGGCTATATCTGGGGCAGCGGGAAAAACGAAACCCTGATAATAGAACTCGGCCGCTTCAACGAAGACGCCGACGGCGACGGTAAGCTGGACACCGAAGACAAAAACAACGACAACTTTCTCAACGACGGAGAGGACACGGGTGTGAAATTCAATTATCCGGGCAGCGCCGCGACATGGTTCACATGGGGCGAGGACAACGGACGCTTAAACAGTGAGGACCTTGACGGCGACGACGTGCTGTCAACGGACGAGAACATTATATATTCAACGGCCGTGACGGTGTCATGGTCGGGCTGGCAGAAATTCAGATACGAACTTCCTATCACGGCTACTAACAGAACCGCATGGCGATCTGTAAAACAAATCGGCCTCACCATCGGCATGGCCTCGGGGGCGGCGACGACGGGGGAGATCAAAATAGCCGATGTGGGGCTCGTGGGCAACAGATGGCAGAAGCCCGTTCTCTTCCGCGACAACGCAGAAATAGACATGGACATCGACGGGGATGATTTTGATGTCTCCGCAATCAATAACGAGACAGATCCAGAATACGCCGGTAAATCCCTCCTCTACACGCCTTATTACAACGAACTTTATGCTATCAGCGATCTGGAAACGCGCGAGCAGGCGCTGAGGATAAATTATAAGCTTTCACCCAATGCGACGGCTTACACATACGCCTCATACACAAGGATGGATCTTTTTATCTATAAAACCCTGAACTTCTTCGTCTACGGCGAAAACTCGGGAAACAGCGCCTTTATCCGCATGGGCAACGACAGGGCAAATTATTATGAGTATTTCTTCACCGATGATTTCACGGGCTGGAAAGCTTTCAGCATATCCCTGCTGGATGAAAACTATGACTCCATTCCCGACGGCTTTCAATCCCAGATGGGCAGTGTGAACCTGAACAACATCACAAGGATATTCGTGGGCATAAAAAGCGGGGACACAGCTTCGTCAGGAGAGCTATGGTTTAACGACATATATGTGTCGGGCGTCAAAAAAGAAACAGGCAGCGCGAAAAAAGCGCAGGCCTCCGTGGAACTGCCGGGATGGTTCACTGTCAGCGGCTCGGCCAGGGACATTGACTCCAATTTCAAAAGCATGACTTTTGCCAGCTCCAGCGATCAGGATCTCAAAAGCGGAGACATCAGTTTTAACCGCCTCAGATGGATGCCTCTTTCCGGCCACATAGAAAAATCGGTTATCACCACACCTCGTGAAAAGGTCAAGCTGTCAGACGCGCCCATGGCCCAGTATCTCAGCGCATGGGACGAAGGCAGAATAGAGAAAAATCTTTACTCCCTGAAAGGCGCGCTCAACATAAAACACCTTCCCCAGTTTTCCGGCGATTACAGCCACTCCGTCACTTCCAACACCCTGGCCGGCAAAACAGACAGCGCCGAAACCGCGCACGGACGCATGACCTACACACTGCCCAATCTCATCATACTCCCTAAAAATATAACGGCCGATTACAGCCGCTCAATCACAGAGGTGGAATATAACGCGCAAATCAGCAATGTGGACACCGAGAATAAAACAGAGACATTCTACGGCGACGCGCAATTCTATCCGCTCAAAGCGCTCAACTTCAGCGGCAATTATAAACTCACGCGTAATTTCTCCGGGAAGAAACTCGAAGAAAACAGCATAGAGCGTCTTCTCAACAGCCAGAATGCCGCCGCGGGCATCAGCGGGAACCTCAGACCCTTCAAATGGCTCAACACCAGCTTTAATTACAGCGCCGCCGTGACGGAAAATTACGCCCTGCCTGCGAGCACCGAAGCATGGAAAAGCATAGGCCTCACGCTGAAAGACATAAACAGAACCAGCTCCGCGGGCTTCGGCATACCGCTGAACATGAACAGTCTGATAAACTTCGGGCCCACCAACAGCCTCACTTTCAATTACAACCTGAAGGTGACGGATGCCGATGTATACAAGAATGTGGACAAAGATTTCAAGGCGTTGGACAAACTATTTCTCCGCGACAACGGCTTCGCATACACAGGACTGACATTTGACGAAACGAATCCCGAGGCCGAGCTATATTCCTACTCCACATCCCGCGCCGATACCCTCTCCACCTCGTACAAGCCCTTCAGCTTCCTGAATCTTGACGGCGCGTGGACGCCTCTCGGCACCACTGACATACAGCTGAACTACACATCCAACCTCGCAAGGACCGAACTCACCGGCACGCCGTCACAATCTCTCACCCTCACCTTTCCCGACGCCCGTATAAGAATATCCTCACTTGAAAAAATACCTTTCTTCGGGAAAGATTTTTCCGCCATAAACACGCTCATAGAAATATACAACTCAAAGACCGAGCAGAAAAACCTTACGCTCAATTCCACCGCGCGCCAGGGCCTCACGCTCAATTTCAAGTGGCAGAAATTCACCGTCGGCACCGGCTTCAAAATGAGCGAAACGGAGAACCTGAACCTCCAGCAGAATGTCGTCGCCGGAAACGGCAAAGACAAATCGTGGAACACAAGCGTCAATTTTGACCTCTGGCAGAAATGGCATTCCAATGTCACTTACAGCGGGGCCAACAACGCGGGCTTCGCCGCCGGCGGCATTATGTCCAAGGATGACCGCTCTCACACCATCAGCGGTAAACTCCATTCAGACACGGTGAAGATGAGGAAGATCATACGGATGCCTTTCAGCTCCAAAAAAATGGAGATAGATCAGAATGTCCGTTATAACATAGACTTCTCCGGCACGCTCAAACGCAGCAGTCTAAATGTCACGAGCACCAACTATCAGCTCTACACCGGGAATTTCTCCATGGACTTTGACATGTCTTCCAATTTCCGCTGGAGCCTCGGCGGCGGCCTCTCCTACGCCGACTACACAAAACGCCGCGAAAACAATTATATGGCGTTCCACATCAGCACAAAACTTGAGATAATCTTCTGATGCTGCGGCACATCGTCAATTTTATTTTCCCTCCGCGATGCTCGGGCTGCGGCGCGCTTCTCCCCCTCTCGTCAAAAGAACTGATATGCGGCGAATGCACGGATGAGATCAGCTCATACGAACTGCCTCCCGTGGAATACAGCGACTGTGTTCTCATCAGCTCAGCCCTTTACAGGGGCGCGGCGAAGAATCTGATAAAGGAAATGAAATTCCGCAATGTCCGTTCCTGCACCCGCATAGCCGCGCGCGTCATGACAGACAGTCTCATAAAACACGACGAAAGCTTTATTCCCGAAATGATAATACCCGTGCCGCTTCACAGCTCCAGAAAGAATGAAAGGGGCTACAACCAGTCCTCCCTCATAGCGGCGGGCGTGTCAACACTCCTGAAAATACCCTTTTCCGCCTCAAAGCTCCGGCGGATACGCAACACCCCTTCCCAGCGCGGCCTGAGCCCCGCGGAAAGAGTAAAAAATGTGAAAGGCGCCTTCAAGGCCCGCGGAAAAATACCCGCGAACATCCTTCTCATAGACGATGTCGCCACAACGGGCGCCACCCTCAACGAATGCGCCGCGACATTGCTCTCATCCGGCGCGCGACGCGTCCTCGCCCTCACCTTCGCCAAAACCTGAATTTGTAGGAGGGACATTTGCCGAAGGCATCCCCTTGGGACTCGTCCCGATATGATTTCGCTGTTATCTTGCCAAACGCGGAGAAATAATCTACCATTGCTCAATCGCGGGGCGGTAGTTCAGTTGGTTAGAACGCTGGCCTGTCAAGCCAGAGGTCGCGAGTTCGAGTCTCGTTCGCCCCGCCATTAGCTTCACAATACAGGAATATCAGGAAACAGTTTGCTCCCATACCATTCGCCCTGATACAACCATTCATCAGCATTCAGAAAATTTGAAGAAAGCGCTCTCAAAGATCATATTCACCGGCCCGGCCGCGCCATTTTCACTCTTGGCTATAAAAAGTTTTTTCCCTTTGTCATAATCACAATCATCTAACAGCAGCACCGTATCGGCAATTTGCCCTAACTTTGTGCTATCCCGCAGATCCCGCAACGAAAGTTTTCTTGTCACGCCGTCCTCACACCGCCCCTCAAGCTGAGACAATATAATCATCGGAATACTCATCTCTTTTGCCAGGCCTTTCAAATCCCTTGCGGCATCGTCTAACTCCTCTGACCTCGGCTTTCCTTCTCCTCCGGCATAACCCGTGCGCTGTATGTAGTCCAATATGAATAAAGCGACTTTTTGCTTTTGATGAATATGTTTTATTCTTGAAATTATATGCCCGATATTTCCGGATGTGTTGAGCATAAATACGGGATAATTTTTTATTTTCTCAAATGCGTTGAAAACCGTCTTCAGCCCTTCCGCGTTTATTCTTCCTTCCGGATTCATAACACTTAACTTATTTCTGTGTATTCCCAGCTCCGCGGAAATCATCTTTTTCATCAACTCTTCAAGATGCAGAGTGTTCGGCGCGAAATAAAACAAACCCGCGCTTTGTTCATTTGCGGAATTCCCCCGCAGGATCTGCCGCGCGGCATTGGCCGCGATATTCAGCGCGAGCGTTGTCTTCCCGGCCCCGGGCCTCGAACCCAAAACAATAAATTCTCCGGGGTGGATTCCACCCGTTAACTCATCCAGTCTCTCAAAGCCATACTTCAAAATAGCCATTTTCCCCCCTAAAATAAAAACAACCCCCACCAATCACAGTGAAGGTTTTATCAGGGGAGAGTCCTTCAAACAGTCCCTTATGCTCAATGCTAATTTATAGCCCCATTTTTGTCAAAGAAAAAAGGGGACGCCTGCACCTGCCTACCGACAGGCAGGTGCCGATACAAGGCAGGTCCTTAATAAATCAAAGGGCTGTCGCCTAACACCGAAAATAACCGCCACCCCCTTTTTTTACTCTGCCCCCGTAAAACTATGCGCCGGTTCAGCTCGTAAAACTATACGCCTATCGCGCTATGTGAGAACTGAACGGCTGGCTCTGCCCGTTCGCTCCGGTGGTTGGTTAGTCGTTTCTTTATTTCTTCAGTAATTTATTGTAGTCTGAATGCGAACCAATCCAGAACCAAATCATTTCGTTGTCTTGCAGAACCCCAACCGCGCGATAATCTTTTGTATGCCTCTTTTGCCTGTTTCCTGGTTGCCGCAGATAATTTGGAATAGCATTTCCAAAAGCTATCTGTCGTCGTTGATTTCATAGTTTGTCAATATTCAATGTCGTGGTTTTCCCTTTTTTATGAGCAACAATCGCTTCATCAGCGAATCGACCAAGTATGTCTTCCGATCCGGCAAATGCCCGGTCCCATTTCTTTTCAGCTTCAAGTTCTTCCAATAGCCATTTCGCTAACGCGTTCTGCTCAATGCCTGGAAGCTTTGAGGCATCCTTAAATGCTTTATTCAACAATCTTGTCATGATTCACCTCTCTTCCTTTTTTACACCTACCAACGATTTCAGGCTTCATACAATGTAATTTTACCATAATCCCCGCGCAAATAAAAGGGAAAAAGGGGACGTCCTTAATAAATCAGGGGACAGTCGCCTCACGCTGAACCCACCCGCCGCTCTTGCCGACGCCGCCCTCGTAAAACTACACGTCGCTGTTTGATTCTGCCATCGTAAAAGTAGCCGCGCGCCCCGCCAGGTTATAGCCCACGGCGATAATGGCATCGAGGTTGTAGTATTTTATCTTCTTTGTTTGAGTTTTACCGTTAATAGCACCATGCTGAGTGGTATGTGCCATAATGGAACTTACCACTTGTTCGTCCAGTTCTCCGCTTTCAAAGATGTTTTTCAGATGCTTGGTAACAGCAGGTCGTTTTACATTAAACAACTCCGCCATTTTCGCCTGGGTCAGCCAGATGGTTTCATCATGGAAGACCGTGTCTATCTTTATCTCGCCGTCCGCGGTTTGATAAAGGACAATTTCGGACATAGCGGATGGACGCATCATTTTGCTTCCCCTTCCACGATTTTTATTGTTGTTGTTGCTCATCTTTCTGTTCTACCAAATTCCGGGCTATCAAAGAAATGCAACTTCGAATCAAATTTTTCCAGGGGGCGTCGGCCCCTGCCTATTGACATTATTATTAGTCCCTGTCGCTTAACCGGGAAGTTGAATCGTCAAAGTCCAGAACGACAGTCCCGGATTTGCCCGACCCGCTCCTAGCTACGCTAATCGGGAACCTGCTCAGGATTTTGTCATTGTCGTCCTGATTCGTTAAAAGCACCGTATCCGCGATTTCCCCGAGCTTTTCCGCATCCCTGAAATACGCGGCGAGCGGAATCCCCTTAGCGCCTTTTTCAATGTCACACGCCGTCCGCGAAATAACGATAACGGGTAGGCCTGTCTCCTCTGCCATTTTCTTGAGCTGAAGCGCCGTTTCGCCGGGCTCGCCTTCAAGACTCTGAAAACAGTCTATGAGAATCAACACAAGTTTTCTTTTCTCCAGTTTCTGATTCACATCTGTCCTTATCTGCTCCGCCGTAAGCTCCGTGTATTTCTGAAATCTCATTAATATGGGATGCGAAATTATTTTAGGGAGTTTCCCATCTTCTTCCTCATCCGGCAGCCCTGCGAGTATCTTCATAGCGTTCATCTCCGTTGAGAAAAACGATATCAGCGGCTGATTCTCCTTATCAGGAAAATCCCTCTTTATCCGCCTTTCCTCATTCGCCGTGATATTGAGAGCATATAATGTACCCCAAAATTTGGACCAGTGGTTAAGGTAGAAAAATGGGCTGGTATAGGCTCCGAATTTGGCTGCTGATTTTGTTAAAATGAAGGCAGTTAAAAAAGGGGGCAAGATGAAAAATGGTCGGAAGCAGTATGGGAATGATTTCAAAGCAAAAATGGCGCTGGAAGTTTTAAAGGAACAAAAGACGATGGCGGAGATATCCAGTCACTATCGGGTCCATCCGAGTCAGCTTATGAAATGGAAGAAAAAAGTTATAGAAGCGCTGCCGGGGATATTCTCGGGGAACGGAAAGAATAATTCTGGAAACGATGGGGCACTGACAGCGGAGCTGTATCAGCAGATAGGTCAGCTTAAAGTTGAGATGGACTGGCTAAAAAAAAAATCTGGGGTTATCGGTTGACGAGATGAGAAATTTGATAGAAATGAATAATCCGGAAATTTCCATACGGAAACAATGCGAGATGCTCGGACTCAACAGAGCGAATGTGTATTATGAGCCGACGGAGATTTCGGATTACAATTTGCTGCTGATGAATTTGATAGATAAACAGTATCTGGAGACGCCGTTTTACGGTATCCGACGAATGACAAAAGAACTTGATAACAAGGGATATAAAGTAAATCACAAACGGGTCAGGAGGTTGATGCGGATAATGGGTCTCGAGGCGATCTATCCTCGAGGTAACCTGAGTAAAAAGAACAATGAACATAAAATTTATCCTTACCTGCTGAAGGGCGTGAGTATTACACGGCCCAATCAAGTTTGGTCGACGGACATAACGTATATCCGGATGGCAAAAGGATTTATTTATCTTGTTGCGGTGATAGACTGGTGGAGCCGGTATGTTTTGTCATGGAGGGTATCAACGACGCTGGATATTGGTTTCTGTCTGGAAGCATTAAAAGCAGCGTTGGAAATAAATTGTCCTGATATTTTCAACACCGATCAGGGCAGTCAATTTACCGCCGAGGATTTTATAAATATTCTTTTAGGAAAAGGTATTCGCATCAGCATGGATGGCAGGGGCAGAGTGTTTAACAATATTTTTATTGAGCGTTTGTGGCGGACGGTGAAATACGAGGAGGTGTATTTAAAGGATTATGATGGAGTGAAGGATGCGATTGGCTCTCTGGATAAGTATTTCCATTTTTACAATGAAAGGCGGATTCATCAGGCGCTTGATTATAAAACACCCCGGGAAGTTTATTTTAATTTGCGACGAAAAGAAACGCTGGAAAAGAAAAAAGTGGAGCCTCGAATCGTAGACCCGAACTACCTTAATTTAGGCTCTCAGTGGTCTTGACAATGGGGTACACTTTATTAGTGCTAAAAAAATGCCTGTCTGCGGGAATTCTCCGTCTGAAAATATTTTATTGAAATTTATTTTGGCGAAAACGCCCTGCAACGCCGCGGCCGCGAAAATACTGAAAAAACATAAATTCGCCCTCGGAAGCAGAATTCCGGAAAAGGCCCTGGCTTTTGTTGATGAGGCGATAAGGGAAGGCATTGCCTTTCAGAAAAAATGCGAGATGCTGAGCGTTACCGGCCCCCTGACGGGGCTTTTGAACCGGCGGAAGTTCAATGTAGCCCTGCCGCGAGGACGCGATCATGGATATGGGTTTGATACTGCAAAAGCTGTGGAGGTAAAATGGACAGAGAGATTATTTTAAAACTTGGCGTTTCGGCCTCGGCGCTGGCGTTGATTTACATAGTGAGCTATTTCGTCAGGGCCTACGCCAGAAAGGTCATGGTCACAAAGGACCTTTCCGAGAGCAGATATATTGTTATCAGAAAACTGATAGCTGTCGCGGCCCTGTTTATCTGCCTTGTTTTTTTAAGTTATGTGTGGGGCATTGAGATAAAAAATCTCTGGCTGTCTGTAACGGGGCTTCTGGCGATGGTCGCCATAGCTTTTTTCGCGGTCTGGAGTCTTGTGGGAAACATCCTCGCGGGCATAATCATTTATTTCACCACGCCCTTCAAAATAGACGACCTGATAGAGATACAGCCGGAAGGTATCAAGGGCAGGGTTTTCGCCATCAACAGTTTCTTCACTCTTCTTGTTGACGAAGATAATAACTATTTCAATGTGCCGAACTCACTCTTTTTCCAGAAATTCCTGAAGGTTTACAACAGGAAAAAGAAGAATAAGGCTTGAATACCGGCGCGATGATGAAATTGGATTTTTTCCGTCGCATTTGCTAGTATCCCAGCGTTAAAATTTGTTCCAAAGGAGATTTGGCATGAAAGTTAATTTACTTAAAGAGGCGAAGAAAGAAGAAAAAAATGTCGTTAAGTTCCTGAGGGATCTTGTGGCAATTCCCGGCGAATCCTGCGGAGAGAAAAAAGTCATTGAGAGGATCCGCAGGGAAATGCTCAAGACGGGTTTTGACAGCGTCAGGATAGACCCCATGGGAAACATTCTCGGTAAAGTCGGCAGCGGCAAACATATCATCGCCATGGACGCGCACATAGACACCGTCGGCGTGGGTGACATCAAACAGTGGAAGTGGGATCCCTACAAAGGCAAGCTTGAAAAAGGAATCATATACGGTCGCGGCGCGGTGGACCAGCTCGGCGGAATGGCGGGCATGGTTTACGGAGTGAAACTCATGAAAAAATTCAATCTTCTGGATGATTTCACCCTTTATGTCGTCGGCAGTGTCCAGGAAGAGGACTGCGACGGACTCTGCTGGCAGTACATCGTGAAAGAAGGCAGGCTGAAACCCGAATGCGTTGTCATAACCGAGCCCACGAATCTTGATCTCTACATAGGTCAGCGCGGGCGCATGGAAATAGGCGTGACGACCAGGGGCAAGGCCGCCCACGGCTCAATGCCGGACAGGGGGATAAACGCCATCTACAAAATGAGCGGGGTTATCAAAGAAATAGAGAAACTCAACGGCCGGCTGAAGAAGAACGCTTTCCTCGGGAAGGGCACCGTCGTCGTCAGCTATGTGAGCTGTAAAACGCCTTCGATGTGCGCCGTGCCGGATGAATGCTACATTCAGCTTGACAGACGCTTGACTACGGGTGAAACAAAAGAAATCGCCCTGAAAGAGGTGCGCGCGGCCGTAAAAAGAGCGGGTGTCGCGGCGAAGGTGAAACTGCTGAAATATGATAAAGCGGGCTGGAAGGGACTCAAATATCCTACGGAAACTTATTTCCCGACATGGATACTTCCGAAAAATCACAAGCTCATCAAGGCCGCCGAAAAAACGTATCTCGGCGCTCTGGGAAAAAAAGCGAAGCTGAGCAGGTGGATATTCTCAACCAACGGCGTGGCCACAATGGGAATGTTCAAAATACCGACGATAGGCTTCGGCCCGGGCAATGAAAAATACGCGCATTCGGTCAACGATCAGATGCCGGTGGATCATCTTGTCAAAGCCGCGGCCTGGTATGCGCTTTTTCCGCGGACATATTGCAGAGGATTAAAGAGCTGACAGGTCTCAAAGTGTCGCTAAACGGAGGAATATAAAATGAAAGAAAAAGAACCGATTTTCAAGCTCAGGTCCGAGTTGAACTATCTGAACAGGCTGGGGTTTGGCATGTACAGGAAGGACTTTCTTCTGACATGGGAAAAGACTCACGCCGAACTGATAGCGACACTCAGCATGGCGCAGATAATGCAGCTCCTTTACAGAGATAATGTGGCGATGCGCGCTTTTCAGACGGGGCTGGCCATATCGCAGTTCCGTGACAAATCCACGAGAACCCGTTTCGCTTTCTCCTCCGCCTGCAACATGCTGGGCCTGGGCATTGAGGATGTGGATGATGAGAAAACTCAAGTGTCGCACGGTGAGACCGTCAGAGAAACCGCCAACATGATATCTTTTTTGAGCGAAGTCATAGGAATTCGCGATGATATGTACATAGGCCGCGGCCACACTTTTATGAAGGAAGTGGCGTCGGCGCTTGACGAGGGTTTTAAAGAACGCGTGCTCAATATGAGGCCGGCTGTCATAAACCTTCAGAGCGACCTCGATCACCCGACCCAGACGATGTCGGACCTTCTGCATCTTCAGAATTATTTCGGCGGCATCAGAAATCTCAAGGGCAAAAAAATAGTGATGAGCTGGGCTTATTCCCCCAGCTACGGTAAACCTCTATCGGTGCCGCAGGGGATAATAGCCCTGATGAGCCGTTTCGGCATGGATGTGACGCTGGCGCACCCCGAGGGTTATGAACTGATGGACGATATTGTTGAGCTGTCGTCGAAACAGGCAAAAGAATCCGGCGGCTCTTTCAAGGTGTCGCACGATATGAAATCCGCTTTCAAAGGCGCGGATATCGTTTATCCTAAGAGCTGGGCATCCTTCAGCGTGATGAAAGAAAGAACGAAACTGCTTGAGAGAAACGATTCGGCCGGCCTCAAGGCTCTTGAAAAGAAATGCCTCACCGAAAACGCGAAGCACAAGGACTGGCTCTGCGATGAAAAGCTCATGTCCACAACCAAAGACGGCGAAGCTCTTTATCTCCATTGCCTTCCCGCCGATGTGCAGGGCCTGAACTGCGCATCCGGAGAGGTGACGCAGGAAGTCTTTGAGAAATACCGCATTGAAACATACCGGGAAGCCCGCTATAAACCTTTCGTGATAGCGGCTATGATAATGCTCTGCTGTTTCAGGGATCCTGTGGCCGTGATGGAGGGTTTTTACAGAAACAGCAAGAACCGCGCAGGATGACCGAAAGCCGGAGCCCCCTGCGTATGATTCCGGCGGACACGCTGGAATGTTTTATCAGGGATGTTTTTGCCTCGCTCGGCGTTAAAGAAGATGACGCCGCGATATGCGCCGATGTCCTCATCACGGCGGATAAAAGAGGGATAGATTCCCACGGGATAGCGCGGCTCAAAAATATTTATTATGACAGGATAAAAGAGGGGACGCAGAAGACGACGGGCGATTTTGAGATACTGAAGGAAAGCCCGGCGGCGGCGCTTCTTGACGGCAAGGACGGCATGGGGCACGCCATATCAAAAAAGGCCATGGATATGGCGATTAAAAAAGCCGGAGAATACGGCACGGCGATGGTGGCGGTCAAAAACTCCACCCACTACGGCATAGCCGGTTATTATGTAATGCAGGCGGCTGATGCGGATATGATAGGCATAACGGGAACAAACGCCCGCCCTTCGGTCGCCCCGACATTCGGCGTGGAAAACATGCTCGGCACGAATCCTCTTACAATAGGGCTTCCTACCGACGAGGAATTCCCTTTTGTCATTGACTGCGCCACATCCATGGCTCAGAGGGGAAAGGTGGAGACGCACAGCCGTCTCAGTAAAAAACTTCCCGAGGGCTGGGTGATAGGGCCGGACGGCCGCTCCAAAACTGATGCGTCAGCCGTGCTGGATGATCTGCTCAGCGGCGATGCGGCGCTCACGCCTCTGGGCGGAATAGGCGAAGAAACATCCGGTTACAAGGGCTACGGTTACTGCGCGGCTGTTGAGATACTCTCGTCGGCTCTTCAGAGCGGGCCTTTTCTCAAAATGCTATCCGGAATCAAAGACGGGGAAAAAGTCCCTTATCATCTCGGCCATTTTTTCATAGCGGTCAACATATCATCTTTTGTGGAGCCGGACGCATTCAAAAAAACAGCCGGCGGGATACTCCGCGCCCTGCGCGCGTCAAAAAAAGCTCCCGGCCGCGACAGAATATACACAGCGGGGGAGAAAGAGCATCTCGCCTGGCAGGAGCGCAAAAAGACAGGCATTCCCGTTACAGAAAAAACATTAGCCGAGATGAAAATTATGCGGGATGAGCTTGGCCTTTCCTGTTGCGGTTTTTAGCAAAAGAGATGTTTATGAAAACTCATATGAGGGGATTTGCCGTTTTGTTGCCGGTGATTGTTTCTCTTCTGGCCGCTGGTGACGCGGAAAAAATACCGGCAAAAGCCCTTAAGATGTATAATTTTGTGGAACTGGTCAAAAGAGTAGACAAGGAATCTTCCCGCTCGGCGATGCCGGGCAAGGTGTTCATATTCGCAGAAGAGGATATCAACGCTTATTTTGAGTATGCCGCGGGAAAGCAATCCGGCAAAACAGCGGTAAAGGATATAAAAATAAATCTGCGCGGCCAAAATGTTTTTGAGTTGAGCGCCGATGTAGAATTTGATATTTCCGCGATACTGGGCGGTGAGGGTTCGTTTGTAAAGAAGCTGCTCAAGAAATCACGGGGGATGAAGAACAGCATATTCATGGAGGCTAAGACATCAAGCGCTAAAGGGAAGGGCATCGTTCTAATCCAGTCAATAAGGATAAACGGCCTAAAATTGCCGGATAAGCTGTTGGATGAAGCGCTGCGGAACTTCGGCGGGAAAAGGCGTCCGCCTATAAACCCTTATTCTCTGACGGATATACCTTACGGCATTCAGAAAATAGAAATACTGCCGGGCAGTCTCAGGGTCAAGCTCTGATTTACAGCAAAACGGAAAAAATGCTGATGCCCCGATTTTCCCTTATCCCGCTGTGGTATCGCCTTACTTTCGGTATTGACGATTTCCTTACTTTGAGCTATACTCCTATCAGGGGAGGTGATAGCTATGACAGTCACAATGACGGCAAAACATCAGATAACGATTCCTAAAAATATAGCTGATGTCCTGGGTTTGAAAAAAGGCGCGATATTCAATGTCGCGGTTTCCAAAAACAGAATTGAGCTTGTGCCGCTTGAAACAAAAGAAAAAGTATTCACCAGCGAAGAATATAAAAAATTAGAGATGCTCTCGAATCATGAGAAAGGCATGGAATTGAGGGTGACCCAAAAATTTATTTCTAATCTAAAAAAAGGAAAGAAGTAATCGCGGCTCTAGAAAGGAATCCCTTTGGAATCGGCAGGCGTTCCCATTACGGATGCCCCGATTTACATAGACAGGGCATAAAACTTGTGCTAAAATCCCTGATAAGCTTTTGGAATGGCAGATATGGAGGTATTGTTATGGTGGAATACAGCGAGTTCAAGGGTAATCAGATGATTGTTCTGAAAAAAGATGAAAATGACCGGTTCCCTTTTACATTCGGAATCAGTAAGGCGAAGAAGATCGTGGAAAATTTTGACGCTATCAAAAGCTGGGTGAAAAAAATGGAAGCCGAAAAACCGGCCAAGGGAGAGCCAGCCGCCGGGTAATAAAGAACCGAAAGGAGACATAAAAAATGAATTCTTTGACAGTTGCGCTTATCAGTATTCTGGTTTTCGGGCTCGGTTACGAGTTCTACAGGAGAAAGCTTACCCTGATGTGGGATGTTTCCGAGACGAGAAAAACTCCGGCCCTGACAAAATATAACGGCGCGGATTACGTTCCTTCAAAGAACTGGCTTTTTCTTTTCGGCCATCATTTTTCTTCAATAGCCGGCGCGGGACCGATTCTGGGGCCCGTAATCGCCTGCGTTATATGGGGCTGGCTTCCGGCGGTTTTGTGGGTTGTGTTGGGTTCCGTCTTTATCGGCGGCGTGCATGATTTTTCGGCGTTGATGATTTCCGTCAGAAACGAGGGCTCATCCATCGCCGATATTTCCGAGAAGGTTCTGGGTCAGAAAGCGAAAATATTTTTCTCCGTATTCGTTTTTTTAGCTCTCATCCTTGTCATAGCGGCGTTTGCCGTCGTGACGGCGAAAACCTTCATCAGCACGCCTCAGATTGTCATACCGACGTTCGGCTTGATAGGCGTGGCCGTAATTTTTGGGTTTATGATTTATAAATGGAATGTCAATTCCTTTTTAGCGACCGCGGTGTCTCTCGCCGTCGTCGCGCTTCTCATTTTACTCGGAAATAAATATCCTCTGGGTCTGCGGTGCGCAAATCCCAAAGTCGTGTGGATTCTCATTCTTTTTGTCTATGCGGGCGCCGCTTCGGTTGCGCCAGTGAATCTTCTGCTTCAACCCAGAGATTACCTGTCGTCGTTTTTTCTCTTCGCGGGGCTCATCGCGGGTTACGCCGGCCTCATTTTCTCTCATCCTCATATAAACGCTCCGGCGATTGCGACGTTTAATTCCGTGAAAGGACTCCTGTGGCCGACGATGTTTATCATTATCGCCTGCGGAGCGAATTCCGGTTTTCATTCTCTTGTTTCATCCGGTACGACTTCAAAACAACTATCAAACGAGAAATACGCTTTCAGAATCGGATACGGAGCGATGATTGCGGAGGGGGCTCTCGCAATTCTTGCGATTCTTGCCGTCACGGCGGGGCTTAAATGGGAAGGGTGTAATTCTTATCCCGCTTTGATGCGCGGCGGCGACTGGATAGGGACTTTCGCCGCGGGCTTCGGCGAAATTTCAAGGCCTGTAATGGGGGTTTACGGCTCTTTTTTCGCGATGCTGTTTTTAAACGCTTTTGTGATGACGACTCTTGATACCGCCACAAGAATAACGAGATATGTCGGACAGGAACTTTTCGGGTCAACGTTCAAAATAAAAATACTGGGAAACAGCATTGTTATGACCGTCTTTATCGTCGTTCTGGCTTACTGGTTTTCCACAGGTCCGCAGGCGAGGGTGTGGCCGGTCTTCGGCGCCTCCAACCAGCTGATTGCCGCTCTCGTTCTTCTCATAATTGCCGCGTGGCTTTTTTTCAAAGGGAAGTCCTCACTTTTTGTTTTTGTTCCGGGTGTGTTTATGCTGGTCACCACATTTTTCGCCCTGCTTATTGAAGTGAAGCACAACTTCGGGGAAGACAATCTTCTTTTCGCTATATCGTCGCTTCTTCTGATTATGACGGTATTTATGGTGTATGAGACGGTAAAAAAGTTCATAAAAATAAAGGAGTATCATGGGAGGTAAAGATGAATACAGCTGTTGTGTGCGGGCGGCTTGAGAACGCCAGGTATGCTTTTTATGCGTGGAGCAGGAGCAGCGCTTTAGCTAAACGCCTTGCTCTCGCATTCGGGATGGCTGCTGTCACCGGACTTCTCGCCCTGATAAGGATACAGCTTCCCTTTACGCCTGTTCCCGTCACCGGCCAGACGATGGGCGTGCTTTTGAGCGGAGTTGTCTGCGGCCCCGTGTTTGGAGCTTTGAGCCAGCTCATGTATGTGGGGGCGGGAATAGCCGGCGCGCCCTGGTTCGCCGGCGGCGCATCCGGCTCGGCGGCTTATCTTTTCGGCCCGACGGGCGGTTATCTCATAGGTTTCATCCTCGCGCCCCTTGTTTCGGGCTATCTGACCGATGTGTCGTTAGGCAACGGCAAACTTCTGCCGCAGTTTGTCATAATGTCGGCGGCTACTCTCGTCATATACGCCTGCGGCGCTGTTTATCTTTCGGCGCTGATGAAGTACGGTTTTACTGAAACTCTGGCGAAAGGCGTCCTGCCTTTTATTCCGGGCGGCATAGCGAAGATCCTCGGCGCGGGGGCGATAGCTTCGCTCATTCTGCCAAAGAAAGAAAAAACTTGAGCGCTGAGCCGTTTAAAAAATCAGCTGTCACGGTTCTTGTAGGCTCCGCCAATCCCGTTAAGATAGAGTCCGTGCGCGCGTCCTTCGCGCTCTATTATAAAAATGTCAGCGTCCTGCCGCATCCCGTGGACAGCGGCGTGGGAATACAGCCGGTGGGGGCGGAGACCTTCATAGGCGCGGAGAACAGGGCGGACGCTCTTTTCAGGAAGAACAGGAGTAAAAAACTCGGCGCTGATTTTTTCGCCGGAATTGAGGGAGGCATAATAAACCTCCACGGACGATGGCTCTCTTTCGGCGGTGTCTGCCTCATGGACAGTTCAGGCAGAAAAGGTTTCGGCAGCTCCGCCATGTTTGAGCTTCCGGGCTCCGTCGTCAAGGAACTGCTCTCCGGTGTTGAGCTCGGCGATGTAATGGATAAAATACAGAACGGCCACAACACAAAACAGAAACACGGCGCCGTGGGATTTTTCACGAAGGGCAGGATAGACAGGAAGAAATTGTACGAGAGCGGAATAATATCGGCGCTGATACCGTTTCTCAACACGGAGCTGTTTGATGGCCGTCCGTAAAGTTTTTAAGGTCTTTAAAACTCTCCTTTTCCTGGCCGCAGCCGCTTATTTCGCTTTTATGCTGATGCTGGCGTTTTTCCAGAAGAAATACATTTATTACCCCGCCAGGGATATAATCACCACGCCCGGCCTCAAGGGAATGGAATATGAGGACATATATTTTGACTCTTCCGACGGCGTCCGGCTCAACGGCTGGTTTTTCCCGCCCACAGACGACCGCGGCGAAACAGTCCTTTTCTGTCACGGCAACGCCGATAATATCTCATATTTTATTGACGATGTGAGAACCTTCATGGATATCGGTTTGGGTGTTTTTATATTTGATTACCGGGGCTATGGCCGCAGCGGCGGGAATCAGAGCGAAACGGGAACATATTTTGACGCCGAGGCCGCGTGGAAATGGCTCACAAAAGACAGGAATATCAATCCGTCAAAAATAATCATCGCCGGCAGATCGCTCGGTGGGGCCATAGCCGCGTGGCTGGCCAAAGAGCACAAGCCCCGCGCGCTTTTCCTTGAGACGGCTTTCACCTCCGTTGAGGATATCGCGTCCAAAACTCATCCTTTCGTCCCTGTGAGATTTTTTCTGAGATACAAATACAGCACGCTGGATTATCTGCTGAAGGTGAAAGCTCCCGTGCTCGTCGTACACAGCAAAGACGACACCGTCGTGCCTTTCATACACGGCCAGAAACTTTACGCCGCCGCGCCTTCGCCGAAAAAATTCATTGAGCTTTCCGGCACTCACCGCAACTGTTTTGTTGAATCCGCCGAAATTTATACCGAAGGCATCAAAGATTTTCTCGAATCCACCCGCTGATCGCGACAACGGGGACGGTGATCGCGAAAACGGGGACGGTGCTTTACCTGCCTCACGAAGGATGCCGGGCGCGCAGGCAGGCAATATGACATTGCTCATTTGCGTGCTCAGTAAGCTAATGCGACACTCGCAGATTAAATCTAAATTGAATTCAGTCTCTGCCCATTGTGCTTTATAACGGTTTTTATTATTATGTGCATATGCGTTATGTAGATATGCGTATTTATTAAAAAAGGGGGAGCGTATGAAAAATCCGTTTACATACGGATGTATTGTTACAGGGAAAGACTTTGCTGATAGAAAAGACGAACTGCGCAATCTTTCCAGGGACTTAATTGATTGCGAGAAAATATTTTTAATTTCTCCCCGGCGCTATGGGAAAAGTTCCTTAATCGCGAACATCCTGAATAATCTTAAAAAGGCAGGCCTATACACAATTTACATTGATCTTTACAAAGCCACATCGCTAAATAAATTTCTGGAATTATACAGCAGGGAAGTGGCTCTGTCAGTTGAGAATAAAGCAGAGAAGGCTGTCCGGCTTATTAAAGAATTTCTTCCCGGGCTGAGACCGAAAATAACAGTGGACGGCGAAGGCAATGCCGGGATAGGAATAGATTATATAAACAGCAAGAGAGATGTATTAAAATTGCTTGATGAAATTTATGATTTGCCGCAAAAACTTGCGGCGAAGAAAAAGAAGAATTTTGTCATTGCGTTTGATGAATTTCAGGAAATCAGCAGTTATAACGGTGATTCAATCGAGAAATCAATGAGGGCATATATTCAAAACCATAAAAATGTAGGGTATCTTTTCGCCGGCTCTAAAAAGCATATTTTAACTGATATGGTGCGTAACAGGAATCGGGCATTTTACAAAATAGGAAAAACAATCAATCTGAATAAAATCCCGGTAGAATTATTCAGCGCATTTCTAAAAGAGAAATTCGCGGCCACGGGCTTTAAGCTTGAAGCGGGGGTTATGAATAATATTATTAACCGGGCGGATAACTATCCTTACAATGTCCAGTATTTGTGTCACGAGTTATGGGATATGAACCGCGATAAACAACAGTTAAAGAATTCTGATATAGAGATTGCCCTCTATAAAATATTGTCGGAAGAGACACCCTTTTATTCAACAATATGGGATGGTTTGACCCATCATCAGAGGAATGTTTTGCAGGCGCTCGCGGTTTACGGCGGAGAAAAAATATTTTCCCACGAATTTATAAGCGCCGGTGGAATCGGTCCCAGCTCTACATTGCAGACGTCAGTTAAGCTGCTGGTTAAAAAAGATATATTAGAGAAGGAAAACGGCAAATATACTCTTGCAGACATCTTCTTTAGAGAATGGATTAAAAGAAAAACTATTTAGGCTCTTCATGTAAGTGAGTGGGTCATTTTACAGGAAACCGATATTCATCCAACAGGCGTCTATTTTTTCCTTTTCAGAAAGCATAACTTTTACCTCGTGCGTTTGTAAGGCAATGTCAAAATTGTAGCCGCGGCCTGCCTGCCGGCAGGCAGGGATTGCTATCCCGCCATAAAAGGCCGCATAGTAATGCGGCAGCTACAACATATCGGGACAGGAATGTCCCTCCTACAAAGATTCCTCGGCTTTGCCTCGGAATGACAGGAATGTCCCTCCTACAAATACGGGGATTATTCACAAATGTGGGACACTGCTAAATTTTCGCTTTTTTTCATCCAGATTTTTAGTGAGGCAATTCGGGAGCTTGACGCCGGAAGATTTTTATATTAACATTAAAGCGTACATCAAAGGAGGTGATGATAATGTCCGCCAATCATTCTAAAAATTTAACCGCTGAAGAATTTCTTTCAGTCACTGATGCGCGTCATGAGTTCTTCAATATGCTGGACGAAGTCGAAAAATCGGCCCGTTCTTACACTCTCACCAGAAAAGGAAGGCCCATTGCCAAGCTGCTTAATTTTGAACAATGGAAAGGGATTCTCACCACTCTGGAAATTCTTGTAAGTCCTTCGCACCGGTCTAAATTGGATAAGCGCATCACGCAGGCGCGGCGGGGAAAAACCGTTTCGCTTGATGAAATATTCGAGCATGACTAAACCGGTTTATCAGATAAGATTCCACCCGGGGATTAAAAAGGATTTAAAAGGCATTCCCGCAAACATCCGCCAAAAGATATCGGTCTCAATAAAAGAACTTGCCGTCAATCCGCACATAGGATACAAGCTCGCCGGCAGATATAAAGGGCAAATGGCTTATGATTTCAGCTACAGATACCGGATTATTTACGAAATTGACAAAAATAACAGGAATCTTATCGTTCTCGAAGTTTGGCACAGGAGCAGGGATTACAAAAAATAACAGGGAAAACACTGACGCCTGCCTGCCTGCCTGCCGAAAGCACTTCGAGAGGCATGGCCGGCGAGGCAGGGTTCCGGTTTTCCCCTGCCGCTGTTTGCTTTAAATCTAACAATTTTCCGCAATATTTGGTAGCACTTCACTATGGCGAACTTACACACAATTGCTCTTGCACCCGGGATACAAAGGTTAAAACGAATTACAGAAGCGCTCAAAGCCAAAGAGGATGAATTAAAGAAATGATGAAAATAAGTCACGAAATGTTTTATCCGCCGGGGCGGAGTCAACGCCAGTCGCCAATAGTGTCATTATGAAAAAAGAAAATAACCCGCTAAAAATAACAAGTGCAAAACTGCCGCAAAATCAAAAATTGTTTGACGATCTCCGGCAAATGATTGAAGATATGCGTTTATCCGTGGCGGTTGCCGTGAATACCGGTCTCACAATGCTTTACTGGAAAATAGGCAAGCGAATTAATGAGGAAATCATTAGGGACAAGCGAGCTGCATATGGAGAGGAAATTCTTGCGACACTGTCGCAAGAATTGACAGCGCTATATGGAAGAGGTTTTAGTTATTCCGCATTAACACGGATGTGTAATTTTGCGGGGGTTTTTTCCGACGATGCAATTGTTGCGACACTGTCGCGACAATTGAGTTGGAGTCATTTCATGTTATTAATACCCATTGAAAATTCTTTGCAGAGAGAATTTTACGCTGAAATGTGCAGGGTTGAACGATGGAGTGTGCGGACATTGCGAAAGAAGATTGATTCTATGCTGTTTGAGCGGACAGCCCTGTCTAAAAAACCCGAAGCTCTTGCACATATGGAACTGTCAACGCAAAGTAAAAATGTCCGCTTTTCTGCAAAATGAAAATGTCCGGTTTTTAATTTGAGCTTTTGCATAAAATCATCTGTATGCCGCCTTTCCAAAAGGCATATGTCTCCATGGATGGTCAACTGCCGGCTTGCAGGGTTTGCGTTTTTTCTTTATAAGCTGCTTAGCGCTCGCCAGTAGTATCCGCATCTGTTTGCGTCGCTGTTTCAGGGTGTCTTTTGTGATTTCTTTAAAATCAAGAGTTCTGTCATTAAACCAGATTCTGATCTGTCCTTTCAGGTTTTCCATGACCACGACGCGTTTTCGCTTAAAAACCATTGAATGATTTTCAAGCAGAAAAACCCTGTTCTTCCACTGGACGGTAAAATCGTTTAATATTGTCCTTTCATCGCGCACCGCGAATGCCCAGTTGAGATCCAAGTCTTTGGGGATCGCCCTATGGAGGTTCTTGGAGTTTGCCGGAGGGATAGAAAACCTTGTGTTATGTTTAGGCAGATAAGTTTTCAAAAACTTGTTTGCCCCTTCGAGAGTGCATACATTCGCCAGGCGCATCTCTTTGGTTAACCTGTCCTGAAAAGTTTCGAATAACCTTTCTACTCTGCCTTTCGCTTCCGGCGAGTATGCGTGTATGGCCTCAACATTCAGGACTGCCAAAACTTTTTCAAACTGAGTCTCCGGAGTTTTCCCTTTCAGGCTCTCATCAAGGTTCGGCTGTCTTGTCGTCTTATAAATGCTGTGCCTGTCAAAATAAATATTTAACGGTATTCCGTATTTTTTGATGTATTTCTTAAAACTTTTCATCGCGGATTCCGTTGTTTCAGCAGGATAAAATTCGCCAAAAACTATATTTGAAGCATCATCGATATAAGCCATCAATGTCATCTTCGGCCCTCTGCCTTCAAGCCAGTCATGTGTGGAGCCGTCAAGCAGAACCATCTCTCCGAAACAGTCCTTCCTTTTTCGCCAGCCATGCCCTTGAGCGCCGTCTTTACACCGGCGTGGTGTCCAGATATGTTCTTCTATCATCCAGCCCCTCAAGCTCTCTCTGTTTACTTTTATGTTGTCGCGCTCCTCAAGTTTCTCCGACGCTAATGTCGGACCAAAATCATTGTATTTTTCTCTCACTATTGCAATGACTCCCTCTCTAAATCCCGTGCTGTATTTGCGTGGGCTGGGCTTCCCTCTATTACCATGCATTATAGCCGCGTCGCCATATAACTTCACTTTCGTTTTCAGACGCCGAATTTGCCTTACTGAAAGCGAAAGAGCGCTCGCCGCTTTTTTCTGCTTCATTCTCCTCTCAATCACTTTGTGAATCACTTCCAGCCGATTCAATTCTTCTTTGCTCATTTTGATAAAAACCTTTCCCATAATTGCCCCCCTTTGCTTTTTATTATTACAAAAGGGGACATTTTTACTTTGCTCAAATAGGACATTATCATTTTGCGCCTACAACGCCTTGACAAAGAGGAATATATTTCAGATAATCCCTAAAAATGAGGGGTATCTGAAATGAATTATTTTGACTTGGTTTCTGCGCTGGAGAAAAACAGATTGTTTGTTTTTTCTTTGAGGGATGTTGATAATCTCTTTCCGGAAGAAAAATTAAAGACCGTCAAAAACGGTCTTAGCCGCTGGACAGTTTCGGGGCGCTTTCGTAAAATCAGGAGAAATCTGTACGAATTCGTCAAGCCCGGGACGGAATCTGACATTCCCGACCTTTATGTCGCTAATAAAATTTATGCTCCTTCTTATATCTCGCTTGAAACGGCTTTATCCGTTTATGATTTGATTCCGGACATTGCCGCTCAGGTGACCTCTATGACGACGCTTACGACGAGGCGCTTTACAAACTCTCACGGATCTTTTATTTACAGAAGCTGTCGAAAAAGAGTTTTTACGGGGTATAAATTAATGCGGTATGAAGGATGCAAAATTCTTATTGCCGACAGAGAAAAAGCGCTGGCGGATTTCGTTTACTTTTCTATTCGCCGCGTTGAGTCGCTGAATTATGACGAGGAAAGATTCAATAAGATGATTTTGAAAAAACTGAACTGGACGAAAGTTTTGAGATACGCAGGGCTTTTTAACGAAAAGACAGTCCGCGCTTTAAAAAATCTGAAGAGCTGGGGCAAATGCTGAGCATGGAATATCTTTTAGAAGAGGCTGAGAGCAATGCTCTTCCGGTTGTGAAGAAAAGGGGCATATTGAGGGAATATTTGCAGATTATCATTCTTAATTCGATTTACAGGCACAAAGCCGGCCGGCGCTTTTTTTTCATGGGCGGCACTGCAATGAGGTATTTTTATAGACTGCCTCGATTTTCCGAAGATCTTGATTTTAACACCCCCGGATTAACCCTCCGCGAATTTAGAGAAATTATGGAAGAAGTGAGAAAGGATATATTAACGGCGGGTCTTTCTGTGGATGTAACCTGCGACAGAGGTAAAAATCTTTTTACAAGCGATTTTGTTTTTAATGATGTCATTAAAAAATACGGTATTTCCGATAATCGGGGCCTGCGAATGATGATTAAAGTGGAAGTCAATAAACCCCGGTGGGAGCTTATTAGCGAATCCATGGTGCTGAGTATGTACGGATATAATTTTACGGCTATTTTGATGAGTAAGGGGAATTTGCTTTCGGAAAAGATTTGCGCGCTTTTTAACCGCAAAAGAGGCAGGGATATTTATGACACTCTTTTTATGCTGAAAAAGAAGTTTCCCTTTAATGAAAATGTCCTGAAGGCAAATAAAATTGCCGCGCCAGTTAAAAGCGCTCTTTTATCTCACTTTAAAAATATTGACCCAAAAGAGCTTCGGCGGCTTGCCGAGCAGGTCAGGCCGTTTTTGTTTAAAGAAGAGGATATTGAACTGATTCTCAAAGCGCCGTTGTATGCGGAAAATTTTTTAGGCGGGGAGTGAGTGTGGGAAGAAAAATCGGGCGAAATGACCCGTGCCCCTGCGGGAGCGGGAAGAAGTATAAGAAGTGCTGCGAAAGGGGTGATGCGGAGAATATTGCCGGAACGGGCAAATTCAACTTCGAAAAGTTCAGCGCTTACAGGGAGAAGACAGGCACAATTATTGATGAATCTACAGACCTTTTTGAACAAATTATGGTTTTTAGTCATAAGTTAATGCAATCTGATAAAGAAGGGTATATACTTAAAAGAGTGGTGGACAGTTTTGACAGGAATTGCGACATTGGAGACGATATCAGCGTCCCTGTTATTTTGTTTTTGAATTGGCTGCATTTGGATTATCGTTTTGGGCAGACGCTGGAAACCGTCTGTGAGCGCTTTATGAAAGGAGAAGTTTTCGAGATACTTACTCCGCGCAAGCAGGATATTGTCAGGAAAATGGCAGAAAGTTATGCCGGTTTTTATGAAGTGGCGAAAGTGCGGGACGATGAAATCATTTTCAAAGAAATTAGCGACGGGAAAAGGTGGGCTATTCATAAGATCAACGAGCCGTTTGAAAAAGATGCGGTAATAGGGGACATCTGGCATATGCGGTTTGTGGATTTGAGCGGAGACACCTATATTTATCCGCCGCATTTTATTTTTCCGCCACGGTTCAAACAGCGTTTTGTCGAGACGATAGAAAAACGGAAAAAATTAATTGTCAGCCAAATAGGGGGAGATGCTCTGTCGGAAGAAGATATTTTGAAAGGCGCATACAAAAAAATGGTGGGTCTCTGGTATGCTATGCCGGATCAGGAAATTGCGGAGGCGTAGCAGGAAATGTCCATCCTACAAAGATATCGGGACTGGAAATGTCCATCCTACAAAGATTCCTCGGCTTCCTGCCTGCCGGCAGGCAGGTGCTTCGGAATGACAGCCTGCCTGCGCGCCAACGGCGCTTCGAGAGGCAGGGAAAGTCCCTCCTACAAATGCAAAACAAGGTTCGTTCCACTTTTAATTCTTAAATGACGACAAGGTTCGTTCCTATTGTAAAGAATGGGTTTAATCGTTAATATAATCGAGATTTAATGCGGCACACAAACTGATATGGATAAGAACGAATTATTAGGCATAGTTAAAAACGACAGGATATTGCAGCGAGGCATTGAATATTTCCGGCAGGGCAGGGTCAGGGGATATGAGCATTTCGGCAATTGGATAGTCGCTTCGGTCAGCGGGAGCAGGCCCAGACCCTATAAAGTGAGAATAGAGCTGGATAAAACAGGGAAGCCCAAATACCGCACTTGCGACTGTCCGTATTCCGGAGGTCATTATGTGTGCAAGCACATCGTTGCCGTTCTGGAGCGCTTTGTGCGTGAAGAATGGCCTTCTGTCCCGCCAAAAAATCCTCTCATCAAGGATAAAGAAAAATTTGACGAAGATGTGACGATAGCCCTGGCAGAGACGCGGGGCAGCCCCTATAAAAACTTTGACCATCTGGAAAATCTTTCGGGCATTGCCGTGAAAGGCAGGAATAAAAGCAATAAAAATTTTTTGCTTGTTTTTGTAATTGAAAAAAATTATTACAACAGCGGTCCATATTACAGGAGTGCGAACAGAAGCGGAGGATGGAGCATTTATCCGGCGCTTCGCTACAAAAAACAGAACGGCGAGTTAGGGATGTTTGCGAAGTTTAAGGAGGAAAATCTGACTGAGCCCTGCGGCGAAGAAGAAGCCGTTTTCTTACAGAAATTAATTGACCGTCCGGGCCAAGAGGCGGGTTTCATAGATTATGCCGATGAGCTGGCGCGGCACAATTTCAAAAATGTCTATTTGAGAACCGACGGGAATAATTATGTTCCTGTATTTTTTGAGGAGATGGAAAAAGCGTCTGTTAAATTCAGGTTAAAAAAGGCCGGGGAAAGCTCCGTATTCTTTAAACCCGTCCTTGATATTTACGGGAAAAAGGGCGGGGCGCTGACCGAATTTGAGCTCTCCTACCGGCAAGAAGCGGTGCGAATCGGATTTGATGTTTATGTTATTTCTCACGAGGGCGGTATATTTTTCAGACACAACAGCAAAAGTTTTTACTCACTTTTCAGAATTGTCTCCGAACTTGATGACGGTTTCGCATATCATGACATCCGTAAAACAAAAAAGCACTTCCGCGATGCTCCGGAGATAGACATTTTGTTTGATGCCAGGTCACTGAGGTTTGTCAAGCCGGTTCCCAAACCCATTATTGAACTGGATACGACTTATCCCGATGTTATAGACATGGAACTGCTGTTTGATTACTTCGGGAAAACGGCGCCGTATAAATCCGAATACGAATTCTATGTCCTGTCGGAAGGAGGCGCCGAGATTAAAGTGGCGCGCACAAACAGGCGATATGAAAATGAAATCTATCTTTTTTTGTGCCGCAAATTTGATTTCATAAAAAAAGACGCCGAGCAGAGTAAGCTCATTGTAAATATGCCTCTTGTGAAATTCCTTTCGGAGCACGGCAGGGAGATTATAAATGAAGGCATCGAAATACGCTTGAAAGGCGGAAAACAGAAAATATCCGCGTCGGGCAGCAAGCTTTCAATAAATGTTTCTTCCGGCATAGACTGGTTCGACCTTGATGTGGGCTACATCAGCGGGACCGGCTCATGGGAAAAAGCGGAGATGGATTTGTCCCTTTTTGAGAAGGGGCTGATAAAGACGGGCGATTCCTATACGATAATCTCAAAAAAGGACATAGACAAACTAATGCTGCTTGAGGCGGAAAAG
>Ga0210017_1000704_pt1 | contig 28752 bp, 26 predicted proteins | sample CryGeyCG2014_020_FD_183966 | JGI IMG/M metagenome (GOLD analysis project Ga0210017, IMG submission 183966) | Groundwater microbial communities from aquifer - Crystal Geyser CG08_land_8/20/14_0.20 (SPAdes) (version 2) | ecosystem: Environmental > Aquatic > Deep subsurface > Groundwater | place... | reverse complement strand
CAATTACCTAACAACTGAGTTAATCTATGATGATAGAGAGCCGATAATAAGAGGCAACTGAAACTTAACATCTTTATAGTAGTCAGGCAAATTCTCGTATGATGATAGAGAGCCGATAATAAGAGGCAACTGAAACCAAAACGGAAGGGGTGAAGCGGACAAGTCCTGCGATGATAGAGAGCCGATAATAAGAGGCAACTGAAACATTCCTGTTTTTTTTCCATTCTATAATCCATTTCTCCTGATGATAGAGAGCCGATAATAAGAGGCAACTGAAACTTTTACTTTCTTTGTGGTTAAAATTTCTGCATGAGATGATAGAGAGCCGATAATAAGAGGCAACTGAAACAACTGGATGAGTTGATGGTCAGCATCCAATTGGCGATGATAGAGAGCCGATAATAAGAGGCAACTGAAACGAAGTGGTAATCCCAATCGGTAAAGTGAGTTTATATGATGATAGAGAGCCGATAATAAGAGGCAACATGAGGTGAACTCATCAAGTATGGATTCAGGAGGATTTATGAAACTTTTCGAAGAGATTTGCTCATACAAAAGTCTCCTATCAGCGTTTGACAGGGTTGAAGAAAATGGCGGCACACATGGCACTGACAACATCACCGTTGAGGAGTTCTCCGTAAATCTTGAACAAAGACTTCTCGGACTACGGAAAGAACTCCTTGAGAGCACATATTTGCCATCTCCATTGTGTAAGGTTAGCATTACAAAACCCAATGGCAAGATCCGATGGCTCTCAATACCCACTGTTAAAGACCGCATTGCCCAGACGTCCGCAGCTATGATACTTTCACCTCTCCTTGATAAAGAATTTGAAGATTGCAGTTTTGCTTACAGAAAAAACATGTCGGTTCAAAAGGCAATATATAGAATAATTGGCTATAGAGATAAGGGTTATCATTGGATTGTGGATGCCGACATAGAATCATTCTTTGATGAAGTTGACCATGAAATCCTTATGAGAGAAATGTGTAAGTATATTAACGACAGTAATGTCATAGAATTAATCAAAAAATGGCTCAGTGTTGACGTTGAATATAAGGGTGGAAAGACAAGATTAATAAAAGGCATTCCTCAGGGTTCACCTATATCTCCCCTGCTCTCCAATCTGTACCTTGATTTTTTTGACGAGGCGCTTATAGATGAAAAAATCAAACACGTAAGGTTTGCTGATGACTTTGTAATACTCTGTAAAGATAAACCCGAGGCAGAAAATGCCCTTGAACTGACAGAGGATGTGCTGGGAAAACTCAAGTTAAGTCTGAATTATGACAAAACAAGACTTACCAACTTTAATCGGGGCTTTGAATACCTGGGCATGGAGTTTATCCGTTCAATGGTATTCAGGCCAATATATAAAGATAAGCATGAAACGGATGAACAGCCGGTTGAGAAATTTCCTGATAGTCCAACCCCTCCTGCTGCAAAAAAACATGAAAATATCATTGCGAGAAGCGAAGAGACAAAGCAATTTAAGAACGAAATTCCGCACTGCTCCCGGAATGACTTTCCCGGAGCAAACACGGTAATGGCAACAGCCTTCAGAGAGGCTCTGGAAGAATACGGGCAAGATGATTTCGATGAGATATTCAATGAAAGGCCTGAAATAGAGCCATCTGGAGGCGGTAATCCCTTTTTAAGAACACTGTATCTCTTAGAGCAGGGCTCTGTACTGGCGAAAGAGCATGAAAGATTCCATGTTTTGAAAGACGGAAAGATAGTAAGGGAGATTCCGGCATTAAAGATAGATCAGATAATGGTCTTCGGGAATATACAAATTACCACTCAGGCGATGAAGTTCTGTCTTGAAGAGGATATCCCGATTATACTTCTTTCCAGCAGGGGCAAATACTTCGGAGCCGTTGAATCTTTTAAGAAAACAAGAGTTGTCCTTCATAAAAAACAATTTGAGATGGCCGGTGACAAAAAGGCTCTTGAGATCGGGAAAGCCATTGTCAGGACAAAGATTAATAACTCAAAAGTCGTAATACAGAGATATAACAGGAAGAGAAAACACTTATCATTCAGCCATGATATTGAGATTATGAATATTCTTTTAAATAAGATTCCCCAAGCGTGCAGCCAAGAAGAACTTATGGGAATCGAGGGGGCCGCTTCAGTGCGGTATTTCTCATCAATGAGGGCTCTGATAAATGGAGAAGAATGGGGCTTTAATAAAAGGGAAAAACGACCGCCGCCTGACCCCATTAACAGTTTGCTCAGTTTCGGATATACAATGCTTTTCTATAATATTTATGCTGTGGTAAGGATGCATGGCCTGCATCCCTATATCGGATTTCTGCATAGCATAAGAGATGGGCATCCGTCGCTTGTGTCTGATATATTGGAGGAGTTCAGGGCTCCAATTATAGATTCTACAGTTATGAATTTAATCGTGAGAGGCAGTCTAAAAAAAGAAGATTTTATCATTGCCGCTGACAATGGCGCTCCCTGTCTTTTGAAAAATGATACAAGAAAGGTTTTTATCAGGGCATTTGAAAACAAAATGAACAGCACAGTTATTCATACTTCCACCGGCTATAAGGTTGACTATAGACGATGTATTGATCTTCAGATACAGGCGCTGAAAAAAGTCATTGACGGAAAGCTGACAGGATATGAGCCGATGGCCATTAAGTAGATGTTTTATATGGTATGTTATGACATAGTTGATGCGCCCCAAAGGAGGAAGATTCAGAAGAAGCTGGAAGGATACGGAGAAAGAGTGCAATATAGCGTGTTTGAATGTGATCTGTCCGAATCTCAACATAACGCTCTTTTAAAAGATATTACTAAAAGTATCAACAAGAATACGGACAGCGTAAGGTTTTATAGCCTCTGTAATGCCTGCTCTGGAAAGGTTGAGTATATCGGCACAGGAGAAGTGAAAGAAGATGATTCCTTTTTCATCGTATAAATAGAAAATGCTAACCATCATAACATACGATATTACAGACAACAGCAGGAGGGCACATGTTTCATCGGAATTAAAGAATTATGGCATGAGGGTTCAGAAGAGTGTTTTTGAATGCTACATGGACAATGAACTGCTCAGTAAGCTCAAGGCTTCTCTTGAGACAATGATTGATGCCACCGCTGACCATATAAGGTTTTATCCTCTTTGCAAAAAGGATTTGGAGAGAGTGAAAGTAGAAGGAATTCAAATTATCTACAGGGATGAAGATTATTTTTTAGTCTGACTTTCGGTTTCTCTGGTTCGATACTTATGCTGTTTTTTTGTCATAATTAGTTTTTCTATTAGGCCACTTTCAATCTCACCAAAATATTTCAGAAACATTTCTTCTCGTGACACCTACCATAGGATACCTTATGATGGCATTGATGTTTGATTGACAGTATTTAAATCACATCAAAAGCCGAAAGGGCGAGGGCCGCCTGAATAGGAAGGATAAACGCAATAGGCGTTTACGGAAGGAGGTGTTTTATGGGCAAAGCAGCCGAAAGAAGAAGAATCCGGCGTCAGCAGTTCTTAACAAAACTGGCTCAGGAAAATCCTGAAAGATTTGAGCATGAATGGGCAAAAAGGGTTGAATCATGGGCGGATGAGATATGGCTTATCGCCAAAGGCGGCAGGATGGATGTTCAACCTGTTTTCAGTATAGTAGACAGGGCAAAAGAAATACTCTCGGAGTGTGGAGAGAGGACTACGAAGCCGAGGCTTCAAGAGACGGTAGACCTGTTAAATAATGAATGCTGTCAGGCGCTGGCTCCGGCTATCGGAAGAAAAATCTACGCCATAAATCAAAGATGGAAACCAAAAGAATAAAGAGCAGTGATAGTTTGATTGTAAAAAGGAGATTAGATGAATCAATTTAAGTTTGATTTACCTTATAAGGAAAAACCGGCTGGTGAAAATTTCATAAGACCGGAACACCCTGAACAACCCTTAATCCACGTTCGGGAAAATCGGGAGTCCGGCTGTTTTGAAGCGGTATTTGCTTTTGAGCTTGCAGGCGTGACAAGAAGAGAATACCCACATGAAAAATCCTGCGAGTTAGATGACAAGCCGAAAGCAATCGTAGAACAATATCGCAGTTCTTTATTATCCGCTATCTCTATTGGTCAGAGGATTGATATCGTTTACAGTTGCGGGAGGAGCAAACAGGACAATATAAATTTTGACTTAAAGATAATCGGGCATTCAAAAGGAGAAACTTCAGACAAAGCAACAAAGACAGCATGTCAACTACGGGAAAATCTGAATGTGATACTGGGGACAGTAAAAAATAACTATTGTTTTACCCCCATAAACGAAATAAAAAAATTAAAGAAGGAAGAAATTGAAGAGCGGTGGTTAGGAGTAGTAAGGCCGGTCGGCGTCGCTGTAAATACGGATGGACATACGCCGGTAGGGTTTCTAAGGCAGCGCAGCCGTGAGCGCAATATACAAAAAGTGATTGTTGTTCCGCATAACAAGAATAAGGGAGTAAACGCTCTTGACTCGGTTTCTGCGGCATCAATCGGGCGTCCATCAGAAGTCAAAGTATTGCTGTCAATAACTCCATTCAAACTTTCTGAGGATGAATTGCAAAATGTAGCCTCCGCCCTAAAATGGCTGCGCAATGGCGAACCAAAGCAGATCAGCTATCATCAGGAGATTAAAGGGGGAATAGAAGATGGTGAAATACTCAATGGATTGGTACACAGCCTGAATCTATGGCTTAAGAATCCATCAGGGGTCAGCGTGACCTGTACTGCAATATCGGCAAAGCCTATTCCCTCTTCATTCCTGACATTGATAGGGAACGAGCTATTTAATTCGCCATTATCTATCAGCATGGAAAAGAATGAAGATAAGAATGCTGTGTTAGTTAAACAAGACAGTAGAGCGCGTGCGTACGATATTCTTGATCTGCAGAATTGCATTAACAGTGATTCCGTATTGCCGGCGCTATTCCCAGGCGTAGCAACATTGGTTGACTGTGGAGCTAAAAGATTATTTATGCAACCGGCTAATAATATCCCGAATGACGGCATTCTTCTTGGACATGTTGGCGATGGGGCGGCAGCTAAAGAAGTTCATTTCTCCAGAGCGGACAGGAGCCGACACTGCTATATTGTCGGAGCAACAGGCACAGGGAAAAGCACACTGCTTTATAACATGATTGTTCAGGACATTAAAAACGGAGAAGGGGTAGCAGTAATTGACCCTCACGGCGACCTTTATCAGCAAGTGCTGGAGTCCATACCAAAACACAGGGTTGATGATGTCGTTCTTATAGACCCCTGCGATTTTGAGTATTCGGTTGGTATTAACTTTCTGGAATGTAACGGAGCGTATAAATCTGTTCAGATGAATTTTATTACGAATGAGATGATAAAGATTTTTGACAGGCTCTACGATCTCGGAAAGACAGGAGGACCGGTATTTGAACAGTATACGAGAAACGCTTTGCTTTTGCTTATGGACAGTGAATATACAGGCGCAACACTGATGGACATTCCAATGATATTTGAAGATGAGGAATTTAGGGCTTTTCTGAAGGCAAAGTGCAAAAATCCGATAGTTGAAAATTTCTGGAGCAAGCAAGCAGAAAAAGCAGGCGGGGATGGGGCGATTAAGAATATGGGTCCATATATCACCAGCAAACTAAACCAGTTCACGACTAATGCATTGCTAAGTCCGATAATCAGTCAGTCAAAAAGCACCATAGATTTCCGTGAAATCATGGACCATGGGAAGATACTGTTGGTAAACCTCTCTAAAGGACTTCTCGGGGAACTGGACACTCAACTGCTTGGAATGTTGATCATAGGTAAAATCTTTAGTTCAGCGATGGGGCGGGTTAGCCAGAGATATGAAGACCGCAGGCCGATGTTCCTTTATGTAGATGAATTTCAGAATTTTACGACTGACACCGTTGCTTATTTGTTATCGGAGGCGCGGAAATTCGGTCTGTATCTCACGCTCGCAAATCAGAACTTAGCGCAGCTTTCTGCAAACAGCGGAAGACAGAGCGTTCTTGATGCAGTGCTTGGCAATGTCGGGACTACCCTTATCCTCCGGCTGGGCGCACTTGACGCCGATAAAATGGATATTTATACCAGACCCGAACTGCAAGCACAGGATCTGCAGAATCTTCCGGATTTTCATGCAGCAGGAAGGCTCCTTGTAAAGAATTGCCCCAGCAGACCCTTTGTGTTCAAGACTCTGGCAGGTTTAGATATCACAGACCAAATACATGCAGATGACGTTATCAATATTTCCAGAAACAAATACGCCTCACCAGTGAGGCAGGTTGAAGAGGGAATAAAAGCCAGAAGATCCATGTATAAATATTGTGTAGAAACTTAGAAATTACAGTTATCAATATTATTTAAAAAGGCCGGGAAGATTTCCGGCCTTTTTTTATTGGAGCGGGAGTCTAACAGAAGCGATGCTTATTAAAACTTAAGACCAGCTATAGCTTGTTCAATAGGAGAGATATGAATTTATATAATTCACTACAATTTGGAGACAATGCCGGATGTAAGAAAGAAATGATTAAGGCGATAAGCACAAATTTGAAAAATATAAGATTTAAAAAGAATCTAACACAGGAGCAGGTAGCTGAAATGGCAGGCATAAACGCAAAATACCTCGGCGAGATAGAGCGTGGTGAGAAAAATCCTACTGCACTTATAATCAGCAGGCTTTCAGAAGCGCTGCAAGTTCCTATTTGCGAAATCCTGTCCATGAACAACTGTCCGCATATAAACGATTACCTTCTTACGAAGGTCAGAGAACTTTCTGCCGGAAGGGAGGATAGCGAACGGCAAAAAGCAATGAGGTTATTAGAGGTATTTTTTGGGTAAAGGAAAACAAGATTTAATGCAGCAGATAAAGAAGGAAACCGAATCATTGCCGGAATTCTTCTCCTCTATTGAAACCGTGGAAGATGCAATTTTCGATAGGGAGGTTGAACGCAGACTTAGCCAAATCAATGAATCAGCGAAACTTATTCCGGAACATCGGGAGGAACTTATGAGATGGTGCTATGAGCTATCAGGGAGAGAGCTTGATAGCAGTATCGTTATGAAACACGCAAGGGAAAAACCTTTGGGTTATCCCGGAGATTTCCGTTTGATTGACATGCTATATAAAAACAAGCCCTGTTCGCAGGGAAAAGGTTTGCTCTGGGATAAGATGTTCCTGAGACAACCTGCCGCGCATGCTGTTAGAAACCGCAAGAAATTCTTTGCAGAAATGCTTTACTCATCCTGCCAAGAAAATGATAAGACATCCGTATTAAGCCTGGCTTGCGGCTCCTGTCATGAGGTTCTGGAGGCAATGCGAACGCTTAACACAACAGTCTTTAACTGTTCTTTTCATTTTGTTGATCAGGACAGAAGAGCAATTGAGCATTCAAAAAGTCTGTTCAACGGAGATTTTTCTGATTCATTAGAACTCAAGTGGGAAGTGGCCAATGTATTTCATATTCGTCCAAAACAAAAATATAGCCTAATATGGGTTTCAGGGCTCTTTGATTACCTTGATAATCGCCTTGCCACTGCACTTCTCGGACGAATGTGGCACTGGTTAGATAATGGGGGTCGTATCATCATTGGTAATTTTCATCCCCGTAATCCTAATCGTAACCAGATGGAATGGTGTCTGGGCTGGTTTTTAATTCACCGCATGGAAAGCGAAATGGCCGAGATATGCAATAGAGCTGGAATACCAGCTGACAGCGTATCCTTTGAACCTGAACCGTTGGGTATAAACATATTTTTAGTCATATACAAAAAGGAGGGTAGTGTATGAAAGTAAAAAGGTATTTAGTTTTTAGCTTATCAATGCTTCTTGCGTTTGTCTGGGGATGTTCAGCAGCTTATCAGGCTGTAAAACGCGGTGACGAACTCTCTCAAATGAAAAATTATTACGGCGCATCTCAGGAATATCTAACTGCGCTGAATTTAGAGCGTGATAATAAAGATGCCAAGATAAAACTGTGCCAGATTTCAAGACAGGCGTATGACCAAAAACTATCTATTGCTGAAAATTCTGAAAAGACAAATGACTTTGAGTCGGCAATGAGGCAATACAGCGACCTCGCTAATTTTCTTGACAGGATAAATTCATACAACTGCCTGAACTTTGCCGCCATAAACGCAAGAGCAAAGATTATAGAGATGAGGTCATCGTCGTCCGAGAAGTATTACAAAGAGGCTGAGAGCCTTTTTGTCGGCGAAGATTACAGCAATGCGATTCAAAGATACAAAGATGCATTAAGGCATAATAATCCATATAAAGACAGCATAGAAAAAACAGCGGAATCTTATTACAGGATTGCCCGGAAATTTGAGGCACAAAGAGGATTTCGCAATGCCGCAAAGAATTATGAAAATGCCAACATAATAATAAAAGGCTATAAAGACGCTGTTAATAAAGCAGCAAATCTGTATTATTCATTGGGTGAGTATTTTCTTTCAAAACAGCTCTGCAGAAATGCGTGGAATGATTTTAATGAAGTTACAAGAATCAAGCCTGACTTTAAAAATGTAAATGAAAAAATAAAAGAGGCTGAGGCGTGCGCTATCACTAAGATTGCCTTCATAAAATTTGATAATCCAACAGGCAGGAATATCGGTGGCGCCTCAATGGGAGATCTTGTTTTTGATGAAATTAAATCAAGCCTGCAGAAAAGAGCCAGTCAATTTATACGTATTATGGACAGGGATGAACTGGAAACTGTCTTGAGCGAACAAAAATTGGGGATGTCCGGCATTACTGATGAGTACTCAACATTTAAGCGGCTCAAGGGAGTTCATTATCTGATATTTGGGAAGCTCTCTCAGGTTTACTTTAATAAACCGGTGCAAAAACAAGAAAACAGACAGACTACAGTCACAGAGTCTTATGACTGCATACGATATAATAAGGGCAAGCCATATAACGGCTCCTGTAGCAGAGATGTGAATGTGCATTTTAAGCAAATATCTGAAAATATCAGTGTATCGCTCACCGGCTCTATGAAGGTTCTTGGTGTTTCAAGCGGAGAACAAGTTATTTATCACAATATAAATGTCAAAGAGGGAGACAGCGTTACATATGCCACAGACTTCAGCAAAGACCTTTCTCAGATAAGGGTTGACTCGGCAATTACGGCTCTCGCTAATGCAAGACGGGATTTAACGGGGGAAGACAGCATTATGAAATCGGTTGTAAGCGCTATTGCAAATGATATGATTAGGCAGATTCTTGATAAAATTGATCAGGCGCAATCTGTCACGGACCCTGTTGAACTAAAAGCAGAAAGCGAGGCGCCAAAAGCAGTTAAAACAGAAATATTACAGCCGGCAGATGATAAGAATTTGAAGAAAAAAAGTTCAGGGAAAAAGAAATAGGGGGAATATAGTTTCAATAAAAACGAGAAATGAGACATTTTTTAACAAGAAGGTTATTAGATGAAAAATACCGGAAACTGCATAAATCACATTGTTTATGGTGAGGTTAATCAGCATCCATGCCGGTTGTCGCCAGAGGAAGTAGGCAGGTTTTATGATAATTTTGTCCCGGCGTCGGTCGATGTTTTGCCCGTAAGCAGCGGAGCATCGGAGAGAAATGTTCTGCTTGGTTTACGGTGCGAAGAACCGCGAACATGGTGGACAATCGGCGGGAGAATGGTGCCCGGAGAATCCCCGTATGAAACGGCAAGTCGCGTCTTGAGAGAGGGATTTGGGGTTGATTTAGTGCTTGAGCTTAATAGGCTTAAGTTCTTATGTATTAATTCGTCTGTTTTTCCCTTACGCAGACAGCCGCCGGGAAAAAATGGAAGACACTGTCTTGTTATCGTTTTTTCTCTGGAAATAAAAAATAACGAATTACTTCTTCCGCAAACCGGAAAATATCGCGAACTTAAATGGTTTTCAGTTTCAGAGATTATTTCCGGAGATTACGCTTCAACTATAAAAGCAGCGGTTTCTTGCCTTTAAAAAGTTCAGTTTAAAAGAGGAGGATAAAATGGACCAAGACAAGGATATGCCGAAATGTCCTTTTTGCGGAAGACGGAAAACTGTAAAGAACATTGAGGATGATTTATATTTCTGTAGCCACTGTCAGAAGATGTTTATATCGAAACAATAGCATAATGTTAAAATAATCATAAATGGCATTAACAAACTATACAAAAGCCACTCCTCCAAGATGTAAATGCTGCCGGCATATCGAAGACGATGACCCAAGGAGAATATTAACCCGCTCTTTAGATGAATTCAATCAGGATATAGTGGCAATTACATGTCCCACCCTTCGCTGCGGAAATGGCTGGCTTTCGGAATACGCTTATAAACACATTGTTATAGAAGATGAAACCTCCATCAGCAAGGAACTGCTGCGGCTTTTGAGATGCAAAGAAAAAGACCTGATAAAGGGAACTCCTGAGAAAGACCCTAAAAATCTATCGCCGTTTGAAATACTGACAGCTCTCTTTGGGCCGCTTATCATTATTAGCAAAAAATGAAAGATATGAATACCTGTTTAGACATATCAGGCAAAAACTGCAACAAAGGATAAAAACCTGAAGGTTTCAAGAAAGGACTAATATGGCGCACAGAGACGACATAAGAGAAAGGACTAAAAAGCTAAATCCCAGGATTTTGGAATTAAGCGACAAGATAGATGCAATACTCAGGGAATCAGGAGGATGCTCAGGTGTAATTGTGACTACAACAGAAGACATGACTCCTGAAGAAGAGGAGATGGAGCTTTTTGCTGGATTCCTTAAAGAGGGATATTCCGAAGATATTGCTGCAAAGAAGGCAAAGGAATGGTTAGCCGCAATGGAGCGTATATTTGGTAAAAACAAAAGCTAAAATTTTAAGGGCGGGGCGTTATATTCAAAAGTCCCCCTCACCCCGCCATACCAGACAAATCCTATGGCCTGAAAAAGTCGGGGGACTGGTTAATCAATTATATCACCAGAGGCGCATCTCTTTACAAGTGAAAATCAGCATAAGCCCAATACCGTCTTGCAAAAATCTGTTCAGGGTTTGTTCAGACATGAATTAACCGTCAGAAGATATTTAGAGTAAAATCAGGGCGTCAATTACTACCCAATGTGCCTATTTTGTGCCCGCTGAGTTAAAATCTCACCTGATTCAGGCTGACCCGTGCTGACCTAATAAAAAAAGGAAACCCTCTGATAACAAAGATTATTTCTTTATTATCAGAGGGTTAATTCAACAGCTAAAAATAAGGTTATTGGGACTCAAAATCCGGTGGGGGCGACCCCGTGAGAGTTCAAGTCTCTCCACCGGCACCATTATTCACGCGACAGGGTTAGAATCAGGCAGCTTAAGGTTTTCTGTCAATCCGCGAGATTAAGGCTTCGGCAGCCATTACCCCGGGAGCGATGCTTCCGTCAGGGAATATAATTGCAGGAGTGCCTGTGATACCGAGACTTTCCCCAAGTTTTAGGTTTTCATCTATCTCTTTGGTTTTGCATTCAGGAGGAGGAAGTTTTTTGCCGGCGAAGTTGTCTTCAAGAAGCGCTAATGACTTTTTGCATGCTATTGTCATCGATTTTTCATAAGCCTTCGGATGTATCTTTACCAGAGGGAACAGCTTGAGATAAAAGGCTATATCTTTTCTTTTTTCCAGAACCTTCTTCATCTCCAGATGAAGTTTTCCGCAGAAGGGTCACTCGGGGTCTGTAAAGACAATAACCTTCTTTGGCGCGTTTTTGTCGCCCATTACTAAGGCGCCGTCAAGAGGTATCTTTGATATATCTATCCTATTGAGATTGGCAAGTCTTTCGCCCGTGAGATTTCTCTTTGCCTTGAGGTCAAACATTTCGCCTGAGATGAGAAGTTCTTTTGAAAGGCCTATATAGACTATTCCCTTCTGCCCTCTTACTTCAAATACGACCTCCCATACGCCTTTGACAGCGCCCGGGTTTATTTCAAGAACCCTGGAAGCAGGTATGCCTCCCTGAACTATATTTTGCGCTTCGTCTAAGGACAGCTTATGGCATTTTGTGCAGTCATGGTCGGCATTGCTGCTGCCGTATGACAGCGGCACATTCAGCATAGATGCGGCAATGAATATAAAAATAAAAAATATGTATTTACGCATTACGATATAATATAGCATACTTATCCCTGCCGGTGGTAGCATAAAATAAATTTTGAAGTTTTTTATTTATATGATAGCGAAAGCAATTGACAAACAGAAAAGACAACAAATAGAATAAACCATTAAATCTCCGATAAAAAGGATTCCAGATGACCATTAAAGAACTCTACAAAAAGGCTGTAGCCGCGGGCATTGAGAATGACCCCCGCGGGAAAGACGCTGTTCTGAAAGAACTTGACGTCAGGAAAAAAGATTTTGAGAAACTCAAGGAGGACGAAAAAGAATTTTTTGACAGCGAGACGCTTGAAAACCCGTATTCTGATTCAAGGATATTAAACGGCTCCGGCGAAGAAAAGATAAAATCCGCCCTTGTCGGAATAGATATAGAGGTTGGCGAGTTATTGCTTGCCGAAAACCTGAAGGCAAAAGGGAAGAGCATAGACCTGCTAATCTCTCATCATCCCGAGGGCCGGGCCTACGCAAATCTCTATGGTGTTATGCAGATGCAGTCAGACATACTGCATAGATTCGGGGTGCCCATAAATGTAGCCGAAGACCTTATGGAAGGCAGGATAAAAGAGGTTGAGAGAAGACTTATGCCTGTTAATCACACAAGGGCGGTTGATGCTGCAAGGCTTTTGGGCATTCCATTTATCTGTCTTCATACACCTGCCGATAATATGGTTGCAACTTATCTGCAGAGGCTTTTTGATGAAAAGAAACCTTACAGGGTTTCCGATGTGCTGGAGGCATTGAAAGGCATACCTGAATACAGAACGGCCAGCTTTAACGGCGCAGGCCCGAAGATATTAATCGGCCCTAAAAACAGAAGCGCCGGCAGGATATTTGTTGATATGACAGGCGGCACAGAGGGCTCAAAGGAGATATTTGAAAGTCTGACAGCAGGCGGGGTAAACACAATAGTTGCTATGCATCTCAGCGAAGAACACCGCAAAGAAGCTGAGAAAAACCATCTCAATGTTGTTATTGCGGGACATATCGCAAGCGACAATCTCGGGCTGAACCTGCTTCTGGATAAATTATTCAAAGACTTATCGTTTGAGATTCTTGAGTGTTCCGGTTTCAAAAGAGTCAACAGGAATTAGCAATGAACAGAGAGATAAGAGCAGCAGTCCAGTAGAGCAGGAGATAAAGAAAAAGTTTTTGCAGTTGTATCTTCCTACTGCTCTGTTGCTCTACTGCTCTATTCACTGTAAAAGATATGAAAACAGACAGAATCCTTGATGACATAAAGTCGCGCATAGATATAGTAGAACTGGTTTCGGATTATATAGAACTCAAAAAGGCAGGACAGAACTATAGGGCAGCCTGCCCCTTCCATGCAGAAAAAACCCCGTCATTTATGGTAAGCCAGAGCAAACAGATATTTCATTGTTTCGGGTGCGGAGCAGGAGGAGACATATTCGGTTTTGTAATGAAATATGAAAACCTTAATTTTCAGGAGGCGCTCAAGATGCTTGCCAAAAAGGCTGGCGTGCAGCTTTCGGGCTTCAGGTTTGACGACAGTCTGACTGAAAGAAAAGAAAGGCTTTATGTTATTCAGAAAGAGGCATTGAATACATTTACAGGGAATCTAAAAAAATCAAAAACAGCTATTGCGTATCTTGACAATAGGGGGGTAAGTCTGGAAATGGTTGAGGCATTCTCTCTCGGGTATGCGGACAGGGGGAGAAAGGTTCTTTATGACCACCTGAAGGCCAAGGGGTTTGATGATTCTCTCATCACACAATCAGGGCTTGTCTTCACCGGAGAAAGCGGGCTGCATGATGTTTTCAAAAACAGGATTATGTTTCCGATATTCAATATACAAGGGGATGCTGTCGCTTTTGGCGGAAGGGCTGTTGACGACTCAATGCCTAAGTATCTCAATTCTCCTGAGACTTTACTGTTTAAAAAGGGTGAAACCCTTTACGGGCTTAATGCCGCAAAGGATGAGATAAGGAAAAAGGGTTATGTCATGATTGTAGAGGGGTATCTTGATGTAATCATGTGCTGCCAGCATGGCTTCCTAAATGTGGCTGCTCCTCTGGGCACTGCGCTGACAGCAGGACATCTCAAAAAACTTGGAAGGTTTACAAAAAAAGTTCTTATAGTCTTTGACAGCGATGCGGCAGGCATTGCCGCTGCGAAGAGGTCGCTGTCAATTCTCTATGAGCATGGATTTACGAGCAAGGTATTGCTTCTTCCCGAGGGAGACGACCCTGACAGTTTTCTCAGGGAAAACGGAAGCCGAGCCTTCCAGATTAAACTGTCAAAGACAGAGTCCATGGTAGATTTTATTCTTAGATTGAAGGGAGATAAGTCAGACAATGTCAGGACAGCTATCGGGATAATAGACAATGCAAAGGATTTAATCCTGAGAGAAGAGTTGTTCAAGGAATTAGCGGAAAAGTCAGGGATAAGGGAAGCTGTTCTCAGAGGGGAGACTAAAAGGTATGAACAAAGAGCAGGCACAGCTAAAGCAGCCGGCGTCTCAAAAACTGCCGGTTTTTTCTACGATGAAGAAGTTTTGCTTCTTAGCGCCATAGTAGCATTTCCCGATAGGGCGCCGCATATTTTTGCTAATCTCAACATTGACAGAGTCCGCAATCCCATAGTAAGACAGATTTTTCAGGAAATTAAACCGTTAGGCGAAAGGTTGAATATGAATACGATGCTCGGTATTCTAAATGATGAAGGAAAGGCGCTTATCACAAGGCTTTCGCTTAATCCCGGATTTGATCTTGAATATGTTGATAAGAATATCAGGGATTGTATGAGAGGCGTAACATATTGCGCCTTGGAGGAGAGGATAAGAGAGGCGCAAAAGATAGGGGATCAAAAACTTTTACGCGCCCTATTAATAGAAAAACAAGAAATAAAAAATCCGCATAGAGAGGAGAACGGATGAGAGAAAGGACTGAGCCTTTTGACGGAGATGAAGACAGAGAGGGGCTGCCTTTGCTGGGGGAGGCTCTGGAAGAGGAGTTTGTAGAAGAGTTGACAGAGAAGCCTCTTCTTGAGGATACGGAGCATGACCCTGTCAAGATATATTTAAAAGAGATGAGCAGTGTTCCCCTTCTCACAAAAGCGGGGGAAGTTGAGATAGCGAAAAGGATTGAAAGCGGCAGAAGGAAAATAGCGGAGGTTATTTTTGCCGTCCCGTTTGCAGTCAGCAAACTAATCGCTCTGGGAGAGCTGATTGAAAAAGGCAGCGCTCCGATAGCAGAGATAGCACAGAATGGCGAGAATGTATTTGAGGAAGACCTCTTTGTTGAAAGAAAGAGATTCTTTGATATAACGGCTCAGATAAAGAAACTGTATGAAAAGAGAGAGCTATATCTTAAAAGGCTTGCTGGTGAAGGCAGTTCGGGAGGGGAAAAAGCAATTCGTATGCTTGGGGATAATACGGCTAAAATACTGGACAATATAGATAAGCTGCGGTTAAAAGAGGGTGCGGTGGCTGTTTTTTCCGAGGAAATAAAAAATGCAATTTCAGGCATTGATGAAACATACAGAAAGCTCTCGGCTATCAGAAGAAAGCTCAGGCAGAACGGCATTAATGCTGATGCAGGCAAAGATATAAAGGTGAAGAAAAACCTGAAGGGCGGCGCAGGCGCTCTGATTAACGCCTACAATGAATGCCGGGAAGAGCTGGCAAAAAAAGAGGATGCGCTTGGCATTAAAGCAGAAGCAACAAAAAAGACAATGAAACTTCTTACAGAAGATGAGTGTGAAGTTCTTGAAGCGAAGAGAGCGCTTATAGAGGCGAACCTGAGACTTGTTATCAGCATAGCAAAAAAATACATGGGGAAGGGGTTGAGTTTTTCCGACCTGATAGAGGAAGGCAATATAGGCCTGATGAGGGCGTGTGATAAGTTTGAATACCGGAGGGGGTATAAATTCAGCACTTATGCGACCTGGTGGATAAGACAGGCGGTTACCAGGGCTATTGCAGACCAGTCGCGGACAATAAGAATTCCCGTTCATATGGTTGAGGCCATAAACCGCATAATAAAGGCAACAAGAGAGCTTGTGCAGGAGCTTGGGAGAGAACCTCTTGCAGAGGAAATTGCTTATAAGATTGAGCTGCCGGTGGAAAAAGTCAGGGGCATATTAAAGGTGTCAAGAGAGCCTGTATCGCTTGAAACCCCCATAGGAGACGATGAAGAAAGCCACCTCAGTGATTTTATTGAGGACAAGGCCGCTCTGTCTCCCCTTGACGCTGCAATACAGAATGACCTGAAGGCTCAGATAGAGAAAATGCTCTGCACCCTCAATTCAAAGGAACAGATGATTTTAAGGAAAAGATTTGGCATAGGGGATGACGCCGCGCCTCAAACGCTTGACGAGGTCGGAAAAGAATTTGAAGTTACGCGGGAGAGGATAAGGCAGATAGAGGTAGGCGCAATCCGAAAACTGAGGCACCCTTCAAGGAGCAAATGGCTCAGGGAGTTTATAAGCAGAGCGTGATTTTTTACATGTCCTGGCAAATTCATTTTTTGGGTGGGCGCAGTTTTTCCCATGCGTTCAATGATAGTCCTCTCAAAAATTTTATCCTTTCTTTGTCGTTCTTAATCCCGGATAAAGCCTTTACGCGCATTTTTTTAATGTAGTTCAGATGTCCTGCGAATTCTCGTCCGTAGAGTCCTTCAAGCTCTTTCCTGATATTCTTTGCCATTGAAGGGCTTATGCCTGAGGTTGAGACAGCAATCGTTAAGGGGCCGCGCCTTACGACAGAGGGCACTATAAAATTGCAGAGCGAAGGCATGTCAACAACATTTACAAGATGCAGGGCGTCTTCTGAGATTTTCCTGTTTGTTTCATTAGAGTCTGTAGCAGCGATGACGAGAAATGCGTTTTTCAGGTCGCCCTTTTTATACCTTCGGGGGATATATTTTATGCGGCCTCGCAGATGCTCCTTCTTTAGCCTCTCCGTGCATTCAGGGCTTATTACGGTTATCTCCGCGCCAGACCTGAGCAGAGACAGCGCCTTCCTTTCCGCTACCTTGCCCCCGCCGGCAATGACGCATTTTCTGCCGTTAAGATTCAGAAATACTGGGTAGTAAACAGGTGTGCTGCGCGCTGCGCCCACCCCCTCTGTAATCCCCCCTTTATCAAGGGGGGGCTGGGGAGGCATATTCATTACGCTTAACGCTTTACGCTTCACTTTTTGATGGATAGCAGTTCTTTCCTTGCCTGAGGGATGAGACTGTTTTTAGGATGCTTCTCTATGAGGAGCTTAAAATATTCCTCTGCCTTATTTTTCTCGCCGAGTTTTTTATAGGACATTGCCAGCTGATACAGGACGCCTGCCTCTTGTTTAAATTCCGGAAATCTCCGGAGCACTCCCTGAAATCTTTTAATTGCCGCGGGGTAAGCCTCTTTCTTATAATAAAATGTTCCGACCAGAAACTCGTGCTCCGCTATGATATTTTTGCATTTCTCAATCCTGACTGCCATAATTTCCCTATAAGGATTTCTCGGAAACATTTGTTTTAGTTTTTCAAATTCTTCAAGAGCCTTTGACGCCCCTCCGTATCCGCGGTCAGCGCCCTCTATCTGATTGAAATAAATCATCGCAATCTGGAACTGGGCATAGGATGCGTATTTATGCTCAGGATAAATATCCAAAAATTTCCTGTATTCCTCAACCGCGCGGTCAGTCTCCTCTTCCTTTGTATATGAGTCGGCAATTCTCAACTGCGCCATCGGAGCATACTTTTTTGTCAGGTCCCGGTTTTTAATCTCCATGAGCGCTGTCCTGGCCTCTTCGTATTCCTGCTTGTCCATCAGTTCATTTGCCTTTGCGAAGGACTTCGGGCCGTCAAATACCTCTGCGGGTTTTGTCGCAGGCTTTCCGGAACATGATAAGACAGCTATGATAGGTATAAGCAAAAGCGCTGTTTTTATTTTCTTCATATTCTTATTTAAGCCTTAAGCGGAGCCTTTAGTCAAGGGAGGTCACTGCTCAGAACCGGCGTTTCTCTCCTCTAATAGTTTAATGAATGCATTTGCTATCTCAGGGTCAAATTGAGAACCCGCCCCTTTCCTGAGTTCTGCGACGGCCTCTTCTTTTGTCTTTCTTCTTCTCTGGGGACGCGGGGATATCATTGCCTGATATGCCTCAACAATAGAGAGCAGCCGCGCAAGGAGAGGAATCTCTCCTCCCTTTAATCCCAGAGGATACCCCTTGCCGTCAAACCTTTCGTGATGATATAAAATTGCAGGAAGGATAGTTTCTATGAGAGGGTATTTTATGAGCACCATTTCAGCAAGCCCCGGATGCCCCTGTATTATGCTCTTTTCCTCCTGTGTAAGTTGACCAGGTTTATTCAGGATATGTTCAGGGATGCCTATATTCCCTAAGTCATGGAGTATGCCTGCAATCCTCAGGCTCTCCATCTGCGGCTGTTCAAGATGCAAATATTTGCCCAGCATTACGGCATAGGCTGCGACCTCAATTGAATGCCCCTTTGTATAGTGTGATTTTGAGTCAATTCCCTTTGCGATTTTTTCTATATCTTTTAATTCAGGGTCTTTAAGGATGCCGTCTATCTCTTCGGGAATTTCTTTGATTGCCTCTGCAATGGTATCCTGATATGTGCATACCGTGTTTCTTCCTCGGTCTTTTGCAAGATATAGCGCCTGGTCCGCTTTCTTTATCAAATCTTCTTTTGAGGCTGCGGCGTCCGGATAACACGCCACTCCTGAGCTTATAGTAAGCAGCAGCCTTTCTCCGCCTTCCGATGTGAATGGGTGCTCAGCCACGGCGTTCCTTATCCTCTCTGCAACAATCACGGCTCCTTCGCATTCTGTCTCGGGCAGTATAATTATAAATTCCTCTCCGCCGTACCTTGCAGGGAAATCAACAGTCCTCAGTTCATCGCGAATAATCTTTGATATTGCCTTTAGGGCGCGGTCTCCTGTCTGATGGCCGTAAGTGTCGTTGAAAGACTTAAAATGGTCTATGTCAAGCATAATTAAAGAAAATAACTTGAAATACCTCTCTGCCCTATTTATTTCTTCAGACAGTTTTTCCTGAAAAGCCCTGTGATTGTTAAGCCCTGTAAGCCCGTCTGTTACGGCAAGCCGCGCAATCTCTTCATGAAGGACCAGCGCCTGAAAAGCCTGGAATGCAAAATTAAAAAGCGTGTCTTCATCGTCTGGAGTAAAACCGCCGTTCTTGTTCACTGTGATTAAAAGCGCTGACATCTTGTTATTTGATGAGAAGAGCGGGAGGGCTATAAAATTTTTGACGGCAGGATGGCCGGACGGGAATTCGGCTGTAACCTCATTTATTCTTAATGCGGATGAGGTTTTAATCGCCTCTCCGAGAGGTCCGGTGAGCATTGCATTAGCGCAGTCAAGAGATGCGGGGGCGTTGCTTTTAATTGTAGTCTTGAAAAGTTTAAGCTCTTTTGACTCTCCCTCAAATATGAAAATTCCGCTGTGCTCAACCTTCAAGAGGCTTCTTGTCATTTCAAGAAAGGTCTGGAGGATTGACTCAAATTTAACCTCTGAGGTTATAAAACCCATCATCTCGGCAAGCATCGCAAGCGCCCTTATGACATGCTGTTCCTTTTCCGACGCCTCTTTGAGCATTGCGGCTCTTCCCTGCAAGACTGAAACCATCTTGTTGAAATTATCTGCAAGTTCTTCAATCTCATCGCCTGTTTTAACGGCAATCTTATTATTAAAGTTTCCTTTACTGATTTCGGTTATCATTGATAAACTGTCGGCGTGAATGTTTTTTAGCGGCAGGACTATCTTCTTTGTCACATAGCTTCTTATAAAGAGGAGCGCAATTACCGCCAGGGAGATGCAGCTAACAAGGCATAGTATGAGAGCTGTTTTGCCTTCAAACCAGCGCATGGCAAGATGATAAAAAGCATACTGCGTTGATACCGTAACCGCAATAATTATCAGCGTTATGATATTAAATTTCTTTTTTATCTTCATATTTAAGATTTAAGCTCTCTCTGTCTTTTTCTTTTCTCTATGCATATCAGCAGAAGCGACAGAGCTGCCGGCGTAATTCCCGGAATCCTGCCTGCCTGCCCTATATTAGCAGGCATTATCTTCTGAAGTTTTTCAAGAACCTCCGTTGAAAGCCCGTTTATGGCAGCATAGTCAAAATTGTCCGGTATTTTTTTGCCTTCCATCTTTTTAAGCTTTTTCGCCATTTCTGTCTGCTTGAGGATATACCCCTCATATTTTATCTGTATCTCAACCTGATTTTCTATGTCAGGCGCCAAAGTCTTTTCAGGGGGGGAGAGCGTTCTGATAAGATTATATACAATCTCAGGCCTTTTTAAAAGATGCTCAAGGCTGATGTTTTCCGATACAGGAGATGCAGCAAGCCTTATGAGAGTTTCATTAACCTCGGAGGGCTTAAGCCTGGTTTTCTTGAGCCTGTCAATTTCTTTCGCGATGAGCCTCTTTTTTTCTTCAAATCTTTTGAAAGTTCTGCTGCTGATGAGCCCTGTGTCAAACCCCTTTTCCATCAGCCGCAAATCAGCGTTATCATGCCTCAGAAGCAGTCTGTATTCTGCGCGTGATGTGAACATTCTGTAAGGCTCGGACGTGCCTTTTGTTATAAGGTCGTCAATTAAAACTCCGATATAAGCCTCGTGCCTTTCAAGTATTAGAGGCTCTTTCCCCTGAATTTTCAGCGATGCATTAATACCTGCCATTAGGCCCTGAGCCGCAGCCTCCTCATATCCCGAAGTCCCGTTAATCTGTCCTGCAAGGAAAAGCCCCTCAATGCGTTTTGTTTCCAGGTTGTGTTTTAACTGTGTGGGATAAACAAAATCGTATTCAATGGCATAGCCGGGGCGCATTATCTCTGCGGCTTCCAGCCCCGGGATTGTCCGCACAAGTTTTACCTGCACATCATAAGGAAGGCTTGTGGATATGCCGTTTGCATAATATTCTTTTGTCTCAAGCCCTTCAGGTTCAAGGAAAACCTGATGCCTCGGTTTTTCAGAAAAACGTATAACCTTATCTTCTATTGAAGGGCAATATCTCGGCCCGATTCCCTGTATCCTTCCGCTGTATAATGGCGAACGGTCTAAGTTTTCGCGGATTACTGTGTGAGTTTCAGAATTAGTATATGTTATGAAACAGGGAAGCTGCGGATTCGTTATCTTCTCTGTGCTGTGGGAGAACGGAACAGGAGGGTCATCCCCGTATTGAGGCTCTGTCTTTGAGAAATCTATTGTCTTTGCGTCAAGTCTCGGAGGCGTCCCTGTCTTAAGCCGCCCCATCTCAAGCCCGAGTTCTTTTAATGATTCTGATAAGCCGATAGAAGGGAATTCTCCAGCCCTGCCTGCAGAGAAGTTCTCAAAACCTATGTGCATTAATCCCTTGAGGAATGTCCCTGTTGTCACTATCACTGCCTTTGCTCCGTAGAATATCCCCAATGACGTAAGAATGCCTTTTACTTTTCCATCTTCCACCGCAATTTCATCTACGAAGGCCTGCTTTATATCAAGATTTTCTTGAGACTCAAGAACCTTTCTCATTGCAAGTTTATACAAGACCCTGTCTGCCTGCGCCCTCAAGGACCACACAGCAGGCCCCTTTGACTTGTTCAGTATCCTGAACTGAATTCCTGCGTTGTCAGTTATCTTTGCCATTTCCCCGCCGAGGGCGTCTATTTCTCTGACGAGATGCCCCTTTGCAAGCCCTCCTATGGCCGGGTTGCACGGCATCTGCGCGATTGTATCAAGGTTAATGGTGAAAAGGCATGTGGAAAGGCCCATGCGAGAGGAAGCAAGCGCTGCCTCGCAGCCTGCGTGTCCCGCGCCGATAACAATTACGTCATAATCACGGTCTTTAAACATGATTTATTATACCTTATCGGGTTGGTATGAGAACTTGAAGGGCAAGGCGATATTTATGTGGGGAAGTTTGTTGATAGAGACACTTTAAAATACATCTCAAATTTTCTCTAAATCTAAAACCCAATCAATTTCAATTATTCCACCGCGACCATTTCTATCAAATCTCATATAACGATTTTTGATTTTGTAGCCCCACTTGTTGGTTATTTTAAAACCATTCCGTTCTGCGATTTCAGTCAAGAAGTCAGCAGTATTAAAGGGAATGTTGCTTACTGAACTGTCGCCGACTACCATTATATAATGCCTGCCTTTGTCTAAGCATTTTGATATTTCTGCAAAGTGATTTTCCATGCCAACAAAATATTTGAATGTAATGTAGGCATGTTTATGCCCATTTTTCTTGTCTATTTTAAATACCCTTTGAATTTTGTCGTCCAGTTTTTTAATTCCTATGATTGTTTCAAATGGCGTATATTCTACAAACTCTTTTTTATAAAAATGTTTTGTCCCTATGTATTCTTTTTTCTTCTCATTCTGTTTTGGCTGTGTTTGAATGCCAAATAAATCTCCAATCCAAAACAACTCAACCATCTGATTATAAATATAATCTATAGCCTTGATATAGGGTGGCGAAGTAATTGCCAAATCTATATTTTGTCCTTTCAGTTTTACTTTTAACGAGTCTGTACTTGATGAACAAATAATCCGATTTCTAAGTTTAGGTTTAATGTTTTCAGAGAACTTTGTAATTCGCTCCTTGAACAAATCAAGTTGTGAAAGAAAAAGACTTAATGGTTCTTCGGGAGCCTTAATGTGAGTGTGTGAAACATAAGTTTTTTGCGACTCATTATCTGCATAAGAAACACGCCGTATTATAGATGAAAAACATATAATTAAAAGATGCTGAATATCCTTAATGCTTTTATTATCGCCAAATCTTTCAGGTATCTGATTAATGAGAGTCCGTATTATTGAAAGCTTATTTATTGTTTCTTTAGGAAACCAATGTTCAATCGTTTCGCATTCTGGTTTAAACTCTCCTCTTTTTTTCTTTTTAATTCCTTTCACAAGCCAGTCTGAAACTTTGTTTAGCTCTGAGATATTAACAGCTGTGGTTTTGACTTTCGCGATTAGGCATGATAAAGGATCTATGTCAATGCCGATTACATTATGTCCCACTAAAATTCCTTCTACTAAAGTTGTTCCTGAACCACAGAAGGGATCTAAGATAGTTTTACTTTTTTGCCTTGATAAATACTTATTGATTGCCCATTTTGGAATATGTGGAATGAATTTAGCCGGATATTTATGAAAACCGTGTGTGTGAGCTGTTACATTATTAGTAAATATATTTAAAATTGAGCCTTGCTCGATTTCATCTGGTATAAATTCCTTAACAATCAAATAATCCTGCGATTTAATCATCTTTCAAGTAAAACAATACTTTCTCTTAAGTAATTTTTCAGATATTCTAATCCCTGTTTTTGTTGAGAGCTTGTAGTTAAATGTCTTGTTACAAAGATGCTTTTCACTTTAAAGCCTATTTCTCTTGCAATTTCAGCAATTAAACTATCTGTTGGAATAATTACACCTGAATAAGCAGAATTGCCCACAACAATTCCTATATAGCCATTTTTAGTTGTTTGTCTGTAAAGCTTATTTAAAAGAGTGTACATATCATCAAAATAGCCTCTTACGACATTCGGAATATTATTATTCCAAAGCTTTTGAGGCTCAAAAAGGCTTATAAGATTCTCAAGATATTCATTTCTATAAATTATTAATTTATGATTTAACGAATTTGTATTTGAACGAAAACCAGTGTTTCGCAATTTTCTGAATTCTTCTTTTTCAGAAACAAACTCTCCAAGCCAAAGCTCAATCTTATGTATCTCAAAATAGTCAAAACAGTTACAGTAAGGAGGCGAAAAGAATGTTAATTCAATTTCATCTGAGAAATACTTATCGAACTCTAAGCAGCTACCCTTGCAAATGTTTGGTTTTTTATCACATTTGCCATAATTAAATTTCAAGTCAGATAGAATCATTTCAAGACGATTAGAAAAATTAGTTTTTACAAAGCTGAATTTGTTATCAGGAAATTTTTCATTTTCCCATCTTTCTTTCTCAATGTTTATATAACCATTAGGCGTTCTCTTGCGATTTTTGTATTTAATTCCGTTGCCTTCTTTCTTAATGTTTGAAACATCTTCAATGATTGAAAGCCATGCAACAAAGAGTACCATTTTTGTTTTTTCATGCTGAATAGCTTTTATATGTTGTTTAAATTGAAGAAGCGCCTGTAAAATTTCTTGATTAAATACTTTTTCAGCTAAATCAAAAGAGGTCTGAAAAATCTCCTTAGATTTTTCAATGTCCTTCAACTTTTTTAATTCCACTTCAACTTGAATTACGTCCTTTGAAGCATATTGCTCATTTTCAACTTTGGCAACTAAGACTGAAATAGGGTTTACATCAATTCCAAATGAATTTAAATCAGCTATGCGAGAAGCCAGAAGGGTAGTTCCACTACCTGAGAATGGGTCAAAAGTATTTCCTTTGATTTTCAACTCTTTGATAAAAGCATTTACAAGTTTTAGAGAGTAACCTTCACGATAGGGAAACCATCTTTGGACTGGTGTTTGGTTAGCAAGTTGAAAATGTACTTGATTTCTGAAAGACTCGCCATTATAAAACTGGAGAGACTGTTCGAGCTTATTAAATATTTTTATCTGCTTTGCTTGTGAATTTTCTAATTCGGCCTCAAAAAGGTTGTAATTTAATGTTGGTTCAGCAACTATGCTGACTACTTCAAATTCGTCAAATGATGTTTTATATGCTAATTCGGTATGTCCCATTTTATGTTGTTTTAGCCCTTAAATCTGTTACTCCTGTGATACTGAATAAATTCGACTAATGGCAACCTCCTATCCATTCTATTCTTGATTTGAATGTTTGCGCTTGAAATTATGGCGGTTTTGAGATTCTGGTTCGGTATATCATTAAATCTTGCTGATGTAATGATTTTATGAGTATCAGTAAGTGAGAAATAACCTTTGTCAAAAGCAATATGACAATGCCTGCATAAACATAATCCATTTAAGATATGTGCCCTATGTGGAATATTGCTATCTTGTGCATTATCAGGCTTAATGTGCGCTGCCTCAACAAAGATTTGTCCTATAACATCACAATTCGGGACAGCACATATGTAATTATATTTCTTTTTTATTCTTATAGACCATGCCGCATTCCTTATCCTTCGCGTGCTTTGTGAAAACCTCAAATCACTACTTAAAATGTCAATCTCTGGTATCTGAATTTCTTCCTGTTCTGCAACGGCATCAACTAATGGCGCTGTGAAAATTTCATCGGTAATTTGTTCTTCTATATTTTGTTCTTGTGTTATCGCTTCAAAAATAGAACGAATTGAGTCTTTGAATGGTGAAATTTCAATTAGTGGATTTTCTCTTATTGATTGCCAGTCTACACCGGTTAGAAATGGACTTGGCTCGAAACTCTTAATCTCTTGAATAAAATCTGAATACTTACCTGTATAAAATAATCTTCCTTGTACCTCTTGAAACAGACCTGAATTTATAAGATCTCTTTTCCAGTATGATGCGTTGTCTCCTACTCTTTGAGTATTGCCGTCAACTAATGCTTCAAATTCTCTAATAGAAATAGAATTCTGAGTATCAAGAATATTTAACAAGAACCTCAAAGGCATTTCACCATTTGCCGGATTTATGCTGTATTGAACCTGTGTATTATTGAAAGCATAAATAGCAAGTGAAATTGTTAGAGTTAATTCATAAACTTTTTGGGCTGCACCGTAATTACCCACTGTGTAAAGGTCATTCCAAAGACTACCCATTCTTGTCCAGATAAGCGGGCATTGAGTACCATCTTTAATAAAGCCGTAACGAATCATTGCACGAATTTTAGTTTGCATTGTAGATGGCTGAATATCGGCGGCGGCTGCAAATTTATACATTTTTTGGTTTCCGCTCCTACCACCAGACCAGCTAAACCCAATATATTCAGGTTTTTGACTTTCAAGAACCAATGTTCTGACTGTCAATAATTCTTCAAGATTCGAACTGCTTCTTGAATGAAACCAGTCTCCATTAATAGATGCCATCATTTATCCTCTTCTCAATTAGCACAAGCTATTACTGATGATTATAATAGTTTTATGTCCTGCAATGCTCAAATAATAAAACCGTCACTTTTACTTTAACTTCTTTAATAATAGTTCAGGCTCTTTTTCTAAATATACTTCTGGCTGTCCACCAGTTCCTTGAAAAAGTACAAGAATGTGGTGTCCATCGCGGGTGCTCACAGAGTAATGAGGTTTTTCGTCTACTTTTCCATCTACATATACTTTTTGCCCTTTTGCCCCATCAGGTGATTGATAGAAAGAATCAACTTTACCATCGGTATCTGACAAATGCCTTTTCTCCGATATGACAACAAGTCCCGGCTTTTCATCTTTCATCGCTCTATAAAGATTTTCTGAAAAACCTGATTCGAGACCGTGATGAGGTGCTACCAAAATTGAGAGACCATGAGAACCAAGCAAGGATTTTAGCGATGGTTGATTTCCGGTTATTTCGTGCCACGTTGGATGTATGGTATTTTGTCTTCTATCAAATACGGTATAACGCTTTTCAAGTCCCTTGCCCTCATCTAACAGATGGTTAAGAGTATCCGGATTTATATCGCCAGGAATTAATAATGTGTGAAAACCATGCCTATAGAAAATTATTAGACTTGTTCCATTCCCATACTCTTGATCATTATCTGGGTAAATTTCGCCAATGACCGGAGGTCTTACATAATAGAGGCCGTATTCTATATTTGGAATAGATTTTAGTGATTCATAGCAAATGGTCTGTAGGGGTAGCTTTCTACCTTCATATATTGACTTATATATTTCTAAATTATTTTCACTTCCCTTTGGATTATTAATTCTGTTCCAATCAATAGCCTCAGATTTTGCAGAACCAGTTGTTTTATCATGTGGGCATGTATGCAACGATGAATAAAAAGGGGAACTTTTCTGATCCGGGGTTGCCAAGCAACTGATATCTGTTATGTGGTCTGCGTGAGGATGAGAAATAATTGTCTGGGCGACTTTACATTTTTTGTATTCGTCCAAATAAGGAATAATATTTTTATTTAGAAAAGCAGACGGCTTGAAATCTTCTGAGCTTCCAAAATCATACATTATTCCTTGGTTAAGAGCTGTGCGGATAAAAATACAAAGCCCACGCCCAACATTGAAAACCCATATATGACTTCTTTGTGATGAAACCCACGATGGAATAGCCATTGTTATCCTTTATCCTCTTCCGAAATAGTTTTTGATTTTGACTCTTGTGATTTTAAATATTTAATTACAATCACTAATTGAATACTTAAAAAAGCAAGACCACCTCCAATTACTATTAACCATTTATAACTATACGAAGCCAATACGATAAATAGTAAAACTCCAAGAAGTGTAGAATTTAAAGCTCCAATGATATATGCAAGCCATATTTGACTGCTTTCTCGGCTAAAATAAGGCTGTTTTTCATCTATATACATGCGGGAAGTATTTTCAAATCCAAATGGCTTTAATGCTAAAAATAGTTTTCTCTGTTCGTTTATATATCGGGAAACCCGAACATAATAAGAGCGGTTAATAAGAACAAGGTAAAACATGAATGCCCCAAGAATCAAACCAATTATAAGAGAAATTATAATAGGCATGGTAAAATCTACTTGTAGGTTTGCTTTGAAAATGCCGAGCGCTGCACCAATAAGAACGGTATAGGCAGTAAACATGAATTTTAAAATATCAAATATCTGAGTATCGTGATGACGCATCTGTTGAAAGCATTGATTGAAATCACGCTCAAGAAATTTTAATGCCTCTTTTTCTTGCTCTGAAATATTGTGTATTGCTTCATTCATTAGGTTTTTCCTTTATACTTTATGTCAGCACTTCTTTTAATTGTCCAGTTTATATTGTGACACCTGAGCATGGACAACCATCCCGTTTTGCTTTTTCCATGTGTTATAGCCTCTCCATCATTTCTTCAGTGGAAAGTAGTTTCGGCCCTGAGACACCAAGTCTGACTTGCTGGCATTTTTCTCTTCTCAAAATGTCTTCAAATTTGATAGAGGCAAGATAATCTTTGTTTGCAAGTTCCTGAATTAAGTGTGCCTCAAATGGAAAGTCCACTACCTCGTTGCCTTTATAGCTCGTAACACTAAAGAGCTTTCGCTCACCAGCTCTCAAATATGGGTATGATGGAAACGTCAGTCTAATTTTTTCCTTTTTATCAATCACCACGTCATCAACAGCAATATTTATCGCAGTGGCGTTGCCTACATTAGCTAATTCGAACATGCGTTCTGTCTTATCAAATGATATTGTTAAAAGGGCGGTTGTAGAGACCTCTATCTGGTGCTTCATAGCAAGCTGAACTTTGTTCGTCTCGACCGTGTACCAGATGATAGCCAGCAGTGTTGCAAAAAGCACGGAAAAGGTGAGTCTATTCTCTAACGCAATGGTCTGTGGAAGTAGGCAAAAAGAAAGAACGACGATAAGAAAGATAGCCGCTATCACGATATAGTTTTTTTTCTCACCCATAGCTTTCAAACCTCCTTCTTCATCCTCTCAAAATGCACGATATTATTCGGCTTGTACCTTTCCTTCCTCATCCCTTTAAACGTCTCCCTATCCGCTTTCTGATGAACAACTTTGCTTTCTATTCCCAAAATTCGCTCAATCCCATGCTTATTGCTATAGCCTTA
>Ga0210017_1000701_pt1 | contig 28808 bp, 18 predicted proteins | sample CryGeyCG2014_020_FD_183966 | JGI IMG/M metagenome (GOLD analysis project Ga0210017, IMG submission 183966) | Groundwater microbial communities from aquifer - Crystal Geyser CG08_land_8/20/14_0.20 (SPAdes) (version 2) | ecosystem: Environmental > Aquatic > Deep subsurface > Groundwater | place... | reverse complement strand
ATTGGCCGCCATAATTGTCTGGGGGTCATGTTCGCACAAAACTACTGTGTTTCCCAACTCTCTTAATTTTTTTAGAGTCTCGATTAACCTGCTTTGATCCCGAGCATGAAGACCAACCGAGGGTTCGTCTAAAATATACAAAACTCCGGTTAATTTTGAACCAATTTGAGTGGCCAATCTGATTCTTTGCTCTTCCCCGCCGGCCAAAGTATCGGCTTTTCTGTCTAAGGTTAGATAGTCCAAACCAACGTCAATTAAAAACTGTAAACGATTAATTATTTCTTTAATAATCGACTGGGCAATTTTTATTTCCTCGGCTTTTAGTTTTAAATTTTTAAAAAATTCTTGGGTCTTATTTATTGACATTTCAACAACCCTATCAATTGATTTTTCAGCCACCGTCACTGCCAAAGTTTCTGGTTTCAACCTTTTTCCTTGGCACTGTTCGCATTTCTTTTCAATCATATATTGCTCTATTTCGTTTCTCGTGTAATCTGAATCGGTTTCATGATAACGCCTCTCCAGATTTGGAATGACTCCCTCAAATATCGAGTTTTCGCCATGCGAATCAAAGAACATTTTGTTCTTTTCTACCCTTCGCTGCGCTTGGGTAAGCGAAGATGGAAAAGAAGAAATCTTCTTCGACTCTCCGTCTCCATATAAAATTAAATCAATAATCTTTTGGGGGAGCTCTTTAACGGGGGTATCTAAAGAAAAATTATGCTTTCCTGCCAAGTCCTGCAGCTGCCACCAAAAATAACCCTGTCCGCCAATCTTAGTCAAAGAGATAAAATCTCTTCTCCGCTCCTTCATTGCGATTTGAGTAGTCAAAGAGGATAAATCCTCTTCTTCACCCTTCGCTGCGGCTCGGGTATGAGAAGCATGGGCCCAAGGGAAGATTGCGCCTTCGGCAATTGTTAAATTAGGATTGGGAATGACTAATTTTGGATCAACCTCCAGTTTGTCGCCTAACCCCTGGCAGGCAGAACAGGCGCCGTAAGGCGAATTGAAAGAGAACAATCTTGGCTCCAATCCCGGCAAAGAGACTCCGCACTCTTCGCAGGCAAAATGCTCGCTGAAGACTATGTCCTTTTCTTTTATGTTTATCATCGCTATCCCATTGCCGAGTTTTAGTGCGGTTTCTAAGGAATCAACTAATCTTGACTTGTCTAAATCTTTATCTAAAACTAATCTATCTACCACCACTTCAATATTGTGTTTTCTCTTTCTGTCTAAGGTCTTTTCTAAGGCCTCTTCTATTCTATAAATTATCCTGTCCACTCTAACCCTGATAAATCCGCCCCTTTGAATTTCTTCCAAGGTGCCCCGATGTTCTCCTTTTTTACCTTTAATTATCAGACCCAAAATAGTAATTTCACTTTTTTTTGGCAGACTTAAAACTTGCTCCGTAATTTGATCTATTGTCTGGCGACTAATTAATTTTCCGCATTTTGGGCAATGGGGCTTGCCAATTCTGGCAAATAAAAGACGAAGATAGTCATATATCTCCGTGATGGTACCAACAGTGGAACGAGGATTATGAGCCGCTTTTCTTTGGTCAATTGAAATTGCAGGACTTATGCCCTCAATGGAATCTACGTCTGGTTTATCCATTACTCCCAAAAACTGCCTGGCATAAGCAGACAAACTCTCAACATATCTTCTCTGACCCTCCGCATATAAAGTATCAAAAGCTAAAGACGATTTGCCGGATCCCGAAATCCCGGTAATCACCACCATTTTATTCTTCGGAATATCAACGCTAATGTTTTTGAGATTATGAACCCTCGCGCCCCGAATTTTAATATAATTTTCTGCCATGAGAGTATTAAATTATACTCCAAATTTTTAAAAAATTCAATGTGGTATAATTAGGCGAAGAGGACTTCGTCCTCTTCTTCACCTTCGCTTCCTTCGGAAGCTCGGTAAAATATGAAGTGGGCTCTGATTTCAATTATCTTAGGAATAATCTTATTTTTCGGAATTTCCTTTTTTATAGAACCTGCCGGTATTGAAATCATTCCTTTCCAACAAAAAGAAACCTCAACCCTATTAGTTGGAGAAGAACAACCAATAAAAATAATTCTTGTCGGTGACATAATGCTTGACCGCGGAGTGGAATATATGGTTGAGAAAGAAGGAAAAGGAGATTTTAGATTTCCTTTTATAAAAATTGCCGATTATTTAAAAGGGGCTGACATTGTCTTTGGAAATTTGGAAGGGGTAATTTCCGATAAGGGAATTAAAGTTGGCAGTATCTATTCTTTTAGGGCGAACCCAAAAGCAATTGAAGGGTTAATCTTTGCCGGTTTTAATGTTTTATCTTTGGCTAACAACCACGCTTTTGATTACGGCCGGGAAGCGCTTGAGGGTTGCTTAGCTAAGCTAAGCAACGCTGGAATTAGTTATGTTGGAGCGGGTTTTACAGAAAAAGAGGCTTATTCCCCTTTTATTAAAGAAATTGGAGATACTAAAATCGGTTTTTTAACTTATACTAATTTAGGACCCGAAACCTGGCGGGCTTCAGGAGAAAATTCCGGGATCGCTTTGGTTAACCAAGAAAACCTTAGCTTAGCTAAGCAACAAATTAAAGAGGCGAAAAAACAGGTTGATATTTTGATTGTTTCTTTGCATAGCGGCGAGGAATACCAAAAAGAACCAACCCAATTTCAGATTGAATTTTCTGAAATGGCGATTGACGCCGGAGCAAATTTAACAGTCGGCCATCATTCTCATATCGTTCAGCCGAATGAAAAATATGGAAATGGCTATATTTTTTACAGCTTGGGAAATTTCATTTTTGACCAGGATTTTTCAGAAGAAACAATGAAAGGACAAATTCTTGAAGTTTTAATAAAGAATAAACAAATAAAAGAAGTTATTGCAAAAGAAACTAAAATAAACAATTTTTTCCAGCCGGAATTTGCTGAAAAAATAATCGAGGACACGCAATTCCAAATCTCTCTTTCCTCTACCGCTCTCGAACAAGGAGATACTCTTTTGATTAAAATTCCTAGTCTTGTAGACGCAGACGAAATTGGCGGCTGGTTCGGAACAACAAAAATTAACTTTTCCAATCTTGGAGAAAACCTTGTTGGAATTGCAGGGATAGATGCAAAGAAAAAACCTGGAAGATATAAACTAACCATTAATCTCCCGGATAATTACGAAATTGAAAAAGAAATAAATATAGTCAAAAGAGACTTTCCGATTACCGAGCTCTTAATTACGAAAGAGCTCGAAGAAAGAGGTTTAACTATTCCAAAAATTGAAGAGAACGTTGCTAAAGAAAACTTGGTGCTGCAGGAGGTTCTAAGTATTTTTACTCCAGAGGTTTATTTTGACCGGCCCTTTATTTACCCTTTGGAAAAAATAAAAGATGTGGGAGCGTTTGGCAATATCAGAAAAAGTGGAGAAATATCTCTCCAGCATTTGGGAGTAGATCTTGAAGCTGATATTGACACTCCTGTTTATGCCATTAATGACGGAACGGTTCGTCTTTCTCAAGAATTAACTAACTATGGCAAAACAATCATCATTGACCACGGAATGGGAATTTTTTCCCTTTATTTACATTTGGATGAATTCAAAGTTTTTGAAAGAAAAGCGGTAAAAAAAGGAGAAATTATTGCTCTTTCCGGCAACACCGGCTATTCAATAGCGCCCCATTTGCACCTGGGAGTAAAAATTAGCGGCTCCAGCGTAGACCCCCTAAGATTTATCGAAACAACCGAAAAAGAAATGTTAAAATAAAAACACTTAATCCATCTTCGACGCAAATTATCTAGTAAACAACGCATATGTTGAGGGAAAGAAAAAAGCGATTTTACTTAAGAGTTCAACAAGAGAAATCTTCAATCTGGTATTGCAACTTCGCGATGAGGCCCACCGCTTCGCCATCGCCTATCATCATAAATTAAGGACCGGCTCCTTGATTCCAAAATAAATCTTTGCTATCATTAAAAAAAATGGTAAATTTGATTTTTCAGATTGCTGGCGGAATCCTCAGTTTCTGGCTGGCCATAAAATTTGTGCCCGGGGTTGAGTTTGTGGGAGAAATCAAGTATTTGATAATGGCTGGCGGTTTTTTAGGATTAATTAACTTTTTCATTAAGCCAATTATAAAAATAATTACCCTGCCTTTAACGGCTTTAACTTTCGGACTTTTTGGTTTGGTAATTAATATGGGGCTGATCTGGTTTGTTAGTATTATTTTCCCGGAATTGATTATCCCCGGCATTGTTCCTCTTTTCTGGACCACTTTAATTGTCTGGCTGATTAGCTTCTTTCTCGGCTTAAAAAAATAATTTATGCAACAATACTTGCCTTTGGCTCAAATTATAATATCCGTATTTTTGGTTGTTTTTATCCTTCTCCAGCAAAGGGGAACCGCTCTGGGTTCTGCCTTTGGCCAAGAAGGTGGTTTTTATGCCACAAGAAGGGGCATTCAGAAAAAAATTCTTTGGGCAACAATAGTCTGCGGAGTTTTATTTATCCTTTTGGCCTTATTAAATCTTATTCTTTAAATGTCTTCTTTATTCACCGAGTCCCGCGAAGCGGGACAAAGGTTAAGAAGAGAGCAAAGCTCTCTTCGCGCTAAATGGCCTTCCAGGTCTCAGTGGAGGCAACTCTTTAAGGTTTTAAACAAAAAAGAGAAAATCATTTTCTTTGTTTTTTTATTCCTGGTCCTTGGCAGTTTCCTTTTCCTTTCTAATAGCTTTTACTTAAAAAATACTGAAATCCAACCCGCTAAAGGAGGAACCTATATTGAAGGCTTGCTTGGATCGCCTCGTTTTATCAATCCCGTCTACGCTCAAGCTGACGACGTTGACAGAGATTTAACCGAATTGATTTATTCCGGACTAATGAAATATAATGAAAAGGGGGAAATTGTTCTCGATTTAGCAAAAGAATATAAGATTCTTGAAGATGGAAAAATTTTTGAATTTTATCTGAAAGAAGATCTTCTTTGGTCAGATGGAAAACCCCTTACGGCCGATGATATAATTTTTACTATTAAAGCAATCCAAAACCCATCTTTGAAAAGTCCGATCAGGGCAAGTTGGTTGGGAGTAAAAGTAGAAAAATTTTCCGAGCTGGGAATTCGTTTTGAATTAAGAAATCCCTCGGTTGTCTTTCTGGAAAACTGCACCTTAAAAATCCTGCCAAAGCATATTTGGGAGGATATATCCGATCAAAATTTTCCCTTATCAATTTATAATCTAAAACCGATCGGTTCGGGGCCCTATAAAGTGAAAGAAATAACCCAAGACAAGGAGGGCAATATCAAATCTTTAGAATTAATGACAAATCCTAATTATTATGGAAATTTGCCCTATATTCAAAGAGTCATTTTCTCCTTTTTCAGCAATGAAGATGAATTAGTTTTAGCTTTTAATTCTAATCAAATTAAGGGATTTTCTCTTATTGCCTTCTTGCCAGAAAAAAATCAAAAATTAAAAAATGACGGTTTCTTTGAGTATCGCCCCTTGATACCGAGATACTTTGCCGTTTTTTTAAATCCGGAAAAATCAAAAATTCTAACTGACAAAAAAGTGAGGCAGGCTCTAAATTACGGAACAAACAAAGAAGAAATTATTAATGAGGTTCTCTCCGGCCAAGGAAGAACGGTAGATTCGCCAATCCTGCCCGATATTTATGATTTTGAAAATCCATCAAAAATTTATGAATTTGACCTGGAAAAAGCTAAACAAATTTTAGACGAGGCCGGGTTTATTGAAAAAGAAAATGGAATAAGAGAAAAAGTTATTAAAAAAGAACCGGCTTTTCAATTTAAAAGCGATCTCCAGGTTGGTTCCCAGGGAAGCGAAGTTCAAGAATTACAAAAATGTCTGGCCAAAGACCCTGATGTTTACCCCGAAGGAGAAATCACGGGATATTTTGGAGAAAAGACAAAAACGGCCGTAATTAAGTTTCAAGAAAAATATAAAGAGGAAATATTGAAGCCTTACGGGCTAACGGCTGGCACCGGCAGAGTCCTTAAAAGCACCCGGGACAAATTAAACCAGCTCTGCGCCCCTTACTCGAAGGAGGTTCTTTCTCTTTCATTTACTTTAACCACCTTAAAGCAGCCCGATCGGCCAGTTTTGGTAGATATTGCTTCCATCTTAAAAAATCAATGGCAAGCGCTGGGAATAAATTTAGAAATTAAAACTATTGATAGTAATAATTTCTCAGAGGAAATAATCAGACCAAGAAATTATGAAATGCTCTTGTTTGGTCAAGTGCTGGAAATAATTCCTGACCCTTTCCCCTTCTGGCATTCTTCCCAAACAAAAGACCCCGGATTGAATTTGGCCGGATATGAAAACAAAGAATCTGATAAACTATTAGAAGAAGCTCGCCAGACCCTGGACCAAGAAAAAAGAAAAATAGCCCTGGAAAAATTCCAAGACATTTTAATTGAAGACGCTCCGGCAGTCTTTCTTTACGGCACGGATTATTTTTATTTGGTTTTAAAAGAAATAAAAGGTGTTTCTGCCAAAATTATTACCGATCCCTCACAAAGATTTTCCGGCATAGAAAACTGGTATATTAAGACAAAAAGAGCATGGAAGTAGGGAAGATAGACAAATCTAATATGCGAAAAATTATTTTGGATTTTCCCAAACAATTTCGAATTGGCATTGAAGCAGCAAAAAATATTTATTTAAAAACCGGCGTCCTTCTGAGACCTCCTGAAAACATTATTATTTGCGGAATGGGGGGTTCGGGATTACCAGGAGATATTTTAGTAACTTTGAGGCCCCTGGATGTTTTTGTCTACAAATCCTACCGCCTTCCCCTTCAAGCCGGAAATGGAAGTTTAATAATCTGTATTTCTTATTCCGGCAACACCGAAGAAACTTTGTCTTCTTTTCAGACGGCCGTAAATCGGCGGCTACCCGTCATAACGATTACCACGGGAGGAAAACTGGAAAAACTTTCGAAAGAATACGATGTTCCTTGCGTCAAACTTCCTTCGCCTTATGTACCGCCGAGACTGGCTTTAGGAGAAATGTTTGCCGCCTTACTGCAGGTCCTCCAGAATCATAATCTTTTAGACAAAAATCTTATTAAGGAAGTTTCGGAAGTAGGAAAATCTTTAAAATCGGAAAAAATTAAAAGTCGGGGGAAAATATTGGCTAAGAAAATTTTCAAAAAAATCCCGATTATTTATACCTCCCGAAGGTTTAGAGAAATCGGCTGGATTTGGAAAAACAGTTTGAACGAAACTGCTAAAATTATAGCTTTTGCCAATTATTTTCCGGAATTAAATCATAATGAAACCGTCGGTTTTGAAAAAATAAATGAAGACCAGGTTTCGAATGAAAAATTATACGTGATAATTTTGAGAGACAAGAAAAGTTCCCATTCCAGGATTCTAAAGCAGATGGAAATCACCAAAAATATTATAGAAAAAGAAGGGGTAAAGGTGGAATTTATCGACATTGAAGGCAAAACGCTTTTGGAAAAAATTTTCTCCACCATTGTTCTGGGCTTCTGGACGGCTTACTGGCTGGCTCTTGAATATAAAATTGACCCCACCTCGATTAAAGCAATAGACGAATTAAAACGAAGATTGAAAGAAGATTGAAAGAAGAACAGAACTATAAATCTTTTTCAAAAGAACTACGCCTTGAAACTGTCTATGATAAACTTAACTAATTGACTAAAAATATCTCTTGAGGTATATTGAAATCTATGAAGGGTTTTATTCTGGTTACCGGAGGATTTTTATGAATCAGATGGAAGGAATTTATTTTGTAAGAAAAATATGATCCAAATTAAAAAAGCAATAATACCAATAGCTGGGCTGGGAACAAGATTTTTACCCTTGAGTAAAGTTTTGCCAAAAGAGTTCTGGCCTTTGGTTGATAAACCAGTTATTCAATATATTGTTGAAGAGGCTCAGACTTCAGGAATTGAAGAAATTATTTTTGTTATCCGACCAGATAAAAAAGAAGTCGGGGACTATTTCGCCAAATATCTTAAAAAAATACCAGAAATAGAAGAGGTTTTAAAATTGAGGAAAAAAAATCATCTCCTGAAAGAACTTAAAAATTTAGAAAAAATTACAAAAAAAATATCTTTTTCTTATGTCCTTCAAAAAGAAGCCTTAGGCGCATCTCACGCGGTTTTCCAAGCAAGAAACTTAGTAAAGAAAGAGTCATGTGCCGTCATGTGGGCAGATGACGTAGTTGAATCAAAGGTTCCCTGTCTTTTACAATTAATTAAAGTTTTTCAAAAATATAAAAAACCAGTAATCGCTCTTTACCGACTTCCCAAAGAAAGTTTCCAATTTTATGGAATGGCAGAGGTTGAAAAAATTACCAAACGTCTTTATAAAATAAAAAAGGTGGTGGAAAAACCTTCGATAGAAGAAGCTCCTTCTAATTTAGCTGTTGTTGGAAAATTCATTATAACTCCAGAAATCTTTGATTACCTTAAAAAAACTCCTTTTAGTCTAAAAACGGATGTAGCTCTGGATGAAATCTTAAGTGCAATAGCCAAAGAAGGAAAGGAAATTTATGGATATGAACTTGAAGGAAAATGGTTAGAATGCGGAAATAAACTGGCTTATTTAAAATCGAATCTTTATCTTTCTTTGAAACATCCTCAATTTGGTCCAGAAATTAAAAGATTTATCTCAAAAATGTAAAAAATATGCCAAAGACTACTTTAATTACTGGCGGGGCTGGATTCATTGGCACTAACGCTGCCGCCTATTATCTCAAAAAAGGTAATAAGGTTGTTGTTTACGATAATCTTTCTCGAGCCGGAGCTAAGCAAAACTTAAATTGGTTAAAGAAACAAGGGGGGAATTTGGTTTTTGTAAAAGGAGATATTAGGGATGACAAAAAGCTGTTAGAAACTTTTAAAAAATATGGACCAGATTTAGTCCTACATCTGGCAGCTCAGGTAACAATGGTGACTTCCGTAGAAAATCCCAGAGAAGATTTTGAAATAAACGCCTTGGGTACTTTTAACCTTTTGGAAGCGATGAGAAATACAAAAAGCAAGGCGGCGGCTTTGTACAGCAGCACCAACAAAGTCATGGGAGAATTGCTCCATATCCCCGTTCTTGAAAAAGAAAAAAGATATGATTATAAAAACATAAAAGGAGTTAATGAAAGTTTTCCTTTGGACTTCTTTGGCCCCTACGGGTGTTCAAAGGGTACCGGTGATCAGTATTTTCTTGACTATGCTCGAATTTTTGGCTTAAATACAATTGTTTTTAGGCAATCTGGAATCTATGGTTCTCATCAGTTTGGGATTGAAGAACAGGGGTGGCTGGCCTGGTTTTGTAATGCTTTACTTTTTGATAAACCCGTAACTATTTTTGGTAATGGGAAACAGGTAAGAGATGTTTTGTATATCGATGATTTACTCAGGGCCTTTGATTTGGCTCTCAAGAATATTAAAAAAACTCGAGGCAAGGCTTATAATGTTGGCGGTGGACCAAAATTTTCTCTTTCTATCTGGGAATTATTTGAAATTTTAGAAAAATTAGCTGGGAAAAAATTTAATTACAAATTCGGGCCCTGGCGGCCGGGCGACCAAAAAGTTTATATTTCGGACGTCTCAAAAGCTAAAAAAGACTTTGGTTGGTCACCGACCATTTCTCCTAAAGAGGGAGTTAAAAATCTCTATAATTGGATATTTCAAAATAAAAATCTCATTAAAAAAGCGGGGGTTTTTAAGAAATAAATGCAACTCAAGCTTGAAAAGGATTTTAAGCGGCCGTGGGGCGGGTTTATTAAATTTATTGATAACAAACCCTGCACGGTAAAAATCCACTTTTTTAAAAAGGGGGAAACTTGGTCTTTGCAGAGTCACAAATTGAGAGAAGAGTTTTACTATGTGATTTCGGGCAAAGTTAGAACACTCATTGGCAAAAAGCAAAAACAACTTAAAAAGAAAGTCTTAAAAGAAGGCGAATATAATTTTACTCCTAAAAAATACTTCCATCGAATAGAAGCAATAGAATCTTCAAAAGTTTTGGAAATTACAACGGGAATATTCCAAGAAAATGATGAAATAAGGTATTGGGATAAATACGGCAGAAAAAGCCCTAAATGAGCGGACGTGGTGAAACTGGAAAACACGCAGGCTTCAGGAGCCTGTGCCGAAAGGTTTGTGGGTTCAAATCCCACCGTCCGCACATATGACTAAACAATCTAATATCGATCCTCGCGACAGCGGGGCGGAGATGAAGAAGAGATACGTCTCTCCGACTACCCAAATCGCAATGAAGGGGCAGAGAAGAGATTTTATCTCTTCGACTATTCGTATTATTCCACTTGGCGGGTTGGGCGAAGTGGGACGGAATATGACTCTCTTTGAAATAGAAGGGAAAATTTTAATTTGCGATATGGGTCTTAGAATGCCGGGAGAAGATATGCCTGGCATCGACTACATTGTCCCCAATATCAGCTGTCTGAAAGACAAAAAGAAAAATATTTTAGGAGTTGTTTTCACTCACGGCCATTATGATCATATTGGAGCTGTTCCCTATTTAATAGATAAAATATGGCATCCTGGCTTGGAAATGCACGCCTCCCCTCTCACCCGTGGAATAATCTTAAAAAGGCAAGAAGATTTTCCAAACCTGCCGCCTCTTAACGTAAACGAAGTGAAGAATGGCTCTAAAATCAACATGGGACCTTTCAAAATTGAATTTTTCCGCCAGAACCACAATATCCCGGACAATCTTGGCTTGTTTATCGAAACGCCGGTTGGAAACATTCTCCACACTTCCGACTTTAAGTTTGATCCAACCCCGATAAACGACCTGCCGACTGACTTCCAAAAATTAAAAATGCTTGCTGACAGAAAAATTCTGCTCTTGCTTTCAGATTCGACCGGAGCAGAAGAAGAAAACCATTCGCTCTCAGAAAAAACAATTGAGAAAAATTTAGAAGAAATTTTCAAAAAAGTGGAAGGCAGAATCATTGCCGCCACCTTTGCTTCTCTGATAAACAGAATACAGCAAATGATTGCTCTTTCTGAAAATTACGGAAGAAAAGTGGTGATTGAAGGTTACTCAATGAAAACCAATGTGGAAATTTCCAGAGCTTTGGGATATATTAAATCGAAAAAAGGAACAATCATTAAAGCTAAAGATATCCAAAAATATCCTGATTCAAAAATAACTATTTTGTGCACCGGCGCCCAAGGTGAAGGATCGGCTGTTTTAATGAGAATAGCCACCAAAGAGCATCCATTTATCCGTCTTAAAAAAGGAGACAATATCATTCTCTCTTCATCGGTTATCCCGGGGAATGAAAGAACGGTTCAAAACCTAAAAGACGACATTCTCCGCCAGGGATGCAGGGTATTTCATTATAAAATGATGGATATTCATGCCGGCGGCCATGCCCAAAAAGAAGAATTAAAGGAAATGATAAAGATTATAAGACCGAAATTCTTCATTCCAATTCACGGCCAGTATTCAATGCTGGCAGCTCATGCCGAGATCGCCAAAGAAGTGGGCATCCCTGAAGAAAATGTGGTGGTGGCTGAAAACGGCCAGATCATTAACTTAAATCCCCAAAAAATCTCTGTTGAGAAATCACGAGTGCCATCAAACTATGTAATGGTTGATGGTTTGGGCATCGGAGATGTGGGAGAAATTGTTTTAAGAGACCGGCAAATGTTAGCCAGGGACGGAATGTTTGTCATTGTTGTGGCGGTGGATAAACAAACTGGAAAAGTAAAAGGTTCTCCTGATATAATATCAAGGGGATTTGTTTATCTCAGGGAGTCAAGGGAATTACTGAAAGATACCCGTAAAAGAGTGATTGAAATTGTCCATCGGGCAACGGGATCTGGAGGAGCAGTAAATTGGAGCTATGTTAAAGATGAAATCCGCAACAAAATTGGCCAGTTTTTCTACACAAGAACTCAAAGACGTCCCATGATTCTTCCAGTCGTTATTGAAGTTTAAAAGTCGAAGAAATAAATTTCTTCTCCAGCTGCGTTTTTTATAAGATAAAAAACTTGCTATGCGAGTGTTCTCGGGCATTCAACCAACAGGAAAATTACATATCGGAAATTATTTGGGAGCAATTAAACAATGGGTTGAACTTCAAGAAAAAAATGAATGTGTTTTTTGCATTGTAGATTTGCACGCTTTAACCGTTCCCTATGATCCAAAAACTCTTCAAGAATCAATTTTAGAAAAAGTTGTTGTTTATTTGGCTGCCGGAATTGATCCTGAAAAATCAATAATTTTTATCCAGTCTCAGATAAAAGAACATGCCGAATTAACCTGGTTATTAAACACCATAACCTCAATTGGCGATTTAACCAGAATGACTCAGTATAAAGAAAAATCAAAAAAATTTAAGAAAAACTTAAACGCCGGGCTCCTGAATTATCCTATTTTAATGGCATCGGACATCCTTCTATATCAAACGGACATCGTTCCTGTAGGAGAAGATCAAAAACAACACGTTGAATTAGCAAGAACAATTGCTAGAAAATTCAATCAAAGATTCGGAGAAGTTTTTAAAATTCCCGAAGCGAGAATCCCAAAAACAGGAGCTAAGATTATGAATCTGCAGCAGCCTGCCAAAAAAATGTCAAAAACCGACAGCCCTGAAACCTATATCGGGCTTTTTGATGAGCCGGAAGAAATAAAAGCCAAAATTATGAAAGCGGTTACTGATACCGGAAAAACAATAAAATATAACGAGAAATTAAAGCCCGGTATTTCCAATCTTTTGACAATCTATTCTTTATTTTCAGGAAAAACCATTAAGGAGCTGGAAAAGAAATTTAAAGGTAAAGGATACGCGGATTTTAAAAAATCTCTATCAGATCTTTTAATTAATTCATTAGAATCCTTCCGCCGAAAAAAGAAAGAACTTCTCACCAGAGAAGTTTATGTAAAAGAAATTTTAGAACAGGGCAGAAAAAGAGCCCAAATTCTTGCCCAATCAACACTCCAAGAAGTCAAAAAGAAAATGGGATTAGTTTAAAAAAATATCTCTATTATTCAAACACTTTAACATTTAAATTTATATCCGAATTCCAATCTATTTCCTTATAACTGAGGAGTAATTTTTTTATATAATTTTTCAGATAATTATACTGTTCTTTTGTTTTTGCTTCAAATTTAATTGTAAGATAAGGACCATTCTGAGAATAACGGACAACAAACATTTCATCGGGTAATTCAAGCCGAACGCCGTCGCCCGCTCTCTCATCATTAATTATCTTTGCTTGGAGAAAATCTTTTTTTAGAACCTGGCTGATTTTAGCCATTAAATCTACTTTTTTATCATCGGCACAATATATTTTTATTTCAGGGCTCGATGTGTATTTGGGAAGCGAACTGATGGCAGTTGAGAGTAACTGATTGGTTTTAGCTAAATAACTTATTAATCTCAAGGTTGAATAAAGACCATCGTCGTGGTTATAAAAATCGGCTGAAAAGAAAAAGTGGCCCGATAATTCCCCAATAAAAGCAGCTTTAACTTCCTGATTTTTTTTCTTTAAGAATGAATGGCCCGTTCTCCACATAAAAGGTCTGCCGCCGTATTTTAAAATTGTTTCTTCAACAACTTTTGAGCAGAGGGTATTATACATAATTGTCGCTCCGGGATGCTCTTTTAAAATATCAATTGCAAAAAGAGCCACTAATACATCGTTCCAAACAATATTTCCTTTATCATCAATGATTCCAATTCTATCGCCATCGCTATCATAGGAAAAACCGATATCAGCTTTCTCCTTAAGTACTCTTTCTCTTAAGCGCTGGGCCATAACAATAGAAGTTGGATCCGGAGCCCCCAAAGGAAGAGAAGGATCTAATTTACAATTACTTTTAACAACGTTACAGCCTGTTTCTTTAAGCAAGTCCGGAGCGATAACTCCTGCTGTGGCATAACTTGCCTCAATAACTACTTTAAATCTTTTCTTAAAAGGTAATCTTTTTAACAAATCGTTAAAATACGCTTGGCGGATATCTTCTTTTTTATTTTTCCCTGGTATTGTACCTTTTTCGTAATCTTCATTTTCAACTCTCCTTCTTATCTCTTGAACCCCTTCGGTAACCAATGTTTCGGAAAAATCATTAGCTAGTTTGAATCCGCTATACTTTGCGGGATTATGAGAACCGGTAACATAAGCTCCTCCCTTACAGTTAAAATAATATTGCGACCAATAAAAAGTCCCAATAAGCTCCATACCAATATCAATCGTATCAATGCCAGTCCAATTTAAACCTTTAATAATAGCTTCACTATATTGGGAGCTGCTGGCTCTGGAATCGCGACTAACAACCGCCTTTCCGACGCCACGTCTTTTTAAATAAGCGCCAAAAGCTCTACCAATATGCTCTACAATTTCTGGATTAAGGTCTTTATCAACTTCTCCTCGGATATCATAACCACGAAATATGTAAGGATTGATTTCCATGTTTTTTTATTATATCATATTAATATGTCTTTTTCAGTAGGTATAGTGGGCTTACCTAATGTAGGTAAATCTACTTTGTTTAAGGCTCTGACTAAAATTAAGGTTGATATTGCTCCTTATCCTTTTACCACTATTCATCCTAATATTGGAGTAGTTCAGATTCCCGATGAAAGGTTGAAGAAAATTGCGGAAGTTATCAAACCCGAGAAAGTTACTCCGACCATTATTGAGTTTGTGGATATTGCGGGCTTAGTGAAAGGCGCCCATAAGGGAGAAGGTTTGGGAAACCAGTTTCTGGCCGAGATCCGAAATTGTGATGCAATTTTGGAAGTGGTCAGAGCTTTTGAAGACCAAAACGTTGAAAATGTCTTGGGAGAAATTAACCCGGAAAAAGAGATTGAAATTGTAAAAATTGAACTTTTGATGAAGGATTTGGAAACTTTGGATAATTTATTGGGTAAGATTGAAAAAGATGCCAAATCAAAAGACAAACAATCTTTGAAAAAACTTGAGATTTTAAAAAGAATAAAAGAAAATATTTCTGAGGGAAAAACAATCCCTGAAATAAATTTATTAACCGATGAGGAAAAATCAGAAATTCAAGAATACCAGTTTTTAACCCAGAAACCCATTTTTTATATTGTCAATGCTAATAACGGAACAAAAACTCTTAGTCCTAAATTCAATTATTTACCAATGAATTTAAAAGATGAAGAAGGACTTTCTGAATTAGGAGAGGCTGAGGTCAAAGAATTAGGCGTCAAGCCGGTTCTTGACCAATTAATTCTGGCCTGCTACAATATCCTTGATTTAATTACTTTTTTTACTGTAGCCGGAGGAAAGGAGACACGAGCCTGGACTCTGAAAAGAGGTTTAAAGGCGCCTGAAGCCGGAGGAGTGGTTCATACCGATTTTAAGGAAAAATTTATCAGGGCTGAAGTAATCAATTGGGAAAAATTAATTACAGCTGGCAACTGGCATAGGGCAAGAGAACTCGGTTGGCTTAAAATCGCCGGAAAAGATTATATTGTCCAAGACGGCGACGTAATAGAATTTAACATATGAAGGCTTACGAATTAACTTGTTTAATATCGTCTGAGCTCTCCGAAGAGGAGGCCAAAAACTTTCAAGAAAAAATTGTCTCCTTAATTCAAGAAGAAGGAGGAGTTTTGGTTGAGGGAAAATTACCTTTTAAGAAAAAACTGGCTTATCCCGTGAAAAAACAGTCTCAGGCATATTTGGCAGTCATTAACTTTCAGTTGCTGCCTGAAAAATTAGCCGATTTAGAAAAAAAAATAAAAGCAGAGAATCAAGTTCTTCGCTATTTAGTATTGGTAAGGCCGCCGGTTAGAGAAACAAAAATTACTCGTGTCTTTAAAAGACCTGAAATCGAAAAGCCGAAGAAAGAAAAAAAGGTCGAATTAAAGGAAATTGAGAAAAAATTAGAAGAAATACTTAATGAACCTCAATAAGGTTATTTTAGTTGGCCGGCTTACCCGCGACCCGGAAAGCAGAGCTCTCCCCTCGGGACAATCGGTCACTTCCTTTGGGATGGCAACCGATCGTTTTTTTAATGATAAAAGCGGCCAAAAACAACAACAAACCGAATTTCACAACATCGTCGCTTTTGGAAAATTAGCCGATATCGCTGCCCAATATTTAACTAAAGGCTCTTTGGTTTTAATTGAGGGCAGATTGCAAACAAGAAGTTGGCAGGACTCTTCCGGCAATAAAAGATCGCGAACAGAAATTGTCGCCGAAAGACTGCAATTAGGACCAAAGTCAGCAGGTAAAACAGTACCCAGTCAAGAACCACCAGCAGAAAAGTCCTCTGAAGATATTCCGGTTATTGAAGAAGGAGATGATGATCAGATAGACGTATCCAAGATACCTTTTTGAGTTGATAAAAACTCTTAAAAGGTTTATAATGAACGAATAAATAAGCGATTTTTTTTATTTATCATCCTCCTCCAATGCTCACTGCCCCAAAAGGAAATTATAAGAATTATGCCTTATAAAGATAAAGAAAAGGAACGGCAAAATAAAAAAGAATATTATCAAAAGAATAAAGAAAAGGTACTAAAGAGAACAAAATCATATCATAAGATTTGGTATCAAAAGAATAAAAGAAAAAGACAACAGCAGATTAGAGAGTGGTACCAAAAAAATAAAGAGAAAAGCGCACAATACCATAAGAAGTGGTACCAAAAGAATAAGAGAAGGATATCACAACAAAGTAGAAAGTATCATCAGCAAAATATAGAAAAAATACGAAGACGCAACAGAAGATATAATCAAAAAAACAAAGAAAAAATATTACAATATAAAGGAGAGTGGCAAAAATACCAAAGAAAAATAAATCCAAGATACCGCCTCGATGAAAATATGGGCTCAGCAATTGCTAGATCTCTAAAAGAGAAGAAAAACGGCCAACCATGGGAAATTTTAGCGGGCTATTCTTTAGAAAAATTAATAGTGCATTTAGAGAAACAATTTGATAATAAAATGAATTGGCATAATTATGGGAGCTATTGGGCAGTTGATCACATAAAACCGAAGAGCTTGTTTAATTATACATCTTCAGATGATTCAGATTTTAAAAAATGTTGGGATTTAAGAAATTTACAACCATTAGAGAAAATAAAAAATATAAAGAAGAATAATCTTTATATCGGCTGATCTACTATGGAGTGTTATTTTTGCCAAAGAAATATTAAAGATATTGATTTTAAGGAAACGCAAATTTTGCGTAGATTTATTTCAGCTTCGGGAAAAATCAAACCAAAAAAAAGAACCGGAGTTTGCTCCGGCCACCAAAGGAAATTAACAAGAGTAATTAAAAGAGCCCGGTATTTAGCTCTCCTCTCTGCCATTTCTAAGTAAAGATTCTTTAATTTTTTTTGCAATCTCAGGGTTTGCCCTTAAGAACTCTTTACTCGCTTCAACTCCCTGTCCAAGCCGGGTTTCTTCAAATTGAAACCAAGAGCCGGCTTTTTTTATTATTTCTGCTTTTATCCCGGTGTTTAAAATATCTCCAAAATAAGAAATTCCTTCATTGTAATAAATGTCAAATTCGGCTATTTTAAAAGGCGGGGCAACCTTATTTTTGACAATTTTCGCCTTAATCCGGCTGCCAATAATTTCCTCGCCGTGCTTTATTTGAGCAATTCTTCTTAAGTCAATTCTGACCGAAGCATAGAATTTTAAAGCCAGGCCGCCGGGAGTGGTTTCGGGATTGCCAAACATCATTCCTATTTTCATTCGGGTTTGATTCAGAAAAATTACTACAGTTTTTGTTTTGGCCACAATCCCAGAAAGTTTCCGCAAACATTGGCTCATTAATCTTGCCTGAAGTCCAATTTGAAACTCGCCCATTTCTCCGGCAATTTCAGCTTGAGGAACCAAAGCAGCTACCGAATCAACTACAATTACATCAACTTCTCCTGACTTTACTAAGGTTTCAACAATCTGCAGGGCCTGTTCTCCGGAATCCGGCTGAGAGATCAATAAATCATCAATATTAACCCCAATTTTTTTTGCCCAATCCGGGTCTAAAGCATGTTCAGCGTCAATAAAAGCTCCCACTCCACCTCGTTTTTGGGCTTCAGCTAAAATATGAAGAGCCAGAGTCGTCTTTCCTCCTCCTTCCGGACCATAAATTTCAATTACTCTCCCCCTCGGCACCCCACCCACTCCTAAAGCCAAATCTAAAGAAAGAGAACCCGTGGGAATTACATCAACATCAACCGCTCTGACTCCTCTCAGTTTCATAATCGCGCCCTCCCCGAACCTCTGCTTTATTTCATCAACCGCTTCCTGAAGATTACCGGTCTCTTCTTTTGTTTGTTTTTTCTTGGCCATACCTTAATATTAACAAAGGAGTTAACAATTAACAATTAATTTACACTTTGTGCCAATTTTCTTCGTTAGTAATTTGACTGTCATTCTCCTTGGAAAAAACCTCTCTGGGTTTTGCTCCTTCGCCAGGTCCGACAACGCCCCGTTCTTCAAGTATATCTAATAGTCTGGCAGCTCTGGCATAGCCAATTCTTAATCTTCTTTGCAAAAAAGAAGCAGAAGCTTTTTTAGCTTCAATTATTATTTTTTTTGCCTCCTCATACAAAGGATCTTCATCGCCGACATAACCGTCAAAACTCTCACTCTCTTTTATCTCTAAACTTTTCTTAAGATCTTCGGCTAAATGATTGTCGCTAAATTCAACCTCCTGGTCTAAAAGTAATTTTTCTCTTTGGGCTTTAATGTAATCCACTATTTTTTTTACTTCTTTCTCGGAAACATAAGCCCCTTGAATTCTTTTTGGTTTTGATACGTCGGCTGAAACAAAAAGTAAATCTCCTGCGCCCAAAAGCTTTTCAGCGCCGGCCATATCCAAGACCGTACGGCTATCGACCTGGGAGGCCACTTGAAAAGTAAGCCTGGAAGTAATGTTGGCTTTAATCAAGCCGGTAATTACCTCAACCGACGGCCGCTGGGTAGCCACTACCAAATGAATTCCTACTGCTCTTGACATCTGGGCCAACCTGACAATCCCGGCTTCCATTTCTCTTCCTTTGGCCGCCATTAAATCTGCCAATTCATCAATAACTAAAACAATATACGGTAAGGGTTTTTCTCCTTCTTTTATGATTTTTTCATTGTAAGTATCTACGTTCCTTGAGCCGTTTCCCGATAAAATGTCAAACCTTTTTTCCATTTCAGAAATCAGCCATTTTAAAGCATTGATTGTTCTTTGGGGATCAAAAATGACCGGCGTTAAAAGATGCGGCAGGTCCTGGTAGGCAGAAAATTCAACTCTTTTGGGGTCTACCAAAATAAATCTTAAAATGTCGGGTGAGTTTCGATAAAGCAAGCTTAAAATCAGACAATTTAAGAAAATAGTTTTACCGGTTCCGGTTGCCCCGGCTACCAAAAGATGAGGCATTCTTGCCAGGTCCGCATAGCAAGAAAATCCCGAAACGTCTTTCCCTAAAACAATGGTCAAATTTGAGGCAGCGGTTTGAAATTGAGGATTAGCAATTAAACCCCTCAATCTAATCTGACACCTTATTTTATTGGGTACTTCAATTCCGACTAGAGATTTCCCGGGTATGGGAGCTTCAATTCTAATTGGATGGCTGGCTAGAGCCAAAGAAAGATTATTTGAAAGAGTGGTAATTTTAGAAAGTTTAATGCCTTCGGCAGGCTTTAAAGTGTATTGAGTTACGGTCGGACCAGTATTAATTTCTGACATTTCTACGGGTAGGCCGAAATTCTCCAAAGTTTTTTTTATAATCGCAGAGTTTGTTACGATATCGCCGGCAGCAGCTTTTCCTTTATCGGTTTCCAATAATTCCAGGGGCGGTGTTTTATATTGTTCCCCTGCCAATAATTTTGCCGGCACTTCTTTGGTTCTTAATTCTAAAATTGGCTCTTCTAATTTCGTGGAGGTCTCTTTTATTTTTGGTTCAACTTCTTTAACTTTAAATTTTGGTAAAAAAATTTTCTTTATTAAAGACGGCTCTTTTTCTATTTCTAAGGTTTCCCCAGTTCTAGGAATTTCCTTAACCCTCGGCCCCCTAATCAAATACCAAAAAATCAAACCGCCAATCACAATTACTCCGCCAAAGACAATCTTGGCAACCAGCCCCCCGAATAGCCCTAAGAATGGCCAACTTAAAATATATCCCAACCATCCTCCCTGTTTTGTTTCGGGACGTAAACTTTCAATCAATCCAGCGATGCCGGCAATTAAAATAAAAATTGCCAAAATTGTTGGCCCAAAAAATTTCTTGTATTTTACATTAAAAAAAACCAGCCCCCCCAAAACTAAAATTAAAGGAATAATAAAAACCGCTTTTCCAATTAAAAAAGTGAGAGCCCTCATTGAGGCGGAGCCCGCAACTCCTGCCAAATCAAAAAAGCTCAAGGTAATAATTATTGCCAAAATGAAAACAACTACGCCCCAAATCCTTTTCCTGGTTTCCTCGGGTAAGGCAAAAATGCTCGGTTTTTTCTCTTTTGGCCAGGATTTTTTATTATTTTTGAATTTTTTCTTTTTAGCCATCACTATTTTATTATACACCGAGCTTCCATTTATAAAAGCGAAGTCGAAGAAGATTCCTTCTTCTCCACCTCAGCTGAAGCTTCGGTAGGTAAAGAAGAAGACGAAGTCCTCTTCGTCCACTTAGCTAGTTACTTAGCTTAGCTAAGCAACTATAAACAATCCATCTGTTTTTTTATTTCTTTTCTTTTCTTAAACCCGTACCGGCAGGTATAAGTTTCCCGATTATCACATTCTCTTTTAGTCCTCTCAGCTTATCTTCTTTCCCTTCCAAAGATGCCTTGATTAAAACTCGGGACGTTTCTTGAAAGGAAGCTGCCGAAAGAAAACTGTCGGTAGTCAGAGCAACCCTGGAAATTCCCAATAAAATAGGAACCCCTTTTACCGGTTTCTTTTTCTCCTTTTTAAGGCGAGTGTTCTCTTCTAAAAACTTTGTCCGCTCTACAATTTCTCCGATAGAGAAAGAAGAATCTCCCAAATCTTTAATTCTTACCCTTGAAAACATCTGACGGCAAATCGTCTCAATATGCTTGTCGTGAATTATAGCTCCTTGAGAAACATAAATTTTTTGTATTTCTTTGACGATATACCGCTGGGTTTCCTCTTCTCCAGCCAATTTAAATAATTCTTTTAAGTCCAAACTCCCTTCGCAAAGCTGCTGACCCTTTTTTACCTCTTGGCCCGGGTTAACCCAGATTGCTACTTTTGCCGGAATTTTATATTCAACAATCTCTGATTTTTTGGATTTTGCCTTGCTATTCGAAGTTTTGACGGAGGCGGGGCTTTTGGATTTTATTCTAATTACTCTGTCTTGCGTTATTTCCAAAACTTTCCCATCAACTTGCGATATTTCCGCTTTGCCGCCGGGCACTCTTGTTTCAAAAATTTCTTGAACTCGCGGCAAGCCCATGGTGATATCGCCGCCGCCTGCCACTCCGCCCGTATGAAAAGTTCTCATTGTTAACTGAGTACCAGGCTCTCCGATTGACTGAGCAGCCACAATTCCTACCGCTTCCCCGAGTTTTATTAATTGATTATTGCCAAGATCCCAGCCGTAGCATTTTTGACAAACGCCTCTGACAGATTTACAGCTTAAAGGAGATCTTATTCTGACTTTTTCTATGTTGGCGGCAGCTATTTTCTCTGCTTTTTCCCAATCAATAATTTCTCCTTCTTTACAAATTCCCTTAATGTTTTCCAAATTTATTCTTCCTAAAATCTTGTAAATAAAATTTTGACCGATTTCATCGGCGTCTTTTTCCCAAATAATAAACCCTTCGTTGTCTCCGCAATCTTCTTCTGTAACTATAACCTCATGAGCAACATCAACCAGCCTTCGAGTTAAATATCCTGCCGTAGAAGTTCTAAGGGCCGTATCTGCGGTTCCTTTTCTGGCGCCGTGGGTTGAAATAAAGTATTCCAAAACATCAAAACCCTCTTTAAAAGAACTTTTCACGGGCAATTCTATAATTTGCCCCGCCGGATTGATTACAAGACCCTTCATCCCCGCCATCTGAACGAGTTGTCCCCAAGAACCCTTCGCTCCGGAATCAATAATTTGAAAAACCGACCCATATTGAGGCAAGGTTTTGGGAACCAATTCTTCAATTTCTGTTTTTACCCTGCTCCAAATTTCAATTACTTTTGAGCTTTTTTCCTCTCTTGAAAGCAGTCCCTTTCTGAAATGTTCTTCAATTTCTTCTATTCCTTTTTCTGCCTTGGCTATAATGTTTTCTTTTTCCGGAGGAACAATCAAATCATCCATGCCCCAAGAAATTCCGGCCCAAGTTGAATATTCAAAACCCAATTCTTTTATTTTGTCTAAAATTTCCCCTGTTTTTTGAAAATCGTATTTCTTAATAATCTCTCGGACTATTCCTTCTAAGTCCTTCACTTTTATTAAGGAGTTATGGAAAGGGAAATTGTCGGGCAAAGCTTCATTAAAGATGATTCTCCCAACGCTAGTTTTAATTGGCGTTTCGTTTGGATTTAATCTTGCCTTTATTTTTTCTTGCAAACCGACATCGCCAAACTCGTAAGCAAGAATTGCTTCTTCCTTGCTGCCAAATATTTTATTTCCGTCTTTTTCTTCTTCGACTATCTGAGTTAAGAAATAGCAACCCAAAATAATATCTTGATTAATGCTGAGAACGGGGGTGCCGGTGGCCGGCTTGAGCAGGTTTAAAGTGGACAGCATAATTTCTTTGGCTTCTTTTTGGGACGTTTCAGACAATGGCAAATGAACTGCCATCTGATCTCCGTCAAAATCGGCATTAAAAGCCCTGCAAACCATCGGATGAATTCTAATTGATTCTCCTTCAATTAATTTTGGATAAAAAGCCTGAACTCCCAATCTGTGAAGAGTGGGGGCTCGGTTTAATAAAACGAGTTTGTCTTTTACCACTTCTTCCAAACTAGCCCAAACTTCATCTGTCTCTTGTTCAATTAATCTTGAAGCCGATCTTACGTTATAAACCAATTCTTTGTCCAAAAGTTTTTTAATGACAAAAGGTTTGAAAAGCTCTAAAGCCATTTTCTTTGGAATTCCCACTTCATTAAGTTTTAATTCTGTCCCCACCACGATAACAGACCTTCCGGAATAATCTACTCTTTTCCCTAAAAGATTCTGCCGAAATCTTCCCCGTTTTCCTTTAAGTATATCAGCTAATGATTTGAGCAATCTTTTGCCTCCGGTGGTAGCGGTCGTCATTGTTCCTTTTCTCATCCCGTTATCAATTAAAGCGTCTACTGCTTCCTGCAGCATTCTTCTTTCGTTTCTAACGATAACTTCCGGAGCTCCAATTTCCAAGAGATATTTTAGCCGATTATTCCTGTTAATTACTCTTCTATAGAGGTCATTTAAATCGGAGGAAGCATAGCGGCCGCCGTCCAGCTGAACCATTGGTCGCAAGTCGGGCGGTAAAATCGGCAATACGGTCAAAAACATCCATTCCGGCCTTATGCCTGCCTTTGACATTCCCTGAAAAATTTCTAATCTGGCTAAAATTTTTCTTTTAGAAAGGGGCTGGGCCGTTTCTAATTCTTTTTTTAATTCTTCTATTTGTTTCTTTAGGTCAGTTTTTTCAAAAATCTTTCTTAGGATTTCGGCCCCTGTCCCTGCTTCAAAAACCTCTCCATATTTTAGAGAAAGCCGATGATAATCAACTTCGGATAAAGTTTTTAACGGTTTTAAATTAGAAACTTCTTCAATGGCTAAATCTCTGGCCGTCTTCAAGTCACCCAATTTAATTTTTTTCTCTTTAATTTTGGCTTTTGGAGGCGAAGAGAACTTCGTTCTCTTCTTCACCTCGCTTCGCTCGGTATTTGATTTGTCATTTGGATTTTGAGCTTTGGATTTCCGCTTGTACTCCTTCTCAATTTCCTCCAAAACTTTCTTCCTGGCATCTTCATTGCAGCTTGTAATAATATAGGAGGCAAAATAAATTACCTTCTCTAATTGCTGCATCGGAATATCTAAAATCATACCCATTCTGGAGGGCACCCCTCTTAAAAACCAGATATGGGAGCAAGGACTGGCCAGCTTAATGTGACCCATTCTTTCTCTTCGAACTGCGGCTTTTGTTACTTCCACTCCGCATCTGTCGCAGACAATGCCTTTGTAACGAATTCTTTTATATTTCCCGCAATAACATTCATAATCTTTAGTTGGCCCAAAAATCTTTTCGCAAAATAAACCATCTTTCTCGGCCCTTTGGGTCCTGTAGTTTATGGTTTCTGGTTTTGTCACTTCGCCGTGACTCCAATTCAAAATTTCTTCGGGTGAGGCTAATTTTATTCTAATTGCTTCTAAATCTTGTACTCTCATAATTTATGAAGAATAATGAATTGCGATTTTTTCCTTTCTATTCTTTATTCTTAATTCGCAATTTACGATTCTCTTTTCTCCTTCACCTCCACATTTAACCCTAACGACTTTAATTCAGCTACCAACAGATTGAAAGAAGCCGGTATGTTCGGCGTTTTTATTTCTTCTCCTTTAAGTATCGCTTCATAAGTTGCCGCTCTTCCTGTTACGTCGTCGGATTTTATCGTCAACATTTCCTGAAGAATGTGGCCAGCTCCGTATCCCTCTAATGCCCAGACTTCCATTTCTCCGAATCTTTGTCCGCCAAACTGCGCCTTTCCTCCGAGGGGCTGTTGGGTAATCAAAGAGTAAGGACCAATTGAACGCATGTGGATTTTATCTTCAACCATATGAATTAACTTCATCATATATATGTAGCCAACGGTGATTTTTTTCGGAAAAGGCAAACCGGTCCTCCCATCATACAGGATAATTTTGCCGTCTTCTGGAAGACCTGCCTCTTTTAATTCTTTTTTAATATCTGTTTCATTGGCTCCGGCTAAAGCCGGAGAAATTGCTTGATGCCCCAAAACTTTAGCTGCCCAGCCGAGATGAGTTTCCAGAATTTGACCGAGATTCATTCTGGAAGCAACGCTTAAAGGGTTTAAAATAATATCAACCGGCGTGCCATCTGCCATAAACGGCATCTCCTCAACCGGTAGAACCTTTGAGATTACCCCTTTGTTTCCGTGGCGACCAGCTAACTTGTCGCCGGCTTTAATTTCCCTTAATTGAGCTATTTCTACTTCAATTTTTTTTATTACTCCGGGTTCCAACTTATGGCCGAGTTCCCGAGAAAAAACTTTAACTCCTACTATCCTTCCTCTTTTTCCGTGTTCCATTGACAAAGAGGTGTCTTTTACTTCCCTGGCTTTTTCTCCGAAAATAGCCCTCAATAATCTTTCCTCAGCCGTCAAGTCCGCTTCGCCCTTTGGCGAAATTTTTCCAACTAAAATATCGTTTGGCCCCACTTCGGCTCCAACCCTAATAATTCCTTCCTCGTCCAAATCCTTCAGTTTTTCTTCAGAAACATTGGGAATATCCGGAGTGGTAATTTCCGGCCCTAATTTTGTTTCTCTAACATCGCAGGCAAATCTCTCAATATGAATTGATACGTAAGTATCATCTTTAACCAATCTTTCAGAAATAATAATTGAATCTTCAAAATTCCCTCCCCGCCAAGGCATGAAAGCTACTAAAATGTTTTGACCCAAAGCCAAAGAACCTTGAGCAATTGCGCCACCGTCTGTTAAAATGTCTCCCTTTTCAACGATTTTACCTTTTTTAACAATCGGCTTTTGGTGAAAACAGGTGTATTGATTCGTCCTGTTAAAAGTCCTTAAATCGTACCTTTTGCTTTGGATTTTGGAAGAAGAAGAGGACTTCGTCCTCTTCTTCACCTTCGCTTCCATAAATGGAAGCTCGGTTTTTGGATTTTGAATTTTTATAATTATATGGTTAGCGTCCACTTCAGTTACTATTCCGTCTTCTTCGGCCACTATTACTTGACCGGAATCTTGGGCCACTTTTTTCTCTACTCCAGTAGCAACCAGAGGGGGCTCCGGTTTAAACAAGGGAACTGATTGTCTTTGCATATTAGAACCCATCAAAGCCCTGTTTGCATCATTATTTTGCAAAAACGGAATACAGGAAGTGGCAATTGAAATTGATTGTTCTGAAGAAACGTCAATATAATCAATTTTATCCCGTTCCACTACCCCCGGCTCCCCTTTTATTCTGGCTTCCACTTTTTCCGAAACAATATAACCATCATCGTTAATCGGTACGGCTCCCGAAGCAATATTATATTTTTCTTCTTCGTAAGCGTTGAGGTAATGGATTTGCGATGTTACCTTTCCTTTTTCAACTTTAAAATAAGGAGTTTCTAAAAAGCCGTATTGATTAATTCTGGCGAAAGAAGCCATATGACCAACCAATCCAATATTGGGGCCTTCCGGCGTTTGAATGGGACAAATTCTGCCGTAATGGGACGGCTGAACATCTCTCACCTCAAAACCGGCTCTTTCTCTGGTCAGACCGCCGGGTCCCGTAGATGACAATCTTCTTTTGTGTTCCAATTCGGCCAAAGGATTTTCATTATCCATAAATTGAGACATCTGGGAAGAGGTGAAAAATTCTTTTACCACCGCCATAAATGGCCTTGGGTTAATCATCTGGATTGGAGTAAGAGTATAAATATCCAAAGTAGACATTCTGTCTTTAATAATTCTCTCCATCCTCATTAACCCTACCCTTAACCTGTTTTGCAAAAGTTCGTTTAAGGTTCTGACTCTTCTGTTGCCCAAATGGTCAATCTGGTCAGGCCCGGCTCCCGGCGTATTGTTCAACCTGATTATTTCTTTTAAAACCGCCACCACATCCTCCAATCTTAACACTCTATCTTCTACTTTAATTTCCTCATCTAACTTTTGACCTTTGGAAGGCGAAGAGGACGAAGTCCTCTTCTTCTCCTTATTCGCTTCCCTCGGTGATGGAAGCTCGGTTTTTGACTTTAATTTCGGCAACCTCTGCCACATTCTCCACCTTCCCACCTTGGACAAATCGTATCTTTCAAAATTAAAAAACATATTTTCAATCAGCTCTCTGGCAGTATCGGGTGTAGCCAAGTCCCCCGGCCTTAGCCTTTGATAAATTTCCACAAAGGCCTCAGCCTGATTGTGAGTTGTGTCTCTTTTCAAGGTTTCTTCAATATGTTTTATTTCTCCTCTATCCACGTCCTGAAAAGTCTCTTTAATGGATTCATCTTTGTCAATACCAAAAGCCCTTAATATGGTTGTTGCCATTATTTTTCTTCTTCTGTCAATTTTTACTCCGATGGCGCCGGAGGACTCTGTTTCAAATTCAAGCCAGGCGCCTCGATTGGGAATAATTTTGGCGCCAAAATTATTTCTGCCTCCAACCCTTTGGCTGGTGAAAAACGCTCCCGGCGAACGGATTAACTGAGCAACGGTGACTCTTTCCACTCCATTAACAATAAAAGTTCCCCTTTCTGTCATTAAGGGGAAATCGCAAAGGAAAATTTCCTGTTCTTTGATTTCTTTGGTTTTTAGATTAACTAATTTTGTTCTAGCTCTCAAGGGCGCTTCAAAGGAATCATTGTTTTGTTTTGCTTCCAAATCCGTTTTATATTTTGGCTCGTCTAATTTGTAATCCAAAAACCAAAGCTCAAGCTCCTTGCCCGCATAATCCCTGATTGGAGAAATTTCTTGAAAAAGTTCTTTTAAATCCCTTTCCCAAAATAGTTGCCAGTTGTCTTTTTGAATAGAAACTAAATAGGGAAGAGGAAGGGAAACTTTTGCCTTTGTAAAGTTTTTAGTTTTCATAAACCGAGCTTCCGTAGGAAGCGAAGTCAAAGAAGATTCCTTCTTCTCCACCTCAGCTAAAGCTTCGGTAGGTGAAGATGAAGGAAAACTCTGAAAGAGACAAACTTCATCGACTATAAAACACCAAAAAGACCCCAAATAAAAATCGCTTTAGGGGTAAAAATTGTTCTGATTTTTTATAAGAAAGAGAAGGACAAAATAATATAAAAAATTAAAAATTGAAATGAATTAATTTTAAGCAGTCAAAGAGGATAAATCCTCTTTTTCACTCACCGAACTTTTGCGAAGCAAAAGCGAAAGTAAAGAAGAGAACGAAGTTCTCTTCGCCTTCATTGCGATTCGAGTAGTCGATGAACTTCGTTCATCTCCACACTTTGCTACCGCTCGTGTAAGTAAAGTCAATATTACACAAACCCTAAAAATTTGTCAAGCACCGAGTTTTTACGCAGTAAAAACGAAGGTGAAGATGAAGGCAAGCTCTGAAAGAGGCAAACTTCATCGTCTACCGAGTTCAAATATACCACAAATACCGCCTTACAGCAAGCAATCCTATGGATTGTTTTTAATGTTTTGGATAATGCCAAGCCCTGCCAAAATCGTTATTAAACCACTCCCTCCGTAACTTACCAACGGCAAAGATATGCCAATTATTGGCAAAATGCCTAAATTCATACCGACGTGCATGAAAATTTGCGAAATAAGAACAATGGCCAATCCAACGCTAAAAAGACGGGGGAAATTGCTCTGACTGAACATGGCGATTTTGAAAATACGCCAGATTAAGATTAAGAAAAGCAACAATAAAACTGAAACTCCAATAAAACCCATCTCTTCGGCAATTGCAGAGAAAATGAAATCTGTCTGAGGCTCTGGCAAAAAACCGTATTGCGTTTGGGATCCTTTAAATAACCCTTGACCAAAAATTCCTCCGGCTCCAATAGCAATTTTTGCCTGATTCTGGGTCCAGCCTGCGCCCAAAGGATCGGCCGGCATAATAAAAGTAATAATTCTTTCTTTTTGATAATCCTTCATTAAAAAAACCCAGCTAAGAGATAAAATTAAAAGGCCGCAGAGAGATAAAATTAAAAAATGGCGCAGTTTTATTCCGGAA
>Ga0210017_1000691_pt1 | contig 28960 bp, 20 predicted proteins | sample CryGeyCG2014_020_FD_183966 | JGI IMG/M metagenome (GOLD analysis project Ga0210017, IMG submission 183966) | Groundwater microbial communities from aquifer - Crystal Geyser CG08_land_8/20/14_0.20 (SPAdes) (version 2) | ecosystem: Environmental > Aquatic > Deep subsurface > Groundwater | place... | reverse complement strand
CAGGTAGATACTCCATTTTTGACAATCCTATTCCATGTTCTCCAGAAACTATTCCACCGAGTTTCTTTGCTTCTTCATGAAGTTCTCTCCGTGCAAGTGGATACTTATCTTCCCAACTATTGGTTTCCTTCTCATCTAACTTACCGTCTTTTGTTCCTACCTTCATAAGATGTGTATGGACATTGCCATCTGCTGCATGACCATAGGTGGGTAACCAGATATCATATTTTGCAGAAATTTCGTGTACTTTAGCCATATACTCAACTATTCTTGCAGGTGGAACAGTAATATCTAATATTTCAATAGTCCCTCTCTTCAGCGCTGAATAGATGTTACTTCTTATATCTAAAATATTCTGCTGCTTCTCTTTAGTATCAGCAAAGGCAATGTCATCTAAACTTCTTACATTATGTTTTATACAGATGCTAGCAATAGATTCAGATACGCCAAGCACCTCTTCTTCACTTGTGCCATCTACTATTATCATTAAATATGCATTACCCTTACAGGGCCAATTCTTATTTAATAGGTTTTCAGTGGGAGGGATAACATCATTTTCAATGAATTCAACTGCTAAAGGTAGAACCTTCTTGCGTATTTCAGGCACAGTCGTTATTGCATCGTCTAAACTATCGTATGGAACAATAAGCGTATACATAACAGGTGATTTTGGTAAAAGACTTATAATCGCTTTAGTTATGACACCCAGTGTTCCTTCAGAACCTATTATTAGATTCAATAAACTATAACCTGTACTGCTTTTCATATACTTGCCACCCATAGTTACCGTCTCCCCTTGGGGCAAGACGACTTCCAATCCCTTTATATAGTTCCGTATTCCTCCATATTTAACAGCCCTTGCTCCGCTTGCATTCGTGCTGATCAAACCACCAAGTTGAGCACCTTCTTCGCCAGGATGGGGTGGGAAGAAAAGGCCTGCTTTTTCTACTTCAGTATAGAAGTTACCCAATGTCACACCAGCCTCTACCACAGCCAGCATATTATTTCTATCTATTTCAAGAACCCTGTTCATTTTCTCAAGAGACAAGACTATTCCACCATATAATGGAACGCATCCACCACACAAACCAGTTCCACCACCTCTTGGTGTGACCGGAATATTTTCCTCATTGGTAAGTTTTAAAACATCTGCGATTTCTTTGGTGTTTTTTGGCTGTACAACTACTTCCGGCGTCTTTTTCAATGAAGCATCCGCAAGTTCATCACCCATATAGTCATACATCTTTTCAGGGTCGCAAATCAGGCTCTCCCCCACTACCCTCTCTAACCTCTTTTTAATCTCTTTATCTATTTTTTTATACATCTTCTTTTACAGAACACGAATGTCACGAATCTACGAATTACACGAATGATTTATTTATTGTAGGCACAAATTTAATTTGTGCTGGCACGATTTAAAATCCTGACTGCCGTCAGGCAGGCGTGCCTACATTTTTTCACCACAAAGGGCACAAAGATTGTTAATTTGCAATTCTTTTATTAATCTCTATCCTTCTTTTTGCTGCCATGCGTCTTGCGAGATTCTTGTTTCTTACCTTTAATTCAGCATCTAAGAGATTGTCTGTATTACCAGGATGTCTTCTATATCTATAAAGCACCTTATGAACCCTTCCCACTTCATATTTTTCTGACAACTTCAATATCAGGTCATAGTCTTCTGCATACCTACCAAAATTTTCTACATCAAATCTACCAAATTCATCAACTACCTTCTTTCTCCAAACCCTCACAGCACCTGCACCATCTACCCTCAGGATGTTATTTCTATCGTACTCTAAATGCTTGACTATTCCGAATTCTTTCAATGTCTTACCATTTTTATCCATTAATTCATAGTAAGAAATTGCCAGACCACACTTCGGATGGGAATCCAAATACTTGACCATATTCTCAAGGGTCTCGGGGCAATACTCATCATCAGAATCAAGCTGTGCAATGTATTCACCCCTTGCAGCCTCTATACCGAGATTGAAAGAATAGGCAATAATATTCTTATAATTTTCTATAAGTCTTACTCTGTTATCTTTCTTCACATACTGTCTTATGATTTCTTTGGTTCTATCTGTACTTCCATTATCTACACAGATGACCTCGAAATCAGTAAGTATCTGATTTAAGACACTTTCAATTGCTCTGGATATATAATCTTCCCGGTTGTAGACCGGAATTATAACAGAAACCGTTACTCCATACCCTCTTCCCTTGTCTTGGGCTATCTCTTTATTTTTATGGGAGAGGTAAATTCCCCGTCTTTTCAGCATAGACTTGAACGCTTCCTCAATTTCTTTTTCTTCTTTTTTTGAGTAGTAAAGATAAGAAAAACCACCATATTTTCCTTTTCCAGCAAAGTAGAGTTTTGATGCACCGACCTCTCTGGCTTCTACTTCTTCTAATCTGAGATAATAATTATATAGAGGCTTCCTGAGATGATAAAATCCATATTTATCAGATAACTTGAGATGTAGGTCATATTCATATTGAAAATTATACTTCTCACTCCAGCCACCAACTTCTTCTATGCAACTCTTTCTGTAAACCCTTAAGTGCCCAAACTCACACCTCTCAGTCCAGTCACCATCGTAATCTCTAAGAATTCTCTCCTTCTTTGTTCCATCAGGATAGACCTCAAAATAATCCGAGTATGCCATAGCCATATCTTCTTTTTTATCCAGACTTGCCACCATTTCTTCATAGGCAGTCGGAAGTAGTTCAATGCCTGAAAATATAGTAAAATATTCCCCCTTAAAAGAGTTTATACCCTCATTCAACATTTCTGGAATATTTTTAAAATCCTCTGGCTTTAGCCGTATAATCTCAATACTCTTTAACGATTGACTTTTAATAGTATCTATTTTGTTAGTATCATTGTATACCAATACAGATAGTTTAACCATAACGCCTCCCGGTATAATGTTCATTATACCTGATTACACCGATTTACCAACGAGAACTTAATCTGTGGAATCTTGTTTTTTTAATCTGTGAAATCAAGCATCGTTATGGGATGCTTTTAATAAATCTTTTCGATTTTAGTGCCTTTATAATAATGTTTAAGAATTTCGTCGTATTTGATCCCGTTATATGCCATAATAGATGCACCTATTTGGCACACACCAACACCATGACCCCATCCTGCTCCATATAAAGTAATAGATTTCTCGTCCTTTTTCACATAAAAACAGGAACTTAAAAGACAACTCGGAGACAGTGCCATTCTTATTGACAGTTCACTCCGAATCCGGAATGTAGATTTGGTTCCCTTCACTTCAAGAAGCATTATGCGACCCGAATTACCTCTTTTGAGTGGTACAATATCAATTAATGTATCTATATCTCTGCCTGTTTTCTTTTTTATAATCTCTTTAATCTCATTGTTGGTATAGGTTACCTTCCATCTGAAACCTTCAACATTCTTTAAATAATCAGGGATTTTCCGGTTTATAATATTACACCACGCATCTGGCATTAAGTCTATAAATTTCCTTGCATTCTCCTCTGATGTGGCAGGATAAAATCTAATGACCTCATCTGGCTTTTTTGCATCAATTATTGTTGAAAGATATGAAATCTTTTCTCCAAACCACACATTCTGGTAATCCTCCGTGATCCCTCCACAGATTGCAGCATACCTTGTATCACATATTTCTTTGCCATATTTGAGAACTTCTCCTCTTGTAAGAGAACAAGCCTCTTTAGCACGAGGTGTCTCTCTCACAAGCCCTTTATAATTTTGACAGTGATCATTATTACAGAGGTCATACGAGTCGTTAAAATGATGTTTTCCAATGGTTGCAAAAACAGTTCCGCGGGCGATTACAGTCTGTGCCTTCAAAAGTTCTAATGGGGAATCCGGGTTTGACTCAGAGGAATTTACACTTGCCAGATAATCTTCTACGGGTAATTCATTTATTGCAACAAGCCCTCCATAATTATTTACTCTGAATTCTAACCACTCTTTAAAGCTCTGTGTCTCTTTATGTTCAAAGTGAAATCCCTCTCCAACCAGGACATCAAAAATGGTCATTGGATGCGTTGATTTTATCCTTATTATGTCACCTTCTACAATTTTCATACCTTTTAAATTGCTAATCTTTACTATACCGCCTTTTTCTCCAATAAAATCTTCAATTATGGATATTCCATTTGTTTTTTCAAACGCTTCTTCCGCTATCTCCCTCTTTTCAAAATCACCGATACATATCCAATATTTCCTATTATCACTTATTACCTTGCCAGAAAACTCTACTCTTTTGCCCACTCGTATTATTTTATATTTTTCCATCTCACTCGGATTAGCAATATCTTCCAGTTCCTTTGTTACTACCCTATAAACAACTTTTGGGGTTTTTGACTGCAGAACCTTGACTTCCAACTCCTTATCGCCGCTTATATGTACTTCTTTATCTCCTGCATATATATAAGAATTCTCCAAAAGAGATATTTTTATTTTTTGGGCGTTTTGAACAACTCCCACTCTTATTATTGGTGACTCCATTCTTCTATCCTCCTCTCTAATTCCCTCTGAAATACTACTCTCTTTGAATTCAGATCCAACTTGCCATATTCAACTAAATGAGGTTGTATGATTTTATCTACTTTCAGGAAAATAATACCAAGTGATGTCCTGATTTCTCTTAGCTCATTTTCTTCCATTTCATCCAGGGCTTTTGTTATCTGGTCATCTTTATCCAATGTTGTAAATCCGCAATCTCCTCCTAATGGTTTTTTTGAGTTTTCAGAATATCTCCTTGCAACAGTCGGGAAACTATGTAATTTTAAGGCAGTCCTTACCAATGTTACCTTGGAAAACGCCTTGATCTTACCCCAGAATGACGAAGGTATAGATACATAGATACTACTGTATCTGACCAATTTTGGTGAGAGAACAATTTCACTATCCTCAATTTTAGTCTCTTTATATACCTCGTTATTTATTTTTTCAATAAGGTTGACTTCGTCTGCCTGTTCTTTTAGAAAGTCGTTATAGGTTTTTCCATTATCACGCAGACATTTGAAAAACTCCGATGTTGAGGTAAACGAATCCTCAATATTTTTTATCCATCTATTCTCTTTCTTGCTCTTATCTACTCTTTCAGGTTCCCGTGGAAACCTGGGAACTAATGCAGGGATGGAAAATAGTTTACTTTTGATCCGAGACAAATATTTTTTCTCCTCAAAACAAGGCTTGCCCATAAACAGAACAAAACCGTCAATGTCTAAACCTCTTCCTAATTTTATCTCTTTTATTATCTCATCGGAAGTTTTTAAATAGGCACCAAGGCCTGTATAGACACATTTATTTGTTGTAAGATAACTCGCCATTAATTTCCCTACATATTCCAAATTTCCACCATACGCCATTGGAATAGTGATATCTAATGGCCATTTCCTCCATCTTTGACCACACCATTTATATGCTGTTCCCGGATCTGGGAAAACTGCTGCGGAAACAATTACTTCTGGTTTCTCTTTCTCTATTCCCTCTACTACCATCTCTACTAATTCTTTTATACTTTCTGACCTCTCTTCATTCCACATAATAAAATGATACATATTCCATCTATCAAGAATGCTACCATCTCTTTTTACAAGCGAAGAGGGTTCATAGTAATGCGCGTTTCGAGAAATCATCAATGGGTCAACCGGATAATCGCTCTTCCGAGGGAAAAACAGCCCTACCGGATATCGCACAAAATCAAAGTGTACACCATCCACATCATAATTTCTTGTCACCTCCATAAATATGTTATATATCCAGTCCTTTACTTCTTTCTTCCCTGCATCAAGATACATACCCTCAACTCTATGCCATATCATATCATCTTTTGTGTATTCAGCCATAGATTTACCATTGTCATCAATTAAAAACCAATCAGGATGTTGATAAAGAATATGCTTACTTGCCTTTGGTAACGCCTCTCTTGACCAGACAATGTAAGTATTAATCCATGCATGGACTTCTAATCCCTTTTTATGAGCTTCTTCTATAATATCTTTAAGTGGATCGAATAATGAATCGGTTAAGTTCTCGGAGCGAGGTAAAATATCAGAATTGTAATATGCATATCCACCAACCACAATCTGGACAAAAAGCATATTAAAATTGTTCTCCTTCGCGGTCTCAACAATCTTTCTTATGTTATCGGGAGATGCTATCTGGTATGCTATAACCCATATCCCTCTTCCCTCTGTTACCTTGGAAGGTGGCTGGATAACTCTCTTAGGTAAGCAACCTACGGTCATAAGGATAGCAATTACCAGTATGATGAAATAGCCTTTCTTACAAACCCATCGCATTTTTCTAATCTCTCCTTTGCTGTTTTGTAATCCACATTTGCAAGAATCATTACTATGGCTGTTTTCGTATTGTATTTTGCCTCTTTTAGAACCCTTGATGCCTTATCATATTCTACTCCTGTAACAATCATAATTGTCTTTTTCGCCCTTTCAATCAATTTTTCACTTGTAGGCTGTAGGTCTACCATCATATTCTCATATACCTTCCCGATCTTTATCATTGATGCAGTTGTCAACATATTAAGGACAAGTTTTGTGGCTGTGCCAGCTTTCATTCTTGTAGAACCCATAATCACCTCAGGACCGGTAACAGGACAAATAGCAACATCACAGGGAACTTTCAACTTATCCCTTGGGGTTGCGGTTATATATATCGTCTTTGCCCCTCTTTTTCTTGCTTCTTCAATTGCTCCTATAACATAAGGCGTCCGCTTACATGCGGTAATACCAACTACCGTATCAAGGTTAGTTACCTCCTTTTCTTCTATAGCCCTTGCTCCATCCGTTTTTTTATCCTCTGCACCTTCCACTGCTCGAACAAGGGCACCGTATCCTCCTGCAATAATTCCTTGAATCTGTTCTGGAGAAGTCCCAAAAGTAGGTGGACATTCGGCCGCGTCAAGCACACCAAGTCTTCCAGATGTGCCTGCGCCGACATAAATTAGTCTTCCACCCTGTTTAAGTGATTCCGCTATCATCTCCACACCCTTTGCAATATAGGGAATCTCGTCTGCCACTATGGGTGCTACTTTCCTGTCTTCGTTATTGATAGCAACCAGAATCTCCTCTATGGATTTTGAATCTATATCCATTGTATCAGGATTTATCTGTTCTGTTATTATATTCTTGAGTTCATCAAAAAGTTTTTTCATAAGTCTAAATATGTGTTAGACTTTGAAACCGCTAATAAACGCCGATACCATAAATTCGAAATCCTAATTTCTAAATTCTAAACAAATCCCAAATTCAAAATTCCAATATTTCAAACTGTTTGGAATTTGTAAAATTGGAGAATTAGAATTTGTTTAGAGTTTAGGATTTCGTGATTAGAATTTCTCATATTTGTCTGCGTTCATCTGCGGTTAATACATCATATCAAATGCAGCCAGTTATGTAACAAGAAATGCATTCTTCCGATAAGCAACGATATACGAGCCATTACAGTATACCCGAAGGTGGCTCCAAAGAATATCATAATAAATATAGTTCCCACTTTCGCACTAACGCCAAGTATGCCTTTATGTTCTGCGGAGAAATAGAAATAGGATATTGTCGTAACAACACCAATTATCATAATAACAATGTTCCATGAATCTATAGGAACAATAGTAGCTTTCAATTGTGGGATTAAGATACCCTGTATACTCCCTGTTATAGCCAATCCCACACCAACACCTACCGTGAAAGAAATTGGTATCCAACTTATCCGCCTTAAATTCGGAAACCATCTTGTCAGTATCATAATGCCCAGAATAGTCGGAATTAGCAGAAGGTAATTTTGAGTAAATCCCTCTTTTAAAACAGGCAAAACAAGCTTCGGATAAATGGTAAAATACCAGGTCTGTATTAAGAGATAAGCAACTGAACTTCCGACAAAGGTATGCTCTGCAAATCTATAGAAAGGATTATCTCTGTACAAAAAGGAAAAAATGCAGAGAGTTAAAAATGCTGCTATCCATGTACCTACTACAGTACCCATAAAGTCTCCTTTGGATATCGTTCATTCTATATTTTTCTTCGCCTTTCAATAAAATAGAAGATGTTTCCAATAATCACAAGCACAAGGATAAGTATATGCATAAAGGATTGAGCAGGCATTCCAGATGTAGCAACACCCGGACTGCCTATCAGTTTTTCATATTCAGCAGCCCCTTTTAAGCCACCAATAAGACCTTCAATCTGTCCGGCATTAAGATAAGGATAGAAACTGGTAGCCATCACTGCCGTACATCCTGCAATTAATCTCTGTTTGAAGCGCGCCTGTGCAAACATAACCCAGCTGTCCAATGTGCTGCCAGAACAAAGGTCTATCATAATAGAAATATCATTGTAGTTATGAATACCCTCCATTATAGGAAGGGCATCCAACGGGGTGCCTGCGTAATCAGTTGGAAAGGCATCTCTTATCTCTTCTCCTATTGCAACGATTACAACATCCAAGCCAGGCTTAAATCCCAATATTACATAGTCTGTTCCATATTCTTTATTATACTCACCGGCTACCTCATCCAGAGCCATTGCTCCTATAGGAACACCAAGCGCATAAACACTCATAAGTAGCACTTTTATATCCTTTGAAAAGAGATGCCTTAAAACCGCAGTTGTCATTGGATACAACTCTGGCATAGTGCCAGCTTCGTAGTCAGTGGAAAGTAATACGACAGAACCGGGTTTCAATTCATCAATTTTATCGTATGCAAGTTGAACGGGTGGACTTACCCTCACGGGCATTGTTATTTTTATAACCAGCGGGATGGTTACTACTATAGCAACCAGTAAATATATTATGCGTCTATCAATACTCATCCTAAAATATGTGTTAAACTTTGAAACCGCTAATAAACGCCGATACCATAAATCCGAAATCCCAATTTCTAAATTCTAAACAAATCCCAAATTCAAAATTCCAATATTTCAAACTGTTTGGAATTTGTAAAATTGGATAATTAGAATTTGTTTAGAGTTTAGGATTTCGTGATTAGAATTTCTCATATTTGTCTGCGTTCCTCTGCGGTTAATGCTTCTGGGTTCATTTTTATCTTAAATAAGAGCGTTCAATTCCTACCATAATCCTGAGTGAGGTACCAATGACTCCCAGTGTAATTCCAAGCAAAATACCTCTTCTTGCAGTCATACTTGGCCAATCTAAAATCCAATCAGCAATAACAGGTAACTTTGACCAGAGCATGCCCCCAATTGGAACCCTTCCTATTATTACCAAAGCTGCCGCAACCAAAAGGAAGGTAGCATCAATACTCCTTGCTTTAAAGGCTCTATACGCTGCTGATGTAATAAAAAATGCCAGCAAAGAAAACATCGTTGCCTGAAGTGGAATTATACCATAGGTATAAGCATACATAAAAGAGGATGCGAGACTAAAAGCTGTTCCATACCTAACTCCAGAAAAGACCCCAAGACCAAATACAATAAAAAAGGTAAGGATTAAAACCAGACTATAAGCCCATCCCTCACTTCTTGTAGTAATCTTTTTAATATGCTGACGAAGTAAACTGTCCACACCCAAAAGAGCAGCAAAACCTGATATAATAAGAACCCATACCAGCATCGTTTGCTGTATATCACTAAAGGGTGCACGAGGGATAAAGAACCCCATTATAATTAATAAGGAGGTAAAGAATGTAATTGCTAATGGAATTATTGTATGCATAATTATCCTGTGGATAATAGTTCTATAATTCTTGTAAAACCAAGGGTCGCCAAAACTGTGCCTACAATGATAAGTAAACTTACAATTATTTTGGCAAAATCTTCGCCTTTAAGACTCCCAAGCATCACAGGTTCCTTTGATAGATAGGAAGCAGCTGCAAGCATTTCTTCCCCAATCAGTGTGTAGTCACATGAAGCAACAAAGAAGGGAAGCTGAAGAGTTGATGTTGTTCCGGCAATCTGAATAGCACCTATGGAATTTCCAGTCTCTGCTAAAATCAGTGATTCCGCTGCAAATACCCCTAATAGAAAAATAGCACCGGGTCTTTCCCTCACAATAATACCATCGCAACCAGCTGCATAACCAAACTGGTCTGCGGTAACGAAAAATATATCCCTTTCATTATATAAGTCGGGTCTGCCAGCCTCAAGATACGCCTCTTTAACCACCTCTTGAGTAGCTGTCATCACAAGGGGTTCAGCATTCGGGATTAGAATGCGCGCTCCATAGTCAGCCGTCTTTTTTGCCACTCGCCTAAGAATACTGAGACTTGCAAGTACGGTCACATTTGTAAGGCCCCACAAACCAGGAACATAAAGAATGGGCTTACCCATTTCTGTAGATCTACCAACTGCATCATCTAACGCCTCTAATCCAGGTATCTTGCGAATATATGTTTTTGTTCCCTTTTTTGCAAGGCGTATAAAAATGAAAAAAATAATTATCAAAAGTATAAGGATTATCAGAACGTTCCACCTTTTCGTGTTAAACCATTGAGGAGCCGATGAGACAGGACCCAAGATTTCAGACCTATCAGTTTTACCATCTTCACCTATACTAACCACATAATAGTAATATTTTATACCATCTATGGCAGAAGTATCTACAAATTCTCTCCTGGAGGATAAAACACTTTCCACTTTTTGATAGCCTTCTAATGGGCTCTGGCTTCTAAAGATTTCGACCATAACCTTCCCGCTATCAGGACTCTCCCAGGTAAGCGTAATATTTCCACCTGCGTCATTCGGGGTATCGAACCCCCGTAAACCTGTGACAGGTTGCAACACAGATAAAGTAAAACCAAGAAGAAAAGTTACCATATTATAACTCCCTACTCTTTTCGCAATATCTTGCCAGGCAGGACACCTGTGTGTTTACCTTTTTCTATTACAACCTCTCCATTTACCAGGACATATTCAATTCCCAGTGGATATTGATGAGGATCAGTGTAGGTTGCCTTATCCTCAATTTTCCTGAGATTAAATATCACAACATCGGCAAAAGCACCTTCTTTAATAATACCTCTATTTGAGAGACCTAACCGCAAGGCCGGCATACAGGTTACTTTTCTTATCGCATCAGTCAATGAAAGCAGTTTTTTCTTTTTTACATACTCTCGTATAAGACGCGGGAATGTTCCATAAGAACGAGGATGAGGCGTTCCTTTTGATAACTTCCCATAAGGTGCCTTTAACGAACTATCAGTTCCAATCATTGATAGTGAATGAGTGACTACTTTATCAACATTTTTTTGAGACATACAAAAATGAGTAACATCGACTGTTCCCTTTGTTTCTATTAACAAATCACAGGCAAAATCAAAAGGATTTTGTTTGAGTTCGTTAGCTCCTTCGAGTATAGTCTTCCCTTCAAAATTTCGATATGTCTCATTGTTTATAGAAGAAAGAAGCATATTCTCCCAGTTTATTCTTAATTCATTTCTTATTCTTTCTTTACATTCATTTTTTTTAAGAAAGAAAACAGGGTCTTCTACCCTACCAACACTTGCCCATACAGGAAAAAATGATGATAAAGATGTGTTGGATGCTGTATAAGGATAACAATCAAATAAAACATCAATGCTGTTTTTTCTCATATCTTCTATCTTTTTTAATGCTTTATCCATCTTCCACCAGTTTTCTTTACCTGCTGCCTTTAAATGAGAGATTTGAATGGCAGCCCGAGTTCTTTTAGCAATGTCTAATGCCTCATCGAGTGAAGAAAGGAGTTTCTTGCCTTCACTTCTTAGATGCGTAGTATAGATACCATTATACTTTCTCACGACTTTACAAAGTTCTATTATCTCTTCTGTATGAGCAAAACACCCTGGGGCATAAGCAAGTCCAGTAGAAAGCCCGAATGCTCCATCAAGTATACTCTGTAACAACTCGTTTTTCATTTTTACAAGTTCGGATTTTGATGGAGTCCTGTTATTCATTCCCATAACATTGGACCTGATTGTGCCATGTCCTACAAATGTTCCATAATTCAATGCAATACCATTTTCTTTAAGTGTACTTAAAAATTCATTAACGGTTTTCCAGGTGATTTTTACATTGCTTTTCTTTCCCCATTTAAGTAATTTATTGAACTGTTCTGCTTTAAGTGGAGCTACAGAACCACCACAATTTCCACCAATCTCGGTAGTAATTCCCTGTCTTATCTTGCTTTCAGCCAGTGGATTTACAAGCAATTCAATGTCGGTATGCGAGTGAATATCAATGAATCCGGGTACTATCATTAGTCCTTCAGCATCTATGACCTTTGTTGATTTTTCCCCAATATGCCCGATTTCTGCAATTCTACCTCCAACAATCGCCAGGTCCTTTTTTTCTTCAGGACTACCGGTTCCATCAACAATAGTCCCGTTTTTTATAATTATGTCGTACATACCATTCGCCTTGCGGCAAGGAACTTGCCACTGAGAGTACTTATCGCTACACCACCATTGCTCAGGCTTGCGTGGATAAATTCATTATTACCGCAGTATATACCCACATGCCCTGGAAAAAAAATCAAATCTCCTGGTAGAAGATCTTCTACTTCTTTACCCATCTTAATTTGTTCTTTTGTATCCCTTGGGATTCTTAAACAAAAAAAATCAAAAAGTGTTTGAATAAAACCGGAGCAATCAAAACCAAACGGGGTTTTCCCTCCCCATAGATAGGGAACACCAATAAATCTTTTTGCAACCTGAATCATCTCTCCTATATTATTCCGGGATAAAACCTTCTGTTTTTCTATTGCCATTGATTCGTTGCTGTCAATCCAACCCTGTCCAGTAAAAAGCTCAACACAGGCAAAATTCGCTTGAAATTTATGTACAATCAATTTTGTATTGAATACAATTTTCGTCAATATCTCTGAATTTTTATTAGGCTTTTTATAAGCATTTACTATCTCTCCTCTTACAATATGTGTAAACTTCGTAAGACGACTCACCTCAAGTAGATGCTTTGATTGGCTCCATCCTTTGTAACCGTTATAAAGCTGTATCAACACCCATTCGTTCTTCCCTTCTAATAACTTAACTTCATCACCTAAGACAGCCTGGTTTATCCTCTCTGCCCTGAAATCTGGCTCTGAAAGGAGATCTGTAACATTTATTTTTACGATATGCATTAAATTTCCTTTATTATCCTTTCTGTTTTTATAAGGTCTTTATAAGTTTCTCTTTCTCGCGCTACAAAAAAGTCTTTCTTATCTACAATTATTTCGGGTGCCCGAGGGCGTGCATTATAGTTGGACGACATTGAAAAACCATAGGCACCAGTATCTTTAACCGCAATAAAAGAACCTACTTCAGGTTTTGCCATCTTTATATTTTTTCCAAGAAAATCACTCAACTCACAAATCGGTCCAACTATATCAGCAGTTATTTCTTCTCCCTGTCTTTCTGTCAGGGGTATTATTTGATGGAAGGCACCATATAAACCAGGCCTTACGAAATCATTCATTCCTGCATCCACTACAACAAAATTTTTCTCCTTCATCTTTTTAAAATAAAGAACCTTTGAAACTAAAATGCCACTACTTCCAACAATTGTTCTGCCAGGCTCTATTATAACTGTAACATTCAATTTCTTTAAGGGAGGGATTATCAATCTAGCAAGGTCACTGTATGTAGGTACTTTCTCATCACCGTACGGGATTCCCAGCCCTCCACCTATATCAATGTATTTTATTTCCTTAATTACTTCAGCTAAGGAAATCAGTTTTGAAGTAGTTTCTATAAAAGGTTCTAATTTCGTTATCTGTGAACCTATATGTGCATGGAGTCCTACGATTTTAATGTTACCCAACTTCTTTGTCTTTTTATAAACATCTATGGCATCCTCAAAGGAGATACCAAACTTTGATATTCCAATACCTGTTGCGTCATAAGGATGAACATCTAAATCTACATCAGGATTTATTCGGAGACCCACAGCCACAATTTTCTTAAACCTTTTTGCTATTTTATTAATTATCTCTATCTCTTGATATGATTCAACATTAAAAAGAAGAAGTCCCTCTTTTACAGCATAAATTATTTCATCTTCCGTCTTTCCAACACCATCAAAAACAATTTTTTGAGGATTTATACCAAGATAGACTGCCTTGTAAAGTTCACCGCCTGAAACTACATCAGCACCGCACCCTTCTTCTGCTAATATCTTGCATATATTAAGATTGGAGTTTGCCTTTAATGCATAACAAATAAGATGGGGAATCTGCGCAAAAGCCCTGTCTATATTTCGATAATTGTATACTATACTTTTTTTACTATAGAGGTAAAATGGAGTTCCTACGGATTCTGCAATTTTACTAACTTCTGCCTCTTCGCAGTAGAGTTCGTTGTCTTTATAATAAAAATACCTATCAGAAGTCATATCTCTTCGTAGGCACTTTGATTAGAAAGGTTCCGATTGAACCATCAAAGGAATCCCAATGGTAAGACACTAAAGATTCAATATATTCCATTATTTCTAAGTCATTTATTATACATCTAATTTACCCTTTTGTCAAGGAAAAAACCTCACCACAGAGTGCACAGAGAATCTTTATTAAAAAAGAAAAAACTCTGTGCTCTCCTTCAAACTCAAGATCTATTCAATCTCAATTATTCTAAATAAAAATAATTCAACCATTTGAGCACATCTACCTGTCGCCTGCCTATCTACCGATAGGTAGACCTGCCGGTAGGCAGGGTAGACAGGCAGAGAATAACTAAATATTATTTCTCCGTGTCCTCTGTGGTATAGTTTCTTATGCAATCAAGAAGAAATTAAAAACCTCCATTAGATGTTCACTAACAGGGGAACGGCAAGGAGAACCCACTTTTAGTGTGAAGTACGTGTTATGAAGCTCGTTAGCAAGCTATTTTGAGCCAGATCTTGTTTTTGATTTTAATTTACTTATTTCCCAGGGAAGAATAACTTTTCCAGGTATGTCCAATTCTTCTCTTACTCTCATAAAAGATAACCCAAAATAATCCTCCAAATCCTGTATATTGGAAGCCCATTCTTTATAAGGAGTATCAAAGGTAGTTGCTTTCTTACTGTTGGCCTCACGGATGTATTTTTTATTGTTTTTTTCGGCGATTATTAACATATGTGCTGAGAAGACATCAGTTTTATAAGCGTAAATCAAAGCCACTATATCTCCGGGTCTTATGTTTTTCTCTACTTCTACGAGGACATTTAAGGGAATATAATCTATTGTTATTTCGCGATCAGGTAAAACATAACGCATATCTTTTATGCCCTTACTGGTGAAGAATTTTTTGTGGGAAATGGTTCTAGTTACTGATTTTGTGTATTCTCCACCAACCTTTCTTGATACATCTTCTAGAATCCAGCTGTTCTCGGGTAGCCAATCTGCCATTGTATAATGATTTCGAGTTCTCATTCCGATTATACCATCTTTGTATCGAATTTGCAGAAGATTATTGAAGAAATTATCCCAATTATCAGAGATTGCCATAGCAAGAACATGTTCGCAAAGAGCCATACAGTTGGTCTCTTGAAAATTAACCAAAGGCCAATTTTCTATAAGAGCATAGGGACCGTCACCGACACATTGAAAATTGTAAGGAGTACCCAGGAATTTTTCGGAATAGAAATTAATTCTCTCGGAAATTGTTAAGTCCTTTTGACTTGTCTCCGTTAAAAGCGAATCAATTTCCTGGTTGGTCATCTCAAAGAGTTGTTTTGATTTATCCATTGCTTTGTTGTCTGCTATTTGCGATAATATTAGAACTATTAAAAAAATTCCCTTAAAACCCATTTTATTTAGACCTGTTCGATAACTAAAGTTATTTTAGCACGGATTGAATCCGTGCCTACATTTTTAGTGAATTTGTAGGCACAAATTCAATTTGTGCCAATTAATATAAAAGGTATTTTTTTCGAAGCGATCTAAACTTCTCCTCATCCTTTTGCCAGCTATCCAAAATTTCCTCTGCAGATTTGCCACTTTCAATTTGTTGTATCAGCTCTTCGTCTCCCACTGCCCAACGAAATCCGGGTGAATTTTCAAAATCTAATTGCCCGGGATACAGTTTTTGTATAGCTGCAAGTATATAAACGCTTGTTGCTACAGGCTTGAATGCCTCTTTATCAAGAATATGAATTTCTACTCCACTACATGTTTTTCCTGTGTATCGAAAATAAAACGGCTTGTAATATATCGGTCTGAAATAAACCCCAGATAACCGTTTTCCGTTTAGTTCTCTTGCCAGGATGTTACCATCTATCCAGGGAGCACCAATAATTTCAAATGGCTTGGTGTAGCCTACACCTACACTCAAATTCCTGATTTCTCCCAGAAGCCCTGTCCCTGGATAGCAAAGAGCAGCTTCTGGTGTAGGTATATGGGGTGAAGTCAATATCCATTGTAGTTCAGTATCATCCCATAGCATATGTCTCTGCCATCCCTCCATCTTCACAACAGTCAGGTCTACTCCAATATTCAATTCTTTGTTGAACATAAGTGCTAACTCCCCGATAGTCATACCATGAGAAATGGGTAAGATGTTGTATGCTGGCCATCTTGAATCTTCTTTCTCTGGTAGGGGACCTTCAATATTTATACCACCGATAGGATTAGGCCTGTCTAAGACGATGAATTTAATGCCTGCTTCTTTGGCTGCTTCCATTGCCAATTCCATAGTATATATGTATGTGTAGGCACGAGAGCCTACATCCTGTATGTCATAAACAAGTACATCTATATTCTTTAACATCTCAGGTGTAGGCTTCATTCTATCTCCATAGAGACTATAAACAGGTAGTCCTGTAACCTCATCGACATAATCTTTTATCTTTTCGCCAGCCGGTGCGTCTCCTCTTACACCATGTTCTGGCCCAAAAAGCGCACTCAATTTAATTTTTGTATTCTCACAGAGTAAATCAACATCAGGTATGAGTGACCCATTAACACTGGTTGGATTTACAATCAAACCTACGCTTTTTCCTTCCAATAGATTTATCTGTTTTTCTAAAAGCACATCAATCCCTAATGTAACTTTGTTTTTTGTGCCTGAAAATAAGAGGCTACAAATACTAATAATTACTAAGCAAATGATATTTTTTTGCATAACCATATTATGTGTTAAGAAACCACAAGACTGTCGCAAGAGATTATCGGAGAATGTCAAATTTCCAATACCCAATTTCCAATAAAATGTCAAATTCCTAAATTCCCAATTTTATTTTGAGGTTGGCTGCTCTTTGCATCAGCAAGCTGATGCACTCCAAAAACAGTATTTCATTACTCCGCACTTGCCGAATCTATTTGACATTTGGATTTTCATTGGAAATTAGAAATTCGGATTTTGAAATTTTGTTGTGTTCATCTGTGGTTTTATGAATATTCTGGGATAATCTACGAGGTTGCTGACTTTCCCTTCTCAGGTTCAAAGAGCAATCCGATAAAGAAGGTCCAGATCGTTCCAATGACAACTAACCATGGCCAGGCAATATGGATGTATGGCTGTAATATGAATAGCATCACGGTAACTACAACGCTAGAAATCATAGCTATTATATTTCCCTTATTAGAGCCACGTTTAGTAATGGTCGCCAAAAGAAATACTCCTAAAAGCGAACCATAAGTAAATCCGCTAATTTTAAAGCTTAACCATAGAATTTGCTTAATATCACGACATACAATTGCTACACCTATAAGTGCGAGACAAAAAAATACCACAAAAAGCCTTGAAACCAATAAATAGTGTTTTTCAGTTGCACGTTTTTTGAAGTGAGGTTGGTAGATATCTACTACTGCACTCGATGACAGTGCAACGAGTGCCGAGTCAAGACTCGACATAGCTGCTGCAAGAGCTCCCGCTATGAGGAGACCGCGAATCCCTATTGGTAGCTGAGTAGTTATAAAATATGGGAAAATATGGTCAGTATTTGTGGGTAAAGCAGCGGCTGGAAAGTGTTGATAGAAGACCCAGAGCAATGTTCCAATAACAAGAAAAGTTATGATTATGGGAAAATCCAGCACACCTGTGAGGACGATGGACTTCTGACTATCTCTTGTGTTCTTACAGGTTAGCATCCTTTGGGCCAAATCGTGGTCAGTGCCAAGTGCAGCAAATGTCTGGAAACAACCATTAACAATTCCAACTAAAAGCCACATTGGATTACTGATAGCTGCGTGAAGATCAAATACTCTCAGTTTACCGATTGGACCAGCCATTGCAGTTATACCATGCCAGCCACCCGGAATCTTATAAAGAAGGAATCCTACTGTCAAAAGGGCACCACCCATCATCACAATAAATTGCATAACATCTGTCCATATAACAGCTTTTATGCCACCCACGGTTGCATAAATCATAGCGATAAAAGCCATCAAAATTATTGAAATAACTAATGACCAGCCCGTAGCTACGGATACAACCATTGATGCAGCAAGTAATCTTACACCGCTACCTAATAATCTTGTTATGAAGAAGAATATTGTTGCAGAACCTCGTGTGCTCTCACCAAATCTCTGAAATAAATACTGATAGATAGTCGTTACTTTTCCCTTGTAGAAGGCTGGTATAAAAAGAAGCGCTATGAGTATTCTACCAATAAGAGAGCCAAACGCAAATTGAAGGTAAACATAGTCAGTTCTGAATGCATCTGCTGGTACCCCTATAAAGGTCAGAACACTTATCTCGGTTGCCATAGTTGAAAGACAGACAGCTCCCCAAGGCATTCTTCTCCCACCAAGGAAGAAGTCTTCGGTGTCTTTCTCTTGTCTGCCTGTCCAATAGCCGATAAAAACTATCAAACAGAAATAGAGTGTTAGAACTACAATGTCAATACCAGCTAATTGCATAGATAAAGTTAACCCAAATTATGATCGTAGCGAACTCCGTAGGGCAAACCTTTAGGTTTGCGAAAAAAGGTGCATTTCTGTGCAAGGCTGAAGCCCTGCCCTACAATACCCACAAAAATCAATGTATATTCTGGGATTACTCCTCATTTTTCAAATTCATTAGCTTTTCCCAGGGTTTTAAGATAAAATTATCTTTAAATCCCCCCATCGCTCGAATTTGATAGTTTCGGTAAGCTTTATCGTCTTTTGCCAGCTCGTAGTAGCAGGAACTGTAACCAGAACAGTAGCGGTTGTAGGCACCTACAATTTTATTGAACAAACTGGGACTGTTATCAGGATTCTCTCTCGCCTCCATGTAACAAAAATAATATTGCATAAATCCGTAATATAGACTGCTAGAGATTGAACAACAGCCTTTACTATTGAAGAAGTCTTTGTTTAGTAAGATATCAGGGTCAAAGGAAGAACGAGCTATTTGGGTGATGCCCCAGTCATGAAGTTTATTATAAGAACCACTGCTTAAGATGACAAAAAACCAATCCTTGTAACGCAGGTAATGCTGCCATTTGCTTTCCTGCCACGCAAGGGTTTTAAGTGCTAGCAAGAAGAATTCTTTTTCTTGCCCCTCCAATTTATCTCCAAAATCTGCCAGAAGCGTGTTACCAATCTTGTCGATAAGCTTGTCCACAGCTCTGTAGTATTTTACCCGGTTATCTGGAGATTGCCATTCTTCTGGTGTTAAGGCAAAATCAATCTCAATCATTCCTTTGCATTCACCTGTTATATCTGCATAATAGGTGCCACGGTTTCCTGTGATGTCATCATTTAATTTCCATCTATCAAAGAGATCGTATACGCGGGTTTTTATCCCGATACCCTCTTTTTCGAGATCGGCTTTAGGTACAGGGATGAGGCTATCGCGTCGTGAGCCACTAAAATCTCTCTCCCATCGTGAAGACGGTTCATCCAACCACGGCATTGGGGCAGACAATGTTGTGCGGGTGACATCTTTATTGGGCATATATTGTGCTCCCTTTTTAAAAAATTTAGTTGAACATCCAGAAAGACACGAAACTGCACCAAAAAGCAGAAAAAAATAGATCGAATGAAATTTATGAACTTTTCCAACCATAAATTTTTTGCCTTTTATATAAAATTCTTACGCCTGCCTATCTACCGATAGGTAAACCTACCGGTAGGCAGGGATTAACTCCACGGATTAACTCCGCACAGATTGTCCTCGCCAAGGGTTTATATTTTGATGAATATTCTCTTTCGATATAATATAGCGGCAATGCCTATCCATATCAATACCATTACGATAGCATAAAGAAGCGAACCGTTTAAGTTACCTGCTATAGGTACAAAAAAATGCTTATAGGCATATGCGAGGGAAGTTAATTGTGAGCTATCTGGTTCTGTAATTTTCCAGAAGCTTAATAACCTTACCATAAGTCCATTTCCAACGAACATTGCTATGGCATTCATACCTATCGCAGTAAATGGCAACACCCATCTTTTGTAACCCTTTATATCAATTAAATAGTAACACATTGCAAGACAGACCATTGCCATTCCCGAGGTAAATACAGTGTAAGAACTTGTCCATAATTGTTTGTTTATCGGTAGCCATGCGTCCATTATAATACCGGCTAAAATAGCAAAATTGCCAACTACAAAAAGTCTGGCTACCTTTTCAGGCCGGCTTTGGGGAGAACAGAGCCAATCACCAACAAGGACACCAGATAGAGTTGTAGCTATAGCAGGTATTGTACTGAAGATACCCTCAGGGTCAAAATTTGGTTTGTACATATGTCCCTTGAGAAGTAAATTATCGATATATGTGCATAGATTGCCATCAAGAGTGAGTACACCAGGACCGTATCCTGGCACGGGATAAAGTTTCATCATCACCCAGTAAAAAGCCAAGAGAGTTACGGTAATAATAGCGCGTCCCTTCCAGTTAGTTTTGATGAATATGAGTGCACTGAAAAAATAGCATATTGCAATGCGCTGTAGAACGCCAGGGATTCGTATATGCGAAATATCAAATTTTGGAACGATGCATCTCGCGAGGAAAGAAAGGAAGAGCCCAAGTGCAAAGAGTATAATAGATCGCCTTAACATTTTTAAAAATATACTCCGATGTGATGCACCTGCCACAAGACGTTTTGTCAAGGAGAGATTTATTGCTACACCAACAATAAACAGAAAAAAAGGGAAAATTAAGTCTGTTGGTGTCCAGCCATGCCATTCAGCATGTCCAAGTGCTGCATAGACATAGCCCCAACTTCCGGGATTGTTTACTAAAATCATCCCTGCAATCGTAACTCCACGGAACACATCCAGAGAGACTAATCTACCCGAAATTACTGAAGCAGATTTATTCATTTCAAAATAAAATTAACTTAATACTTATTCTTTTATCTCAATCTTGAGGATGTTTGAAATCCCCGACTCATTCCAATATCGATCAATGAGGGTTGCAGCATAAAAATATGTGCGAATGTAATTCTTTTTACTATCAAAACTCTCAATATGTGTAAAAGGACTACCTCCAAAGTGAATATTGATAATCCCATCATTATCTACATCAATGGTATTATCTGTTGACCTGTAAATTGCATACCAATGATCTGAGGTTGCTGTAACTGGTGGCGTGACTGTAATTTTATAGGTCAAAGAATCAATTTTTGTTAGGCTTATAGTTGGTGGATCTGGCGGTATACTATCAATTAACCTGGTAGCTCTAACCTTTGTCTTACGATTAAAAAAGGTCTTTTCTGCTTCATTCCAATAATTATGCTCATCCCACCATCTGTAACTGAAAAATTGAAACCCGTCTACCCAGGAGATACTTCGACAAGCCTCCACTACTACAGGATGATTTTCCCAAACACCTTGAATAGCAAATTTATATGAACCAAATCCAACAGTATATAATCGCCCATCCGCCACTCCGTCTTGAATATAAGGACTCCAGCACTGATAACCGCCACTTAACATATTATAGAAATCCTGCGGCTCAGTCCAGTGATAATGCATTGGCATTAGTTGGTCGACATAGCCTTCATTAAACCAAAGTGCTGCGTCCTGAAAAACTCTACCATATGCCTGCCATCCACTCCAGTTATATTTTCCTAAAGCCGCTGCTGATAGGCGAACCCAGGGTTTTACCGCCTGTATGGAATCGTGTAAAACTCGAACAAATTCGGTAACTGACCACTGCCACCAATCCTCCCAGGATTCGAACCCTTCAGGCACACCAGCACTGTATGGATGAAGGGTATCGTATAAGTATCGACCACTCTTATTTTCGATCAGTTCCTGGATTTCTTCTTCTGGAGTCATACCTTCCGCTGTAAGCTCTGCGAGTTCTTTAGTCCGCTTGGGATTGAAATACTCATCCCAACGAACATAATCCAGATGGAGTCCATCTATATCGTAATTTCTTACAATTTCCATTGCAACATTTACGAGGTAGTGTCGCACCTCTGCAAGGCCGGGAGAAAGAGATGCAATGTCAGACGGCATAGGATTTCCATCTTCATCCCTACAAATCCATTTGGGATGCTCGTAGGCAGGAGTTCCATAAACTGCGCCTCTGCATTCAAACACATTCATCCAGGCATGAAGTTCAATGCCCTGTGCGTGGGCTTCCTGAATTGCACAGGCAAGAGGGTCATAACCCGGATTGATGTAATTTAGATATTTCCCCCACGGTTCATAAGATGAATTATAGTATGCAGTTCCATTCTGTCTCACCTGCCATAAGACAGCGTTCATGTTTGCACTTTTATGCTTTCTCATTATTTCCCAAATTCGGTCCATGTTTGGGCTTGGCCAGTTGGGGTTGATTTGTTCCCATGTAATCACCCAGGTCGCCCGAAATTCCTTATTACCGCCTGCAGGTAGGGCATAATGAAATAACAAAATCAAGAAAAATATCAGGCGATTATAGAACATTCTTCACTAAGCATTTGTAGGCACAAATTCAATTTGTGCCCGCACGATTTGAAATGGTAATACTATTACTTTGGAATTAAGGCATCAGTCTTTGGAATTAAGGCGTCAGCCTTTGGAATTAAGGCGTCAGCCTTTTATATAAAATCCTTACGCCTGCCTGCGGTAGGCAGGGATTAACTCCACGGATTAACTCCACAGATTAACTCCATTACTTGACAAGTAGCATTTTTTTTGTCATTGTCTGCCTATCAAAAGTCAGTCGGTAGTAATAAACGCCCGAGGCAAGACTTGAAGCATCATAGCTAACCTTATGTGTGCCTTCGGCCATTGGTTTATCAATAAGTGTCGCTACCTCACGGCCTGCCACATCATACACCTTCAACTCTACAAATCCCTCTCTTGGAAGGGCAAATGATATCGTTGTTTTTAGGTTGAATGGGTTCGGATAATTCTGGAACAACCTGAAAGTAACAGGTATTTCTCTTTCTTCTACACCAATAAAGGTTTTTTTGACCAGTCGGAGTTCATCAAAGTATATTTTCCCACTAACTGAATCGCCTACTTCATGAGTTAATTGAAAACTATCGAATCGTAGAGGAGGAGTTAAGATGCCATCCCCAATCCATTCTCCCACACTGTTAGGGTCGTTGAGCTTCCACTCCACCAATTGCCATCCATACCAGTCCAGGGTAATCCATTTAGAAACCTCGTGAAAATGAGCTGAATCAATCGGGGCATGATCGTCTAAACAAAATCGGAATTTATTATTGCTGCCGTCGCTATAAATATAACATTGTAAAATATAAGTTGTGTCAAATAATATTTCTTTCGGTGGACCCCCATAAAGATATTCTCTTAATAGGAATTCTGAAGCCGTAGTGTCCCATTCATAGCGTAAATATGCAGATTTTCTCGGACTAATTGCTGGCAAATAAATTGCACTGGTGTAACCCCATTCCGTATTGTGTACAATAATACCAGTTGTTGAGCCACTATAACTTGGCTGCTTCCAATCGCCAGGATAAGTAAAATCTTCCATCATCACTGTTTCGGTGTAACCCTCTGGTAATGTTCTAAAGTTCACTGTAAAATACGATTCCATTGGATTACCTGTAGTATCAGTGATGGTATTCCACAGTAAAGCAGTATATTCCGTATTTGCTTCAAGGGATTGCTCGGGTTGGATATTTAAAACTGATTTATTATCTATTGCGGAATGTAAAAATTGTATGGGGATTTTGATAGAACTTTTGTACAATCTAACACTATTTGTATCTAAGGTATTAGGGTCAATCAATTCATCAAACACAAATGTGATAATATCTCGCACATCAAAACTATCGCTCCCTGTGGCTGGATAAGTAAAAATAACTTCTGGTGGAACATCGTCCCTTGCCTTGGTCTTGAAATTTAAAATAAATGCATCACCACCAATACCATCACCATCTCCATCAAGAGGTCTGCCGTTAATATCTTTTGCTGATGGCTCAATGGTTAATGTGTAATAAGTGTCGTACTCAAGATACTCACTCATTTCTAATGTCAGGGTTTTATTGCCATCAGACCATACTAATTGAAAGATTCCAATCTCTGGAGCAATAGTAATGGTGGTGTCATCAAAAGAGGTTGTATCCATCGTTTTTGAAAAATGAATCACAATCGGACTGTTAATGGATACCGTATCCCCCTCTGCTGGTGTGGTTGCAATTATAGTAGGAGCAAATGAAGGAATTGAATCCGACTGCATAAGATTTGAAACATCCGATTCATTCCAATATCGGTCAAGTGCAGTGGCGGCATAAGAGTATACACCATTATAATCTTGCATGCCGTCAAAACTATCTATGTATGTAAAAGAGCTGTCTCCAAAGTGAATATCTATAATTTCATCATTATCTACATCAATGATATTATCAGTTGACCTGTAAATTGCATACCAATAAGTTGCTGGATCTGGCGAAAAAACAGTAACTTGATAGATTAAAGAATCAATTTTGGATAAACTTATTGTAGGTGGATCCGGTGGGATACTATCAATTACCCTTGTATCACGGATTTTTGTTTTACGGTTAAAAAAGGTTTCTCCTGCTTCTTGCCAATAATCATAGTCTCTCCAGCTTCCGTAACTGAAAAATTGAAACCCATCTACCCAGGGAATACTCCGACAAGTGTCAATAATTTCAGGGTGATTTCCCCAAACATTATAATCAGCAAGCATATATGAACCAGGTCCAACGGAATACAATCGTCCAGTATCAATACCAGCTTGAATATTAGGTTCCCAGTCACTCGTTAGTTCATTGTAAAAGCCTGAGCCAGTAGTCCAATGGTAATGCATCGGTGTAAGTTGCTCAATATAACCTTCGTTAAACCATAAAGCGGCATCTTGAAAAACAACATGATATCCATTCCAACCGCCAGCATCACCTGCTTTATATTTACCGAGCGCTGCAGGAGAAAGACGCACCCAGGGTTTCACTGTCTGTATAGAATCATGCAAAACCCGAACAAATTCAGTTACAGTCCACCGCCACCAATCTTCCCAGGTGTCAAACCCGTCGGGCACGCCTGCACTGTATGGGTGTTCAATATCGTATAAATACCGACCGCTTTTATTTTCTATTAGGTCTTGAATCTGCTCATCCGTAATCATACCATCCAGCAAGCGTTCTTCTTCCACAAGTTTTGCAAATTCTTGGGATTGTTTAGAACTTGTATATTCGTTCCATCTGACATAATCTAAATGCAATCCATCTATATCATAATTTCTTACGATTTCCATTGCAACATTTATCGTATATTCCCGCACCGAATCCAGACCCGGCGAAACACATCGATTGGATGTCATAGGCTTCCCGTCTCTGTCCCTACAAATCCAGTCAGGATGTTTTGCGGCAGGTGTACCTGGATATGTGGATGAGACATGAAATACATTAATCCAGGCATGCAATTCAAGTCCTCTCTTATGTGCCTCTTCAATAGCATACGCCAGTGGGTCATATCCTGGATAGTTGTACCCGACATAATATCCCCACGGTTCGTAATCTGAATCATAGTAGGCGGTTCCACTTTGACGACACTGCCATAATACAGCGTTCATATTTGCCCTTTTATGGTTATTTATAACCTCCCGACAAAGTGCTTTACTAGCTTCAGGATTACCGGTTTCACTATATATATCCCATGTAACAGCCCAGGTCGCTCGAAACTCATCGTTATTACCCGCAAATAGAGCTTGATAAGATAATAAGATCAAGAAAGATACAAAGATTCGTTTCATTTCTTCTCCCTCTTAAGGCAAAAGGAAGTAAGGTCATAAAAGACTTTCTATCATCATCACCCTTCCATCCATATCCGATACTATAACATGGTTAGCATCGACAGGTGCAACCGTGTTCACTAAAGCAACGCCTACTCGATACTGCCATTTGACTGCACCAGTTTGTGCATATAAGGCTATAACAAGACCGTTTTTTGTCCCGAAAAACACAAAACCGTCTTTCTCCATCGGCATTGAAGGGTCAATGTCATACCCGTATCCACAAGGCGTGAACCAGAGAAGTTGCGGAGTAGACGAGGATGAAGAAAATGCCAAGAGTGTACCAGTCATACACCGGGCATAGACAGAACTACCATCTGCAGAAATGCCAATAGCCTCCCGTACCCGGTGAAGATTTGATCGCCAGACGGTCTTTCCCGTTCCAGCATCAATAGCAGTCATAAACCGGTCAGGTGCAACGATAAAGACCTTGTTTTTTGAAGCAACAGGCCAACAGGCAGCAGGAGAATACAACACCCCCGGTCTATCATTTGACCACTTCCACGCAAGCGAACCATCTTTAATGTTCAGTGCATATAAAAAGGTGTCCCACGCACCGAAGATAACCTTCTCTTGGTAAATGAGTGGTTTTGTTTCAACAAAACCACCAACACCAATAAATTCCCATAAGAGTTCTCCTGTGTCAAGGTTAATTGCTCGGAACTTCCCATCGCTGCTACCAATAAATACTACACCGTCCTTAATTCTCGGTGCGGCTACAACAGGAGCCTGAGTAGTCAATTTCCAAAACAATTTTCCATCACTGATATTAATGCAATAAATACTCCCATTCGATGAACCAAAAACAACCTTGCCATCTGCTATTTCAGGCGTGGAATACACGCCCTTACCCGTTTTAAAACTCCATCGTTTCGTTCCGTCTTTCAGTGACAGAGCATAAACCACTCCACTGCTGTTGCCTATGATAACATAATTTTCCCAAATCGCCGGCGCTGAAGCAATTGTGTAATTCGTTTCAAATGTCCATTTAACTTTTACATCGGGGTATCTCCGATTGACGGAAAAATCCGGTCGTTCATATTTTGTCGTGTCAGTACAATAATCTTTCTGTTCAAGTGAAACCTTATGCCAGGCTGACCTTGTCTCGCTTCCTGTTGTCCGTTCAAAAAAGAAAATGCTGTCAGGTTGAATTTCAATAATATTATAGCCACCGACACTGTCACTATCTCTGAGAGAAGATCTTCCCATAACACCTGGTATCCCCTCAAAATTATAGGCTGTATTCCTATGCCCGTGTCCTGTTAAAATGACTTTTGTATTGTAATACTTCGCTCTATCCAGAAGTTCATACCAGTTATCAACAGAAGAATCGAGCGGATAGTGTGTCACAAAAATTAATGGTTGTTCTTTATTAGGTAAGCTTATCAGCACGGAATCTAGCCAGCGTAAGTCTTCGGGAGCAAAATGCCCGTCTCCCATACGCATTATTGGGCCCTGATGTAACCCGATAAAGCAATAGCCCCTGTATTCAAACACGAATTTGTCATTTCCCCAGAGTCGTGAGAATTTTGTGCATCCTGATTCCGACCACTTTGTATCATGGTTTCCGGGAATGATGTAGTATGGCTTCTTTAAACTGTCAAGAATTGCCTTTGCAAGTTCCAGCTCTGTGCTATTCCCGGTCTCAGTTATATCACCGGAGAGAATAATAAAGTCAATGTCATCCATCGAATTGATGTCATATACTGCCTTACTCAAGTCTCTTGCTGCGGTCGTCACACCGAGATGTGTATCACTCAACCAGGCAAAACGAATAGGCTGTTCTTCCGCAAATGAGAGTGAAACAAAAAAAAGAAAAACAAATAAGGTAAAAAGTCGACGGAATATTTTCATGCCTTACGACCCTTCTTAAAGGTTATAGCTGAATACCCACAGGATAACTATTCGTTATTTAAGTATTGTAAATTTTTTTGTCTCAATGAAGCTTCCCGCCTGTAATCTATAGAAATAAATACCGCTTGATAAATTATTTCCGTCAAATTGGACTTCATAATCACCAGCAGGTTTAATTTTTATATAGAATCTTGACGGATCAACTCCCTACGTCAATTGGACTTAAGGCGTAAGCCTTTTATTAAAATCCTTACGGATTAACTCCATGGATTAACTCCATTTGCTACTGGAGTTAAGGCGTAAGCCTTTTACCCCTTAATCGCTCCCTGTGGGTGTAAAATCTACAATTGGATAGTCTCTAAATGCTCCTGTCATCCATTCTTTTTCTTTTCTGGATGCCCAATAGTTAAAACTTGAGTATTTATAATCAGCTGTTTCACTTACTATTCCATGTTTTATCGGATTATGATGGATGTAGTTGAAATGTTTATAGAAATCGCTTTTTGAACGAATACATCTATCCCAGTAGTTTTGCCATATCTTACGACCACGCATATTCTCTATATTGTTTAATTCATATGAGAATCCTGCATGTATTCTGCTAATTACTTTTGGTAAGTCGTCTCCGCTCAGGGTCTTAAGCAGAATGTGATAATGGTTATCCAAAATCACCCAAGCATACAGAGTGTATCCAAATCCATCTATTCCAAATCTTATCTTGTTCAGCAGTAGAGTCTTTGATAAGTCAGTTCCAAGAATTCGCTTATTCCTGTAAGTGTGGCTCGTAAGGAAATACACTGTATCATCAAAATATAGATGCAAAGGTTGGTGCCTTTTCATATAAAATCCTTACGGATTAACTCCACGGATTAACTCCCTTTGCTACTGGAATTAAGGCGTCAGCCTTTGGAATTAAGGCGTCAGCCTTTTATTAAAATCCTTACGCCTGCCTATCTACCGATAGGTAAACCTGCCGGTAGGCAGGGATTAACTCCACGGATTAACTCCACTTGCAG
>Ga0210017_1000688_pt1 | contig 29017 bp, 28 predicted proteins | sample CryGeyCG2014_020_FD_183966 | JGI IMG/M metagenome (GOLD analysis project Ga0210017, IMG submission 183966) | Groundwater microbial communities from aquifer - Crystal Geyser CG08_land_8/20/14_0.20 (SPAdes) (version 2) | ecosystem: Environmental > Aquatic > Deep subsurface > Groundwater | place... | reverse complement strand
AAAGGTCGGCTGTCTGCGGTTTCCGCGTTGTGTTATATGGTGCGGATAGTCCGGTGCTATGACTCTTGCAATTCTTGCCATGCACTAATGATATGTCTTGGTAAACCCAAAGTCAATAAATTAGTATGGTGTCCCCAGAATTGTCCCCCGCAAAAGACCGAGAAGAGCAGGGAAACCATTGTGAAAACCGATTGGGAAAATATAGGATAAATGGGGACAGCGACTGGTTTTCAGCACGGAAATCATAAATCAATCAAACAACGCCTCAAAGTCCCTCGGAGTGATGATTTTAACGCCTCTGAAGTTTTTCAGCTCCAGCAAATCAGCGTCTCCTGTTACAAGATACGCCGCCTTTGCTGCGAGGGCGCAGGCGAGGACATTGTCGTCATCGGCATCCCTGCAAATGTCTGTAATTTTGACGTTGTGCTTAATGATATGCTCGATGGCCTCGCTGACAGGCTCCATTGCCGAGGCAGTTTCATCATGTAAAAGGCGAAATTTCTTTGAGAGGACGCGCCGGATTTCGGCCATAATGAACGGGCATGATACGAGCGAAAATTCCCGGCTGCGCGCCCTGTGCAATAATTTTGCGCAAATCCCTTCTGTGATGATTGCCGCAATGAGCACATTAGTATCAAATACGGCAATCATGACATCGCTTTAAAAACATCCTCTTCACTGACGATACCGAGTTTCTTTGCCTTTGGGCCGAGCTTTTTTTGCACTGCCCTGAGCTTTGTTTCCCACAGGAACAGGCTCAGAGACTCCTTTACGATGTCGCTCTTGTTGCGCCCTGTGCCTTTTGCAAACCTATCGAGTTCCTCGGACATGTTTTCAGGCAGGCTGACGGATAATACAGTTCTCATAAAGCACCTCCTGTATTACAATACACTACAATTGCAACGATTGCAAGGCGTCTCTATTCATTCGGTTGCTCCCTTCGCGATAGCGCCATAGAGCAGCATCCAACCGCCAAAATCAAACCTTTAAAACATGTTAAACTATTCCATTATGGCTAAGAAGAAATCTCCCATTTCTTGCGACTGGAAGTCAGGGGCGACCCTGAAAAGCAGAGGAGCGCATAAAGAAAACAAAAGCACTCTTTATAAACACAAGGACAGATTCAGATGGCAGGGGATTAAGGTTGAGAAATATAAACAAAGCAATGGAGATTGGGCTGATATTGTAAGACAGACTCTAATCGGAAATAAAAGAGAAACGTGCAAGTTCCATCTCAGATACTTTGAAATTGCAGCAGGCGGATGCAGCAGTTTTGAGAGGCATAAGCACGAGCACGTCGTGATATGCGTGAGGGGCAAAGGCAAAGCTATTGCCGATAAGAAAAGTCACATCCTGAACTTTCTTGATACGCTCTACATCTCTCCTGATACCCCTCATCAATTAAGGAATCCGTTTAAATCTCCGTTTGGATTTCTCTGTATTGTGAATGCAAAAAGGGATAAACCGAAACTCCTGACTGTATAGTTATATGGAGATTAAACAGTGACAAATCCTATCCTCATCGTAGAAGACGACAAAAAGATCGCAAGGGTCGTGAAGATTTATCTTGAGGAGGCAGGGTTCAGGACAATTCATGCAGAAAAAGGCAAAGATGCGATAGAAGCCGCTTTAAAAGACAAGCCCCTGCTCGTAATCCTGGACCTGATGCTTCCGGACACAAGCGGCGAGGAATTAATTCAGGAATTAAAAGAGCTCGGCGATTTTCCCGTAATCATGCTTACCTCAAAGTCATCCGAAGAAGAAAGGGTTGCAGGTTTTGCCCTTGGCGCAGATGACTATGTTGTAAAACCGTTCAGTCCAAAAGAACTTGTTTACAGAGTCAAAGCAGTCTTAAAACGGCTCCAGAAAAAAGACCTGATTGCTTCAGAACCCATGAGCTTTAATAATGGCTTCTTAATAATAGACGGGCAGAGCTATGGGGTAAAGAAAAATGGACTCCCGGTAAATCTCACGCCCACTGAGTTTAAGGTCATTTTCACTATTGCATCAACTCCCGGAAAGGTTTTTACGCGAGAAGAACTCGTAGATAAAGCCCTCGGCTATCAGTTTGAGGGATATGAAAGAAGCATTGATGCGCACATAAAAAACATCCGTCATAAGATAGAAGACGACCCCAGGAATCCTGCATTTATTCATACAATCTACGGCGTTGGTTATAGATTTTCAGGGAAGAGAGATGCCTAAGAGCCTCTGGATAAAGTTTCTGGTATTGCTTTTAGCTGTTTCCATAATTGCGCTTTCATCCGCCTTAGTCCTGCGGGAGCTGATGATAAAAGACTTCAGGGAATATCTTGAAGGCGAGCTTGAAGACAGGGTTTACTGGGTGACGGCTGATATTGAGAGAACTTATGAAAAATATTCAAGGTGGGAAGAAAATACATTAACAGAAGACACCGTATGGGCATTAATGCTGGGCATTGAGATAAAGATTAAAGACATGGAAGGAAATGTAGTAATTGACACGGAAAAGGCGGTAAGCACGCTTTCGCCTCTAATAAAGCGCAGGGTTATGTCTGTTACCAATTTTGGGGAAAAACAAAGTACCGACGCATTTCAGCCGTATCCTCTTTTTCTAAAAGGAAAAGAAATAGGGACTCTTGAAGTTAGATTTTTGCGGAAGGGGAAGGAAGGAATCTTCATAAAACGTTCCAATAAGTTTCTTCTGTTTTCTCTTTTTGCATTAGGCGGGCTTGCCATTATTCTCAGCACTCTCTTCTCAAAAAAGTTAACTAATCCGATTAAGAGACTCGTATCTGCTGCAAAGGCTGTCAGCGAAGGCAACATGAAAAGCAGGGTTAAAATCTCGGATAACGATGAGATAGGAAAACTCTCCGAGACTTTCAATCTTATGGCAAAGAATCTTGAGATGCAGGAGTCTCTCAGGAAGAAACTCATCTCTAATGTTGCCCATGAATTAAGGACTCCTATCAGCGCCATGAGAGGAGAGATTGAAGGCATGGTGGACGGCTTGATTACTGTGGACAAGAGGCAGCTTCAATCTCTTTACGAAGAAACAGGCAGGCTTAAAAATATCCTTGACGGAATTGACGAGCTTTCTCAGGCTCAGGCAAGCTCCTTATCTCTCAGGAAACAGCATATAGAACTAAACCCATTTTTGAAAAATATCATAGAAATATTCAACAAACTTTTTCTGGATAAAGGCATGGCACTTGAGTTTCAATGCGACAACTCGCTTATGGTTAGCGCCGATCCAAACAAGTTGAGCCAGATAGTGATAAATCTTCTAAGCAATTCCCTGAAGGCCACGGATAAAAACGGAAGTGTGCGCCTGATAGCCGGCAAAAAGGATGCAGAGGCATTTATAGAGGTCTCTGATACAGGATGCGGAATAAAAAAAGAAGAAATTCCCTTTATCTTTGAAAGATTTTTTAAGGCATTGCCCGGAGGGCTGGGGCTCGGGCTTGCCATTGTAAAGGAACTTGTTGAGGCTCATGATGGACGTATTGAAGTAAAGAGCGAATATGGAAAAGGGGCAACTTTTACGGTATATTTACCGGTCTAATAAATCAAGACAGGATATGGCATTCTCGCTCATTCTCGCCCCGAGCTGCTCGGGACTCCGAGGGCTTTTGCCTTTACCCCCCTTAAATTCCCCCCTTGCCAATGGGGGATATAGAGGGGTGGTCTATCGGCAAAAGAATCCGCTCTAATACCATATCCTGCCTGCTCAAATGTCTTACTATCTTCACAATTCTTCATAATTCCTTCGCTGTCCTTTCACAATCCTTTGATAAGCTGTAGTCAGAAAATCAAAGGAGAAAGGAGGTGAACAAAATGAAAAGAGCAATGATAATAAGTCTGGCAGTAGTAATCGGCTTGTTCTTAACGGGCGCTGCCTACGCAATGTGGGGCGGAAGTGGAGATGGTACCTGCATAACCGCAACAGGCGCTGATGTTGAGACAGTGAAGAAATTCCAGAAAGAGACATTGAGCCTGAGGGACGAGGTAATGACAAAGAAGCTCGAACTTCAGGGCGAGTATAATAAGCCGACACCCGATACCAACCGCATCGCCGCAATCCAGAAGGAGATTATAGACCTCAAGGCGAAGATTCATGAAATCGCAAACAAGCACGGGATAAAAGTTCCGTCAGGACAAGGCATGATGGGTCATGGTATGATGGAAAAAGGCCATGGTATGATGGGAAAAATGAGAGGCGCGTGCAATCAGTGCCCCATGTCTCAACAGTAAGAATTTGTGAGGGGGCCATGTCCCCCTCACAAATTTAACTATATGAAAAGAACATTTTTTATAACATCAATCTTAATATTTCTCGGCGCATTTGCTCATGCCGATACTGCTTTTTCGCAGCCGTATCATCACGAATGGATGGAAAAAGCTCCTTATGGCGACTATTGCCCCGGCTATAAGAAGAAATGGTATGGAGCAAAAATAGCTGTAAAAACACCGGAAGAGGCAAAGAAAATCCTTCAGGAATATTTTTCTAAAGACGATGTAAATATCGGGCAGATTACAGAAAGAAGATGGTTCTTCAGGGCAGAAATACTTGATAAAAATAATACCCTTGTAGATGTTGTAATCATAGACAAGAGAACGGGCAGGATAAGGTCAATATATTAACTGCATTTGTTCCCCTCATGATAAAAATCATATATTTTCGTAAAAAATTGTTATAATATCAAACCCAAAAATCAAGGAGACTCTTGTGGAAAAAAATAAAAACCAAAACCTTACAGACAAAATCTGGGATTTCTTTTCGTCAATAACCCTTGCCGTTGTGATTTTCGCCCTTATCGCCCTTACCTCAATAATAGGGACCATCATAGAGCAGAATGCGGCGCCTGAAAAAAACATCAAGCTGCTCGGCAAGCTCTTCGGAGATTCAACCGCTCCTGCGCTGTATAATGCATTTGATTTTTTAGGCTTCATGGATATGTATCACTCGTGGTGGTTTGTTGCGCTCCTGACGCTCTTTGCTGCAAATCTCACGGTTTGTTCCATTGACAGGCTTCCGAGAATATGGAAACTCGCAAAAGAGCCTGTTAAACCGTTGACTGATGAGCAGTTCAAAAATCTCGGCAAAAAAGAAATCGCCCTTAAAGGCAAGGCTGAAAAGATAAAAAAGACAGCCGGCGCCGCAATAAAAAAAGCAGGGTTTAAATTCCTTGAAACAAAAGAAGCTGACGGTTATCAGCTATATTCAGAAAAAGGCAGCTACACAAGGCTCGGCGTTTACATAACACACCTAAGCATACTTCTGATATTAATCGGCTCAATTATAGGAATATTCTTCGGCTTCAAAGGATTTATCAATCTGCCGGAAGGAAATACGTCTAATGTCGTCTATCTCAACGATGAACCAATGTGGGATAGAATTTCCGCATCATTAGGCCTCAGTAAAAGCAAAGCAGTCCGTGATGCGGATACAGGTCAATTTGTAATGCCTCTGGGTTTCAGCGTCAAGTGCAATGATTTCAATGCGGACTTCTACAGCAGCAGTGATATGCCAAAGACTTATAAGAGTTGGCTTACAATCACGGAGAATGGCGCTCCGGTTAAAATAAACGGGAAGGAAATACAGGAAATAGAGGTTAATACACCCTTGAAATACAAAGGCGTAACATTCTATCAGTCAAGTTACGGACTTACCCCCGGAGGCGGTGAAAACAGCGTGTTTAAATTCAGGGTAACGCCTAAGGGCGGCAAGACAGAAAATATTGAAGCCAGGTTTGAAGGCTCATTCGGTATTCCCGGCACAAACCTTACAGGAAAGATTGAGGACTTCTCCCCTGCCCTCAGTTTTGACCAGTACACCGGCAGGCCGTTTACCTACGCAGAGCAGATGAACAACCCTGCTGTCCTTATAAGCTTTTATGAAAATAACAAGAGGAAATACGGCGGATGGCTGCTCAAGAGACAACCTGAGACATGGAAACTGCCTGAAGGACATGTTGTGGAGTTCGTTGATTTGTGGGGCATTCAATACACCGGGCTTCAGGTAAGAAAAGACCCGGGGATATGGGTTGTTTACCTCGGATGTATAATAATGAGCATAGGCCTTTATGCCGCCTTTTTTATGAGTCATAAAAAAATATGGCTCAGGCTTATTGAAGAAAAAAACAGCACGCGGATAATTGCCGTTATGACTGCAAACAAAAATAGACAGGCTTTTGAAAGGGAGATTGATAAGATGATTGCCCTTATAGGCAAAGCAGCAGAAGGAGGAAAATAATGGACAGTTCCACTTTATTCGGCATATCCACAATGGCTTACATACTGGCGATGATAATCTATATCGCATATCTTGCCTTCAGAAATTCACAGATAGGCATAGCGGCAACCACAGTCACGGTAATAGGATTTGTCTCTCAGACAGCGGCAATACTGACAAGATGGACCGAATCCTATGCTCAATGGACAATGTTTAATACTGAAAGCTCATTCATCCTGTCTGTGTTGAGAAGCGCTCCGTTAAGGAATCTCTTTGAGTCTCTGGTATTCTTTGTCTGGTGTCTTATACTGGGGTACCTGATAATAGAATTTAAATATAAGACGCGTTCTTTCGGCGCTTTTATAACTCCTGTGGCAGGCATTGCGCTTGCGTTTATCGGGCTGTCAGGCATATCAAAAGAGATATCGCCGCTGGTGCCTGCGCTCCAGAGCAACTGGCTGCTCGCGCATGTGACCATGAGCTTCATCGCTTATGCGGCATTTGCAATCTCATTCAGCACAGGATTGATGTATCTGATTCTAAAAACCGAAAGGCATTCAGAACCTTCATACATATTCTGGACCATCACGCTGGGAGTCTTCATCGCAGCTTTTTTTGCAATGGGGATAGATTATCTTTCAATGGGAATCGCCATAAAGACGCCTGAGGCCTTTATCAAAGGCTATATCTTCAAGGCTACATTCCTTAACGAAAATGCAGTTGTCTCTATTATAAGCTGGCTTGCAGCCATTGCCTTTATCTATTTCGTATGGAGGTACGGCCATATCCTCAAGAATGTCGTTGGTTCATTTTCAATCTCCGCGGAGAACCTTGAAGAAATAACATACAAAAGCATTGCAACCGGATTTCCTGTTTTTACGCTCGGAGGACTGATATTCGGAGCTATCTGGGCTGACCAGGCCTGGGGAACATACTGGAGCTGGGACCCAAAAGAAACATGGTCGTTCATAACATGGCTTGTCTATGCCTTCTTTCTGCACAGCCGTCTGCTCAGAGGATGGAAGGGCAAAAAAGTTGCAATCGTTGCAGTGGTGGGTTTCATAATCGTAATCTTTACCTATATCGGCGTTAACCTGATTCTTTCAGGCCTCCATTCATACGGAAGCGCGGAATAGGACAGAGATTGAATCTCCATTCTTATTTGCGATATAATAGTTAAAGATGAGATTTGCACTACGGAGGAGTTAAATGAATAACATAAAGACACTGTTTCTCCTTGTAACCTTAACGCTTGTTCTTGTATGGGCTGGCGGCGCATTCGGAGGAAAGAATGGGATGACCATAGCCCTCGTCATTGCGTTAGGGCTGAACCTCTTTGCCTACTGGTTCAGCGATAAGCTCGTGCTGAAAATGTACCGCGCGCAGGAGGTGACAGAGACAGAAGCCCCTGAACTCTACGGCGTCGTAAGAAGGCTTGTGCAAAAAGCGGGAATGCCTATGCCAAAGGTTTACATGATAGAGGGAGACCAGCCAAATGCCTTTGCAACAGGCAGAAATCCAAAACACGCTGCCGTTGCCGTAACAACAGGAATTATGCGCATCCTGAACCGCGACGAACTTTCAGGAGTAATCGGACACGAACTTTCGCACATCCGCCATAGAGACATACTGATAAGCACAATCGCCGCCACTATTGCAGGCGCCATAAGTTACCTTGCGCAGATGGCGCAGTGGGCGGCTATCTTCGGAGGCAGAAGCGATGACGAAGAGGGAGGCAGCCCTGTTGCGGCGCTTGTGATGATGATAGTGGGCCCGATAGCCGCGCTTATTATCCAGATGGCGATTTCACGTTCAAGGGAATACTCTGCGGATGAAGGCGGCGCACAACTTGCAGGCAATCCAAGATACCTTTCAAGCGCCCTGAGAAAACTTGACACGGCGGCGCAGCAAATACCCATGGACGCAACCCCTGCTACATCTCACATGTTCATAGTGAACCCCCTCAACGGAGGAGGACTGTTAAAACTTTTCAGCACCCATCCTCCCATAGAGGAAAGAATAGCAAGGCTGGAATCCCTGAGCCTTTAGCTTGACTCTTACCGCCGTGATTGCTCACAATATTGCTGAACATGAAAACCCTGGTAACAGGAGCCTCCGGTTTCATCGGGAGCCACCTCGTTGAAGAACTCTTAAGACAAGGATACAACGTCGCCTGTCTTGTAAGAAAAACCTCTAATCTTCAATGGATAGACGGGCTCAATGTCAGATTAATATACGGAGACTGCGCAATAAAAGAATCCCTCCTCAACGCAGCCGCTGATTTTGATTATATCTTTCACCTCGCAGGACTTACAAAGGCGGCAGATGAAAAAGACTTCTTTTCTGCCAACGCGCTCGGCACAGAAAATCTTATTAATGCGGCGATAGAAAAAAATTCTAATATCAAACGCTTTGTTTACCTGAGCAGTTTAGCCGCAGCAGGGCCGAGCTGCGACGGCGCGCCGTCTAAAGAAACAGGCGAACCAAGGCCTGTCTCAGCCTATGGCAGGAGTAAACTTGAAGGTGAACGGATAGTCATGCGGCATAAAAATACCATCCCTGTGACTGTCATCAGGCCGCCTGCTGTATACGGCCCCAGGGACAAAGACTTTTATGTCTTTTTCAAACTCATAAAAAATGGCCTCTCTCTAAGCTGGGGGAAATGCTACTATTCCCTGTTATATGTGGACGACCTGGTCAAAGGGGCCATTCTTTCCGCAGAAAGCAAAACAGCAGAAGGTGAAATATTTTATCTGTCCGACGGCAGAATATATTCAAATGAAGAAATAACAGAGGCTATAGCTTCTACTCTTGGCTCAAGGCCGGTAAGATTAAGAATACCGAGAGCTTTAATGCCGATACTTGCAAGCATTGGACAAAAACTTGGCAATAAGAGTAATATTATAAACAAAGATAAGATAAAAGAATTGCAATACTCTTACTGGACGTGCGATTCAACAAAATCAAGAAATGAGCTTGGCTTCATCCCGAAGGTAGGAATAAAGGAAGGGGTAAAATGGACAGCGGATTGGTACAGGGAACATCAGTGGCTGTAAACAAATCACCCGATATATTTGAAAAATGCCTTAAGTTTACAAAGGTAAAGGAATTGATGTCTTGCGGGCTTTATCCTTATTTTAGAGTCATAGAGAGCGCCCAGGACCCTGAAGTTACAATGAGCGGCAGAAGAATGATTATGGTGGGCTCAAACAACTATCTCGGATTAACTAATCATCCAAAGGTAAAAGAAGCCGCCATAGAGGCTATAAAAAAATACGGCTCGGGATGCGCAGGCTCCAGACTCCTTAACGGCACACTTGACATCCATGTCGCCTTAGAGGAAAAACTTGCCCGCTTCATGAGGAAGGAAGCAGCCCTTGTATTCTCTACAGGTTTTCAGGTCAATCTTGGCGTCATCTCAGCCCTTATCGGAAAGGACGATGTTGTAATCATAGACAAGATGGACCACGCAAGCATCATTGACGGATGCAGACTGTCTTACGGCGAGGTAAGGAAATTCAGACACAATGATATGCCGGACCTGAAAAGGGCGCTTGAAGAAAACAAAAATAAAGGCAAATTAATCGTTGTTGACGGCGTATTCAGTATGGAAGGAGACATAGCAAAACTCCCTGATATTGTAGAACTCGCAAAACGCTATGACGCCCGGGTAATGGTTGACGACGCACACGGCATCGGAGTGCTCGGCAAAACAGGCAGAGGCGCCGCCGAACATTTCGGGCTTGAAAATGAAATTGATTTACTTATGGGCACATACAGCAAATCCCTCGCTTCAATAGGAGGATTTATAGCAGGTTCCGAAAGTGTGATTCATTACATAAAACACTTTGCCCGCTCTCTGATTTTCAGCGCAAGCCCGCCGCCCGCCTCAATAGCCGCTGTAAGCGCGGCGTTAGATATTATAGAAAATGAACCTGAAAGAAGAGAAAGGCTCTGGAAAAATACAAACCGGATGCTCAAGGGATTCAAGGCGCTCGGCTTTGAGACAGGCCCAAGCGAAACCCCGATTATTTCTATACTAATCAGAGAAGATGAAACAGCATTTAAGATGGCCATGATGCTTCAGGAAGAAGGGGTGTTTGCGAATGTCGCAGTCAGCCCCGCAGTGCCGAACGGAAAGGCGCTCATAAGAACAAGTTACATGGCAACCCACACAGATGAACACCTTGATATAGTCCTAAGCGCCTTTGAAAAAGTCGGCAGGGCCTTAGGGCTGATAAAGTAACTTGAAGACGAATCTTGCGCTCCATAAAGGTCATAGAGGTCCAAACCGATAACCGCCTGGACGCATTTATAAAATTCCCCTTTTCTTTATATTCTGAAAATTATTTTTATGTCCCGCCTCTGATAAAGGAACTGAAGGAACAATTCTCAAATAAAAATCCTTTCTTCAAGCACGCAAAGGCCAGATATTTCATCGCTGAAAAAGACGGGAAATGCGCCGGCAGAATAATCTCAATAGTGAACCCGCGGCATCTTCAGTTTCACGGTGAAAAGGCAGGTTTCTTCGGCTTTTTTGAATGCGTCAATGACGCCGGAGTTTCATCTGCGCTGATGGATAAGGCGTCAGAAGAACTTAAAAGAGAAGGCATGGAGATAATCAGGGGGCCGATGAATTTTTCAACCAACGAAGAATGCGGATTTCTCATTAATAATTTTGAGGAATTCCCGATGCTGATGACCCCATACAACATGCCCTACTACAACGATTTAATGGAAGGCTATGGAATGCACAAGGCAAAAGACCTTTATGCATACAGCCATGACGTAAAGGACATGCTTCCTGAAAAAGTTCTCAGGGTCGCGGCCATAGCAGAGAAACGCGGCGTTACTGTGCGGCCTGTGAACAAGAAAAGATTTTTAGAGGAAATGAGGGTATTTAAGGAGATTTACAATTCGGCCTGGGGAAATAACTGGGGTTTTATACCGCTGACTGACGCTGAGATTGATTACATGGGGAACAGACTCAGACAGATAGTTGTTCCGGAACTCACGCTAATTGCGGAAGAGAACGGGAAGCCTATCGGCTTTCTGGGGCTGCTTCCCGATTTCAACTATGTTCTAAGACACATGAACGGCAGAGTCAACCCTGTCACAATAATAAAGGCTTTGTATTACTCTAAAAAAATAAAAGACCTCCGGCTTCTTCTTCTCGGCATAAAAAAAGGATACAGAAACAAGGGAGTTGACGCAATCATGTTCAGGGAAGGATTCAAGGGCATAAAAAAGGGCGGATATAAAAGGATTGAATTCTCATGGATACTTGAAGACAACATCCCGGTCCGGAGGATTATTGAGCTGATTGGCGGCAGGCTGTACAAAAAATATAGGATTTACGAAAAGAAATTGTAGGATTATTTTTCATCCCCGGAAGTTTGCTTTTTCTCCATAAATGTTGTATATTTTAGCATTGTTTTTGAAAGAAGGCGATGCTGTGAGTTAGGGCAGTTGAAGCGCCGGTTTGCGTCGGGGTAAGATTTTATCTTACAAATTTATTAAAATACGGATATGGACAAACAATTGAAAGGAGAAGATGTAATGAAAGCAGTTAAGTATCTCTTACTCGGTCTTATTGCAGCGGCGCTGTTCGTCGGCTGCGGGAAACAACCAACACAGGATATTGAGGCGGCAAAGGCTGCAGTTGATGCGGCGGCCGCAGACGCTGAAAAGTATGCGCCTGAGGATGCAAAGGCTATCAAGGACAGCCTGCAGGCTGCAATGGATGAGGTCAAGACTCAGGACGGCAAGACCTTTAAAAACTACGGCAAGGCAAAGGACATGCTTACAAAGGCAAAGTCAGACGCCGAGGCCCTGAAAACCGCAATCCCTCAGAAGAAAGAGGCTGCAAAGAATAATGCTATTTCCGCTCAGGATGCCGCAAAGACAGCAGCACAAGATGCAAAACAACTTCTTGCAAAGGCTCCTAAAGGCAAGGGCTCAAAAGCAGACATAGAAGCGATGAAGGCTGATCTTAAAGGCGTTGACGAGTCACTCGCTGAGGTTCAGAAGTTGATAGAAGGCGAAAACTACGGCGAGGCTATTAATAAGGCCAATGCCGCAAAGGAAAAGGCAGGCAGCATCGCAGAGCAGGTAAAACAGGCTCAGGAAAAAGCAGGGAAAAAATAATTTTTGATACGGCATTTCATCAAGACCCTTCTCTTATTCTCAGGGTTGTTAGCCCTGGGATGCAGCACACCTCCAACACCTCCAGAACGCACAGCAGGAGCATAACCTCTGGAAGGCAGAGGCTCATAAATACACGCCTGAAAGATATGCAAGATATATAAATGTCCTCAGAAAAGGCAAGGACCATCTCATCCGGGAAGAATCAAAATTCAGGTGGTTCAGGAATTACAGCGCCGTAGAGTCAGAGTTCAAAGACATTCTGAAAGACGGCGCTGCTATACTTAAAGAAATACCGCAGGCAAAAGACGCCAAATCCCGCAGCGCAGAAAGTCAGATATCCCTTCTTGAAAATAAAATCAGCATGCTGAAGGAATTGACTTCTATGATAAATGAAGGCAGACTTTCCAGGAAAGACCTTACGATAGCTGAGATAATACTGACAGAGGCAAGACGCCTGTATGAGAAGGGAGATTACGCTGCTGCTGAGATAAAAATCGGGGCAATGACTTCTTACATAAAGTCTGCGGAGAATGCCATACTGCCTATCCTCAGCCGCTACCACAAGGCGCTGCTTATAAATTACCCGAATGAAGAGGACAGAAAAATATTTAACGACGCAAAAAGAAAAGGACTTATCCCCTCAAGGGCAGGCATAGGAGGACTTATTGAAATTCACGGCGGAGGCAAAGACGGAATGACCTATGGATGCGTTGCAATGGAAAACAAACATATAGAAGAACTATATAATATTATAAAAGCAGGAACCCCTGTTACAATCGTCGGGACAATGGATTATGAAAATAGAATATCTTCAAAGCTTAAAGGTTTATAAGAGACTTAAGAATAAAACATTTCTTAAGATTATAATTATATTGGCCATAGCTTTTTTGGCAGCAGACGTCATCGGTTATTTTACATCCCGGCACAGCTTCAAAGATAATATTGGCAGCACCGCCAATGCAAGAAAAACCAATAAAAGATATCTGACCGAGCTTAAAGCAAAAAACAGGAATCTCAGGGGAATCATAGAAGGCATTTCTCCTGCCGGACTCTATATAGTTGTTGATACGGCAGAGAATGTCCTTTTCCTAAAGCATGGCAATAAGATTATCAGAAAGGCTGTAATCTCTGCCGGCAGCGGAAGTATTCTCAAAGACCCGTCTGGAAAAAGGAAATGGGTTTTTGACACCCCGAGAGGAGAGTTTAATATCCAGTCAAAGATAGTAAAACCTAAATGGATAAAACCCGATTGGGCGTTTATTGAGGAAGGCGAGAACATACCAAATAAAACTTCTAAGAAAAGGATTGCTGAGGGAGTCCTGGGCGATTATGCCCTCGGCTTAGGGGAGGGTTACTTTATCCACGGCACCCTTTATACAAGGCTGCTGGGAAGGAATGTGACACACGGCTGCATAAGGGTTGGAGACGAAGACCTCCGGGCAGTCTATAATGCATCAGAGATAGGAACAAAGGTATTTATATTTTAAACTATGCCGCTAAAATTGCTCTTCATTTTTATAATTATACTTTTTTCAGGCGCTGACGCCTTGTCGGACGAGCTTAAGACGCTCAAGGCTGAACGGGTTTTTCTTGAGGAAGAACTCAAACTGGCTAAAGAACCTCATATCTATTTTATTTTTGATTTTAAAGACAAGAAGATACTTGTTAAGGCACGCGGGAAGGCATTCAAAGAACTAAGCATAAAAGATTTCGGGTTTTGGGGGAAACCCATTGATGTTAAATCAGCCGCATTAATAAAAAAGAGTTCTTTATTTGGGCCTAAACGGGCAAAGATAAAACCGGGAAGCGCCGGGGATAATGTCAATGGCGAGGATTTTCAGCTTGATGCAATTGAAATTGCTGATATGCCTGAAAGCTACAGCCTTTCATTTAACGGCATTATAATCCATATAAAACCGGAAACAGAAGGCGTCATTTCATTGCTGAAGAATACATACCGTTCTGTTGAATGGCACATAACGAGGCTGTTATACGCACTGTGGAATGTTGCGCAGGGAAAACAATTTATCGCCATAACTATCTCACTTAAAGAAGAGGATGCGCAGGCGCTCTATTGGGCGGCGTATGAAAAAATAAATGTTATAATCTACAAACCTGATTAATATCAATTACAGAACTATAAAAATTACTTGCTTGACAAATAGCAAAACCATGTGATAATTAATTCAGCATCATCAAAAACCGAAAGAGGAGGAAAAATGTATCCGGAAGATATTAAATACCACAAAGAGCACACATGGGTCAGGGTATCAGGCAAAAAGGCGACTATCGGCATAACAGACTATGCGCAGGACGCTCTGGGAGACATTGTGTATATTGACCTGCCTGAAATTGATGCGGCAATTGAAGCAAACAGCGAACTCTCAGAAATTGAATCCACAAAGGCAACCTCATCTGTCATCAGCCCTGTAAGCGGCGCTGTCACAGAAGTCAATGACGACCTCTCGGAATCTCCGGAGATAATCAATGAGGAGCCTTACGGAAAAGGCTGGATAGCCGTCATTGAGATGGATGACGGCGCTGAAGTTGACGAGCTTATGGATGCGGCGGACTATGAGAAATACGTTGAAGAGGAATCAAAATGAAAGTTGCTATACTCGGCGCAGGGCCCGGAGGATATGTAGCTGCGCTCAAGGCTGCACAACTGGGAGCGCAGGTTACAGTCATAGAAGACATAGAGGTGGGGGGAACATGCCTTAACAGAGGATGCATCCCTACAAAGGCGCTTGTCGCATCCGCAGAGGCATATTCAAAGGCAAAAAACATAGAAGAATTCGGCATAGAACTCAGGGGTGAACTTATCCCTAATCTTCAGAAAATCAATGAGAGAAAAAACAAGGTAGTAAGCATCCAGGTAAAAGGCATCAGAGGTTTATTCAAAAGCTGGGGAGTAGCATTAAAAGAAGGCAGAGGCGTCCTGCTCTCGCCAAAAGAGATTGAGGTAAGAGGTAAGGATGGCTCCACTGAAAAGATTGAGACTGAAAAAATAATAATAGCAACAGGCTCCAGGCCTGCACAGATACCTTCTTTCATCTTTGACGGGAAAAACATACTCTCAAGCGATGATGCGCTAAACCTGACGGAGCTGCCAGAATCCATGCTTATCATAGGCGCAGGAGTTATAGGATGCGAGTTTGCCTGCATCTATAAAGAACTCGGAGCGGACGTCACAATGGTTGAGATGATGCCGCGCGCAGTTGTCACCGAAGATATGGAAATATCCGGACTTCTGGAAAAGGAACTGAAGAAGAAAAAGATAAAACTTTATACGAACGTTAAGGTGGAAAAAGTTGAGGTAAAGGAAGACGGTGTTCACGCCTTTCTGTCAGACGGTAAAGAGATTATTGCTGAAAAGGTTCTTGTATCAATAGGAAGGGCGCTTAACAGCGATGGCATCGGGCTTGAAAACACCGGCATTCAAAAAGGCAAAAGAGGAGAGATACCGGTAAATGAGAAAATGGAGACAAATGTACCGGATATTTATGCGATAGGCGATGTAACTGGAGGAATGCTTCTTGCGCATACCGCCTCAACTCAGGGAATTATCGCGGCGAAAAATATCATGGGGCATAATGAGAAGATGGATTACGGCGCTGTGCCGGCGGCAATATTTACCTCTCCTGAGATTGCATCGGTAGGACTCAGGGAACACCAGGCGGAAGAAAAAGGCCTCAAGATAAGAACGGGCCATTTTCAGTTCAGAGGACTCGGCAAGGCTCATGCAATGGGAGAGATATCTGGTTTCATAAAGGTAATTGCAGATGAAGCCACCGACAAACTCCTTGGGATGCACATCATAGGGCCGCATGCGTCCGACCTTATTCATGAGGGAGCAGTTGCTATGAAGGCAGGGCTGAAGGCCGGAGATATTGCAAATACAATACACGCGCACCCTACATTATCAGAGGGAATCATGGAGGCCTCGGAAGACGTCCACAATGAGGCAGTCCATGCGCCGCCCAAGAAATAAACGTGGCGAAGAGCGAGCAGAGGAAAGAATCAAAGGACTGGGTTCTTGCCGCAAAGGAGGCGCGCAAGGAGCATTTTTCAGAACTTGACGTGCTTCTGAGGGCAGTTGAAAGATTTTTCAATATAGAAAATATACCTTCAACAAAAGAAAATCTTGCCGAGAGCAATTTCTTTGACGAACTTTCTGCTGTAAGGGACATAATCCTCCGGACGCTCAGCGTCCTTGAGGTCATAATCCCAGAAAACAAAAGAAATGCATACTGGTTTCAGAAATTTGCAGAGACAAAATTTCTTACAGACCGCAAGCGGGACATGCTTCGTGAAGAATTATACAGACAGGATACTGCGGAGAAGGGCCTGCTTCTGCTATATGATTCATTCACCAACGTAAAAACCCTCGCTGCCGACCTTTTAAAAACAGGGAATATCCCCTACCTCAGCTATCTGAATATAGGACAGATACTGAGCAAGGAAATAAGAGAAAACAATTATTTCAATCCGTTCAGAAAAGACATAGACCCTGAGTTTGACATAATATACAATCAGGAAGTATCTGACATAGTTAAAGGCATAACGGACAGGGAGACAAAAAAACATATTTCTCTGGTAATAATTTACCTCTTCAGATTTCTTAGGTATCTAAACTGCATAGATATAACAACACAGAGAACAATCTCTCTTAATACGTCATTGATTATACTCATGCTTATCCGGTCGGAAATAAAGATATTCAGCAGCTATGTTAAAAAAATCACAGACAATATCGCTCAACCTGATATGAAAGAGATGCTGCAATCGCTTTCATACCAGTTCTCAATGGAAACAAAAAGGGTGTACCAACAGGAGTTGAAAGATATACTGAGGAAAAAGGCTCCGGGTTTTTTTCGGGGAAGAATAGAAAACAGCAAAGGAATACTTAAGAACCTTACCGAGCAGAGCATCATCCAGATTGCCAACTTCTATAAACCCGGACTAAAAGGCGAAGACATATTCCCGAGTTTTACAACAAGGATTGAACAGTCCCTAAAGCTCAGGGAAGACATCTGCGCCCTGCATAAGTTTCTGATTCTCATTCAGGGGGCTTCAGAATCCACGGAAAAGACAGGACAGTTGTTTGAGTCGTTAAAAAATATCATGCTGTATTTTGAAAGTTTTACTTTCAAACTGTTAAGATATGGAGACTACGAAGAATTCGTTTCTTTTTTTAAGGAACTGCTGTCATTTAAAAGAGAGCGGATTATAGAGCAAGATTTTAATAAATTTATGGAGAAGATACATAATTTCAGGATATTTCTTGAGACGACATTACGGCAGATAGCCGGCAGAACCGAACTGCAGGATAGGCCTGTGGATATGAGCAGGGTAGATAAGATTATGAAACAGTATTTTTGACGGGAGGCAGTTATGGGATTAATTACAGATGTGCATGCGCGCGAGATAATTGATTCAAGGGGGAATCCGACAGTTGAGGTTGAGGTCTTTCTCAGCAGCGGAGCATCCGGCAGGGCAGCAGCGCCGTCAGGCGCGTCAACAGGAGCAAGAGAGGCGCTTGAACTTAGAGACGGAGGCAAAAGATTCCACGGCAAGGGCGTCGTGAATGCTGTCAGAAATGTCCTCAAAGAAATAGCTCCTAATCTGAGAGGCATTGATTCCTGCGACCAGACTTACATAGATAATCTGATGATAGAGATTGACGGAACCAAAAACAAAAGCAGACTTGGCGCAAATGCAATACTCGGCGTCTCGCTTGCCGTATGCAAGGCGTCGGCGGAAGAGGCGGACCTGCCGCTTTACAGATATATCGGAGGCTGCAACGCAAAGGAGCTTCCTGTCCCGATGATGAATATCCTTAACGGAGGCGCACACGCTGACAACAACCTTGACATTCAGGAGTTTATGATAATGCCGGCAGGCTTCGGAGACTTCGCATCTGCGCTGAGGGCTGCGGTAGAGGTCTTCCACACACTGAAGGGCGTCTTGAAGAAAAAGGGACTAAGCACCTCAGTAGGCGATGAGGGTGGATTTGCCCCTGACCTCAATTGTAGTGAAGATGCTGTCCTGCTGATAATGGACGCAATAAAAATGTCTGGTTATAAACCCGGCAGAGACATCTATATAGCGCTTGATGCTGCGGCGTCAGAGTTCTATTCAGGCAAGGGATATAATTTTGAAGGCAGAACCATATCAGCGGAGGGCATGGCTGCATACTATGAAAAACTTACAGAGGAATATCCCATCCTCTCCATTGAGGATGGATTAGCAGAAGGCGACTGGAAGGGCTGGAAGACGCTGACAGAAAGGCTCGGCAATAAGATACAAATTGTCGGAGATGATATCTTTGTCACAAACACAAAACTAATAAAGAAAGGCGTCAGAGAAGGAATAGCAAATTCTGTATTGATAAAACTCAATCAGATAGGAACTCTGACAGAGACCCTTGATGCCATAGAGATGACAAAACAGGCGGGATATACGGCAGTTGTCTCTCATCGCTCAGGGGAGACAGAAGACACTACGATAGCTGATTTGGCTGTAGCCTGCAACACAGGTTTTATAAAAACAGGCTCTCTTGCCAGGGGCGAAAGAGTGGCAAAATACAACAGGCTGCTCAGAATAGAAGAAGAACTTGCTGATTCTGCTATATACAAAGGCGTTGAAACATTCTATAATTTGAGGAAATGAATCCTGATAACCTTTTAAGAAAACAGGTTGTATCTGAGATTAAGAAAAAGAGGCTTATCACCTTTATCCTGATAATACTGAGCTTCATCTATCTTGCAATAAATCTTCTTCTCGGAGATGCCGGACTGCTGAAATACAGAGAACTTTCCAGCAAAAAACAGCATCTTGAAAAAAAAATAACCGAACTTGGAAAAGAGAACACACACATTAAAACCCAGATAAAATCCCTGAAAGAAAATCCGTTCTACGCAGAAAAGTATGCGCGGGAAGAGTTCGGATTAGCAAGACCCGGCGAATATATCTTCCAGTATGACAAGCAATAAAATCAGCTTATAGTTTATAGCTCATGGCTCATGGTTGCAATCAGCTATGAGCCTTCAGCTATGAGCTATCAGTTACATGTTGCCTTTCTTTGGCATATGCATCAACCTTATTACAAAGACCCGTTCACAGGGATATACAGGCTTCCATGGGTGAGGCTTCACGGCACAAAAGACTATCTTGACATGGTTGAAATACTTGAGGACTTTCCTGAAATAAAACAGACCTTTAACCTTGTGCCTTCGCTGCTTGAACAGCTCAGGGATTATACCGAAAACAATGCAGCGGACGTCTATCTCAATATTGCCATGAAAAAAACCTCCGACCTGACAGACTCCGATAAAATATTTATACTTGAGAACTTCTTCCTCGCAAACTGGGATAACATGATAAGGCCGTTCCCGAGGTATTATGAACTGCTCGTTAAAAGAGGGCTGAGATTTGTAAAAGGGGAGCTATCCAGGACTATAAAATATTTTACCGGGCAGGACTTTCTTGATATTCAGACGCTGTTTAATCTGAGCTGGATAGACCCCGTGTTTAGGCGGAAAGACCCTTTCCTGATAGAGCTCGTAAGAAAAGGAAAAGGATATACTGAAGATGAAAAAAAACTTCTGATAGAAAAACAGTTTGAAATTCTGAAAAAAATAATTCCGAAATATAAAGAACTCAATGCGAAAGGGCAGATTGAATTATCCGCATCTCCATTCTACCACCCTATCCTGCCGCTCTTATGGGACACCGATTTATCAAAAATAGCCATACCGCACATCAGCCTGCCTCAGAAAAGATTCTCACATCCTGAAGATGCGGTAAGGCAGATAAAAGATGCAGTGCAATATTTTGAGAAAACATTCGGATATAAACCTGTCGGCATGTGGCCCTCGGAGGGCTCTGTAAGCGAAGACGTCCTCAGAGCGTTTCGCAGCGAGGGGATAAAATGGATTGCCACAGACGAAGAGATATTGGCAAAATCCATTGATATAAGACTAAGAGATTCTTCAGGCGGCATAACGGAGCCGTCGCGTTTCTACATACCTTACAGTTTTTCTGACGTATCAATAATATTCCGAGACCACAAACTTTCAGACATGCTAGGGTTTGTATATTCAGGATGGGAACCCAAGAATGCGGCGGATGACCTTGTAAACAGGCTGCTGAGCATTCGTTCCGGGCTCCCCCAGAACAGACCGCATATTGTTCCAATAATTTTAGACGGTGAAAATGCGTGGGAATATTACAAGAATGACGGACATGATTTCCTGCGCTATCTTTACGAGCGGCTCTCTCACGAGGAGAGGCTGAAGACTGTGACAATATCAGAGTTTCTCAAATACGACTCAGGAGACAAACTCGGCAGGCTTCATGCCGGTTCATGGATAAACGCAAATTACGGCATCTGGATAGGACATGAAGAAGACAACATCGCCTGGGATTATCTCACTGACACAAGGACTGACCTGGAGGCATTTGTAAAACTTAACCCCGACAAACCGGTTGATGAGGCCTGGCAGGCGCTCTATGCCGCAGAGGGCAGCGACTGGAACTGGTGGTACGGGGATGAGCACCAGACAGAAACTCAGGAAGAATTTGATGAACTTTTCAGACTAAATTTGATGAAAGTGTACAAGACAATAGGCAAAGAGATTCCGGCTAATCTTTTCGTACCGGTGCTCAGAGAAGACAGGGCAATCTCTCCTGAAATAATAATAAGAGGATTTATAAACCCGAAAATAGACGGTGCGGTTACAAGCTATTATGAATGGTATCAGGGGGCGTATCTTGCTGTCGGAAAATCAGGCGGAAGCATGCATAAAGCAGAAAGCCTTATATCATATATTTATTACGGGTTTAACCAAAGCACATTGTTCCTGAGGATAGACCCTAAGACGTCATCTAATGACTTCCCGCCTGATACAAGATTCTCCATAAATATTGCAAAACCCTTTCCTTTCAGAGTCAATATAGCATCCAGAGATGGATTTGTACACGCCGAACTTTTTGAAAAGAAAAATGGAGCATGGGAAAAAATAAAAGACATAACTGAAGCGGCGATGCAGGACATACTGGAAGCAGCCATACCGTTTAAAGACATAAATGCCAAAGAGAAAGATGAACTCAACCTGTTTATCACCGCTTACAGAGGCGATGAAGAGATTGAGCGCTGTCCGTGGAGAGGAAATATAAGTGTGACAGTCCCCACGCCTGATTTTGAGGCTACTATGTGGTATTGATATTAGCCTATTGCTGTTAGCCTGTCCCAAACTTCTTTATTGACCGCACAGCATCAATAGATTTAAAATTAGCATGTGCTAAAAACATATTTCAAGCGGATATTTGAAGTCGCAAAAAGAGGAGACGCAAGGGAGGAAAGTTATTATTCCTCGTTAGAAGAACTCCTTAAAAACTACGCTGCGTCTATCAATAAAAAACAAGTTCACATTACCACTCTGCCTAAAAAGACTGATGCGGGAAATCCAGATTTCAGGATATGGGATGGAAAGCAGCAGATTATCGGCTACATAGAAGCCAAGACACCCCCCCTTACTTCCCCCCTTGATAAGGGGGGACATAGGGGGGTTGAGTATTTAGACCAGATTGAAACATCGGGTCAGTTAAAACGGTATTTACATATCTTCCCGAATTTATTATTAACCAATTTCTTTGAATTCAGGCTTTACCGCAACGGCGTTTTAATTGATAAAGTTTTGACAGGCAGGCCCTACGTTATTCACAAACTCAAGACTGTGCCTCCTGTTGAAAAAGAAACTGAATTTCTTAAACTCTTAGAAAAATTCTTTTCATTCTCTTTGCCAAAAGTCTATGACGCCAAGAACCTGGCTGTTGAGCTTGCAAAAAGAACGCGGTTCTTGAAGGACGAAGTAATCGCTCAGGAATTGGAAGAAGAAGAGAAAAGGGGCAAAGGGAATATCCTCGGCTTTTATAAAGTCTTTAAAGAACACCTTATAAGCGGGCTTACTAAAGAAGACTTTGCAGACCTTTATTCGCAGACCATCACATACGGATTATTCGCTGCCAGAACAAGAACAGAAAACGGATTTAACAGAAAACTTGCTTATGACAAAATTCCAAAGACAATCGGCATTTTAAGGGATGTCTTCAGATTTATTTCGCTTGGCGACCTGCCTAAACAGATGGAGTGGATTATTGACGATATCTCGGATGTTCTGGCTACAACCGATGTTTATAAGCTGCTTGATGAATATTTTAATCAGCATAAAGGCAAAGACCCTGTCGTCCATTTTTATGAAACCTTTCTTGCAGAATATGACCCAAAAATGCGAGAGAAAAGAGGCGTATATTACACACCTGAGCCTGTTGTCTCATATATTGTTCGCTCTTTGCATCATATCCTGAAAGAATATTTTGATAAGAAGGATGGTTTTGCAAGCCCGTCTGTGACTGTCCTTGACCCGGCGGCAGGAACGCTCACCTTTTTAGCAGAAGCCGCAAAACTTGCAGCAGAGGAATTCACATCAAAATACGGCGAGGGTAAAAAAGCAGGCTTTATCAAAGAACACATTCTCAAAAACTTCTATGCCTTTGAACTAATGATGGCTCCTTATGCAGTCGGCCATCTGAAAATGTCGTTCCTGTTGGAAGAACTCGGCTATAAACTTCAGTCAGACGACAGATTTAAACTTTACCTCACTAATACTTTGGAAATGGAAGAGCTTGCACAGACAGAACTTCCGGGCATGATTTCTCTTTCAGAAGAATCGCATCTTGCAGGAAAGGTTAAGAAAGAGCAGCCCATTCTGGTTATCCTCGGCAATCCGCCATATTCAGGGCATTCCTCAAACGTATATGACGAGGTGAAGATTTATTATCAGGTTGATGGAAAACCGCTCGGCGAGAAAAATCCCAAATGGCTCCAGGATGACTATGTGAAGTTTATCCGATTTGCTCAGTGGAAGATTGATCTTGCAGGAGAAGGAGTCTTAGGCTTTATAACAAACCACAGCTATCTTGATAACCCAACCTTCAGGGGCATGAGACAGTCCTTGATGCAGAGCTTTGATGAGATTTATCTGCTTGACCTTCATGGCAACAGTCTTAAAAAAGAAAGATGTCCTGATGGTTCTAAAGATGAAAATGTCTTTGATATTCAGCAGGGTGTTGCTATTGCTCTGTTCATAAAGAAAACCCCTCTTTCGTCCCCCCTTGCCAAGGGGGGAATTAAAGGGGGGTGTAAGATTTCACATTCTGAACTATGGGGCGTAAGAGAAGACAAATATGATTGGCTTAATAAACACGATATTAAAACAACAAAATGGAAAACTATTAAACCCAAATCCGAGTTCTATCTTTTTATTCCGCGTGACGAAGGTCTTTTAAAACAATATGAAACGTATCCTAAAATCACCGATATTTTTCCTGTAAACAGTGTTGGAATAGTCACATCAAGAGATAATTTTGTTATTGATTTCGACAGGAATGCCTTAAAAAGAAGGATAATGCAATTCAGGGACAAAAAGATGCCTGATGAAATTATTCAGCAGGCATATAACCTGAAAGATAAATCCAACTGGAAGTTAAAGGATTCAAGAGAAACAATTATTAAAGATGAAGACTGGGAGCGGGCTATAACAAAAATTCTTTATCGTCCTTTTGATATTCAATGGATTTTCTATCATGATGCTGTTATTGAACGCTCTAGAAAAGAAGTAATGCAACATATGATACAAGAAAATTTAGGATTATGTATTGGTAGAGCAGGACAAGTTGTTGGCTTGGAAAAACTGTGGAATGTGGTTTATGTCTCAGAAAATATTGTTGACCTTAATCTTTTCTATCGCGGTGGAGAATCTGTTTTCCCTCTCTATCTCTATCAAGAAAAAGATTATCCTAAAAAGAAAAAATCCCTCAGCACCGTCATGCTTCTTTTTGAACCGCAGGCGGAATACGGCATGAAAAAGTCAAACCTCTCTCCTGCATTCTTTGAAAAATTAACAAGAGAATATAAGAAAGCGCCGTCTCCTGAAGAAATCTTCTATTACATTTATGCAGTGCTTTATTCAAGCATCTACCGCACAAAATACGCCGAGTTCCTGAAGATAGATTTTCCGAGAGTTCCCTTCACAAGCGAGTACAAGCTATTTAAAAAGATAGGCGACCTTGGAGAAAAACTTGTTAACCTTCATCTCCTTAAATCTTCAGACCTTGACGCTCCCGTTGCCAAATTTCAGGGCAAAGGAAATGATAAAGTTGAAAAACCGAGATATGAACAACCCCCTCAATCCCCCTTAACAAAGGGGGAATTAAAGGGGGTTGTTTATATAAACAGCAGCCAGTATTTTGAAGGCATTCCTAAAGAAGTATGGGAATATCAAATTGGCGGTTATCAGGTCTGCGACAAATGGCTTAAGGATAGAAAGGGAAGACCTCTATCTCTTGATGACATAACGCATTACTGCAAGGTTGTAACTTCACTAAAAAAGACAATAGAGGTTCAGTCAAAAATTGACAGCGCATATCCGGAAATTGAAAAAGAAATTATAAAATTCTAACTGCAAAGGGTTCGCATGAAATACATCATCATCGGCAATGGCGCTGCGGGAACAACTGCCGCAATCAACATAAGAAAGATTGACCATGAAGGAGAGATAACCATACTCTCTGACGAGGCCTATCCTTTTTACAGCCGCATAAGGCTCATGGAATACATAAGCGGCGATGTGGATGAAAACGGCCTTATCATTTATAAAGACGCATGGTATGAAAAGAACAACATAAAGCTGCTGCTTAACACGCCTGTTTCTGAAATAGATAAAAACAAAAAAGAGGTCATCACACATTCAGGGCATATACTGAAATACGACAGGCTTCTCATTGCAGCGGGAGGCCTTTCATTCGTCCCGCCAATCCCCGGCTCTGACAAAAAAGGGGTGTTTACGCTAAGAACGCTTAAAGACGCCATTGAAATCAAAAGATATGCTGAACAATCAAAGAGAGTTGTTATTATAGGAGGAGGAGTTCTCGGGCTTGAGCTTGGAAACAGCCTGAGAAAAACAGGGCATTCAGTATTTGTGGTGGAGTTCTTCCCAAGACTGCTTCCAAGACAGATGGATACGGAAGGCGCTGAAATTCTTAAAACACAGATGGGGAAAATGGGATTTGCCATTTTTCTTGGCGCAAAGACACGGGAGATAACAGGGGACGAAAAGGTTAAGGGCGTTATTCTTGATGACGGAACAATTATTGACTGCGATATGGTGATAATATCTGCCGGAGTCAAACCCAATACAGAACTCGCTGATAAACCCGGAATTAAATGCAATAAAGGAGCGCCTGTAAATGACAGGCTTGAGACAGAGCTTAAGGACATATACGCTGCCGGCGACATAGCAGAGCACAGAGGGATATGCTACGGCATATGGCCTGCCGCAGAGGAACAGGGCAAGATTGCAGGAATCAATATGGCAGGAGGCAGCGCAGTCTATACAGGCACACTGCCTTCAAATATTCTTAAGATAGCAGGAATAAATCTTATTTCCGCAGGAGATATAGACCCTGACAAAAAACTTGAAGCAATCGTGCAGAAAGACAGCAAAAGTCTTATATACAGGAAACTCGTTATACAAGATAATTGTATTGTCGGCTGCATACTTTATGGTAATATTGACGTCTGGGGAAAAATTAAAAAGGCAATGGACGAAAAGAAAGATATAAGCCGTATAAAAACAGCCCTTGAAAAGTGGGACATGGAGGCATTGTAGTGGACCCGATAACTCACAGCCTTGCAGGGGCGGCAATCGCGCAACTTGGATTCAAAAGAAAAGGAGCCTTCTGGGTCCTGCTCATATCATCTATTGCGCCTGATTTTGACTACATAACAAGATTCTGGGGAGTGGATATATTCCTCAGATACCATCGCGGAATAACACATGGGATTCTTGCCCTTTTTCTTGTGCCGCTGATTATAGCTGTTATAGCCGGTTTCAGGAAAGGTTTTTTTTATTACTATTTCCTGTCTTTCCTGGCCTACGGCATACATATATTGATGGACCTCACAAACCAGTACGGCACACGTGTTCTTTCGCCATTTGACTGGAATGCGTATTCGCTGGATATCAGTTTTATAATAGACCCGTATATATCCATCGGACTATTTTTATGCGTGATACTCGGCAGATTCAACAGAAAAAAAGCAGCGCTTATCTCTGCCGTTACAATTATCCTTTTGTTTTCATATCTCGGAGGCAGATATTATCTTCGTAATGCAGCAAGGGATTTTCTCAAAGAAAGGCTTGAGGCTAATACCTACACGATGTGTCCTCTGCCGAATGATTTTCTGAGGTGGTGGTTTATCGCAAAATCAGGCGATGAGATAAAAGTCGGCTTTGCCGACCTTTTCACAAAGAGGATATGCGTTCAGGATACATTTACCTTTAACGATAAAGACCCTCTGGTTGAGCGTTCAAAAGAGACAAAGCTCGTAAAAAACTTTCTTTACTTTGCAAGATACCCCTACCCTGAAATAAAAAAACAAGGCGGCAGGACGATAGCGCTGTGGAAGGAACTTGCTTATTCGTTCATGCCCGGAGAGCATTTCACGGCAAAGGTCACCTTTGACGAAAATAACAAACTGATAAAATCGGAGTTCAAATTTTAGCCCTATTTCTGCTTCTTCATCAGAGCCTGTCCTATGACATTCCTCTGAATCTGATTGGTCCCTTCGTATATCTGGAGTATCTTTGCGTCACGCATCATCTTCTCAACAGGATACTCCTTCATATATCCTGAGCCGCCCATCACCTGAATGGCATTTGTCGTAACTCTCATACCAACGTCCGTAGCAAAAACCTTTGCCATAGCAGACTCCTTTGTTACGTCCTTTGCCCCGCTGTCAATGAATCTGGCAACTGAATAGACAAGCGCCCTCGCAGCCTCTATGTCTGTCGCCATATCCGCAAGCATATGCTGGACTGCCTGAAAACTTATAATCGGATGTCCGAACTGAACCCTCTGCCTTGCAAATTTCACGGCCTCATCAAATGCGCCCTGCGCAACGCCGACTCCCTGTGCGCCGACGCCTGCCCTTGAATTATCCAGCGTCTTCATCGCAACTATGAATCCCACACCTTCTTTTGAGATAATATTCTCCTTCGGAATTCTACAGTTATCAAATATAAGTTCCCTTGTTGCAGACGCCCTTATCCCCATCTTCTCTTCCTTTTTGCCGAAAGTAAATCCCGGAGTTCCTTTTTCCACAATGAAAGCAGATGCGCCTCTCGGCCCCTTTGTCTTGTCAGTCAGGGCAATTATCGTATATACCTCCGCCTCGCCTCCGTTAGTTATCCACTGCTTTGTGCCGTTAAGCACATATTCATTTCCTGTAAGTTTTGCAGTTGTCTGAATGCCCGCTGCATCGCTTCCCGCATTCGCCTCGGTAAGGCCGAATGCGACAAGCCTCTTGCCTGAAGCTATGTCCGGCAGATATTTCTTCTTCTGCGCATCAGAGCCGAAAAGAAGGATTGGATATGCTCCAAGCGCATTTGCAGCATAGGTTGTTGAGACGCCAAGGCAGGCCCTTGAGATTTCCTCAACAGCAATGCACAACTCAAAGCTGCCCTTTCCGAGTCCTCCGTATTCTTCCGGTATAAAAAGCCCGAAAAGGTCTGACTGCGCGAGGACCTTCATTATCTCCCATGGGAATTCTTCTTTTTCATCAAGCTCTCTTCTTACAGGCACAATCTTCTCTTCCGCAATCTGCCTTGCAAGGTCTCTTATCATTGCCTGTTCTTCAGTAAAAAAATAATCCATTCTTACCTCCAGATTAGTGTAAGCGCCAGTTTTTAGTGTCAGTTTTTTATTCGCTGACACTGTAGCTATTCACTGACACTTTGTTCTTGAGAGCTAATTTTAGCAGAAATCACCGGATATTTGAAAGCTAAAAATCAGAAAAAGAGTTAGAATATATCATGAAAATTAAATGCCCTATGTGTAAAAAGACAACAACATGGGAAGAAAATCCAAATAGGCCGTTCTGTTCTGAAAGATGCAAGCTCCTGGACCTCGGCAAATGGGTGTTTGAGGAATACAAGATTTCGGGAGAAAAAGCTGAAGAAGAAAAAGAAGAGACAAAAAATCAGATGAACGATAAATAACCTTATGGTTAAAACCTATGCAGATGGAAGGGGATAGCATTCTCGCTCATTCTCGTTCCGATAGAATCGGAACTCCGAGGTTTTTGCCTCACACCCCCCTCAAATCCCCCCTTATCAAGGGGGGACTAAGGGGGGTGTCGGAATTGCGTGCAATAAAACCGCTCAAATACCATCCCCTTCCATTAGTTGTGTGCATCTGTTTACTGCTTTTTATTTTATCATGTTCGCCGCAGAACCGCCTTTCCGGCTATATCTATTACCGGCTTAATACAAACCCGACAACACTTGACCCTGCGCTTATTGTGGATGTTACGGGAGGCTCTCTCTCAGCCAAGCTCTTTAACGGTCTGGTCAAAATGGATAAGGACTTAAACATCATTCCCGACATAGCGTCAAAGTGGAAAATATCAGAAAACGGGCTTGTTTACAAATTTGAATTAAAAAAAGGCGTGATGTTCTCCAACGACAGAGAAGCAGCAGCCGGAGACTTCAAATATTCATTTGAAAGGGTTCTTAATCCAAAAACGAGGTC
>Ga0210017_1000687_pt1 | contig 29023 bp, 34 predicted proteins | sample CryGeyCG2014_020_FD_183966 | JGI IMG/M metagenome (GOLD analysis project Ga0210017, IMG submission 183966) | Groundwater microbial communities from aquifer - Crystal Geyser CG08_land_8/20/14_0.20 (SPAdes) (version 2) | ecosystem: Environmental > Aquatic > Deep subsurface > Groundwater | place... | reverse complement strand
TTAAAGAATGACTTCAAAATAGGTATTGGGAAAATATGAAACAAAATAAGAGAATAAAGGCAGTTTTTTTTGATTTGGGAAACACTTTAGTATCTTCAAATGAATTCATGGAAAATAAAGCATTAAAGGCAAATCAAAAGCTGCTTCAATCCATAAGCCATAACTTTTCATTAGAAGAATTGAAAAAGGCCCATGAAAAAGCAGTTGAATATACATCAACCAAATATAGAGGTACCCCCAAAGTTCATGAGAAAGGGTTGTTTATGTCGATTATGTACAGGTTCTTGGATCTGAATATAGACAGAAAAGTGATTAACAAATTGCATGAAAAATTTAGAGAAGAGCGTTTGAAGTCTTACAAACTAAGACCCCATGCAAAAACCGTACTTTCATCCCTCAAAAATAAGTACAAGCTCGCTCTAATCAGTAATGGGAGTATAGACGGAATAGACCATGTTATTGACATGTTTGATTTGAGAAAATATTTTGATCTGATAATTATCTCTGAAGAGATTGGCAAGCAAAAATGCACTTCTATCCCGATTAAGATTGCTCTGGACAAGTTAGAGTTAAAATCAAATGAAGCTTTGATGATTGGCGACAGAATAGATGAGGATATTTTAGGGGCGAAGAAATTAAGGATGATTGCTGTTAAATACAATTATGGAGCATGGAAAGATAAGAATTACTCTGGGGAAGATATTAAACCGGATTATGTTATTGATAATTTGCTGGAGTTGAGGAAGATCTTAGGTGAATTAAATAAAGGAAACTAACAAGACTCTCAAAGAAGAAACAGAAAATGTTTATAATGACTTAGCAGAAATATTTCATGAGAAAAGACTGAAGGAAAAGCACTTCAATGAGCTTATGGAAATGCCTTTATCATTCTCTTTGCTTGGTAATGTCAAAGGCAAAAAGGTGTTAGATGCTGGTTGCGGAACTGGCATTTCTTCTAAGATCCTCGCACAGAAGGGTGCAAAAGTCAGTGGAATAGAGATCAGTAAAAAAATGCTAGATATTGCAGAAGAGTACTGTAAAGGTCTTGAGATTAAATTTGATAAAGGCAGCGTAGATGAATTGCCATATGAAGATGATTCATTTGATGCAATTCTTGCTTCTCTTGTTATTCACTATTTCGAAGATCCGACTGGTGTATTTAAAGAGTTCCAAAGGGTTTTAAAGAAAGATGGCATTCTTGTGTTCTCAACCAATCACCCAGTAAATAGCTGTATTGATGAATTTACTGAATGTAAGAATAAACCAGCTGTTGTCGTTAGTGATTATTTTACAAGAAGGAAGTTCTATTGGACTAGCAAGAGAATGAGAAATGCAAAGATACCATCAATTCATTTCACCTTTGAAGACCTATTTAGCTTCGTGCTAAAGAATGGTTTTCAGATAGAAGATCTGAAGGAACCACAATTACCAAAAGAAGCTGAAAAAATACTAGGAAAAGAAAGATATAATCACTGGAAGTATATCCCGACTTTTGTTGTGTTTAAGTGTAGGAAGGTAGATGATATTCATGAAATTCAATAAATTGATTCCAGAACTAAGTGTTTCCAATCTCAAGAAAAGCATTCATTTCTATACAAAAATACTCGGATTCAAGATAGAATATAGGAGAGAAGAGTCAAAATTTGTTTTCCTATCATTCCAAGGGTCCCAGATAATGATTCAGGAAAACAATGAAAACTGGAATACAGGCAAGTTGGAATACCCTTTTGGCAGAGGAGTCAATTTTTCGATTGATGTGGATGGTGTGAATAGGATAGTTGAGAGGCTCAAGAAACACAAATACCCCATAAAGGTGATGCCCAAAAAGAATTGGTACAGGAAAGGCGATACGCTTCTTAGGGTTAAAGAAATATTGGTTTTGGACCCAGACGGTTATCTGTTAAGATTTTCGCAGGACATCGGTACTAAACATGTAGAAAAGTCTATTTGAACGAGATAGTCTGGAAGCCATATTCTTATGCCTTTCTTAAGCAGAAATTTAGTCTAATTCCAGTTTCAATAACCCTTAAATAAGTAATTACTCAATCTTCAGTAGTAACCATTGCTAAGATGATATAAGATGAGTGGAGTAGAACTGACACATGTTCAGAAAATATTGGAATTCCTAAAGGGGAAAATTATAGTTGATGGTGTTGAAATAGGTCTTGATTCTAAAATCGGTTTAAATACAATAGAACAAATATTAAGAAAATATCATGGCTCCGAAGTAAATCAAGAAAATAGTTTATTTGTGCCATTTCAACAAAATTTTCTTGGATATGTCTCATGGAATTACTATTCTATATTGGAAGACATATTAGGTTCTATTGGAGAGTCATCATCGATTGGGATTTATGGTCATCAGCTTTTTAGCAGAAGAACAGAAATTTTTCACTTGAGATTTCAAGGTAATATTCTAACTTTTGATAAAAGAAAATTCATTGAGGATACATTGTTTTTGGATCTTCAAAGGTATTGCGAACACAATAATCTGAAATATGAGGTGATATAAACGAAAAAGAGTCTTGACCCTTGGTATAACACAGATGCCCAAGAATCTGGGAAATTAACTTATATGTCAATTGTGCTACTTGGCGCTTGCAATATGGATTGCATTTTCTGCTATGTTGATGGTAATAGGTCTGGTGTTTGGTTGCCTAATGAGGTAAAGCCTCTCTTTGATGAAGCTAAAGAACTAGGTATGGAAAAGATACAACTTTCTGGAGGAGAACCCATTAGGTATCCATATTTAGATGATATCCTTCCCTATTTATCTGATTTGGCTATTGATGTTTTAATGGCGACAAATGGCACTTTAATAACCCCAGAAAAAGCAAGGTTATTGGCTCAAAATAGAGTAAAGGTTGGTGTTAGTATTGAGACAATTGACGAAAAGGTAAGTGACGAATTATCAGGTATTCGTGGGTCTCACATAAGAAAACTAGAAGGAATTAGAAATTTAAGGGATGCTGGTTATACCTATTCAGAAGACTTACCTTTGAATGTTATTATGAAAACACTGAAACAAAATTTCCCTACCTATATCGACACGTGGAAGTGGGCAAAGAGTCAAGGTATCCAGCCTATATTGGATAGAGCAATACCGAATAGTAGATGTAAATTAGAATGGGTTGTATCGCCTGATGAATTGAGGTATCTTCTTGATGAGATTGGAAAAATAGAAGGTGTTTATCACAGGATACCGTTTTTAAACAATGAAGGATGCAACAGAATGAGTTGTGGGTTACATATAGAAGTAAATGGTGATGTTTATTCATGTGCTGGTATTCCCGTTAGTATGGGTAACGTTAGGAACAATAGTCTTACTGCTATATGGGAAGATTCTGATCTTGCAAATGCCTGCAGAGACTATAAATCAAGATTATACGGCTCATGTAAAGTCTGCGAGGAAAATGATATTTGTTCAGGTTGCAGGGCCGTTGCTTATGCTGTTACAGGAGATATGTTCGGACCAGATCCATTATGCTGGAATTATAAAGAGGGAAATGAGAATGGACATTGCATTTAATGTCACAAGAAGATGTAACAAGGGATGTGATTACTGTTATCTTGATTTGACAGGCGAAGATTTGCCATATAGTGATATAAGGAGGATAATGAACGAAGTTGAAGTGGATACTGTTACCCTTACCGGAGGGGAGCCATTAAAACATCCAAGATTTGCTAATATTCTTTTGCTGATTTCTGGACTTGGTCATCACATACATCTATTAACAAATGGTATTTTACTAAAAGGAAAAAACCTAGAAATGATAGTCGCTGCCAAACCAGAGTTATTCGTTACTTATAATTGCCCTGACCAGAAAATACGACAACAACTTGCGGATGCACACAAATGTGGACTTGATGTAAACGTGAACCATGTCCTTACTCATCAAACTCTATCTATGTTGGGAAAGGCATGTGAGGATATCAGTTTTGCCAAAAGTATACTTTTGTTATACCCAACAAACATGGAGAAGAATAATGTTAGAATGTATGGACCTGAAGAATGGTTGCCGTTATTAGGAAGAGCCATTGATATAGTTTCTCAATTTGATATTAAAACTTATTTTGAACAGGCTTTTACAGAGAGAAATTCGGAGTTGGCGAGAAGTCCTCCATGCCCTACAGGTAAAGACATATTCATTGATGTTGACGGGTCAAGTTATCCATGTTGCTTACTCGTCGACTCTATCGGCGGTTACAAAGGTGCCAGACCAATAAAATATAATGTTAAAAGATGTGATTTTTTGAGGAGAAATCAGATGCCACCCGAGTCAAGATATGTAAGAATTTGTCCCATTTCAGTCACGGATTTATATGATAAGCATTTCATATTCCCCTCGCATATAGGTGAAAAGTAATGGATAGAAATGATGATCACTTTTATGTTGAAAATGCAAGGTTGATGAGTTATGGTCTGTCTAATTTGGGTAAAGTAAGTACCCATATAATAATTGATGGCAGAGAATCCTTGGAAGAACTTGCAGGGAAGCTTATTGGCTACGGGATTAGCGAGTCAGAAAGAAAGAACATTGATATTTTAGAATATTATACAAGACATGAAAATCCTTTCATTCGAAGAGCCGCTTATACTGGTCTTTCTCTATCGGGTTTGATCCAATTTAATCCTGGATTGAATAATATATTACCTAGGGGGTTTATGGATGAAGATGTTGAAGTAAGGAAATGTTCTTTGATAGGATATGGTCTTGCCAACCTTTCACACGGTGATGAATCAACCTCAGAGGAGTTGGAACAATATCTCAGCGATCAAGAATGGAAGATACGAGGAGCTGCTGGATTGGCTCACTCAACGGCTTTTATTGGAAACCCATTTTTTTTCGACAAGTTTGTTAGTTTGCTAAAATCTGAAGATAGCCCATATGTAAAAGTATGCAGTTGTTGGTACATAAGCACTGCTTTTGCGGATACAGGCAAGGGGATTGACGAATATGCGCACCTGTTGTCGATGCTTGGGGATGAGAATAGTTTCTTCCGTGATATGGCATGTTTAGGGTTGGGATTTTCTCATCTAGGTAGTCAGGATGAAAATGTTGATGATTTGCTTAGGTGGAGAATAGCTCATGATACACATCCATATGTCAGAGAAAGTGCGTGCTTTGGTTTATCGTTAAACAATTTTAGAAGGCCAACTCAAACTTTGTATGATTCTTTGAGTAAGGCGTTTAAAGATGACTCGATGATAGTCAGAAGTGGAGCATCTTTAGGTGTGGGTATTGCTAGTATGAAAACAGGCTCTATAGGTTTGGATGTAATGCATCAAAGGGACCATTCGGTCAGGTGGGGATTGATGATAAGCGAAGGTCTTGCTAAAGCTCCCCATTCAATCCAAGGTATGGAGGATGCTTATGTTAGGTGGGGGTACCATATTGGGAATAGTTTTAGGGATGATTTGGATATAAACCAAGAGTCACGACATTTGGGTGTGAAGATGTTTCAACAACCAATAAATCAGGGTTTAATCGGTTCTGGAATAGTTTCAGAAAATCAAAAAGATGCTTTTAAGTTATTCTTCCCAGGGTTTTATTATTATACTGTCTATGATTCCTTTTGGTGGGGTTTATGGGTTTTATCTGCATTGGGGAATACATTGTTGACAAAAAATGAAAAATATTAATGGGATTAAAGAAAATTAGAGGAAATATACCTATAAAGGGCTATTTAAAATTATTGATAGAACTTAATTATAGATTTTATGGTTAAAAAAACAGTATATCTGGCTGCACCATTTAATAGTTACATAAATCCGCAAACTAGGAGAATATATGATGACAAAATAGATTTGATTAGAGGGTTGATTGACTATCTTAAAACAAAGGGGTATGAGGTTCATAATTCACATACGAGAGAAAATTGGGGCGAAGATGTTATGAAACCTGAAATATGCACGCCCCTAGATTATGATCATGTAAGAAGAGCAGATCTGATAATTGCGATCCCTGGGGACCCACCTTCTGGTGGCGTTCATATTGAACTCGGATGGGCATCTGCCCTTGGTAAAAGAATAATAATACTTCTGTCAAATAATGAGAAATATTCCAATGTTATTTTAGGTTTGAACAGAATTGTAGATGTAAGTTATGTTAATTTATATGATGATGTAGACAGATTTTGCGGTCTTGATAATTTGGTATAATTATGTCAACATACAGCCTTTCAGTTAGAAATATAGGGGATGGATTTACAAATTCGGTAAAACTTTATGAAATCAATGGGAGTCTTACCTATAGTTTCGTAGAGAAAAGATTTGTTGATGATCCTGACTATCCAAATTCTTTTGGAGTTGAGAGAGGTGTGAATTCTTATTTAGCACTTCTTGGAATAGATGTTCCGAGAATTTTGTCAGAGTGCCCAGGTAGTCTTTATATGGAATTTATAGATGGAAGACAACCTACGAAAGAGGAATTATTAGAGGAGTGCATAGGAAAATTAGCTTGGATACATCATGCTAGTCTGAATGATGAATTATATTTCAAAACTAGGGTTTCAAGTGGTATTCCAACAAGGGATCTCGTAAGGAGAATATCAAATCTTGCCAGATGGGTAGGTGCAATATCAGAATCCGGGGATACTATTAGAATCCCTTTTGATTTGTTGAGAGTTTTATATGAAAAAAGGGATAAAGAACTTTCAGATCAATATGTTTTAACACTTAGAGATTTTGGGACACATAATATTTTAACTAGGAATAATAGATATTACTTTTTTGATTTCGAAAGAGCCAGTCATTCTTGTATATCAGATGATATCGCTTCGGGTATTCTTGAATTTCCCGAAGATAGAGAAGCTATAATAAACTCTTATATAAGTAGTGCTGACGATGTCTTTCTGGGGGATATAAAACTATTATTGCATGAAATTGAAGTTTCAATATTCGAAAAATCGCTTGAAATATATGCATATTTTCTTGGATTAAGAAGAATGGATGAGAATTTAAGAAGAAGGATAGTATCTAAGTACAGAAAGCAGATGATTATATCTCTAGAATCCCTAAGAGGCTAGAAAGTCGAGAAACCGTATAGTCGACAAAATCATAATTTTTACCGTTTCTATATCTATCAACAAATATAGTTTTCATTCCCATCTGTTTAGGGGTCTTTAAATCAGAGTAGGGATTATCTCCGACCATGTAACTATACTTGGCCTCAGTTCTCAAACCAGCTAATGTCATTTCATATATCCTTGCATCGGGTTTCAATAAACCTGCATCACACGAAAACAAAATGAAGTCAAAATAATCATTAAAACCCAAATTTTTCAATATTCTTCCTGTCATAGGTCCTGTATTTGATAAGATAGCGAGTTTACATAGATTTCTCAGTGATTTCAAAACTTCATCTGCGTCACTATAACATCTTACATTGGACATGTCTTCATTCCAAATATCAATTATATTTTCTAGATGGTCTGGGTTTAAGTGAAAATATCCGCAAATATCTGTTGCCAGAGCCTCAAGAGTCAAATCATTTCTAACCAACCAATTTCTTTCAAGATATTCAAGAACATCTTCATCTTTTATTCCGGTCAATCTTCCTAATCTGGTGAAGAGATTAGTCTCAGTATCATGGTATATAAGAGTCCCCCACAAATCAAAAATTACTGAAGTTCTTGGAGCGATATAACATCACCTTCAAATTCTCTTGCGAATGACAATAATTTCTGAAAATTAACTTCAGCTTGGTTTCCAATACTCTTGCTCATTTTATTTCCATCTAATGCCAGTAATTTTGGGGATACAAGTGTTTTCAGTCTAATATCCCTATGTCCAAAATATTCTAGCAGGGAATATAGCATGGCAAGACCCTTGTAATCGTAATGATCTCCTCCCCTTACTATTATGTCTGGTCTAAAATATAATATTCTTGGGATTAACATTGGGAGATGATACCACCAGAAATCAAAATCCGACAATTTACCTTTGTAGGTTTCGCCGCAACCATGGCAGGTAAATCTTATGCTCCCATCATATGCAGTTTCACCATTAGCTGAGTTACATGAAGGGCATATAACACCAGTCCATTGTAATGTATCATATGAGATTTTTTCTCCTGTAACGCTTTCCACCTGTTTACCAATAGCATCTTTCTCTTCGAAGCATCTTCTTAAAATATCTTGAAATACCTGTTCATTTTTTAAATCAGATACTCTTCTGAAATTAACTTCAAGCAATTTGTGAGCGTCTTTTAATGGATCAAAAGCTCTAGTTATAGGGTCTTCATAATGCTCAACTATTGAAGAGCAACATCCTTTTGGATCATTTGTATATTGAAATGATGTTCCTTCTGGAAAGAAATTGTATGGGTGCTCTCCTTTATCTCTATACAAAAGCCTATGGGGTTCCCAGTCATTTAAAGATACAAAAACTTTAAATCTTGGTTCTAGACCGCGTCTAGCAACCTCCTCGCATAATAAATATGGATAAATAACCATCGTTAATATATTGCCTGCGTGGAAACCCCATGGTCTTGTTCCCATGAATATGCGTTCATCACCACTCAATGTTTTAGAAAGTTCTTTTAAACCATGCAAATAAAGGAAAGAAAAGTCTTCATACATAATGGGATTATACTATTGAAATCTTAAATATCTGATAAAAATGAATCTAAACGGGTGTGGGACAAAAATAATCTGCATACCCCCAAATTAGCCAAAAAATGAGTCGATTTTATCCCTCATATAATACAATATTAGCGTTTTAAAAATAAATCCCTATAAGACCAAATATATCATAGGGACAAATGACGATTTGACTGGAATTAACCGTCTAGAGGCTCTAAATGGGCTTTAGGAAATATGTGGTTGGATGGTAACAAACAAAACACGAAATATCATAATTCTTCCCACTCAAAACTAGAGAAAAAATAATTATGTCCCACAGTCGAATCTAAACGCTAGTTATAAATAAGAGTTCTTTTATTCTTTATAAATAAGGGGATCTTATGAATGAAAGAGAAAAGGAAGTGGAATTATTTTATGATAATATTGCAAAGGATTTTGACCAATTTGAAGATAGATTAAGCGATAAAATATTGGAACATATCATACTGGATAATCTACCCAAAAATAAAAAACTTCGAATTTTGGATGTGGGCGGGGGGATAGGTAGATTTTCCAAACCACTTTTAGAACTAGGGCATAATGTAGTTATGACAGATATCTCAAAAGAGATGTTAGAACATGCAAAAAAGAGGCTAAGTAATTTTAATAACATATCTTTTGTCAAGGAATCCGCATCAAATATGGAGAACCAAATTAGCAACTCGTTCGATGTAGTTATGATGATCAATGGGGTGCTGAACTACTGTAAAGATTACGAAAAAGCAATAAAAGAATCTTTTAGGGTATTGAAAAAAAATGGAATATTTATGGGGAGCGTAAATAATAGATTTATTTATTGCAGGAGCCATGAACTCAAAAAAGAAAAGTATCAATTGTTCGAAAAAAACATGAAAATTGGTAGCAGATACATAGTTTGGGGCGGACAAAAGAGAGGGCATATTTCTTATGAGTTTACATTAGATAAACTCCAAAAATCTTTGAAAAGGGGAAAATTTAAAATACTTAAAATTTTAGGGCCTTTTAATCTTTTAGACAAGTATGAAATAGAACAGATTGAAAATAAAAAAGAATTCATTGATCTTCAAGTCAAGTATGCAAGGATTCCTGAATATATAAACAATTCCACAGATTTCTTCTTTATTGCCAAGAAATAATAAAAATAACAATCATTAATTTTTGAAAGATATTTTAGCTGTTTCATCAGCATAGATTTGAGTGCAATCAATTAAATGAATATCCACATCCTCTTGTTTTATTACTGGAGGTAAGTCCGTACATGCTATTAAAATCGCTTCTGCTCCTCGTGTATTAAGATTTTTAATTACTTCTTTGAGTTTTTCTTTTTCCTTTTTTGTTGCTTTTCCAGCAAGTTGAGCCATTATCACTTGAGTCAGTTTTTTCTGATCTTCATTCGTAGGTTTAACTAGTTTTATCCCAATTTCTTGGAGTTCTTGGTCATATACTTTGTTCACAGTTACTTCCGTTCCTAATATCCCCACTTTTTTATACCCTTCCTTTTTCGCATAATTTGCATTAACTTCTGCTATTCCTATTATCGGTATTTTCACTGATTTTCTAATATCTTCTAGTAAGAACTGCACTGTATTACAGGCTATTACTAAGAAATCGCATCCATCGTCTTCCAGGGTCTTTGCTGCTTCAGAGAGCATACTCAGCGTAATTTTTTCATTTTCCAAACTTTCAACTACGTCTGGTATCGGAGCACTGTAGATTATTATTGGAGGGAAATCATTGTCATACTTAGCTCCAAAGTTTTTTTGGCAGTATCTTACTATTTTCATGTACAAGTCAGCTGTCCCTTCTGGACCCATCCCTCCTATTATACCTATTGTTTTTGTTTTCATATTAAAGTTTGGGTTAGCATTGAACATATTTATTATTAACATTGTATATGGAGTTTGTATTTGTTTGTGAAATTCATATATTCCTAATTCCGAGATAGGAGTCGGTATTGAAGTTCAAATCCTAAATTGAGCCATTATTTTACTATTTCTATTACCTCTTTAATTCCTCTATATCATCTGCCATTTCTCAATTATTTAACACTTATTTATCATAAATTATCATGGAGTTTCTAGATGTTGTAAATGACAAGGATGAAGTGATTGACAAAGCTAGCAGGAATGAGATTTATGAAAAATCTCTAAAACATCGAATTGTCCATGTATTGCTGTTTAATAATGAAGGTAGATTAGCCCTTCAATTAAGAAGTCGAAATACCTCCTTTTGTCCTGGCCATTGGAGTACAAGCGCAGGTGGTCATGTAAGATCAGGGGAGACATATGAAGAGGCTGCGATGAGGGAAATGAAGGAAGAAATTGGAATAGAAGCATCAATTAAACCTTTATGCAAGTTAAAATACAAAAACAAATTCCTCAAAATTTTCAAAGCGCAATATGAAGGTGCGTGTAAATTCAGTGAAGAGGTTGATAGTGTCAATTTCTTCAGTCTGGATCAAATAAAGGAAATGATAAAGATGGGTGATAAATTTCATCCAGAGCTACTTTTCTTGATAAATGAAGGTGTGATACAATGATACCTGAAATAATCAACTTCAAATTAACCTCTAGGTGTAATCATGATTGCTCTTATTGCTACGCTTCTAGATCTGATAAGGAATTGGGCTTAGAAGAGCTGGGCGGTATTTTTACAAGGGCGAAAAGCTGGGGAACAAAAGGCATTGTATTGTGCGGCGGCGAACCGACCTTAAGAAGAGAATTTGATAAAGCAGTTCGAATGGTAAATGAGATGGGATTTAGGTTGTTTTTGGCCTATTTTTGGAATTACTAGTAAAGATGATGAGAATTTAAGATTAACTTTCCAATGATAGAATATGAACACATACAAGTTATCAACTTCAGGAGACATGAGATTTCATATAGGAACAGTACATGCAATTGCATTCCATTTAGCCCAAGAAAATTTACCTTATTTAATATCAGAAGATAGTGTTAAACATGGAGGAGGAAGAACTCATTTTACATTAGAAACAGAATTAACTGAAGAACAACTCAAAGAAAAGTTATATGGCACGAGATTCTCTTATGATGGCTGATAAAATCATTAGCCTATAAGAAGGATTTAAATATAGATGGTTTGGACTTCTATATTGACTTAGTTCAAACTCACTCAAAAAAGAATTTTCTTAAATTTATAAAAATAAATTAAGAGTAGATTTATATGTTAGAAAAAAATACCCTTCCACTATTTTTTGGAAAATCGACTGACAAAGCAATAATAGAACCTGAAGATTTTGTGAATGACATGATTAAAATAACTAATACAAAAAAATCAGTTTTTCCTAAAAAATGCATAATTTCTTTTTTTAATCATCAGTTTGAGAAATTTTTGAACAATAAATCCATTAAAAAGATAAATTGGACCATAAATATGACCCCCATGATCATTTTAGAGAAGAACAACGAGAAAATAGGATATGTTTTTCCAGGGTTCGGAACATACGCTGCAACATTTTTAGATAGATTGATCGCACTTGGCATGGAGAAATTTGTCGTTATAGGGACTGCTGGTACTTTGGATGAAAAAATGCAAAGGGGAGAACTCATAATACCTGAATTCGCAATAATAGACGAAGGTTTTTCCTATCACTATATAGAACCTTCTAGATATTCTTATCCATCGAAAAAATTTTTGAGAATAGCTAAAGAGTACTTTGATAAAGGGAACATCAAATATAAATTAGGTGGAACATGGACAACAGAGGCTTTACATAGAGAAACGTTCAGAAAAAGGGATGAATTTCTAAAGGAAGGTTGTTTAACAGTTGAAATGGAGACCTCAGCATTGTTTTCTGTTGCTGCCTGTAGAAAAAGGGATATTATCGCATTATTCTCTGCTGGTGATTGCATAGGAGGTAAAAAATGGAATAGTAGGAAAAATTCAAAGACTATATCAAAAATACAAAAAAAAGAGGGTAGATTATTAGATTACGCTATTTCAATACTAACGAGTTGACCTTTCATGCACTTCTCTGCATTTCAGATATGCTAATTTAGATCCACCTAAACAAGATTCAAAAAAAGGTTTGCCATCCATTAATCCTTGAATAATTCCAGAAGTATATGCATCTCCCGCTCCCACAACATATACAGGAAATTTAACATCGTTATAAGGGTGAATTGTTTTATAACCTTTATTTTCAAAATAAATGCTACCCTCTTCAGCCATAGTCATTAATACCATCGATGCTAGATTACCTATAAGTTCCAAACTCTCATCATTCAGTTCATTCCTGCCCACAACAGCTAAAAATTCAGAGGAATTTCCAGTTATTAGGTTTAAAATGTTTTGGTCCAAAAGACTTCTCAGTGCATTCATTTTCGGACGTAGATTCTGTTTAGCATAACCTGAAATGTTTACGGATCTGAATGATCCTTTTTCTTGAGCTCTAAGATAAATATCAATAACACTCCTGTCTAGTGGGGAAACAAAATTGTATGCAGAAGAATGTAAAATAGCATCACTTCCCAACAAACCTTCAATCGAATCAACTGAGAATGGTGTATCTGAAGCGCCATAATAGAAAAGCGAAATTTTAGACCCTATTCTTGGAAATTCACAAAATAATGTAAAACCAGTCATTTTATCAGTTCTTTGGACTTGAAGATTAACACCATCTCTCTCTAATTCAGATAAAAATAAACTACCCAATTCATCATTGCCTATAGTTCCGACAAAAACTGAAGGTTTCCCGTTTCTGGAACAATATCTTAAAGTGTTGGCTACAGAACCCCCAGCAATGAAATTTTCTGTCTTTAAACGTGATAAAATATATTTTGCTTGATCATCGTCAAGTAAAAAATGGTTGTGACCCTGCTCTATGGGACCAATCAACAATTTTAATATTGGAATTATATCTTCATCATTTATGCATGCATCTACAAGAGCACGACCTAGACCGACTATAGATTTCATTTTAACCCACGATACAAGGGATCTCTACTCATTATAGATCCATTTTCAGATACACAAATTGCAGGACATCCTGGACCATAAATATCTTCCCTTCTTCTTACCATTTCTCTGAATGACTGAATTCTAGGATCTCTCATGAGTTGTGATAGAGAGGCATCAAAAATGGTATTTGAAGTTATATATTGTGGAAGTGTTTTGGTTATCCAAGAGCAGGGGGATAACCCTCCATGTGAATAAATATGCCATATTTTTTTTCCGCCTGGGCAACCTATGGAATTATCATCCAATTCATTAAACCTATGGAAACTAATCAAAATATCATTATCTTCATAGAAACTCCTCATACTTCTTAATCTATATCCAACTTCACGGTATCTATCCCACGGAACAAGTACTTGATGGTTTATTGCCACTCTCCCTGTTTTAACAAGCCAATTATAAGCAACTTCATTAGCACCTAAATCATTCAAAAATCTTGTCATTTCTTCAAGTTGATCTACATTGCCTGACCAGATGACAGAACCAACTCTCAAATAAACATTTTGTTTTAACAAATCTATAATGGCACTGACAGCTCTATCATAAGAATTAGTTGCTCCTCTAAAACTATCATGTCTATCCCTAAGATGAGAATCAAGGCTTATCAAAACTTTATCCATACCCATATTGGCCAGTTCTTCTGAGGTATATGCCTCAGCTATAGTTCCATTTGATGCGACGCTAATCAATCCAACTCCGAGTTCCTTTGCTCTGGGAATAAATTCACCTAGTGGTTTCCATAAACCTGGTTCCCCGCCGCTAATGTATATTGAATCAACTCCGTTATCAACTAATTCTCTAGTGATCTCAATGGATTTTTTTAATTTCAGCTTACTTCCTTTTGGGTCCTCCCCATCTCTTGGTGAATCAACAGAACAATGGGAGCAGCCTAAATTACAGGTATTTGTTACTTCCCACACTAATCTATTACCTTCAGTGATGGTAAAGAGACATGGACTTGAATCGTTTTCATGGCTTATGAAGTATGAATAAGGGTCTTTTGGTGGCATTAAAGAAAATGTTAACAATAAAGGATTTAAGCCTTTTCATTGAACATTACATTAGGTAGTGTATATGTATATGTCAGGGTTTTTCAGTCAATTCAAAAACCACTTGGATTATTCAAGAAGAAATTTGGTTGTTTATGGTAGACCATGGATTGAAAATATAGAACCAACTGACTATTGCAATCTGAGATGTCCAATGTGCGTTTCAAGAGACCCGGAATCTGGGTATGTTAGAAGAGGCAATATGTCGGTTGATGGGCTAAGGTATATAGTTGAACAGAACCTTGATCTCCTAGAAGGGCAAATTGTGTGGTTGCATTTCAATGGCGAATCTTTTTTAAATTCAGATCTGATTCAGATGATACAACTTCTAAGTACTTTCGGAGTTAGATCAAGATTGTCAACAAATGCCACATTACTAAACCCTGAAATGTCAGGAAAATTATTTGGATCAGGTTTGGAAGAAATCGTATTCTCTGTTGACGGGGCATCAAAAGATATTTATCAAGCCCTCAGACAAGGGGGAAATTTTGAGGCTGTAATGCACAATATCCATCATTTTTTAGAGACAAAAGAAAAATATGGATATGATAGACCAATAACACAAGTCCAAATGGTTGTAAATACTTTGAATCATGAACAGGTTGCTGATTTTATTTCTTATTGGAAACAAACTCCTGTTAATTGGATAAATGTTAAGAAAATATCTTCTAGAGCTGGAAAAGTGGTTGACATGAACCTAGCTCCTCAAGGAAAAACTAATAAGCAGGACTATCCTTGCTTGTGGCCATGGAGATCAATGATAGTATTAGCAAATGGAAATGTAGTACCTTGTTGTACAGATTTAACAGGTCAGTTAGTAGTTGGAAATGCTTATGAACAAAATTTAAGAGATATATGGAATGGAGAAGAAATGACCGATTTAAGAAGAAGGCATATGAAAGGAGACGTTGAAGGTCTATTGTGTGAAAGTTGTGATGATTGGAGAGGTTATAATGACCCATTCCCTGTTAAGCTTGCAAAGGAAATAGGTTCATCTATAGGATTAGTAAAAAGACAAAGTAAGCATAACTTAATCAGAAACAAACGGTGATCCAAATATTATCAAGTCGTGTCAAAAGATTCGAAAGGGGCAATGATATCGTTTTGTACAATCCCTTCTCTCAGCAACTTTTTTTTACAGATAGAGATGATATTGAAAGGATAGGCGAAGAAGATCTTATGAGATTAAACTCTTTAGATGTCAGAATGGAACCCCCAAAACTGAGAAAAGTTAGAGTTGAAGCGACATTTGGCTGCGATTCTGCTTGTGATTACTGCCTGGTTTACGGAAACCCTTTAGAACAACTTCATACAGCAATGTCTATGGAAACTGCAAGAGGTATTATAGGATTTTTTAATCAAAATGTTAGAGAAGGTTCAATGATGATAATAGGAGGTGAACCTCTAACAAATTGGGATGTAGTCGAGTATTTAATTGATAATATTGAAGGGAATGCACAGCTATTTACAAACGCTATTAAGATGTCACCTAAAAAAGCAGAGTTTTTAGCAAGAAAAGGTTCTAGGGTGTATGTTTCGCTTGATGGTATGAGGCGGCATAATACTCATAGAAGATATCATAACGGGAGGGAAACTTTTGACGATACCTTGAAGGGTTACAAAATGTTACAAGAAGCTGGAATATCACCTTCAATAACCTGTTTATCAACACAAACAAATGTTTATGATTTAGATGAGATATTCGATTTTTTCGTTGAAGAACTGGGTTGCAGAGCCATGGGAATAAGCATACCACATCATACAGAATTTTCTCATTTACCTTTTATGCAAACTGATATTCATGAGTATACAAGTCAAATGGCAGGTATTTTTAAAAAGGCTAGAAGGGGAGGTATTTTTGTTGATCAAATAGCTAAGAGATTGGCACCTATCATTCAAGGTTATTTCAGACCTTATGCCTGTAAAATAGCAGGTGAACAAGTTACATTCTACCCAGATGGAACTCAAACTCTATGTACAAAATTGGATACTTTACCAGATTTTAATGGAATTAAAGCTGAAGATTTATTTAACAAAACCCCATATTTTGATCTTACATGTCAGGAATGTGAGGCTATCAGTACTTGTGGCGGCGGATGTTTCTGGGATGCTTATCATGATGGTTCAGGTCATGATATAAGAGATTGTTATTTTACTAGACAGATGTTAAATGTATTTTTATGGGACATTAGTGATTTTTTAAAAGATCGAGGAATGCCTATAACTAGGGATAACTTAAGGAAAGAATATTCGGTATGTTAAAATAATTCAATTAAATTTGATATTGATAGTCTGATAGTGAACCACTTCTTATTGAAGTAGAGCTTACAACCTTTCCTTCACTGTCATTAAAAGAGGGATTAATGCAGGGTAGGCTGACGGAAAACCTTTAGAATTCCTCAAATTATTCGCAATTTCCATATTACTTCTAATATCTTTAAGGTATTTACCATCATTGCCAAAAGCATTAAACCCAACATCTGGGTTAAAAACCAATTCCCCGTAGGCATCTTCTAATGGAATTATTTCAATTCTTTCTGTCATTCCGATGCGACTTAGATATTCCTTCAGAGTATCAACTCTGACTCTATAGGGTTGCATTCTGTTAAGAAATTCCTTTCTTTGACCTCTTCTGATATTATAATCATCGGTGCTGACATTAAAGATGATCTTCGAATTTGGAAAAATATTAGTACATGAATCTATTAATAAAATATGACCCCTGTGAAAATGGTCAAAAGAACCTCTAATAACAACATAAGACCCACTTTCAATAAGATTTTTTATCTCATCCACTATACCGTCATGATATTCATATTCTGATACAATAACAGGTTTTTGGGTTGGTATATAAGGGGATAAAACTCCTGTTGGAGATATAAATAGGTAAAACCCTCCAAAATCTAATATCTTAAAATCTGAGTTACTATACATATGAAAAAATGGAATGAATGGGTTTAAATATTCGTTTTTTTCTTTAAAATATGATGGTTATGGATAAAAAAATAGTAAAAACTTTCTATGGAACCCAAGAAATTCCATATCTAGTCTGCATGGTACCAATAATACATCTTTATGAAAAACTGGCTTCTAGATTTGGGAGTCCTGAAGAGAGAAAGGGGTGGTATAGAAATTTTTATGGTTTAACACCTCAAGGAAGAGAAATGATGATAGTTAAAACTAATCTTGGGAATACTGTTGTCGATCCTATATTAACAATGAATCAGGGGGATCATTTTTTGTTCCATTTTGGTTATTGTGGTGGCCTTCATTCTGAAATGAGATTAGGGTGTGTGACTATCGCCACTGATTCTAGGTTTGAAGATGGAGAAGTAATATACACACCAAAGTCACACCCAATTCTAAGTCAATTACCAATTTCAGAACATGTTTTCCTTGGTAGAAATGTTACTGTAGAAAGCATTCTCAGAGAGGATGATGTTCTGAGAAGATCACACGATGTTGCCTCAGTGGATCAGGAAACTGGGTATTTGTATAGGGAATCATCAAATCCAGCATTATCTCTAATGGTTGTTTCAGATTTACCATTTTGGAAACCTTTTTATCAATTGAAAAAGTCTGACTTTTCTAATGTTGAAAAAGGAGTTGAATATGCGATATCTCTTATCATAAAATTAGCAGATATTCTGGGTACAAAAAATGACTAGATTTCAATTAATTCCTGAAGAAGATAAAGAAAATAAACAAATAATGGAAACCATTTTAGGAGATTTAGAAGTTAGGGATGAACTTTATTTTGAAGAGCCTGAATCTCCCACAACAATTGGTTGGTCTAGAGATGCAGATATATATCTTGGAAAAATCTTTCAAAGAATGACTAGATATTTTGATCCGCCAGTTCTTGAATCTCAATTTAGAAGAATTTTTCTGGATACAAAATTGGGTTTGGATGAAGCGTATATGAGAGACTCCCTAGTAAGAATGTGCCTAGTTTATGAAAGAGTGAGGAATTATCCAAAAGCTCAATCCAGGAGAGTTCAATTCAGATTTTCCAGACCTTCAGAGAATTTTAAATGCATTAAATCTGCAGTTGATTGGTCTGGAGCGATCGATGAATTAACATACAATCTAAGATCCATGTCGACAGCAGATCATGTTTTACTAGTTCCAAACTTGGTTTCAGATGAATCTTACCCAGTTACAACCGATCTTTATACTGTTTCAGATTTTTTGAGAACAGCAAGAAAAATAAATCCTCGTGCGGAATTTACCTTGATATATGGTCCATCTATATTCTATGACCCAAGAAGGGTTGTGCAAAAATTGGGATTAGATAATTTTTCAAGAGAACATGATGTAAAATTAGTTAATGTTTTGGATCAACCAGTAATTTCTGTTGCTGTTGATAATGGAATGATTTTTACTCAAATTTATTTACCTAAATTTCTTTTAGACGTTGACTATGCCGTTTCAATGACACCTTTAAAACATAATTTAGATGCTGGCTACACAGGTTCAATCAAAAATATGATGAGTGTTTTACCAGATTTCGAGAGGCTCAGATTCCATAAATCTGGTGGGTTAGATGGAATGAATAGAGCTGTAGCAGACCTTTACTCATTAGTTAGGCCAACTATCGCAATTCTTGATTGTAGAAGATTGTTACTGAGTGCTCAACAGATTGATTATGGGGGAAGGGAAGTTAATGGCTTTGGTTTTGTTGTTTCAGATAGTCCAATATTAGCCGATGAATATGCAATATATAAAGCAAATAATTTTTGTGGTTTTGGAATAGACCCTCGACAAACATATTTATCTCTGTGTAAATAGTTTATTTTTTATTTTATTCGAATACCACCGCTTGCGGTGTGGGTTAAAGAGCCAAATTATTGAATCCAGAATTTGTTTTGAGACCAATGCCTTTTACAAATCGATACAAATTAAAATTTAACTCTTAAAATTTAAAGTCAGATATTTATGGTAAATACACTTATAGACGAGGTTTATAGAGAAATTAGCCACGGAATGCTTCATAAATTTGACGGAGCTTATAATATTAATGATAAAATGGCTGTTTTGAATTTGATATTGGGACAATTAAATATAACCAAATGTACTATAATGGATTTAGAAATGCAGCAAACAGGGGCAAGCACGTATCTTATATATCTTCTTCAAACTGATGGTAGTATTGATTTTGACATATGTCCTCATTTTAAGATGTGGTATAATCGCAGAGGAAAGCAGACGAGATGTAGATTTAATACTGGCCCTATACAAGTAAGATGTTATGGACAAGTTCCTAACTGTGAAAATAAGGAAGCTTATGATGCTTTTGAAAGAAACAGATAAATTATTCTCTCCTATACCAGCATCAACTAAGTATCCTATAACATAATCTATTATTGGCCTTTGGTTTATTTTGATCAGGGTTTTGGTGTTTCTAGTGTAAGCGGTCTTAATCTTGTACCCTTTCCGCCAGCCATAATAAGGGCTTTTGATATCATACTAGATAATTATGATTAGAAAAAGTTAAATTAATGTCAAATTCATTTAATCTCAGTGCATTCTAGAATTTATTCTTAAAATAGGTGAACACAACACTGCATCCTTCTTTAGCAAGCTCTTCAACAATAGCCCTGCCTATATTTCCAGACCCGCCAGTCACTATCGCCGCTTTACCCAGTAGTTTGATACTAATTCCCCCTTAAATTATATTGGTCCAAAAGTTAATAAATCATTTCTTCCAGAGCATTTTTTTCATATCGTTTAAGTCAAACAGGAGAACATCCCCATTCTTAATCTTCTTGCTGAAGCTTTTGGCAAATATTGCATAACGCTCCTTTCTTTTATCATTGTTCCACTCAACATATTTGGCTTTCTCTTTCAGATTTTCCAAAATTTTTTCAGGGTTGACATTATCCTTCCACTTGCATTCCACGAACAGGATATCTTTCATCTTCTCGTTCAAAGCTACAATATCTATTTCTTTGTCCTTGTGCCACCATCTGCCAATCTTATTAAATGCAGCGGCTTGGCTCTCAAATATGAAATCCGCGCAAATTTTTTCAAAAGCCTGTGAAAAATAAACATTTAGATCATCTTTAATCGCATCTTCTAGCTCATTTTTTTTCCCGCTTTCTATAAGCGTTTTGTTTGGATAAATGAACCTGAACCAAAAATTAAAATAGTTGTCCTCAAAAACATACCTCGCGTTTCTTGCCTCTTTTTTCTGCGTTGGGGGAAACTCCTTTCTTATTACATGAAGCAGAATAAGTGTACTCAGGTACTTGGATATCAAAGTCTTGTCCAGCTCTGTAAAGTTGACTATTTCCCCATACTTGTTTCTGCTATTGGCTATCGCCTTTAAAATGTTAAAGTAATTTGACTGCTCTCTCAATTCCTGTCTTAACAGAATCTCGGCCTCCTGACAGAGAAAACTCCCTGAATTAAGCACGTTCTCCTTCAAGTTTTCTTGGAAATTAAGCTTCGGGTTCATGCTAAGCATGTATGCAGGGATGCCATCTGTTATTGAAAAAACCTTTATCAAATCCTCTGGAGAGTAATCTGGAAAAAATTCAATCAAGTGCTTGAACTTTAAGGGCAAAATTTTCAACTGCCCACTTCTCCTTCCATATAAAGGGCTTTTGTAACCCAAGACTTCAGTCTCCATCATTCCTATACTTGATCCAAGAAGAACCAAATAAACATTCTTAGATGAAAGGTTTGCATCCCATATCTTTTGAAATATAGATGGAATTGCCTTGTTTGACATTATCAGGTACGGAAACTCATCCACAACTATCACAACCCTGCCTTTTGTTTTTTTTGAGAATTCATCGAAAAGCTCTACCCAATCGCTGATATTGGCTTTCTTGAAAATACTGTCCGACAAAAATTCCCCCATGAAATGCTGCATCTCTTGGATATTCTGCTTATTCCCCCTGTTGTCAGCAAGAAAATATATATGCGGCTTGTTTTTGATGAATTTTTTCATTAATGCCGTTTTTCCGATCCTTCTTCTTCCGTATATGACTATGAATTTCGGCTTGTTCTCGCTGTACATTTTTTCCAGGAAGCTTAGCTCCTCTCCCCTGTTTACAAATTGTTGAAACATGATTATTATAATTTAGATTCAACTATTTAAATATTTCTATGACTAATTATATTTGTGCTAACTCTATTGAATTCAGATTTGATATCAGGCCTCAAAATAAACTAGAGGTTATATCCGAGCGTCAGCAGATTGCAGAAAGATAGCGAAGCTATTCCTATTATTGCATCCTTCTTTAGCAAGCTCTTCAACAATAGCCCTGCCTATATTGCCAGACCCGCCCGTTACTATAGCGACTTTATCTAGCAGCTTCATGCCATCACCTCATTAGATTAACCCCTTCAAATCATTAATAAATTCCCAATTATTTTTCGGTCTTTTTTCGGTCTTTTAGAGGCCGATTCTTCTAAAATATAATAAGTATTTCTTCCAATGCCTTTTTTAGCTATAAGTTTTTTTCTCAACAAATCATTAATATCTTCAAAAGCTGGAGTTTTGGATATATCGTTTAATTTCATGTGCCCTCCTTTTGTTATTTTATTGTGCTCCTTTAGATATTCTATCGTTTTTTTCTGCCTTTCATTCAGCCCTAAAATATCTAAATATTCCTTAGTTAATTTAGATTTTCTGAATGTTACAACAAGATTTTGAGCGATTTCTTCGAAGAGAGGCTCAGGAATCCCGTGGTTCAAGCACTCTTTGATAATTTTGTTGGTTCCAGTTCCCCATTGCTCAATATATCCGATAAGAAAAAAACATTTCCCAATCAGGGGGTTTCTCAGGATAGACTTGTGTTTTCTCTTTAGGTCTTCAAGAGTTAATGGCATGGGCAAGGGACCGCAACCCCATATTTCAATCTTATCATCAAAAATTCTGATTTGAATATTCGAAGATATTGAATAATCTCTATGGCAGACTGCATTTATTATCGCTTCTCTGATCGCCTCAGGCGGGTATTCATATTTTTCCTTTCTTTCTGGCCTCCCAGGCTCAATCCATGCTGCCATTGGCATATGTTCAAGGGTAAAATTCAAGGCCTTGCCTATTTGATCAATTATAGTGCCCTCAAAAACCTTCATATCTATGAATTTCAAGGGCTCAGTTCCCTTGAATCTAGCGCACCTTGTCTCGGCTTGTAAAAAGAATTTTTGCGGGTTCTTTCCAAACAAGAGGGCAGCAGCATTAGTTAGTTTTCCGTTTCTCATCAGTTCCAGTCTCCCCAAGACTTCTTTTAGCGGGGTTTTGGGCTGGATGTAGAAGTTCCTTTCATTTTTGGTTTTTCTCAAAAAATCCTCGGCTTTTTCTTCATCAATATCTTCCAGCTTAGCATCTCCGCAAACTTGTTCATCCCAGTTCAGCTTTTTCTTTTCCTCTTTGGCAAGCTTTCTTATCTCGGAAGATGATATTAAATGGTCGCTTCTTCCAACCCTCTTGTAGGCGTGGTTTTTGAAGAAAACTGGCTTTTCTTCTGATTCATTTACTTTGATCGCAATAACCTTTTTGCCATCGGCTTCTTCAACTTTGAGAGAAGGATAAATTTGCGGGTCAGTGTTCCTTTTAATGTAGTTTGCAAGCTCTTCCAATGCATCCTTGCCAACAGAAAAACCAATAACCTTGCCAGAATCTGCAACACCAACTAGAATAATGCCGCCTTTGCAGTTTGAAAACGAGGAAACAGCCTTTCCAATTTCGTCTTTAAGTTTCAGGAATTCTTTGAACTCAATCTTTTCCGACTCTCCTCTTTTGATCAATTGATGAGCATCCATGCTATAACTTTTGTTGGATCAAATATATAGGATTATATCCGAGCGTCAGCGAGGCTGCTGAGCGATAGAGAAGCTGGAATTATCTTGCCTCTATTGTTGCATGGTTTGTTTGGAAGATAATTAACTGTCTAAAGCTTCCTTCAATTTCTTTATTATATTATTTTTAACAGCATCAAAATCAGGTATAGTAGAAAGGAGTGTTGATAAGTCACTTTTCCAATCCTTCCTTTTATCGCCAATTTCATTTTCAAGCTTTTTTAAATCAAATTTCAGCCCTTGCAGATTAATTTTTTTGATTATCAGTTTTCTATCAATTTTCACATTCCTGTTTATAAGAAACCACACATCATATATGTCTCTAGGCTTTGATCTCTTTATGAGGGCTCTTACTTTTTCCGCAAAAATCTCTTCCATTGGCATGCAATAAGCCAAAAATGGCTGGATGTCAGGATATTCGGAAGTTATTGACATCAATTCAGGCTTCAATACCATATCTTTCCTAAAGCTTACATCGATTCTGATACCACCCTTGCTAATAGTTTTTCCGGTATAGAGGGGACCTTGATATACGACCTTATACCCGGCAGAACTCTTGGCAATTTTTTCGTTAGTCAACTTCCCATTAATTCCTATTAATTTCAGTTCATCTAAAACTTTTTCTAATAGAGACTTTAGGGCTTTAGATCTGTTTAAGCAAATAAAATCTAGATCTTCGGAAAAACGGGGAAGGTTATATGCAAGCTTTAAACATGTGCCCCCCTTAAATACAAGCTGGTTTTTTTGGCTGTATAATCTGGATAAAAACATCATTTGAAAATAGTCCCTCTCTTGTGTAAATAACGGTAACCCGTTTCTCCTCGCCATTAATATCAGTTGCTCTTTTGTCAGCATATTCACTCCTACCCTATTTTTTTCCAATGAAGTAAATCTTCTTTTGATAAATTTAAATTTAAAAACCACCTTTTGCTGTATTTACTAGATCTAGTTTTTGTTGGATCTAGTAAAGAAAAGTTTTTACTGATATTTTTATGGAGCTTTTCAATCAATCTACCCTCTATTTTAATTTTTAACAGCTCAATCAAATATCCGAGCCTTTTATTTAGTGATGAATTGCCAATTTTTATGCAATAGTCTATTAGTTTTTCGAAAGAGATCTCTTTTTTCGCATTTTCAAGCGATTTGCAGATTTCGTCCAAACTCACATATCTTGGAAAGAGAAGGCTGTCTATCAAGGCTTTTTCCTTTTCTGCCACACAGACGCCCTCAATCTTAGTATATCCAAAGAACCTTTCTGGTTTTATTTGTATGAATTGCACCTCTATAGAATCCATTTTTTTGAGCTCTTTCCTTTTTGTGGTGGCAAGGAATATTTTTTTAGGGGATTGCTCGGTAAACTTGTAAAAGTTCAAAGCCGACCAGAAAGAAATATAAGAAGGCCATAAAACATTGCAGGCAATGACCATTAAATCTTCCCTAGGTTTTCCAGAGAAAGATATGAGCTCATATTTTCCTGCTGTTAAACTCTTTATCCAGCCTTTGTTTTTGAGTGAATGGACTATTTGGTATATATGATTCTCATTGGAATCAATGATTTTTTTCACATCGCATAAGTCAAAAATCCAGATTCCTTTTTTCGATAACTCAGTTATAATCTTAGATTCCACTTTACCCAACGTTTTATAACTTTCTACCTTTTCCTTAGTTTTCATATAAGATTTTTGCATAAACTTATATTTAAAGTTTTCTCGCTTTCTTTTTCTCCAAGAAACTAAGAATTATACCCGAGCGTCAGCGGATTGCAGAAAGATAGCGAAGCTGAAATTATACCACACATTACTTCCTAAAACACAAGCCATCACACTGTTTTCTCATCCTGAAGAGGCAATTTATGCAGACTGAAGGCATTTTTTTCTCTTTGTTCTTGATTTCGAAATACTCATAAATCTGCTCCCTACCTTTTAGTGAGTCTAAATTCCATCCACTCAACCCACCAGAAGGCTCGCAATAGTTAACATGACAATCTTCTATGGTAAACAACTCTCTGCATTCAAAGCAATTTTTAGGGTCAGAAGGTCTGGTCTGAAATCCCAGACACCTAGGCAAGGGTCTTGATAAAACATATCTGAGATTGCTCTTCTCCAACCTATCAAGAAAACCTTTAATTCTATCACCAACTTTCCTATTCAAATCTTTTTCAGTCAGCTTGAAAGAAACCATTAACTCTTTATTCTCATTTTTCAGCCCTTCAAAAATCTTATCAAAATTCACATCACTATCTAACCTCAAAAATCTCTGGCCAAGAGCCTCTTCGTTATTTACATTTATTGGGTAGCTTTTGCAGAGCTCGCATCTATGCTTATATTTGTCCGGCAGGAATTTGCTCATCTCTTGGCACGAAGTTTCAGATAAGTTAAGGTTTCCCTGCAAAGTGCTCCTTCCATTTAACCATCATATCTGATAAATCTTCCTTGTTAATATTGCCGAGATAGCTCCCTTTCATTGTCATAGAGCATCCGTAAACATTGCCATTCGGGAAAGTAGTTGGGAAGAAATCAGAGGCATACTTATTTTGTGATCTCTTAGCTGTATGTGCCAAATAAAATCTAGGATCTAAAGGGGCGTTAAACTTTCCAGCAAACTCTTTCAGTTTTGAGAAAAAATACTCTTGATCTTTAGTAAAATTCCCTAAAGGATTTTTATCCAGTTTCTCCGCCCTGCCAAAAGAACCCCAATCATGAACTTCTATCGAAGCTTTGTTTTTAGCAATGATCTCTGTGATTTTGTCAATAAATTCATAGCTGTCAGAGTCTATGCTTATCCTTAGAACTGGCTCTATTCCTAGCTCCTTGCAGCATTCTATTATATTTTCAATGTTTTTTAGTGGAACTCTTTTCAAATGGAATCTATCTGCGCTGATGATTAGGGTATCAAAACCAAAACCTTTTATCGCATTCAAATGCTTATTTGCGTTTTCCTTGTCTGCTCCGAAAAACCCAGAAGTTATTATCAGGAGTTCATTCGGTTTGTAGTATTCCATTAGTATTTTTATGCAATTCCTCAACTTTTCAAGGTCATAGAAAGGCTCTCCGCCGCCTATCCTTATGCCGATACCGTTCTTTGAATATTGCTCGGCTACTCTCCGAATAGTTTTTTCGGGCATCCATTTTTCAGGTTCTTTTTCAGCTTCGCATGAGTAAACGCAGAAATCGCATTCTATGGGGCAGGCAGCAGTCAAAAGCAGATCCCCGTCAAGCGGCTTGTGCCTGTGGTCGAGATTGATTGCCATCAGATAAAACCTTTATCGAAATCCTATTATTTTTTGATTATAGATTTTGCTCTTTCAAAGAACACTCTGGCATCTTCAACAGCTTTTCTTGCTTCTTCATCGCTTATTATATCCGCTTCCTCATATACGATGGTGTGCCTCTTTTTCCTCATTTTGTTGAAAATAAAGATAAGTTTCTCAGCTAATTTTTCATTTGGAAAATTCCTTAAGAATTCTGCAACAGCCACATGTTTATACTCCCCTTTAGGTCTATAACCAGAATGAAACATTAGCGCCCTGCCGGATTGCAGCATAGAATTATATGCTATAGAAAATGCCCAATCATTATTCCCCATCTTCTTGTTTTCCAGAGAAACTTTTAAGTCTCTTTCTGCAAGCAAAAGAGCCTTTTCAATAAGATTTTCGTCCCTTCTTATTTTTTCCCATTTATCTGAATTTTCTAAGTTCATCTTCATCCCCTATTAACATTATTATCTGATGTTGAAAAATATCCATTAGGAGGTGATTATTCCCCCTCATTTTATTTTTAAAAGTCTCCTCATCCCAGCATATGAGATTTATCTCTCTTCCCACTTTTTTTTCTAGTTTTTGAATTATCTCCAAAATACTGTTTTCTTTTGCATCCCCGATGACAAACAAATCTATATCGCTCCCCTCTAATTCTTCCCCCCTTGAGAAGGATCCAAATATAAAAGCAAATTTTATTTTTTGTCCATTTAAATTTTCTTTTATCAATTCACCTATAAAATCTGTCTTTAAGAGTATATTTTTAATTTCAGTATAAATTGGAGAGTTTTTGTTGACTTTGAAAATCCGCATTTTACCAGTTTTTGCCTCGTTAATCAACCCCAAATTTTTTAAATTTGCAATTTCCTTGCTGACGTAGATAGGGCTTTTTTTTATATTTCTGCTTATTTCTCTTAAATGATAACTCTTTCCAGAGAAAATCAACAACTGCAGTATAGAGACTCTGGTTACAGAAGTGAACAATTTTCTTATCATATACAAAATATATACAACTGTATTTAAAAAGTTTACTTATATCTGACCCCACCATCTATCTTTTGACTTATTAAATCTTCCATTTTATTTCTGCATTACGCTGTGCAGACCTGCAAAAGTATTTATACTTGCATTCATTCTATAATTCTTGATGGATATGCCTTTATCAAGAAGAGATTTTATAAAAATGGCTGCTGCAGTGTTTGGAGCTTGCGTTTCAGCTAAAGCAACAGGTGGTGTAGCAGAAGCAGCTCAAATAGGGACACCTGTTATAATGTACCATACAACCGCTTATGGTATTACATCTGAAATTTTTGTTGATCAAATGGAAGCTCTTTATAGGATGGATTGTAAAACAATAGGTTTTGAAGAATTATATGATTCCTTAAAGAAGAGGTTGAATTTGCCTTATGGAAGGGTTGTGCTGACGTTTGATGATATTGGGAACCAGTTGGCAAAATCTGGGCTACAAAAGACTCATGATGATTTTTGGGAAAATATTTACCCTGTTTTAAATAAATATGGTTTTAAAGGAGTTTTAGGTGTTGTAACTGGCGGAATTAGTAATGAAGGATGGACTTGGGATGAAATTAGAAGATTAGCCGATGAAGGTCATGAGATAGCATCCCATTCTGCAACCCATAATTTAGGGATGAATCAAGCCTATCTTAATAGACCAGGAGGCTTCTCAAGAGAACAGTTTATAGATGAATTTCGAAGATCAAGGTATGATATTCAAAATAATACTGGACGGGCACCCATTACTTATATATGGCCTTTTGGGGCTGTAAAATATGGATCAGATGCGGCTGAAATATATCCTGTTAGAGTTACTGTATGGGAGACTGGACCTGTGAGTGGTTTATCACAACTAGGTAGTGTGCCGAGGTATCATCCTGACGGGCATGTAAATGATTTTGGCATTACTATAGCAAGGGCTTTGGGTTTTGGTGGACCGACAGCTACTCAGTTAGAGAAATCAACTGGAGATACAGATACTTATACTGAAAAAAATCGGAATTATGGCGTTGGATTTAATAGTGAAGCATTGAGAGCACGTCATGCAGAAAAATTCCGTGATGTAGAAACATAGTGTGTATAATTATCACATATTTAATCACCATCTCATATTTTTGACAGATAATGGATTGAATTCTAATCTTGGAAAATTTTTTGGCAGTTCAAATCTCATTTTTGCCTTTTCTTCCTTTATTCTGATGCTCATTGCATCCTCAAACTTGAATGAGCTGTTGGCATGGGCAAAGCTTTCATTAGGCTTGCCTGACCTGAAAGTGTAGATGGAATCAGCGATCGTTGCCAGAAT
>Ga0210017_1000686_pt1 | contig 29027 bp, 34 predicted proteins | sample CryGeyCG2014_020_FD_183966 | JGI IMG/M metagenome (GOLD analysis project Ga0210017, IMG submission 183966) | Groundwater microbial communities from aquifer - Crystal Geyser CG08_land_8/20/14_0.20 (SPAdes) (version 2) | ecosystem: Environmental > Aquatic > Deep subsurface > Groundwater | place... | reverse complement strand
AAGGAAAAAACTCTGCTTGTAAGTGCCTCTCAAGAACTGTCCACCGCATCATTCCAGAAGATTTGGGACAACAAAGAGGATGCTGTCTATGACAGCTTATAAAAGAGGGGATATTATTCTCGTCCCATTTCCGTTCAGTAATCAAATCGCAACTAAGAAACGTCCATCTGTAATTGTTAGTTCCAATCTCTACAACAATGTGTCTTCTGATATTGTCATTATGGCGATTACAAGTCGGACAGATAAAACTATTGGAATAGGAGAATGTTTAATAATGGATTGGCAGGTTGCCGGCCTGTTAAAACCATCGGCTATTAAACCGGCCATTTCAACTATTGAACAACAACTGGTCTTAAAAAAATTAGGCAGCCTTTCTTCTAATGATCTGTTCTCTATGGAAAATGCATTGAAGAGATTTTTAGACTTGCAGTAAGTAATTTTATGATACCACAGCCCTCCGTGTGCCTCGTTGACCAAAACCTCACAAAAAGCGGAACAGGCAGATTATCTGAAGTGCAGAGGGCGGAGATTGGGTTGGAAGATTAGAAAAAGCATAGACTGTGATATTATAGAATATAGAAATAAAAGTGAGGGGGTGGTTTAAATGGGCACTGCTACAGCAAAAAAAATAAATCCTGAAGATTTTATCCTCTCTGCGCTTTCTCCTCAGGACAGGCTTAACGCTGCCTTCAAAGTTGCAGGCGAGGCATTTAAAAAGACCACATTGACAATGAAAGACATTGATAAAGCAGCTAAAACTGTGAGGAGAAGAATCTACGGAAAAAAGAAGTAAGATAGTTATTGATACAGGCGTGCTTGTTTCTGCCTTTGCCTTTGGCGGTGTGCCTGAGAAAACTGTCAGAAAAGCATTTAAAGAGGCAGACATATATGTATCCCCAGCCCTTCTTGAAGAGTATCGTGATACCCCGTTGGAACTTGAAACCGAGGGGAAGATAAGCCATATCCAGTTAAAGGCGTTAATTTCCGGAATAGCCTCTTTTGTTGCAAACACAAGAATTGTCTATCCATCTGTAAAATTATCACTCTGTAGAGATACCGACGATAATATGCTTCTTGAATGTTGCCATACAGCAAGAGCAAAGATTCTTATAACCGGCGATAAAGATATTCTGGATATAAAGAATTTGCCTTTTGACCTTAAGATACTGACGCCACAAAAATATTTAGAAGAATAATACTTTCATGTGTTCTTCAAAAAAAGGAGAGCCTGTACATCATCCCTCATTCAGAGGGCAGGGAGATTGAGATTGTGGAGGGGAAAAGATGAAATCTGAAATATATTTCTCTGTAAAGACGCCTCTAAGTATTGAAGTCAGAACCACCGTTCAGTATTGGGAATACCTTACTACATTAAAACATCCAATAATGAAAAACAAGGAAGACATTGTAAAATTTGTTTTGCAGATGCCTGATGAAATAAGACAAAGCAAAATGGATAAAGAAGTCTTTCTTTATTATAAGCAGTCTGATAAACTATATTGCGTGGTTGTCAAGCATACAGGAAAGGAAGGTTTTTTAATAACTGCATATCCTGTTGATAAGGTAAAGGAAGGAGAAATTGTATGGACAAAGTAAAAGTTTATTACAACAATGAGTCAGATACAATGGATATTTGGTTCGGCAATCCCGAGGATGAAGTCGTATGTGAAGAGGCGGGAGAAGGCATTATCCTTAAAAAAGATAAAAATGGGAAGACTATAGGGATTGAAAAGCTATATGTAAGCAAAACTGTCGGTATTGACAGGCCTTTGCCTGTCGAATTAGTAGTTGCTTAGAATACCGGCAGCCCTTCGGGAAAATATAATGGAAGATTTTAAGGTCTTTTATGATGAAGAAGAGGATATTCTTTACCTTACAAAGGAAGGTGAGGAAGCCGAAGTTGTAGAAATATCTCCGGGCGTGAATATGGAACTTGACAGCAAAGGCAAACTCATAGGCGTTGAACTGTTTAAAGCCTCGTATATGTTTAAAAATGTTCTTAAACCAATGGAGAAGAAACTCCAGTTTGCATAACTGTCGGAACGAAATCAGGCTTCATTTCCCTTTGAGGTAGAAGATGATTTTTATGCCCTTCGCAAAGTCGGTACCCACGACATAATCAAAAAGCCTTAATTCTCTCGAATCCTATATGCCGTTTACTTATCGATAGATATTGTCCTTATATGTTAAAATTTCATTAGCATTTCAAAGCTGTCTCAGGAGAAGATATGCTTGGCGTTATAGGTGGAAGCGGGGTTTATGAGATTGATGGAGTAGTCATCAAGGAGGAGAAAAGAATCTCAACTCCTTTTGGCGCTCCTTCCGATTCTTACAGGATTGGCGAGATAGCAGGAGTAGAGGTTGCATTTCTTCCAAGGCACGGTTCTCCTCACCATATTGCTCCGCATAAGGTTAACTACAGGGCGAATATCCGGGGTTTCAGAGAACTCGGAGCAGAAAGGATTATCTCCGTGAATGCGGTTGGGGGAATAAATCCTAAGCTTAAACCGGGTTCAATCGTCATTCTTAATCAGATTATTGATATGACAGAGGGCCGGGCGTCAACATTTTATGATGAAGAAGAAATCGTGCATGTGGACTTTACCGAGCCGTATTGCCCTGAGCTGCGGACAGCATTACTCACGGCAGGTAAAAAGGCGGGAGTTGCGCTTAAAGAGGATGCAACCTATGTATGCGTAAACGGCCCGAGGCTCGAGACTGCTGCGGAAATAAAGGCGTTTTCTTTGCTGGGCGCTGATGTGGTTGGAATGACAGGCATGCCGGAGGCGTCTCTGGCAAGAGAGCTTGCGATATGTTTTGCAGGAATAGGTGTTGTCACAAATTATGCTGCCGGTATCTCAGGCAGCAGGCTTACCACAACCGAGGTTGTAAGGACCATGGCAGAATCCTCAGAAGTGGTGAAGGCTCTTTTAGAAAAGACCTTTGCCGGCATCCCTCATACAAGAAACTGCGGATGCAAGGACGCCCTTGCGAATGCAAAGATGTGATAACATATTACTAATTTGTCATTCCGAGCGAAGCGAGGAATCTCGTCGTGAGATTGCTTCGTCCCGAGCCGCTCGGGGCTCGCAATGACAGCGTAGAGAACTGTTAGGAGCAATAACTTTTCACATGGATACCATTCTTATAGTTGAAGACAGAGAATCAATGTCAGATATGCTTAAGGAGACCCTCAGGACTGAGGGCTACAGGACTATTACGGCAAAAGACGGGCCGGAAGGTATAAAAAAAATAAAAGAAAACAGGATTGACCTGGTCCTTACTGATTTGAAACTTCCCAGAAAAAACGGCATAGATGTATTAATGGCCGCGAAGGAAGAGAATCCTTTAATGCCGGTAATTGTAATGACTGCCTTTGGTTCTGTTGAGACTGCCGTGCTTGCAATTAAAGAAGGCGCATTTGATTTTATTACAAAGCCTTTTGATACCGACCATCTTCTGGTGCTTATGAAGAGGGCGCTTGAGACTCAAAGGCTGATGACAGAGAATATGCTTATGAAAGAGGAGTTTTCATCACAGCTCGGACTGCCGATGATAATAGGCAAAAGCGAAAAAATATCAGAAGTGGCCCAGCAGATACAGAAGGTTGCGCCGAGCAAGACAACTGTGCTGATTCTCGGTGAAAGCGGCACAGGCAAGGAATTGTTCGCAAGGGCCATTCATTACCTCAGCCCGAGAAAGGAATATCCGTTTGTCCCTATAAACTGCGCTGCCATACCGGGGGAACTATTGGAGTCAGAGCTTTTCGGGCATGAAAAGGGAGCTTTTACAGGCGCTGATTATAAGAAACTCGGCAAATTTGAACTGGCTGATAAAGGCACTATATTTCTTGATGAAATAGGCGAGATGGATACTGCGCTTCAGTCCAAGCTGCTAAGGGCGCTTCAGGAAGGGGAGATAGAAAGGCTCGGAGGCCTGAAAACGATAAAGATAGACGTAAGGGTTATCGCTGCAAGTAACCGGGACATTGAAAAGGCTGTTTCAGAAAAGACATTCAGGGAAGACCTTTACTACAGGTTGAGCGTATTCCCTGTCAGGATTCCTCTGCTCAGAGAAAGGGTTGAGGATATTCCTATGCTTGCAGGGTTTTTCCTTAACAAATACTGCGCCGAACTCAAGACGCCTTTAAAGACTATCTCTGCCGAAGCCCTTGAAATGATGGTTGAGTATCCGTGGAAGGGGAATGTCAGAGAGCTTGAAAATACAATAGAACGGGCCATAATATTATGCGACGGGAAGGTGATAATGCCCGAGGATATATCACTGAGCCCTTTATCCTTTGAATCGTACATAAAGAATCTCCCGATGGACGGAGCGCTCCGAGCAGCTCGGAGAGAGGCATTAAGGATTGCTGAGACTCAGCGGATAATAAAGGCGCTGAAAGAGACAAAGGGAAATAAAAGCAGGGCGGCAGAAGTCCTGCAGGTAAGTTATAAAACGCTTTTAACTAAGATAAAAGAATATCATATAGAAGAATAGAATCTTTTAAAAAATAAATCGGAGGGTTGCAATGTCAGGACATTCAAAATGGTCTCAGATAAAATATAAAAAGGCTAACACGGACGCAAAAAGGGGCAGGGCATTTACTAAACTCGTCAAGGAGATAGCGGTTGCGGCCAGGTTCGGAGGCGGCGACCCTGACGGCAATCCGAGATTGCGCACTGCAATGGAAAAGGCAAAAGAGGTCAATATGCCCCACGACAATATTAAAAGGGCGATTATGAAGGGCACAGGCGAACTTCCCGGAGTTACATATGAGGAAATCATGTATGAAGGGTACGGCCCTTCAGGTGTTGCAATGATGATAGAGACGCTGACTGACAACAAGAACAGGACTGTCCCGGAGATAAGACATGCAATGGCAAAACACGGCGGGAGCCTCGGAGAAACAGGCTGTGTTTCGTGGCTCTTTGATAAAAAAGGATATATCCTGGTTAATAAATCTAAGGTATCTGAAGACTCTGTAATGTCTGCTGCCCTTGATGCAGGGGCTGAGGATATGAAAAATGACCCTGAAGAAGAAAACTTTGAGATAATAACTGCTCCTGAAGATTTCAATAATGTTAAAGCTGCGCTTGAGAAGGCAAATATTCCTGTTGAGTCCGCTGAGATAACCATGCTCCCCAAAAACTATGTAGTCTTGGACGGAAAGGCGGCAGAGCAGATGATAAGGCTTATGGATGCGCTTGAAGACCATGACGACGTCCAGAATGTTTATGCAAATTTTGATATTCCTGACGAAGCGGCTGAGAAGGCAGTAAAATAATGAAAGGATGCACGATGCACGATACCCCCCTTTAATTCCCCCCTTACTAAGGGGGGATAGAGGGGGGTTGAATCCTGTGTTATGCACCATGTAGGCTCTTGCAATATCAATGCCTGCGGCGTTATTATAAATAACAATATGTCAACTTCTATGCGCGCTGTCCTTAAAAGAAAATTTCTTGCTGGACTGATTGTCTCAATTCCTGCGGTAATTACTGTTTTAGTTATCGTATGGTTTTTTGAGTTTATTGACGGCATACTGGGTCCCCTTTACAACAAGATGCTGGGCTACCAGGTCCCCGGCCTCGGATTCATATCTGCGGTAATTCTGATATTTCTTATAGGCATAATATCAACGAATGTCTTCGGTAAAAAGTTAATAGAGTTTTTTGAAAAGGCTGTTGTCAGAATACCTGTGTTCAAGGGCATTTATGCGGCAATAAAGCAGCTTGTTGACGCATTCTCGCCTGAAAACAAAAGTTCATTCAAGAAATTTGTGATAGTTGAATACCCCAGACAGGGAGTCTATGCATTCGGCTTCCTGACCAAAGAGTGTACGGTAAAGGCGTCTAAAAACGGCCAAGAATCATACCTCAGGGCGGTATATGTACCTACGAATAATCTGTATCTCGGCGAGATAGTCCTGCTGGGCGAAGGCGACGTCTTCTATACGGACATTCCGATAGAGGAGGGCATAAAGATAATACTTTCAGGCGGCATTGCAGCGCCGTCACGCATATCGGAGTCAAAAGAATGAAACTTGCAGTGGTTATCCTGGCGGCAGGACGGGGCGAGAGGATGAATTCTCCCTTGCCGAAGGTTCTGCATGGAATTTTTGATAAACCTATGCTGCAGTGTGTAATTGATTCCGCATCAGGGCTTAAGCCGTCAAAAATCGTAATTGTAGTTGGAAAGAATTACGGGGAAATAAAAGATGCTATTAATAAATCTCCCCATCCCCCCTTTATTAAAGGGGGGCGAGAGGGGATTACTAAAGGGAAACAGAGCAGCCTTTCGTTTGTTATACAGAAAAAACCCAATGGGACAGGCGATGCGCTTGTAAGGGCAAAATCCGCCTTAGGCGGACTGAAAGATTTCATAGGCACGATACTCGTATTAAACGGAGACGTCCCGCTCATTACATCAGAGACATTGAAGAAATTTCTCAGTTTGCACCTCAGAGGGAAGAATGATATTTCTCTTATCTCATTTGCTGCGGCAAATCCTGCTTCATACGGAAGAATATTAAGGGACAGAAACAGCCGTATTAACTCAATTGTAGAGGATAAGGATGCAACAGAGGCTCAGAGAAAAATCAATGAGGTTAACAGCGGAGTATATGCTATAAAATCCGGAGCCTTAGCGCTGCTTAAAGAAATTCCCCTGAATGCTGCAAAGGGTGAGTATTACCTTACAGATATTATCGGCATCGCCGGAAACAAGGGCTATAAAATAAATGCCTACTGCATAGGTTCTGAGGATGAGATGATGGGAGTTAATACAATACCTGAACTGATGAAGGCGCGGAAAATATTCAGGGAGAGACTGGCTGACGCCTGGATTAAAAAGGGTGTTATATTTTTTGACCACGATTCAGTCTTTATCTCAGACAGCGTTGTTATAGGAAATAATACAACTATTTATCCTGACGTCTGTCTTGAAGGCAGGACCGAAATAGGCAGAGGATGCACTATATATCCGAATGTGCGCATTGTTGACAGCGTTATCAAGGATGGGGTTGTAGTGAAGGACTCTACTGTGATAGAGGGTTCTGTTATTCGGGCTAAAGCAGTGGTTGGGCCTTTTGCCCATATCAGGCCCGGATGCGATATCGGCTCCGAGGCAAAGATAGGGAATTTTGTTGAAGTCAAAAAATCTGTGCTCGGCGGCGGGACCAAGGCGTCTCATCTCAGTTACCTCGGTAACGCCTCTATAGGAAAGGGCGTCAATATCGGGGCAGGCACAATAACATGCAATTATGACGGCAAAAAGAAGAGCAGGACAACAATAGAAGACGGCGCTTTTATAGGCAGCGACACTCAGCTAATTGCGCCTGTAAGAGTTGGCAGAGGCGCATACATAGGCGCAGGCTCTACCATTACCAAGTGCGTTCCTGCCATGTCGCTTTCAGTGAGCAGGGTAGAGCAAAAGAACATAGAGGGATGGGCACGAAAAAAATTCAAAATTCAAAGTTCAAAATTCAAAGTTAAAAAGAAAGGAAACAAATAGTGTTTTATTTAAACTATTCACTATTCACTCACTGCCGGACAACCCCCTCAATCCCCCTTAACAAAGGGGGAATAAAAGGGGTTGTTTCGCTTCACTGTTCACTGTTTTAATATGTGCGGAATAATAGGTTATACAGGCAAAAATAATGCGGTTTCAATAATACTTGAAGGGCTCAAGCGCCTTGAATACAGGGGGTATGATTCTGCGGGAATCGCATTTTTTAATGAAAAAGGCATAGAGATCAGAAAGTGCACAGGAAAGATTAAAAACCTGTCTGCGATTATAGACTCTGACAAACCCTTCAGCTCTACCGCCATAGGACACACAAGATGGGCGACTCACGGAAGGCCGTCAGAAGAAAATGCCCATCCTCACAGGTCAAACGGGATAGTAATTGTGCACAACGGGATAATCGAAAATTATCTCCCGCTTAAAAAGAAACTGATTGATGAGGGATATAAGTTTGCATCAGAGACCGACACAGAGGTCCTATGCCATCTGATAGAAAAATATGCCGCGGATTATCCTCTGGAAGATGCTGTCAGAAAAGCGCTTAAGGAGGTCAAGGGGGCATACGCCCTTGCAGTAATGAATGAAAAAGAACGCGGCAAGATTGTTGGCGTGAAAAAAGACAGTCCTCTGGTTGTCGGCCTGGGCGGCGGAGAATTTTTCCTGGCGTCTGATGTGCCTGCCTTCCTCAGCTATTCAAGAGATGTGATATTTCTTGATGATGGAGAGATGGTTGTTATGACAGGCGACGGCGTGGTTGTGACAACCCTTGACGGCGCGCCTGTTCAGAAAGAAGTTGTGTCAGTTTCATGGAGCCCGGCCATGGCTGAAAAAGGCGGCTACAAGCATTTTATGCTTAAAGAGATATATGAACAGCCCAGGGCAATAGCAGATACTCTGAGGGGAAGGTTTTATCCGGAAAGCGGTCAAGTGAATATGGATGAGTTTGGCATAAAAGAGGAAGACCTGAAAAAGGCGCAAAGAATTTTTATTGTGGCCTGCGGCACGTCATGGCATGCCGCCCTGGTCGGGAAATATATGATAGAAGAGTTGGCAAGGGTTCCGGTGGATGTGGATATAGCATCAGAATTCAGATACAGAAACCCGGTGCTGGGGCAGGACAGCCTTCTGATAGCTATAACGCAGTCGGGGGAAACGGCAGATACGCTTGCTGCCCAGAGGGAGGCAAAGCGGCTCGGCGCAAAGACCTTGAGCATATGCAATGTTGTGGGCAGCACTGCATCAAGAGAGGCGGATGCCGTGTTCTATACGCATTCAGGCCCTGAGATAGGCGTTGCATCAACAAAGGCCTTCACTACCCAGATAGTAGGGCTTTATCTCTTTGCAATAGGACTCGGCAGGCTTAAGGGGACTGTCCGCGGCGATTCAGCTATGGAATTGCTCAGGGCTCTCCTTTTTCTGCCAACGCTGGTTGAGAAGGTTCTTGCGGCAGACAATGCAATTGAACGTATAGCAAGGGAATTGTTTAAGGCTGATGATTTTCTGTATATGGGGAGGGGTATAAATTATCCTATTGCGCTTGAAGGCGCGCTTAAGCTCAAGGAAATATCTTACATTCATGCGGAGGGTTATCCTGCCGGAGAGATGAAACATGGCCCGATAGCGCTTGTTGACGAGGCTCTTCCGTCTGTATTTTTAGCGCCGAGGGGTAGACTTTATGCGAAGGTTCTATCTAATATAGAAGAAGTAAGAAGCAGGGGGGGCAGGATTATAGCAGTAACTGACGAGGGCAACAAAGAGGTATGCAGCCGTTCTGATTATTGCATCTTTGTGCCTGAGACTAATTCTTTTCTGTCGGCAATTTTGATGGCAATACCACTGCAGCTTCTTGCGTATCATATAGGAGTGCTGAGAGGATGCGATGTTGACCAGCCCAGGAATCTGGCCAAAAGTGTAACCGTAGAGTGAGAGCCGTTCTTGTGATGCAAGATGGACACGCATAAAATGTATTTGTTAATTTAAAAAAGGAGTTGTAATGTCAAGAGAGCTTTTATTGAAGGGCCTGAATCCCATGCAAAAAGAGGCGGTGCTCCATGAAGGAAGTCCGCTTCTTGTGCTTGCAGGCGCAGGCAGCGGCAAGACCAGGGTTATTACTCATAAGTTTGCATATTTTGCAAAGTCAAACAAGGTTTCTCCGCATTCAATCTTTGCTGTCACCTTTACAAACAAGGCCTCCGATGAGATGAAGCGCAGAATAGCCCTGCTCATTGGAAAGGATATGGACGGTTCATGGATAGGCACCTTCCATTCGCAGTGCAACAGGATACTCAGGAAAGAGATAAAGGCGCTCGGCTACAATAATAATTTTTTAATATACGATACTGACGACCATTGTAATCTTATAAGGCACATACTGAAGGAGTTCAGGATATACGAGGCGATGTATAAGGGGGTTGCTTCCAGGATAAGTTCCTTGAAGTCTTCACTTGTAACCCCGAGCAAGTTTCTTTCAAAAACAGACGGTTTTGGATTTGATGAAAAACTTGCAAAGGTCTATGTGAGGTATCAAGATGAATTAAAGAGGTCCAATGCGTTGGACTTTGACGACCTCATAATGCTTGCGGTTAAGCTTTTTGAGGAGAACCCGTTACTGCTTGAAAAATACAGGACTATATTCAATTATGTTCTGGTTGACGAATTTCAGGATACAAACTATGCTCAGTACCGTCTGTTAAAATTACTGGCCGCAAGGGATAATATCTGTGTTGTCGGCGACGACGACCAGAGCATATACAAATTCAGGGGCGCCGACGTCAGGAATATTCTTAACTTTGAAAAGGATTTTCCACGGGCCAAGGTCATAAAACTTGAGCAGAACTATCGCTCAACACAGAACATACTTGATGTTGCCGGCGCTGTAATAGCCGGCAACTCTGACAGGAAGCCGAAGAAGTTATGGACAGAGAGGGGCTGCGGCGAGAAGGTCTATTACTGCTGGTTCAATACAGAGGAAGACGAGGCGAAACATATAGCAGCCATGATAAAGGAACTTTATCTGAAGGGAGAATGCCGCTATAAGGATTTTGCTGCGCTTTACCGGGTAAATTTTCAGGCCAGGGCGATAGAGGATGCGCTGAGAGACGAGAGGATTCCGTATCGGGTTATGGGCGGAATAAGTTTCTATCATCGGAAGGAAATAAAAGATATTATCGCATATATGCGCCTTGCCGTAAATCATGATGACAATGTGAGCCTCAGACGGATAATAAACTGTCCTGTGAGAGGGATAGGCGCTGCAACGCTCTCAAAAATAGAGCATGAAGCAAAGAATAAATCGTTAAGTCTCTTTGCTGCGATTAAGGCGATATTAAAGGCAAACAGCGTTGCTCTGTCTGTCAGGGGAAAACTCGGCGGCTTTGTCAAGCTCATAGAACACATCGCCTCTGACGAATACAGGTCAGCCGCGGATATGCTGAAGGCGATAATTGAAAAAACAGGATATATGGATTCTGTGGAGGAAGATAAAACTCATAATATATATGAACTTATTGCATCTGCAGAGGGAAAAGATATAGGTGATTTCAGCGACAGGGCGGCGCTCTTGACCGCTATGGATGATATTAATGCAGAGAATTCCGTATCGCTTATGACACTGCACAGCACAAAAGGCCTTGAATTTCCCGTTGTTTTTGTTGCCGGGCTTGAAGACGGGCTCATGCCGTACTTTAAGGCGCTTCAGAATGAAGATGAGATATCAGAGGAGCGGAGGTTATTCTATGTGGGTATGACGCGGGCAAAAAATGTGTTATGGCTTACCGGCACGAAAAAGAGAAGGTTATATAATACAAAGGTACAAGAGCAGGAGCCGTCAAGATTTCTTGCCGATATACCTCAGCAGTGCTGCCAGCGCATAGAGAAATCGGCAAGTCCTCAGCCGAACACAGTTTCCGTGAAGAGAGCTGTTCAATTTAAAAAGCCGCTGCTCTATATTATCGGCTGCAGGGTAAAGCATCCCAAATGGGGAGTAGGCGTTATAAGGGAATGTTATGGAGATGGAGACGAACAGAAAGTGATGGTAAATTTTCCGGATGTGGGAGTAAAGAGGCTCGCTCTCAGATGCGCAAATCTTGAGAAGATATGAAGATATCCGTTGAACATATCGCAAAACTTGCAAGGTTGTCGGTTTCCGAAAAGGAAGCAGAGGCTTTCAGAGCGCAGCTTCAAGGCATCCTGAGTTATATGGAAAAACTAAATGAACTTGACACAAAAGACGTTGAACCTACCTCCCATGCAGTCTCATTAAGCAATGTCCTGCGCGAGGATATTCAGAGGGATTCACTATCAAAGGAAGACGCCCTTGCGAATGCCCCTGACCATACGGATAAATTTTACAGGGTGCCGAGGATAATAGAATGAAGGAGACAATATGTTAAGGTGTATGCTTATGTCAAAGATACACCTGGCAAAGGTGACAGAGGCGAATCTTGAGTATGAGGGCAGCATCACCATAGATGAGGTTATACTCAAGAAGGCCGGAATCCTTCCCTATGAGCAGGTCATGATAAGCAACCTGAATAACGGCGAGAGGTTTGAAACTTACGTGATACCCGGCAGAAAAAATTCAGGCATGATATGCCTGAACGGGCCTACGGCAAGAAAGGGCGCTGTCGGCGACAGGGTTATCATATTCTGCTACGGATACTTTGAAGACAAGGACATAAGAAAGTTCAAGCCCAGGATAGTCATTCTGGATTCAGAGAACAGAGCTGTTAGGGTTAAGTAGATTTGGGTGATGCCGGAATCTGAAACTATTTATTCCAAGATGAAAATCCTCGTTACAGGCGGCGCGGGATATATCGGAAGCCATGTTGTGAAGGCATTGGGAGAGGCTGGTTATGAGGTTCTGACATATGACAACCTTTCCACCGGTAACAAGTGGTCTGTTTTATATGGCGAGTTGATAGCCGCTGACCTTTCTGACAAAGAAACGTTAAAGAAAACAATTGTCAAATTCAAGCCGGATGCCATTATGCATTTTGCTGCATCCATTGTTGTCCCTGAAAGTGTCAGATCACCGCTTAAATACTACCAAAATAATACTGTAAATACCCTGAATCTTCTGGGAACTATGATGGCATGCGGCGCAAGAAACTTTATATTTTCATCTACTGCCGCTGTTTACGGGATACCGGAGACAATGCCGGTTAATGAGAGTGCGCCGATGAATCCTATTAATCCTTACGGCTCATCAAAAATGATGGCAGAAAAGATTTTGAGAGATATGCATCTGGGGGATAATGATTTTAATTATGTATCGCTGAGGTATTTTAATGTAGCAGGCGCTGATGGCGGGCGCAGGATAGGGCAGGCATACAAAGAATCAACGCATTTGATTACAAGGGCTCTAAAAACAGCCAAGGGAGAATTTCAGAAGTTGCAGGTCTGCGGGACAGATTATCCCACTCCTGACGGAACTTGCATAAGGGATTACATCCACGTTGATGATATTGCGAATGCTCACATCCTGGCCCTCAAATATCTCTTAGACAAAGGCAATAGTGAAGCCTTTAATTGCGGATATGGACACGGATATTCTGTTCGCGAGGTTATTGCTGCCTCTAAAAAAGTTACAGGGATTGACTTTAAAGTTGAGGAAACCGGCAGGAGAGAAGGAGACCCCTCAGTCCTGATTGCCGATAACACAAAAATAAAACGCGAACTCAACTGGAAGCCTGAATATGACGACCTTGAATATATAATTAAGACTGCATGGAAGTGGGAAAACAAGTGAATCATAGATAAGGGTGATGTATAGAAGTGAGGATTTTATAAAGGAAGTGGAGAAAGAATATAAAGTTGAGGCTGTGATAAAGCCAAAAGGGAGACCGAAAAAAGAAGAAAATGAAGATAAATAGGGACAGCTGTTAATGCTCAGTAATTAGGTAACTCTTTCAATACGAAGATAGGGACAACGATCGTATTTTCTTATTTTATTTACTATATTGAAATATGTTAAAATTGCACAAAAGGAGGCGTCCTTATGACAACCACATTTATAAAAGATAATTTTATCGCTCAAATTGACAAGCTTCCTCTCAACCTTCAACTGCGTGTGCTTGATTTTGTAAAATCTTTGATTCCTAAGGGAGTAGAAGGGAAAAGCCTTTTACGCTTCGGAGGGATTATCCCTGCTGATGATTTACATCTGATGACAAAAGCAATAGAGGAAAACTGTGAGAAGGTAGATCTCGGTGAATGGTAAATACCTGCTTGATACAAATATAATAATTGCTCTCTTTGCTAAAGACCCTCGAATTCATAGCCGAATAGCCAATGCTGTAGAAGTATTTATTCCGTGCATTGCCCTTGGAGAATTGTATTTTGGCGCCTGCAAATCAGTCAAAATCCATGAAAACACCGATCGCATAGATGAATTTGCACTAAACAATACCATCCTTTCATGCAATACAGAAACCGCTAAGAGCTATGGAAAGATAAAAAACCAACTGAAAGAAAAAGGTCAGCCAATTCCTGAAAATGATATCTGGATTGCTGCTATCGCTCAACAGTATGCCCTTACACTGGTAACGGATGACGTCCATTTTGATGCAATTACGGGCTTAAAAGTTGAAAAATGGTAAAAATCTGCCTGCGTGTTCTCGCTTACTAATTCAGTCCATGACTCGCCGGGGAGAGTAACTTTCTGGAGTTTATCAAAAGGCGTAGCCTCTTGACACATGTTAACGTGGATGTTAACATAATTTGTGCATAGAACCATTATCTTTTATAAGACAGCGGATGGTAAATGTCCTATACAGGATTTTCTTGATTCTTTGCCTTGTAAAGTTGCACAAAAGGTAACATGGGTTCTTAATTTATTAGAGGATTTAAATGCTGTTCCATCTACATATTTTAAAAAACTGATTGGCACAGACGAAATATGGGAATGCCGGATTCTGTTTGGTTCAAATGCTTATCGTATATTATGTTTCTTTGCTGATAATTCTGTGGTTGTGCTGACGCATGGATTTATAAAAAAGAGCCAAAAGACGCCTAAGCATGAAATAGAAAGGGCAGAGGCTTATAGAAGTGACTTTTTGAGAAGGAGGGCAAAACATGAGTGATTTAAAAAAATACATAAGCGAAAGAAAAAAGAGAGACAGGAAATTTGCTGAAGGATTTGACGAAGGTTATGAGCAGTTCAAAATTGGCGTGATGCTGCGTCAGGCGCGCGAATCAGCAGGGCTGACGCAGGAGGAACTTGCCCGCAGGCTTAAAACTAAAAAAACTGCAATTTCACGAATTGAAAACCATGCAGATGACATTAAGCTGTCAACTTTAGAGCGTGTTGCCGCATCTCTTGGGAAAAGACTTCAAATCAGTATCGCATGATAATAAAGATATTATCCATAAAATAAACAGGGTCATCGCCAGATTTCCTGACATCCTATTTCCCCATCATTCCCTCCGAAGATTTCTCTTGACAGAAAAATACTTTTTGCCATAAACTGAACGTAGGTTCACATGAACAAGCGTTCAGGTATAAAGTCAAAGAAGAGAATCCTTGAGGCCGCGATGAGGGTGTTCTCCAAGTACGGCTATGCGAAGGCGAACATGAGAGTGATTGCCAAAGCTGCCGATATAAGCACCGGAGGGCTTTATCTTTATTTTAAAAACAAGGAAGACCTCTACCTGACTCTCATGAAAAGCAAGATGGATGACTTTGCCGGCCAGACACTGGAATCGGTGAGAGATGTTACGGACCCCGCAGAAGCGATAAGCGCCTTCATGGCGATGACCCTTGATGACGCAAAAAAACATAAAGGGCTTATCCTCCTTCAGGGCAGGGAGCTTGGGTTTACGTTCGGACTGGAGATGAAAAGAAAATTTTTCAAAAAACAGAGAGGCCTCATAGAGGATATTATCAGGCGGGGCATACGGGCAGGCATATTCCGCAAGGTAAATGTTCAGGAAACTGCCAAAGTAATCTTCAGTGTCATAAGAGGTTTTGTTTTGAGTATCGTGGTAGAGGCGGATGCGCTTTTTTCGCCTGAGGAGTGCAGCAAGCTGCTGCTTAACGGCCTTCTGAAAAAGGAGTAAAACATGAAGAAGATTGTTTTTTCAATGTTGTTTATTTTTTTATTGGCTGCAAATTGTTATGCAGTTGAATACAGCCTTGAAGACCTCTACAAAATTGCGCTTGAGCGTTCTGAGAGAATAAAAATATCAGAGGAAGACCTGTTCATTGCGCAGAAGGGGAAGGATAAAGCGGCGGCGGCGCTCATGCCAAAGCTCTCGGGTTTTGGAAGTTATACGAAATATACGGAAGACAGATATTCTTCTTCAAACACGCTTATTCAGCCCGATGATTCCAAGTCCTGGGGGGTGAGGCTGGACCAGTCCTTTTCACTGAGCGGAAGGGAGCTTACCGCTTTTAGCATATCTAAAGGGAATATTGAGAAAAACAGATTTGACCTCCATGCAGCTAAAGAGGAATACCTTCTTAGCGTCTCTGCCTCATATTATGAAGTCCTGAGGGCGAAGAAGGCTTTGGATATTGCAAAGGCAAATGTTGAAAGGTTAACAAAACACAGGGATGCCGCAAGTATAAGATTAAAAGTTGGAGAGGTTACAAAGACCGCTCTGCTCAGGGCAGAGGCAGAGCTTTCAGGCGCGCAGTCCGAGGAGATAAAGGCAAAAAATGCACTGGAGCTTGCGAGGGCTGTTCTTGCAAGGATTGTCGGCATTGCGAGGGATTATAGTTTAAAAGACAGCGGGCAGCTCGGGGTTGACAGCCTATTGTCTCCGGAGACTGAATTAGTGACTGCCGGATGCCAGCCGGAACCAATGAACTGTTTTAAAACAATCGCTCTCTCAGAGCGGGTTGAACTCAAGGGGCTTGAACTTCAGAAAAAAATTGGACAGGAACAGGTTAAATATACACAAGGCTCTTACTGGCCCACGCTTTCCATAGAAGGCGTTTATTCAAGAAAGGACGAAGACCCGGCAGCTTCAACTCTCAATAAAGAAAGCGCCTACGGCGGGTTAAAGATAAGCATTCCGATTTTTGAGGGAGGGTTGAGGGATGCAGAGGTAAAAGAGGCAGAGGCCAGGCAGAGACAGGCAGCGCTTTTATATGAGGATAAAAAGAAGTCCATAGACATTGAGGTTGAAAACGCCTATCTGGACCTGATAACCCAGAAGGGAATCATGGAAAAGTTCGGGGCACAGTTGGTTTTTGCAGAAGACAACTATAAGGCTGTTTCAAAGCAGTTTGAGTTCGGCATTGCAAACAGCATTGATGTTATGGATGCAAACACACTTCTTGTCACAGCAGAAAGACAGTTGGCTGATTCCCTGTATAACTATAAGTTGTCGGATTTAAGGCTGAAACGTGCGGCGGGAATACTGTTGAAGACAGTAAACAGTACGAGACCGGCCGTTGTTACTCAGAAAATTGAAGATAAATAAGGGGATAAATATGAAATCCAGATTTGTCATATTGATAGTCTTAATGCTGCCATTGCTATTTTTTACTTCTTGCAAAAAGAAGGAGGTAAAGGCTCCTGCGGAAAAAGCCGTTAATGTCCGTGTTCAGGCTGCCGAGAAAAAATCCCTCAGGCCGTTTCTTGATACTACAGGAACATTAAATCCGTATGAGGAGGTAATTGTAAGCGCGGAGGTTGACGGGATTCTTAAAAGTGTAAACATTGACAATGGGACAGCAGTTTCAAAGGGAATGCTTTTGGCCGTGATTGATGATACAGACTACGGCCTTGAGGTCAAAAGGGCAGAGGCCGCGTTGAGACAGGCGCAGGCAACCTTTGAAAATACAAAACTCGAATTCGGGCGCAAACAATCGCTCTACAAAGAACAGCTCGTGACCCAGCAGCAGTTCGATGATGTCTCCACAAGGCTTTCCCTCGCGGAGTCCGATGTGGAAAGAGCAAAGGCAGCCCTGTCTCTTGCAAAACAGAAGCTTATCAAGACAAGGATATATTCGCCCCTTTCAGGTGTTGTAAAGGAAAAGAAGGTTTCAGCAGGGGACTATGTGAAAAACGGCGCTAATCTCTTTGTTGTTATCCAGAGCAACCCCGTTAAACTCAATTTCACCGTAACGGAAAGGGAGGTGGGAAAACTGAGGAAAGGTCAGGATGTGACTTTCAAGGTGGATGCATTTCCTGACAGAGAATTTAAGGGTAAGGTAAACATAATCTATCCGGGCCTTGAAGAAAAGACGAGGACGCTTCAGGTGGAGGCGCTCGTGCCTAATCCGGACAATGCTTTGAAGCCTGGGCTTTTTGCCCATGTAATACTCTATACAGGCCCAGAGAGAAATACTATCCTTGTGCCGATTATCTCATTACTCTATGAAGGCGAAAAGGTGAAGGTCTTTGTTGTTGAAGGCGACAGGGCAAAAGAAAGACCTGTAAAGACAGAGAGCAAGTATGGAGAGATGATGGAAATAACAGACGGCATTAAAGAAGGCGAGCAGGTGGTTGTGGTAGGGCAGCAAAATCTTTCGGAAGGAGTAAAGGTAAATGTGGCTCGCTGATACATCCATAAAAAGACCTGTCTTTGCAACGATGGTCATCATGGCCCTTGTAATCTTGGGTGTTGTGAGCTATCCCGATATCGGGGTAGATCTCTTCCCGAAAGTTGACTTCCCGATGGTGAACATCAGAACCACCCTTAGTGGCGCCAGCCCGGAGATTATGGATATTGACGTCACCGACAAGATAGAAGAAGCGGTCAATACCATAAACGGGGTGAAGACCATCGCCTCCACAAGCACGGAGGGTGTTTCCAGCGTCCTTGTAGAGTTCGTCCTCGAAAGGGACATTGACCTTGCTGTTCAGGATGTGAGGGAAAAAATCTCCACTATAAGGTCGAAACTTCCAAAGGACATAGATGAGCCTGTAATAGAAAAGGTCGACCCTGATGCCACTCCTGTATTATGGCTTGCCCTTACCGGAGAAAAATCAGCGAGGGAGCTTTCCACTTACGCTGATGAGGTATTGAAAGAGCAGCTCCAGAAGGTGAACGGAGTTGGCGCAATCCGACTGGCCGGACTCAGACTGAGGCAGGTGAGGGTATGGCTCGACTCGGACAGGCTCCGGGCGTACCAGATCACGGCCCAGGATGTCATGAGGGCGCTACAGCGTGAAAATGTGGAACTCCCGAGCGGAAGGATCGAGAGCGCTACAAAGGAATATTCAATCAAAGTCAAGGGCGAGTTTTTAAGGGTGCAGGATTTCAATGACCTCATTGTCGGCTATTACAAAAACGCACCCATAAGACTCAGGGATGTAGGAAGGACAGATGATGGAATGCAGGAGAAACGCTCCATTGCAAGATTCAATGGGACCCCGGCTGTCGGCATGGGAGTACAGAAACAATCCGGCACCAATACAGTTGAGGTAATAGACCGTGTAAATAAAGAGCTTGAAAGCATACGAAAGGCCCTGCCTGCCGGCATGAGGCTTGAGATAAGCTTTGACCAGTCAGACTTCATAAAACATTCCATCAATGAGGTCCAAAAACATCTGGTCTATGGAGGCTTCTTTGCCGCACTGGCCGTGTTGCTGTTTCTAAAGAGCGTCAGAATTACGCTGATAAGCGCCCTTGCCATCCCTACGTCCATAATTGCCACATTCGCTATCATGAAGGCTTTCAACTTTACCTTCAACAACATGAGCATGCTTGCTCTCTCCCTCTCTGTCGGCATACTTATTGATGACGCCATAATAGTCATAGAAAATATCCATAGACATATAGAAGAAGGGATGGCCCCCCGTGAAGCCGCTTCCTTTGCAACATCAGAGATAGGTCTTGCAGTTATGGCAACTACCATGGCCATAGTGGCTATATTTCTGCCGGTGGCATTTATGAAGGGCATTATCGGAAGATTTTTCCTCCAGTTCGCGCTTACGGTTGTCTTTGCGGTATTGGTGTCCCTGTTTGTGTCATTTACACTTACACCAATGATGGCATCACGCTATTTGAAAAGTCGGGAGTCGGGAGTCGGGAGTCGGGAGTCTAAGAACTCATTATTCTCTAAATTTTCGAATGGCTTTGAGAGGGCTTACAAAAAGACAGAGGAGCTTTACAGGAAATTACTCGCGGTTGCCTTAAGACACAGGGCGCTTGTGTTGATCATTGTGACAGTCATCTTTGCACTCAGCCTATTTACCACGAAATTTCTTGGCAAAGAGTTCATCCCCCCTGAAGACCAGAGCAGGTTTATTTTGAGACTCAAGGCGCCCATAGATTATTCTGTTGATGAAGTGGACAGGATGTTCAAAGGCGCGGAGGATTATATAAGGTCTCTGCCCGAAGTGAAGACCGTTTTCTACGCACAGGGACTTGTCGGCGGAGAGGTCAATAAGGGGATAATGTTTATCGGACTTAAGCCTAAGGCGGAAAGGGAGAAAAGCCAGGAAAAATTAAAGGCCGATGTTAGGATGAAGTTAGGGCAGATGCCGGGCCTCACAGCGAGCGCTGAAGATGTTTCGCTAATCGGAGGCGGCCAAAGACAGGTGCCGATACAGTACAGCATCAGGGGAAGGGATTTGACAGCCCTTGAAGCATACACAAGGCAAGTCGTCGGTGAATTTTCAAAACTGCCGGGCATCGTTGATGTGGATACGTCCCTTGAGACGGGAAAACCGGAGTTGAAAGTCTTTATTGACAGGGATAAGGCTGCAGATCTGGGAATTGACATCGCCACAGTTGCAGAGGCGGTAAATTTCTTGATTGGCGGAGAGGTTGACATAACAAAGTTCAAGGACGAATCAAGGGGAAGAAGATACGATGTAAGGGCGAGATTGTTTCCTGAAGACAGAGCCAGCCCCGATGATTTGGGGAGGCTTTATGTGAGGTCGAAGGAAGGAAGTCTTATAGAAATATCAAATATTGTGAAGATTCAAGAGGCTGGCGGCCCGAGCATAATTAGCCGTGTTGACAGACAGCGGGCCATAACTCTCTTTGCAAACCTCGAGGTCAAGCCGCTCGGTCAGGCAAAGGCGGAGCTTGACGCCATATCGTCAAAAATACTTCCTTCGGATTACTCTGCAAGATACAAAGGCATGGCTGAGGTAATGGGTGAGTCATTCCAATATCTAATGTTCGCCCTTGTGCTGGGAATTATCCTTGCATACATGGTGCTTGCATCCCAGTTTGAGAGCTTTGTACATCCCTTTATAGTTCTGTTATCCCTGCCCCTCTCCTTTATAGGGGCCTTTGGCGCATTGCTGTTAACCGGAAAGACCCTGAATATATTCAGCTTCATTGGCCTTATCCTTCTCATGGGACTGGTGAAGAAAAATGCTATATTGCTTGTGGATTATACGAATACATTAAGGGCAAGGGGAATGGGTAGAAAAGAAGCAATACTCCATGCCGGTCCTGTAAGACTGCGACCCATACTCATGACTACCTTTGCGATGATATTCGGGATGATGCCCATAGCAATGGGAGTAGGTGAAGGGGCTGAGACGCGTGCTCCTATGGCAATTGCAACAATAGGAGGACTGCTTACCTCGCTTTTTTTAACCCTTGTTGTTGTTCCTGTGGCGTATGATTTGTTTGATGATTTGCAAGGGAAATTTAAGAAGAAGTCAAAGGACAAGGAGGCAAGAACATGAAAATGGTTCTTATAGCATATTGCGAAGCTGTTGATTATGAAATTATTGAAGCCATAAAAGAGGCCGGCATAAAAGGCTATACAAAATTCACAGAAGTCTTAGGAGAGGGGACAGAGACACCACCGAAGCTCGGAACACAGTGCTGGCCGGGAAAGAACAACTTCCTTGCAATAGCAATGGAAGATGAAGAAATGGAACTGCTTCTCATAGCAGTCAGGGAGATGAAAAAGAGACATCCACGTTCAGGGATTAAGGCGTTTATTTTGCCATTGGAGGAAATGGTTTAATCCCAAATAAAAGGAGGAGAAGGTCATGAAGCTTCAGGAAGTCAAGAATATTGCAAAGAAGATGGGCATTAAGGCAGGCAGCATGAAAAAAGAGGAGTTCATAAGGGCTATTCAAAAAGCCGAAGGCAATGTCGAATGCTTTGGAACAGGAAAGGCAGAAGAGTGCGGGCAGATGAGATGCCTCTGGAGAGATGACTGTCTGGAAAAGTAAGATTAAAAAGGCATACAGGAGGAAAGAGATGAAGGTATTGATCGTCTATTACAGCACATTTGGGAATGTTTACAAAATGGCAAAATTAGTGGCAGAGGGAGTCAATCAGGTGGAAGGAGGGGAGGCAGTAATAAGAAGTGTCCCTGAGTTAATGCCTGAGGGAGTGATCCAGTCAAGAGAAGACATGAGAGCAGGGGCTGAGTTGCAGAAGGACATACCACTTGTAACTCTTGAAGACTTCAAAGAAGCAGGTGCTATAGCCTTCGGCACTCCAACGAGGTTTGGGAATGTCTCAGCGCAGCTAAAAAATCAGATCGACCAATTGGGGCCCCTATGGATACAGAAAGCATTTGAAGGCAAGCCTGCAGGGGTATTTGTCTCTACAGGGACACTTCACGGCGGACAGGAGTCAACCATCCTTTCACTGATGAACGTGCTCTTTCACCTCGGGTTTGTAGTCGTAGGCGTGCCTTACTCGGTCCCTGACCTCTATCTCACCCATGGAGGGGGCGCTCCTTACGGCCCCGGCCATGTGGCAGGCGCAGAAAATAACAGGGAGATTGATGAGCATGAGGCAAACATCTGCCGTGCCTTTGGCAAAAGGCTTGCGGAGATTGGGTTAAAATTGAGCAGCTAAAAATGTATCTTTTCCTGACAACCTTTTTCCTTCTTTATGGAGGGATGCATCTCTATGCATTCCTGAAGGCAAGGAGTGCCCTTGCCTTCAGCACAAATACCGGTATTTACCTGATATTCTTTATGACAGTAATGGTCTTTTCTCCTTTTATTATACGGTTCTCCGAAAGGCTTGAACTCAGCCTCTTTGCCCGTTTTATGTCTTACGTAGGTTACACATGGATGGGAATCTTATTTCTCTTCTTTTCCGCCTCGGTATGCATGGACATTTACCGTTTACTGATTTATCTTGCGGGATTCATCTCCCATAAAAATTTATCCTCCTTAATCCCCTCGGTAAGGCTCTCCTTTTATTTCCCTCTTATACTTTCGCTAATCATAGGTATTTATGGCTATTTTGAGGCACTGGATATCCGCACAGAAAGGGTCACAATTAAAACCCATAAAATTCCAGAAGAAACCGGCAGATTGATAATAGTTCAGATTTCCGATGCCCATATCGGACTGATTGTTGGAGAACAGAGATTGAGAGGAATCCTTGAAAAGGTAAAACTGGCAAACCCTGATATTCTGGTATCTACCGGTGACATAGTGGACGGACAGATTGACGATGTTATAAAACTTGCGGAACCCTTTAAAGAGATCAATCCCAGATACGGCAAATTCGCGGTAACAGGCAATCATGAATTCTATGCCGGATTAGGTCAGGCAATGGATTTTACAGAAAGGGCAGGATTTAAGCTTTTAAGAGGCGAAGGCGTTACAGTGGCAGGGATGATTAACATTGCAGGAGTTGATGACCCTGCAGGGGAAAGATACGGCCTTTACAGGGAAGTGCCGGAGAGAAAAATGCTTTCAGACATGCCATATGATAAGTTCACAATCCTCTTAAAACACAGGCCGGTTGTAGACAAGAACGCCCATGGCCTTTTTGACTTACAGCTTTCAGGACATGCCCATAAGGGGCAGATATTCCCTTTCAGTCTTTTGACTTGGCTTTATTACAGGCATACTCTTCATGCAGGAACACTCAGGCTTGTGGATGATTCCTATCTCTATGTGAGCAGGGGCGCTGGCACATGGGGGCCTCCGATCCGCTTCCTCTCGCCGCCTGAAGTAACGGTAATAGAACTTGTCCATGAAGATAGACAAAGCAGAACAAATGCGGAATAATTATTACAAATAAGGAGAGGTTGTGAAAACACGCTGGCTTAAATGGATTCTGATCATTGCGACAGTGTTAGTCGTGGTTTTATCTCTGCTCTGGTTCATACGAGAACAATTAATAAAAAAGGTTCCCGAAGGATTGCTCATTGCCGGCGGGAGGATCGAGGGCAGGGAAGTCACTATATCGCCAAAGATACAGGGGAGATTAAAATCCCTCCTTGTGGATGAAAGCGATACAGTAAAGGCAGGACAGCTTGTTGCTGAGATTGTATCTGAACAGCTTGAGGCCCGTTATAAAAATGCGCAGGAAAATGTTCTGCTTACAAAGGCGCAGGTGGAGCAGGCGGAGGCAGACCTTTCATTTACGGAAAAAAACACCACGGCATCCATAAATGCAGCAGAGGCTGCTGTCAATGCTGCAAAGGCGCAGGTTGAAAAGGCGAAATCTGTATTTGATAAGGCAAAAAAGGACTTTGAGCGTTACACTTCACTTTTCAAAGAACAACTGGTTTCAGCCAGCGATTACGACAGGGCAAAGATGAACTCCGAGACGAGCCTTGCTGATGTGAATGCAGCAGAAAAGGAACTCAAAAGGGCTGAGGCGAATCTCCATGCTGCCACGGCTTTGAAGGATACAGTGGTGTTAAAAAAGAAACAGCTTGAGGCAGCTATAAAGAATCACGCCGCAGCCGCAGCAAGGATGCAGGAGGTATATGCCGATTTGCAGGAAACGATGATTTATGTCCCGACAAATGGGACAATATTATCCAGGCCTGTAGAAAATGGTGAGATAGTGAATCCAGGCTCCGCTTTGTATGTGATGGTGGATATGGATAAGCTCTACCTGAAGGTTTATATCCCCGAGCCGGACATAGGGAAGATCAAACTCGGTAACGAAGCAAAGGTATTTGTGGATGCCTTTCCTGATAAGGCATTCAATGCCAGGATTACAAAGATATATGAGCAGGCAGAGTTCACACCAAAGGCTGTTGAAACAAAAGAGGAACGCGTAAAGCTCGTATTCGGTGTAGAACTTTCCGTTGAAAATCCTGAAGGGATTCTGAAACCAGGCATGCCCTGCGATGCTGTTATTCGGTGGAAGGAAGGCACGCCGTGGGTAAAGCCTTAAATCCCCCCATTCCCCCTTTAACAAAGGGGGGTGAGGGGGAATTTCCTGTTATCCATGTTGAAAACCTCTGCAAATATTATGGACGCAGGAAAAAGGTTGAGGCCGTTTGCGGCATCTCCTTCAATGTCAATCGCGGTGAGATATTCGGCCTCATAGGCCCTGACGGCGCAGGAAAGACGAGCATAATCCAGATACTTGCCGGTGTGCTTTCAGCAAGCGGCGGCAAGGCAACGGTGGCAGGTATAGATGTAGTCAAAGATCCGGAGGCTGTTAAGGGTATTGTGGGATATATGCCCCAGGGTCTCGGGTTGAATCTATATGACAGCCTTTCAGTGGCTGAAAATATAGCTTTCTTTCGTGACCTAAGACAGATACCTACTGACATATACGAACAAAACAGAAAAGAACTCCTGCACATGACACGGCTTGAGCCCTTTCTCGGCAGGCAGGCACGACACCTTTCAGGAGGGATGAGACAGAAGCTTGCCCTAATCTGCACCCTTATCCATCTGCCTGATATTTTGCTCCTTGATGAGCCGACTACAGGCGTAGATCCTATCTCAAGACAGGACTTCTGGAGGATAATCCACCATATAGTACAGGAAAGGCAGGTTACAGTGCTGCTCACCACATCATATATGGACGAGGCAGAGAGGTGCCACCATGTTGCCCTGATGCATGAAGGTCGAATAATAGAGCAGGGAACACCTGATTCCCTGAAGGAAAAATATGACGCTGGACTTGAGGATGTCTTTGTCCGGCTTGTTCATAGAGGAGGCTGATGGAAAATATTATCCAGTGCAGCTCCGTGACCCGGCGCTTTAATGCCTTTGTGGCTGTTGACAATGTCAGTCTCTCCGTAGAAAAGGGAGAGGTTTTTGGACTCCTCGGCCCGAACGGGGCAGGCAAAACAACACTCATAAAGATGATGTGCGGGTTGCTTGAACCGAGCGAAGGCAACATAAAAGTAGCCGGTTTTGATGTGCTGACACAGCGCCGTCATGTGTGGACACATATTGGTTATATGTCCCAGCGATTCTCCCTCTACCGCGACCTCACTGTCATGGAGAATCTGAAACTCTATGCCGGTCTATACGGCGTTCCCTACCCCTCTGTATCCCCCCTTGGCAAGGGGGGAATAAGGGGGGGTATCGAACCTCTGGGGCTGTCAGGCATGGAGGACAGGCTTGCCCGCGACCTTCCCCTCGGCATGAGGCAGAGATTAGCCCTCGCCTGCGCACTACTCCATGAACCGCCTGTGTTATTCCTTGATGAACCTACATCAGGCGTTGACCCTGTGGCAAGGCGCTCATTCTGGGATATAATCTACACCCTCTCAAGGGAATCAGGGGTTACTATAATAGTATCAACCCACTATATGGTTGAGGCAGAATACTGCGACCGCCTCGGGCTGATGCATCAGGGACGGCTTATCGCGGCTGACATTCCCCTCAATCTCAAAAGCACATCCGAGAAGCGTTCCGGCAGTCTGATATCAATCAGGACTTCTGATTTTCGCAGGGCCTTTGACCTGATAACAGGCCCTTTCCCGCAAGCCTTGCTCTACGGAAGCCATATTCACATCAGGACATTCAACCCTGAATCTGATAAGGAAAAGGCCCTCCATTTTCTGAGAGATGCAGGCATAACCGATGCGGAGATAAGCCTTCAACCGCTTTCAATGGAAGAGACATTTATAGACTACATTAGGGCTTCAGACGAAATCCATGCATAATCGTATATATGCCATAATCCGCAGGGAAACAAGAGAACTCCTGAGAGACCCTGTCTACCTCGGCCTCGCCTTTATAGTTCCCCTTGCCCTGATGCTCCTTTTCGGATATGGACTTACAATGGATGTGAAGAACATACCTGTGCTTTTTTATGACATGGACCGTTCTCCTCTGAGTCGTGAATATATGAACTCCTTCACAAACTCTGAATATTTCAGAAATGTCGGTCTGGCTAAAGATTATAAGGAGATTGACCATGTAATTCGCTCAGGCAAAGTCCGTGTTGTTGTTGTGATCCCATCTGATTTTTCCAGAAGGCTTCATGAGGGCAGACCTGCACAGGTTCAGTTCCTGGTGGATGGCTCATTCCCCATGAGAGCAGAAGTGGTCAAAGGCTATGTTGCAGCCATAAATGCCCAGTTTAATCAGGGTATGGTTTCCCAATACTTATCCTTAAAGGGTCAAACAGCCGCCGCCGTCTTTCCCATCTCTGTGGAGGGAAGGGCATGGTATAACCCATCCCTTGAGAGCAAGAATTTTATTATCCCCGGTCTTCTTGTTATTACCCTCATGTTCTATCCTGCCCTTCTTGCTGCACTTGTGGTGGTGCGAGAAAAGGAAAGCGGCACAATCTTTAATCTGTATTGCTCACCTGTCAGGCCGTGGGAGGTTGTGGCAGGAAAGGCGATCCCGTATATCGGGGTGGCATTTATAAATTATATCCTCATCTTTCTGATGAGTGTAATACTATTTAAGGTTCGATTCACCGGAAGTTTCATTCTGCTTTCAGCAGGGGCATTGCTTTACATAGCGTGCACCATTGGAATAGGACTTTTCATATCCGTCATTTCCCGCACACAGATTGCAGCGATGCTCATTACATTTTTAGGAACAATGATCCCGGCCTTTCTGTTTTCAGGTTTTATGGCGCCCATTACGAGTCAGGATATAACAGGACAGATTGTGAGTCGATTCATACCTGCCACATATTTCATGGGTATGGTGAGGGGGATTTACCTGAAAGGGTTGGGATTCTCCTATTATGCATGGGATTTACTAACACTTACTATTTACGCAGCCGTTGTTTACAGTGTTGCAATACTTTCGTTTAGAAAGAAGGTGGGTTGATATGTGGGGCCGAATCTTATCCCTCATGCGTAAGGAATTTGCACAGATCCTCAGGGACAAGGCCCTTCTTTTTATCCTTGCCTGGGCATTTACCGGCGCTATCTACACCGCAGGTCACGGTATGTCCATGGAAGTAAAAAAATTCCCTACGGTTATTTATGACTTAAGTAAAAGCCCTGCCAGCCGTGAACTTATCAACCGTTTTCAGCTGCCGTATTTTAAGATACTGTCTTATCTCCATCGTGAAGAGGAAATCACACAGTGGCTTGACAGCGGCAAGGCATCCATGGCAATTATAATCCCTCCTGATTTTCAGCGCAGGATAAATAGTGGAGAACAGGCGAAGGTTCAGGTGATTACCGACGGAACCATTTCTATGTCTGCCACCATCGCCGCTGCCTATGTAGCCCAGATTGCAGGCGACTATTCCATGGAAGTGCTGGAGAGACAGGGAAGATTTACAAGGTCTGCCTTTGAGAATCTGCCCATTATTGATGAGCGACTGCGTGTTGAATTCAACCCCAATATCCTGAGTTCATGGTTTACGAGCCTGCTTGAATTGCTCAATATGTTCACCATGGTATCCCTTCTGCTTACAGCAGCGGCTATGGTAAGGGAAAAGGAATACGGGACCCTTGAGCAATTACTGGTAAGCCCTGCAAGACCCGGAGAGATCTTTATAGCAAAGATAATCCCGACGATTGTTATAGTCCTGTCCCTTTCCCTCTTGAGCATTTTCCTTATCTTAAAGCCGGTTTTCGGTGTGCCGATCCGGGGCAGTTTAATGCTTTTTTACAGTGTTGCAGCCCTCTATGTTTTTACTATGTCGAGTCTCGGCATTGCTATTGCAACGGTGGCAAGAAACCTTGCCCAGGCAATGATGATCATGCTGCTGATCCTTGCGCCGATGCTCTTTCTCTCAGGCGCATGGACGCCGCCCGAAGCCATGTCCCCATGGATGCAATGGGCAAGCCTCATATCACCAATGAGATACTTCATTGACTTCGGTTATAGTGTATTGTTCAAAGGCAATGGAATTGCATATGTGTGGCATGACATATTAGGTATTGTTCTGATGGGCATATTGCTCTTCAGCTTTTCCAGATGGTGGTTTGGAAGGACAATATCAAAATGAAAATCATAGAGGTTAAAGATTATAAAGCAGGAGGCATTTATGGATGATGTAAAGACAGCCAACAACAAAGGAAAATCTATTGAGATAATAGGGGAGGCTTATGAAAAAGTCAAAGGTCAGGAGCCATGGAGGCTGATATGCAAAGGTCATTTTCAATCATAGCAACAGAGCAACAGCACAACAGAGCGATAGTGCGACAGCTATGTTGTTTACTATTCACTATTTGCTGTTTTTTGTTTGTGCTTATTATTCCGTTTAAAGCAGGGGCTGAGGAGTCCATAAAAACGAGCGAGGTTCTCAATTTAAAAAGGTGTGTTGAAATCGCCCTGCAAAAACACCCCGACATCTTTGCCGCTGCGGGCGAGGTGGAGGCAAGTCAGAGCAAGGTCGGACAGGCAAAGGCTAATTATTATCCGCAGGTTGACGTGTCCGCTGGATATAAAAAGTATTCGCTTTCTTCTACGACCTCA
>Ga0210017_1000684_pt1 | contig 29082 bp, 25 predicted proteins | sample CryGeyCG2014_020_FD_183966 | JGI IMG/M metagenome (GOLD analysis project Ga0210017, IMG submission 183966) | Groundwater microbial communities from aquifer - Crystal Geyser CG08_land_8/20/14_0.20 (SPAdes) (version 2) | ecosystem: Environmental > Aquatic > Deep subsurface > Groundwater | place... | reverse complement strand
AATGATTAAAGCGAGAATTAAAGCGAAGCCATATAAAATAAAATATGGTGTGGTGTCATGTTCTGGTTTTAAAGAGTATAAGAGTTTTTGCGTATCAACAACCCTTTGATAATCACTTGACCTTTTTGGATATTCTGTTCCTGCTGCACTCATGTAATTTTCTGCAAGCATATCAAAATATTTGTCTGGATTATCAATATATTCTTGAGGCAGATTTTCTTGTATCATTACTTTTTCCATTGTTTGGCCAAATTGATACTGCAAAAATATTGTTAAGCCCATAAGAATAACAAAAAGAAAAATCAAAAACCCAATAATATTTATTTCTAACCGCCCTATATAAAAATTTCCTTTTTTTGGCACGCCTTTGAAACCATCAGGAATTACTGGCGATCTGTAAAGCAAAGGTACAGTCCTTGAAATCTTTTTTGCATATAAAAAAACAAACAGAGGAATTACAACATCATAAAGACCTGCTAAAACAAAAGGATTTGAAAAAGGAAGTTTTGCAAATACAGAACCTATTGGCAATATAATTACCAACAAAAGAGGAAGCAGAACACCAATATAAAATAAAACTAAAGATGGTTGTGACAAAGCACGAGCATAAGTTTCCATTTTTAATTTAATTGCACCCAGCAGGTTATCTGTTGTTTTGTCCAAGAGTTCAACTCTTCTTGTTTCATTATCTTCAACCATTGCAGATTTTATCATCATTACTGCTTCTTTGAAATCCATAGAATAGGCTTTCCATCTATATGCTAGATAATCCAAACCCTCGGAAATACTAGAGTATACGCCTATATTAGTATCCCAAATTATTTTTCTTAAATCTTCTGCTAAATGTCCTTCCCCTTGAATTGCTGCAAACTGAATTGCTCTTTCTAAATTAGGAACTAACTTCAAATACATTGTTAAATAGCCTACAATTGCGGGCAAATACGCTAATGCTTTTCTTTTTTCTTCTTCTGCTTTTACAAGGGGGTAATTCATAAAATGATAAATCAAATAACCTACTATTGTGCCCAACACAACAAAAGATATTGCTAAAACATAATAGGGGTTAAAATCTATTGCTTCAAAATGGTTATACAAATAATTGTAAATGAAAAAAATCAACATTAAAAGAACTAAAAGAGAACCCAAACCAAAAACAACTATTGTCATTACAAATGCATTGTATTCTTCTGGTTTTAATTTCCAACCTAAAAATAAAACAGCATCTTTAACTTTTTTGTGTAAATTACCGCGTGCTAAAGAAGGAAATCTTTTGTATGCTGATTTACAGAGCTGAACATATTTCGGATCCTGCACACTTTGTTGTTTGTCTTGAACATCTTGAGATATTTCTCCTTTTATACCACGATACAACAGCCCCAAATTAATATCTTGGGGTGTTTTATTTTGATTTATTTGATGATTTGTTTCATTATTTGTATCAGGCATAATTTTCACTTAATATCCAATTTATTTATTTGTTGGGTTTTTAAAAATAATTTCATTTGTTCTATTGCAATTTTGTTTAATTTGATTAATCTTTCTGATTGTGATAAATGCTCTTTAATAAATAATGAATTTAAATTTTCCAAATTTGATAAACAAACTAGCTGAGACATATTTGCATAATCTCTAATATTTCCTGTTTTATTTTTATTATACTCCCCCCAATCTTTTGCAGTTATTCCAAATAATGCTATATTTAAAACATCTGCTTCGGAAGCATAAATGATATCTGCTTGTTTTTTTGTTATTTCTTTTGGAATTAAATTTTCTTTTATTGCATCTGTATGAACAACATAATTTATTTTTGCTAAATTTCTTCTAATATCCCAACCTAATTGATTTTTTTCAGTTTCTTTTAATCTTTGAAATTCTTTTATTAAATATAATTTAAATTCGACAGAAATCCATGCAGCAAACTCAAAAGCAATATCTTTGTGTGCAAAAGTGCCGCTATCATATCTTCCACTTTTTGAAATTAACCCTATTGCATTAGTTTCTTCTATCCATTTTGATGGAGATATTGTAAAAGAATTCAAACCAGCATTTGATTTAACCGTGTCGAATCCGATACGGTTAAAATTAGGATTATATAATTTTTCCCAAATTCCTAAAAATTCTATAGTATTTCTATTTCTAAGCCAATTTATAATCACAAATCTAGGTTCTTCTGGATTCTTTTTTTTGGCAATATCAGTAATACAAATATACTCCTCGCTATTTTTTTTATAATATCTTATTTCTTTTTCTAAAACAATTACTTTGCCCATATTTTCACATCAATAATTATTTCCAACTATACCCAAATTGGGGACAGTTCAAAGCGTATAAATTCTCGGTCTTTAACTTTTCCCCAATATTGCCTAGGAGTAGGGCTGTTAGTTAATACTTCTACAACGTCCACAACAGAAAAATACCATTCGCCATTGTGCCATATTCTTCTTATCTTTTTATTTTGAAATACTACCAATGTATTTTCTTTAGTCGTAGTTTCACATTATTACTATCTTTCCAATCTTACTCTTGCAATTGCTCTTGATCTTAGTTTTTTTATAACCTTGAAAACACTTTCATTTTACAAAAATTATATGTTATTTTGTTTTCTTTACAGTTTCTTTCTGTGAGGTTAAATCAATTTTTGATTGTCCGTATTTTGTTTGAATGTAAGATAAAAATTCTGTGTTAACCCATTTTTTCCATTCTTCCAATATTTGAGGATAATTTGCTTTTCCATAATCTTCAATACTTTGTTCTTTCAACAAACGCAACTTATTTGTTGCTAATGTTGTATTCTCTGCTTCTAAAATATCTTTTATTCCTATTTTCTTTTTTACATCAACCAAATATTGTTTAGAATCTGCAAGCATTGAAATATTTTGCCAAATCTGGTTCATATTCATACCAGAAACTCTTTGTATTCTTTGAAATAATTCAGAATCTTTCAAATTGTCTTCTAATAATTCTAACTTGTCTTTTTTTGCAGCATACAACATTAAATCTAAAAGTCCGCCTTCTTTTTCTGGATCTTCTGTCCAATGTTTTTTTACTTCGGTAATTTGTGTCAATCTTCTGACTCTTTTTAATGATCCCTCAAACCTAATAGGCCTGCTTACTGTAATAATATCTGTTGCTTTGAAAGATGTTGTTGGCACACCCAAATCATTAACAACTCTATCCCAAACAGAATAAGCAGAATCACCGTGAATTGTTCCCATTACAACATTTCCTGCTGCACCAACACGCATTGCTTCATAAAGAACTTTGGCTTCTAAACTTCTCACTTCACCAACAATTATACTTGAGTCTCCCAATCTCAAACCTGTTCTTAATGCCTCATCAGGAGGTACTTCAATTCCTGTTTTCGAGACACTAATTGCACTTTGTGTTTTTAATCTTTGAATATTATAACCAATATTTTTCAAATACATTCCAGGAATTTCTAAAGTGTCTTCTTGTGAAATTATTCTTGTACTTTGGGGAATTTCCAGCATCAAAGCAGAAAGCAAAGATGTTTTTCCAGAACCTCTTGAACCAGAAACCATAATAGTTGCCTGCATATCAACAAAAAACGATAAAAGCCCAGCGCTCAAAGAATTCATACCATTAACTTCAATTAATTGTGGCAAAGTCCAAGGAGTATTTTTATGTAATCTAAATGCAAATGCAATACCATCAGGACTCAATGGAGGACCAATAACAGCAACTCTTGTATCAAAATCAGGCAAATCATAATCCAAAACAGGATGTGCTTCATCAAATGGTCTTCCAGATTCTGATCTTAATTTTGATACTACACTTTTTGCTTCATCAATAGAATATAAAATATTTGTTTTACATTCCCCAAATTTAGAATGAATAATTTTAATCGGTTTACTGCCAATTGGAGAATCAACATAAATATCAGTAATTGTTCTATCTTCTAACAACAATTCTAAGATGCCGTAACCAACTGTATATCTTGTCACAATTTCAGTTAACATTTCTTGGTCTTCTAAAGTTAAAGGCACTTTATAAGCTTTTGCAACGCCTTTTATTGTTGATAAAAACACTCTTTTAAAATAATCTTTTGTATTTGCACCAACAGTAATTGATGCGTTTGCAGGCCTATATTCTGAAACAATCTCTTTTGTTTTGCTAATTACAAAATATTTGTCGGGGGTCAAAGTATATTCTGGTGGATTTATCAAATACCAATATTCTATTTGATCAGGATGTTTGAAAATTTGTACATTGTTATCCTTCACCATATATTCATCTACTAATTGTAGACCCTTTGTTTCTCCAAATAATAATCTTGAGCCAATAAAAGAAGGTTTAATTTCAGCATTAAAAATTGTTCTATATAATTGTCCAGTGTCAGGTATGTGCGCTAAATCTTGAAGATAATGTTTTGTTTGCGAAATTATTTTTGTATCTTCAAGTTTTTTCAAAAGATAAATTAAAGTTTCTAAATACGGTACTGCTCCTTTTTGATATGCATCAGACATTTTTGCAATTCTTAATTTTTCTTTTTTCAATTCCTCTAAAGCAGTTAAATAAGCATAAATAGGATCATAAGCAATTAATTCATGTGCAACTCTTACCAAAATGGAATGTCTTGTTGCAGTATATTGTTCATTAACTTCCTGGCCATCGCTCAAATGTTCTGGACCCCAAACACCTTGCTGTTCAAAATCAATCATTAATTCAGCAATTTCATCAATAATTTTTGTTTGTGTCTCATCATAAACTCTTTCATAAACATCAGCCAAAACAATCAGATCTGGTTTTTCTGATGATGCAACACTACAAGCATGCAATCTACAGGCTTTGTCTTCTGCTAAAGTAGCAGAATAAACACAATTTTTACAATTAAAAACCAAATGTTTTTTTTCATTTATTGTTTTTACAACATGATTTCCAACTCTATATCCACCAATAATCATAAGACCACCAAACTTCACTATATATAAATATCTTTACTTTTTAAATGTTTCTTATATATATACAATTATAAAATAGTGCATAATTTATGCATTAGATACATATATTTAAAATATATTCCTGTCAAATTTAATTACTCTTTTTAATTGCGAAGCAATTTTTCTGTGAAAACTGTTGCGAAGTAAGTGTAGAAGATTGGAAACACAAAGTTTCGAATCTTTTACAAAGTTTTTGGCATACCATGCCTTTTTGTGAAAAAGGCTGGAAAGGGGTTATCGTATAGTGGCTAGTACTACAGGCTCCAGACCTGTAAACCAGGGTTCGAGTCCCTGTAACCCCATTCTTGTTTCTTTTTTGAAGAAACAAAGTAGCTTCACGAAAGTTTGTGGATATCACTTCGTGAATGCAAACAAAAGTTTGCATATTTTATTATCCAATTATATTTAGGTGATTTGATGATTGCAAAAACAAGTAAAAAAATAGGGGAAACGAAAATAAAACCTGTTGAAACAAAAATGGAAAACAAAAAAGAGGAAAAACAGGAGTTAAAAAATATTTATCTTGTCGATTACTGTATTAAAGATTTAACATTGAATAAAATAATAGAAACAAACTTGCCAGAAAAAGCAAAAGCTAGTTCTGGAGAAAAAAGGGTTTTGTTCAAAGGCAAAAAACCTATATTAGAAGGTATGAAAAGCCTATTTCCAAAAGTTGAAGAAACCATAAAAAATTTAAAAGAAAATGAAGAAAAAACACTGGCGCTGAGTGCAATTGATGCCTATGGTTTTAGAAATAAAGAATTATTAAGAGTGGTATCATTACAAGCATTCAAACAAAATAAAATAAATCCATTTGTTGGGCTTGTTTTTGAAACTGAAGGCCTGTATGGAATAATAAAAAGTATTTCTGGCGGAAGAGTAATGGTTGATTTTAATTCACCATATGCAGATCATGAAGTAGAAGTTTATGTCAAAAAAGTAAAAACCTGCAATGAAAAAGAAAAAATAGAAACTCTTTTGGATAATTTCTTTGAAAAAGCAAAAGCAAAACTAAAGAACTATCAAAACGACATTATTACTATTGAACTTACGCCTAGCGAAAATATAAACGCAGAGATGTACAAACAACTCTTTGAAGGTTTTTTTAAAAATTTTATAAAGTACAAAGAAATAGTAGTTGAAGAGAAAAAGCAAATTTTATAATGAATAATTACTGATTAAAATAAAACCTGTATCGCTTTTTCTATTTCTTAATGCTTTATAATATGCTTTTGGATTTTGTGCGTGTGCACCCAAATATTTTAAACCAAATTTTGTTTCTTTGTCGTCTAATTTTGTAATTAAAATGCCTCCATATTCAGCAAATCTAATTGACAAATGAGGTTTTTTATAAACCCCCTTTGTAAAAAAACTTCTTGTAATAGATCTAAATGTATATCTTAATGATTCTAAATTACCATTTACTGTAAATTCACCAAAATAGGGAATTACTAATGTTCCTCCTACTTTTAAAGCATTACACAAATTTTCTAATGCTCTAAATTTATCTATTAAATAAGGAAAACCAAAATCTTCAATAATTAAATCATAAGTATTTCTTGGCAATCTATCAGATACTACATCAAAACCTTTTACTCTATCTCTTGAGACAATATCTACACCATCATATTTAACTTTTATTTTTGATCCTTTTGTATTTGGATATAGTCTTGCCAAATCTTTTCCAACATTGCCAAAACCAGCACAAGCATCTAAAACCTTAACATTTGGTTTGCCTAATCTTTTTATTGTTTCAGTTACTGTTGGCAAACCTACTTTTTGCATATCTAAATCGTAATTGTCTAATGTCCTCATATTATCAGTAGTTCTTGGCAAATCCCTTGCAAACCTTGCTGCTAAGGATTTAGTTACAAATTTAGTCCTTCTTTTTCGTATTCTATCTACAAAGTTTTCTGTTTGTAAAACCTCTTTAGGCTTACCAGTTACTCTTGATTTTAAATCTAAAAGTCTTGATCTTACTATGTATTTTAATCTGCTTGGAATACCCATACATTATTTTATATACAATAGCTTTATTAACCCTTTTTCTCTTTTATTTATATGCAATTTGACGAGTTCTCTGAAAAGCTAAGTTTAATGGAAACTACAGAATCTCGCTTAAAAATAAGAGATTATCTCTTCGATTTGTACAATAACTTGAACAAAAATGAAAGACAATTTACTACTTATTTATTACAATCCCGAATTTTTCCTGCATATTTGAACAAAGAATTAAATATTGGTCAAAGTATTATAATTCAAGCAATATCTAAAAGTTTTGGCCAGTCAATGAATGAAATAGAAAAGAAACATTTAGAATTGGGGGATTTGGGAGAAACTGCAGAATGTTTTGCAGAAAAAAGAAAACAAAAATCTCTTTTTTCAAAAAAAATAACCCTTTTAGAAGTTTATGATACTTTAAAAAAATTAGTAGATACCACAGGCAAAAACAGTACTGAAAGCAAGATAAATTTAATTTCATCATTATACAATAACACAAATCCAAAAGAAACAAAATACATTACAAAACTAATTTTAAAAAGTTTAAGATTAAATTTGGGAATACAAACAATTATTGAAGCATGCGCATTAAAAGTAATTAAAGATTTGGGATATAAAACACATGATGAAAATATGCAAGAGTACAAAAAAATAAAAGAAACAATTGATTTAAAACAAAGTGTTTGTAATGATTTGGGCAAAGTAGTAAGCGACATTTGGAATTTTGGTTTCAAAAGCATAGACAAAATTACTATAAAACCAGGAATTCCAATAAAATGTGCTTTGGGAGAAAGAGAAAAAAGTCCTGAAGCAATTATTGAACGTTTGGGTTATTGTCTAGTTGAGGGCAAGTATGATGGGTTTAGAACACAGGTTCACAAAGGCGAAAAAATACAAATGTTTTCAAGAAGAGGAGAAAATAGTACAAATTATTTCCCTGAATTCGGCCCCCTATTGGAAAAGGCAAAACATAGTTTTATTTTAGATTGTGAGGCTATAGGTTTTAATTCGAAAACAAAAAAGTTCTTGAGTTTTCAAGAAACTATAAAAAGAAAACGAAAATACGACATAAAAGAAATGTCTGAGAAAATTCCAGTTAAATTAATGGTGTTTGATGTGTTATATTTAGATGGCAAAGAAACTTTGCAGCTGCCATTAAAAGAAAGAAGAAAGATAGTTGAAAAAATAGTCAAAGAAATTAATAATTCAAACATACAAACAACAATTGCAATTAAAACAAATAAATCAAAAGAACTGAAATCTTTTTTCGATAACTGTTTGAATTTAGGCCTAGAGGGAATTATGGCAAAAGATCTTAATAGATCTTATGTGCCAGGATCAAGAGATTTTGGGTGGATTAAATTGAAAAAAAATTATCTGTCGGGACAAGCAGATAGTTTTGATGTTTGTATTGTAGGGTATTTTTGCGGTCAAGGTAAAAACAAAACTATGCCTTCAAGTTTATTGTGTGCAGTTTATGATGAAGATAAAAACACCTACAACGTAATTACAAAGGTTGGTTCTGGATTAACAGAAGACCAAATGATTTCTTTCAAAGCAGAGTTTGAAACTATCACTACAAAGAAACCAGAAAATATAAACACTAATTTAGAGCCGGACATGTATGTTGAGCCAAAATTTGTAATTGAAATCATTTGTGACGAAATTACAAAAAGCCCATTATACAAATTCACAAAAGGTTTCTCTTTTAGATTCCCAAGATTTATTAAAATTAGAGAGGATAAATCTCCCCAAGATACAACAACAATTGAAGAAATTGAAGAAATGTATTACCTCCAACACTCTATATAATAAACAGATAAATTTTATGTGCGGCAAGGATACACACTAAACAGGTCAAGTTTATATGTTAATATTCTATGTTCATTATGTATTGGATAACGGTTAAATTGGTGACAGTATGAAAGCACACATTAGAAATAAAGTACCAAAAGGCAAATTTGCAACTTACCATTTAACAAGAGCTCTTTCTTTATCAGAAGTAAAAAACATCCCTTGCAAAACTATTTCTTGTTCTCCTAGCAGTTTTGGGCGGATTTCAAAAAAGGTAAAAAAATATTTGGCAGACAACAGATATGTCATAACTATTGAAAAAAATAAGGGCAAGCCTTTGCAGACAAGTCCAAAAAAGATTTTAGAGGCAATAAAATTGTATCGTTCGGGAATGAGTTTCAGAAAGATAGAAAAAAAAATAGGGATTGCAAAAAGCACCTGCCATTATTTAGTAAGAAAAGCAAAAAAAACAAAAATAAAAAAAGGAACTGTAATTATTACTGTTTAATTCATAATTACTCTAAATGTATAGCTGGTTTGTTTGGCTTTGCTTTTCCTGATTTGTTTTGTGGGTCATATTTGTTTTTGTCATTAACAGCAAAAACTTTTGTGTGCAGATTTGTTCTTCTTTTAACAATATCTAATCCATTTTGATACATTGTCAACTCATTTGGAATTACATAAACAAATGCTTTACTAACTGATTGTCCATGTTTTTCTTGTACGATTCTTAATATGTTGTTTATATCTTCACATAAATCATTTACTAATTTGTCTTCTTTATCAAACATATCATTTATTTTTGATTCATCACAAACTGGCCACTTTTCCAAAGATAAATAAGTTTTGTTTCCTAAATTGTGCCATAACTCTTCAGTTATGTGTGGGCAAATTGGATGCAATAATTTTAATATAATTTCATAATTCTCTTTTGTTATTTCTTCTAAAGAATCCATAGCATTTACTGTTGCAATTATCGCTTTAGGATATTCAAAACTATCGATTGCATTTGTAGCAACCTTTATTGTTTTATTTATTTTGCTATCTAATCTTTCATCTTTTTTATTTGATAATTTTTCTGATAATTTTATTAATCTAGCTATCGTTCTTGATGCCCCTTCTATTCCTTCATCAGACCATTCCATTTGTTTATCTGGTGAACAAACTAACATTAAAAATAATCTTGCTGCATCAATACCATATTTATTTGAAATATCTGTTTGCAAAACAACATTTCCTTTTGATTTTGACATCTTATGTCCGTCTTTGTAAACTATTCCCAAAGTAAATAATTTTGAAAATGGTTCATCAAAATTAATATATCCCAGATCTTTTAAAACTTTTGTGAAAAAACGAGCATACATCAAATGCATAACTGCATGTTCTGCACCTCCAATATATTGATCAACAGGCATCCAATAATTTACTTTTTTAATATCAAACGGTTTTTCTTTGTTTTTATTATCACAGTATCTCAAAAAATACCACGAACTATCAACAAAACCGCCCATTGTATCTGTTTCTCGTTTTGCTTTCCCTTTACATTTAGGGCAAAGTGTGTTAATAAATTTGTTGCTTGTTGCCAAAGGATTTCCAGCTGTTTTGAAATCAACATCATTAGGTAATAAAACGGGTAGATCTTTTTCAGAAACTGGAACAACCCCACATTTATCGCAATATACTACAGGAATTGGCGTACCCCAATATCTTTGTCTTGAAATCATCCAGTCCCTGATTTTATAATTTGTTGTTATCTTTCCTATTTTGTTTTTTTCTAACCAACTAGCAATTTTTGGCAATGCTTCTTTGTTGTTTGTTTTCGAGAACTCCCCAGAGTTAAATAATATTCCATCATTAACAGACGCATCTTTAAAATCTTCTGGATCAATTGGTTTTCCATCTTTACTAATTACAAACTTCAAAGGTATATTATATTTTTTTGCAAACCTAAAATCTCTCTTATCGTGTGCATCACACATTACAATTCCTGTGCCATACATTACTGCAAAATTCGAAATATAAATAGGTATTTTTTCTTTTGTTGTAGGATTTATTGCATATTTTCCTGTGAATATTCCTTCTTTTTCTTTTTCTTCATTAATTCTATCTTCGATTTTTTCTTTTGTTACTTTTTTTATAAAGTCATTAACCTCTTTTTCATATTTTGTTCCTTTTGTTAGTTCATTAACTAATGGACTTTCTGGAGCAATACACAAAAAAGTTACTGAAAAAATAGTATCGCATCTCGTTGTAAATGTTTCTAATATTTTATTTGAATTTTCCAAAGGAAAGAAAATATTTACCCCTTCACTTTTACCTATCCAATTTCTTTGCATTGTTTTAATCCTTTCTGGCCAATCAATTTTATCTAAATCATTTAATAATCTATCAGCATAGTCAGTAATTTTGAAAAACCATTGATTCATATTTTTTTGTGTTACATTATTTCCACAACGCCAACATTTTCCTGCTTCTGCTTCCTCATTTGCTAAAACACTTTGACAAATCTCACACCAATTAACTGGTGCCTCTTTTTTATATGCTATGCCTTTTTCGAACATTTTAATAAAGAAAAATTGATTCCATTTGTAATACTGTGATTCATGACTAGATAATATTCTTGACCAATCATAACTATTACCTAATGCTTTTTGGAATTTCATAATTTGTGCTATAGCGTCATTAGTATACTTTTCTGGAGATATTCCTTCTTTTTTTGATGCAATCTCTGCTGGCAAGCCAAAAGAATCATAACCCATAGGATACAATACATTGTAACCTTGCATTCTTTTTACTCTAGCATAAACATCTCCTATTGTGTAAACTCTTACATGCCCCATATGCAAAAAGCTAGCACTAGGATAAGGGTACATCTCCAAAACATAGCATTTCTTCTTCTTAGAATCTTCTTTCACTTCAAATATTTTATTTTTTTCCCATGCTTTTTGCCATTTCTTTTCAATGTCTATCATTTTTGCAAATTCAGTCATATTTACCACTTAAATAGAAAATATATATGAATAAATAGGAAAAAGGTTTAAAAGGACTTTCTAGAAGCCTCTTTCAACATGTTTGTTATGTTTAAGCAAATTGTTTTTAATGTTGTTACGAGTATTATATTTACTGCACAGAGAATAATCTGGTATTATAATGGGTGAGAAAATGTCTGAACAGACATTACATAGTGAAAAACTAATTGAAAAAATAATGACTTATGCAACAACTAAACAGATTGTTATAGGCAAAGATGCTATTTTTCAAATGTCAAACAATAATTATATTGATATTATTAATGATGCTGATGAAAAAGGAATTTTTGTAATTAATAAAGATTTTGTTTTAGAATTTTTAAAAGAGCACCCCGAAATAAAAGAAACAGAAGAACTGCCACAAGATCATAAGATTGTTACAGGGCAGTTTCCAACAGAAATATTAAAGAGCATTTATATTCCTGCTGCTGACAACGATTCTGATTTAATTATCCCAAAAGAGGAATATATTAGCGATAAAGAAAAATTCAAAGGCGACATTTCTGATTTTCAAGAATATTTTTTAACAAGATATAAAGAATTAAAAAAAATTCTAATGAAACATCCAAATATAAATCCAATATCTAGCAAAGCTTTAAAATTTATGAAAGAGGGAGAATCAGTTTGCTTAATTGGAATGGTTTATGAAAAAAGAATAAGCAAAAAAGGGAATACAGTATTAACTTTAGATGATCTAGATGGTCAATTTAAAGTAGTTATATCGCCAACTTCAAAATTAATAGGGTTTGAAAAACTAGTAATAATTGAAGATGTAATTAGTGTAAAGGGAAGATGTTTTGGAAATGGAATGATATTTGCTGAAGAAATAGAATACCCTGGAATGACAAATAGAACAATGAAAAAAGCAAACAGAAACCTCAATTTATTGGTTACTTCGGACATTCATATTGGAAGCAAATTGTATTACGATGATATGTTCAAAGAATTTATTGAGTGGTTGAACTGCAAAAATGTTTCAAGTGTTGAAAGAGAAGAAATAAACAAAATAAAATACATTATTTTTAATGGAGATTGCGTTGATGGAATTGGTGTTTATCCGCAACAATTAACAGAATTAAATGTTATTGATATTTATGAACAATATGAAATTCTTGCTAACTATTTAGCACAAATACCAGAATATGTCGAGATTTTAATTTTGCCAGGAAACCATGATGCAGTAAGAAGAGCAGATCCTCAACCACAAATTTCAAAAGATTTTGCAAAAGGATTATACGATTTGAAAAATTGTCACATGATTGGCTCGCCAGCTTGGGCACAGATTGAAGGTATAAATGTATTGGCGTACCATGGAAACTCAATGAATACTTTGCAACTTCAATTAAAAATTGATCCTACAAAACCAGAACTGGCTATGGAACAATATCTGCTTAGAAGAGATTTATCATCCGTATATGGTGAAAAGCAACCAAATATTCCTGACAAAAAAGGAATTATGCTAATAAAAAAGGAACCAGATATTTTTGTTACGGGCCACATTCACAGTAATGGCTACAAATATTACAATGGCTGTTTAGCAGTTAATCCTGGTTGTTGGCAAGCGCAAACTGTTTTTCAAAAAGAACAGGGTCACATTCCTACCCCTGGAAGAGTGCCAATTATTCAATTAAATAAAGGAATGTATTTTGAGAAGGTGTTTAATAATGGAAATCCAAATATCCCCTTGTGATAATCAAACAAGAAAATATTTTGAAGGTTTAATACAGAAGTCCGAAGAACTGTATAAAATAGCAGAAAGTGCAAGGGCTAAGGGGTTTGACTTAACAAACGAAGTAGAAATACAAAGAGCATCTAACTTGGCAGATAGAACAGAAAAAATTACTGGTCCAGAAGGGTTAACAAAAAGATATTTTGAAATTCTTGCAGAAACCGATGACAGAACAAAAACAATTTTTGCAATATTTAAAGAAATTGTTGAAAACAAATTAGGGAAATACAAAAATGATGAAGAAAAAATATCACAAGCAGTAAAAACAGCTTTAATGCTTTTGACGGAAGGTGTTGTTGTTGCCCCTGTTGATGGTTTGCCAGAAATTAAAATATCAGAAAATCCAGACAAAACAAAATATTTAAATTTGTTTTTTGCAGGCCCCATTAGAGCTGCTGGTGGAACAGCAACTGTTTTTCCTTTAATCTTGGGACATTATGGTTCAATATTAATGAACTTAGGCACATATAAACCAACAGAAACAGAAATCGAAAGATATGTTGAAGAAAATAAAATATATCACAAAATAACATCGAGACAATATAAAGCAAGTGATGATGAAATAAGATACATTATAAAAAATTGCCCGATTTGTATAAATGGCGAAGGCACTGAAGATGAAGAAGTAGAAGCATTTAGAAACGTTAGAAATGTGCACACCAATAAAATTAGAGGAGGAACAATGCTTGTTATTAATGAAGGCATTGGATTAAAAGCCGCAAAATTAATGCAGTTTGCAAAAAGTCTTAATTTGGATTGGTCTTGGTTAGAAAAATTTATTAAAGTAAAAAGTGTTGGTGGAAAAAAAGAAATTACCCCAATAAAAAAATATTTGGAAGGTGCAGCAGCAGGCAGACCAATATTTGCTTATCCTTCGAGATTTGGAGGATTTAGATTAAGGTATGGTCGAACAAGAACTACCGGATTAATGGGTACTGCAATTCACCCTGCAACAATGTATTTATTAGATGAATTTCCTGCTATGGGTGCACAATTGAAATTGGAGCGGCCAGGAAAAGCATCAACTATTTCAAGCTGTGATTCAATTGAAGGGCCAGTTATATTAACAGATGAAGGCGTAAAATATATTACAAAAAAAGAAGACATTCCAGAATCTGAAAAAATAAAAAGAATTTTATTTTTAGGGGATATTTTAGTATCTTACGGCGATTTTAGAAAATCTGGACACCCTTTAGTGCCTGTTGGTTTTTGTGAAGAATGGTGGCACAAAATACTTTTGCAAAAAGCAAAAGAAAATACTTTGTTGGAACAATACACAAAAATTAATCCTCAAAATGTTGATGTTTATACTGCAATAAAATTAAGTGATGAATTTTCTTTGCCTCTGCACCCAAAATATCTTTTTTATTATAATCAATTAAATAAACAGGCAATAGAATACATCAAAAAAAAGATTGAAGATGCAGAAATAAATTATTGTGATGGGAAAATTTGTGGATTAATATTAAATTATGATTTGGAATTAGAAAAATATTTTACCCGTGCTTTAATACCTTGTAAAATAATTGAAAATACAGCAATAAAAATAGATGAAAACTGCGCATATCCTTTGTTGAAAACATTTGGAACAAATTCAAAAATGCAAATACCTGAAGAAGAAGACCCTTTGAAAATATTGTCTTATTTGGCTGGATTTGAAATTAAAGATAAGGGTGGTATATTTGTTGGTGCGAGATTGGGACGGCCAGAAGCAGCAAAGCCAAGAAAAATGGATGGTTCTCCTCAAGCATTGTTTCCAATCAGCAAATTAGGGGGGGCAACAAGAAACATAAATAAAGCGGCAAGTATAAGATCACAAGAATCTCGCGGTCTAACTGGAGAATCAAAAATAACTGAAATATCAATAAGACTTTTTAGGTGCCCTAAATGCCACGAGGAAATACCTTACAAATATTGTTTCAACTGTAATATTGAAACAGAATATTTGTTGTTTTGTAATATTTGCAAGAAAACCCATTTAGAAAAAGAGTACACAAATAAAGAGAAGGTGTGCAGGTCCTGCAAAGGAAATCTAAATTATTTTAAACGAGGGAATTTTGATTTTTCAAAAATCTACACAGAAGCACTAAACCGCCTAAAAATTTATAATCCTCCAGATATGGTAAAGGGTGTTGAAGGATTAATATCAGATACCAAAGAATCAGAACCTGTTGAAAAAGGAATTTTAAGAGCTAAAAATAATGTTTATGTTTTTAAAGATGGCACATTAAGAGCAGATTTGCTTGACGCAAATCTATCACATATTAGACCAAAGGAGTTGGGTCTAAGTGTTGAAAAAGCAAAGGAATTGGGATATTTTTTTGATATTAACGGAAAAGAAATCGAAAATGATGAACAACTATTTCATTTGTATCCGCAAGATGTTATTATGAATTCAACAGTTGCAGATTATTTTGTCAAAGGTGCTAATTTTGTTGATGATTTGTTAGAATTGTTTTATCATTTACCAAAATATTATAATGCAAAAACAAAAGAAGATCTGATTGGACATTTTATTTTGGGTTTGGCGCCACACACATCTGCTGGTGTAGTAGGCAGAATAATTGGTTTTACTGACGCAAGGGTAATGTTCGCACACCCATATTATAACACTGCAAAAAGAAGAAATACAGATGGAGATCAAGATGGTGCATTATTAATGTTAGATGCATTATTAAATTTCTCATTGAGATATTTACCAATTAGAAGAGGAAGCAAAATGGATGCGCCTCTTGTTGCGACTATAGTAATAAATCCAACAGAAATTGATGATGAAAGCCACGAAATGGAAATAGGGTATGATTATCCTTTAGAACTTTATTTGGCGGGAGAACAAATATCTGATCCAAATCTAAAAGAAATATCTATTATAAAAAGTGTTTTGAATACTGAAAAACAATTTACTAGTTTAGGTTTTTCATTAGACACCTCCCTCTTTGATGCCGGCCCGAAACAATCACGTTACACAAAATTAACAGACATGACTGAAAAAATATTGTTACAATGTTCATTACAAGAAAAAATAGATGCTGTTGATAAAAAAGGAGCAATGGAATTGGTTGTTGGAACACATTTGTTTCCAGATTTAATTGGTAACGCCCGTGCTTACTGCAGACAACAATTTAGATGTTCAAAATGTAATACTAAATTCAGACGACTTCCTTTGTACAGCAACATAAAATGCCCTACTTGCAAACAAGGAAATATAATTCTAACAATATCAGAGGGCTCTGTAATAAAATATTTAAATATCGCAAAACAGCTGGTATACAACAAAGAATTATCAGAATACACTCAACAAAGATTACAGATATTAGAAAAAGAAATAGAATCAACATTTGCAAAAGAAAAAAGCAAACAAAGAGGCATAGGTGATTTCTTCTAATCTGGTAATCCTTATAAACCTTGCTCCAACATAATATAATATATTGGCACTTTTTCCAAAAACAATTACAGTATGCTCACTTGACTTGTCAAAGACATACTTAAAGTTTTTGGCCAACCTAGCCTTTTTGTTAAAAAGGCCGGAAGTGTGCTCGCTTGACAAAGTCAAAGACATACTTAAAGTTTTTGGCCAACCTAGCCTTTTTGTTAAAAAGGCCGGAGCGATAGTAGTCTAGTGGTTAGGATAGAAGATTGCCAATCTTCAGACCCGGGTTCAAGTCCCGGCTTTCGCATGACACAAAAAAAGAGTTGATAATATATGACTATGTTTCAGGAAGCTAATGAAAGAATAATAAAAGATGTTTGGATATGCATGCATTGTGGTGCAAAACAAAGAAATCCAAAAGGCAAACCTAAAAAGTGCACAAAATGTACAAGATCTGAATTCAGAATAAAACACAAAGCAAAGAAAAAGTAACATCAATTAACAGGTGTTTGCCTCTGAATGGCTTGCGTTAGCAAGAGCTTCTGAGGTATAAGTGCATGACAAAATTACACAATCTATCTGGCATGCACTTTGCCGATATATTTAGAATCATTCAGAATATAATTTAAATCTGCATTGTAATATGCAGACTTTATTTCTGAATTTGATGTTGCGTCTAAGTTTACATCTGCTGTATATGTGCTTGAAAAATCACCATCAATAACAAGCACACCATTTATTAAATTGTCTTTGCACACATTTATTTTTAATTTATCAAACCCATAGTTTACTGTAAAAGAATTTGTTGAACACAATGCTGAGCCATTTATATAACCAGAATTGGAATATGTTCCGTTTAAATCAGAATAATTTAAAGTAACATAAACGCCAGATATAGAATATGTCCAAACAGTTCTGGAAGTATAATAATTATTAACACTTATATTGAGAATATAATTAAGATCTGAAATTGGAATAACTTTTATTATTTTATTGTTATAATCAAATTCAAAAGTATGATTGTCAAAAAATATCTCTGCTTTTCCATCTGTTAAACCGTCAGCATTTACATTCAAATCTCCGCCAGCTAAATTTTCAAAAACATTGTTGTAAAACGTTTCAAAGGAGGATAAAGCAAAAAAGTTTTTGTCACCATTCAAATTGATTTCAAATTCAACAGTTTTATTTTTTAAGACTGTGTTAATATCAAAAAAATTAGATATATTTGAAGAAATGTTTCCGCTAACAAAATCTACTTTTTTTAATTCTAAAAAGTCAAGGTTTAAATTTTTATATTCTTCGTTTGAATTAAACAAAAAAAGAGAGTAACCTAAAAGGACTCCAGAAATTGCAATTGCTATTAAACTAAAAATAAAACCTCTTCGCATTCCTTCACCCATACCACAAAATAACTCTAATATAATAAATCGATTCGTCGTATACAAAAGATCTATATATGCTTATTTTATCCGAACTGCCATAGCATTCTCTTTTTTCAACAGATACTGTAGATTGTTGTGCATCATAAACTATTATTGCTCCACAGACATTCACTGGCAAATTATTTACAAAAACCCTTAAATCTTTTGAAGTTTTATTGGCTATTGTATTTGTTAAAACATTTGATTTTTCCAAAGAAGTAGATACATCTTGTGCAAGTATTTGAAGTGGGAAATAATTTTTTTCTTTGACATGAAGCCCACAAAAAGTAATTGCTACAGTTACTGAAATAAAAACTATTAATATTGCAATTATTAAATCCAATGTAATGACAAAACCTTTTTTCATTTCCACACCTTCACAATAATTTTAAGAGGGTTTTGATTCAATACGCAATACCTGATTACTGTAGAAATTGCTGAACTATTAGAGGGAAAAACACCAAATTCATAAAGCTGATTTCCATTTGTAGCATCTATAAAAGATATATACAAATTATATTGACCTAGCCCAAACTTATCTTTTACTGCAGAATATTGCAAATTATAATCTAGGAATTTTTGTAATTTGTTTACGTCTAATTCATTGTTTGTTTTCGTGAGGCCCATAACTTTTACATTTGTTAAATCTAAATCTTGCCAATTAGTTGGAACTCCTTTTGAATTTACCAAAATCTCAGAAGTGTTAAAAGCAAAATTATAACTTTTTTTATCCATACTTTCAAAATCTATTACCCTTTGAATATCTGAAAAAGAAGTTAAAATGATTATTAAAAGCAAACAAAAAGTAGCAGTCACAAACAAAAATTCAGTAGTTAAAAATTGGCCTCTAGTCTGCATCATAAATCACTATCACATTGTTGGCTTTTTTTATCAATATCGCTTCACAGTCACTACAAGCAAAGTTAACATCTGTTGTAATTAAAGGAAAATCCAAATATGCTTGAGATTCAGGAAATATAATCTGCAATTTATAATTATCTATATTGAAGTTATAATCAAATTTGTGTGCCAGCAAAAGAATTTTCTCAGAACCATTTTCCATTAATTGGATTTGATTAATCAGGCCCCCTAATTTTTCAACAATTCTTTGGGCTTCTATATTTTTTTCTTGTTCTATTGTTATTGAACTTCTTGTCCAACTCACAGATATTCCATAAACTAATAGTAAAAATAAAACCCCAAAAATAATCAAGAATTCAATGCTTGTCTGGCCTTTTGTTTTCTTATGCTGGAAGTGTTTCAAACACATATATATCATCTACTTCTAAACTTGCAATCTGATTATTATTAGAATTTCTTGAAAACATTATCCAGAAAAATGGATAATTTGTATAATTTGACAAATCAATTTTATAAAAAGCATAGGTTGCGTTTGAATTTGTTACATCCCATTTTTTAACAGTGTTCCAGATTAAATAATTTGTACTTATTTTCATATATGCTTCATCGCCAGGGATAAAACCAGTTATTTTTGCCCAAAATTCTAATTTTGGTTTCTGCCTGAATAAAAAGGTCAGAGACCTGTTTACACTGCCCCCTTTCAATACTTGCATATGATATGACGGACTATGTGGGTTGTCAGTACTTATTATTGATACCTGCCCTGTTTTGTACCAATCATCTAACCATCCAGAACCACCTTTGTAATTCGCAGTAGGAAAATTATCATATGCTATTTGATGCCATTTATAAGGCAAAACATTTACATTCATATCTATTGTTGCTGTTTGTGCATCACTTGATTCTAATGTAATCCTGCCCATATACAACCCAGTAGCATAAGTTATAGACGGTGTAAATGCAACATCTTTGGATAAACAGGAATTAAATGGCAAAACAGATATTGGAGATACTGGAAAAATAAATTTATTTATATCATAATTATCAGTTGTTAATGTAATATTATTCAAATCACCAGCAGTAATATTGCAAACAGTAAATGTAACTGTTTCTGTGTCGCCTTTGTAAACACTAATTGTTTTTGCGGGGGGATTTACAAAGATTTTTCCCACTGTTCCTGAACCATAGCCAGAAACAACATCAACAGTAATCAACACATCGATATTTATATCTTCAAAGGTATTGAAATCTACACAAAATCTTAAATTCCCAAAATACAATCCTGATGCTAAAGCATTTGTATTAATATCAACATTAACTGTTTTTGTTTCTGTTTGCGACAAACCAAATTGGTTTGTATCTATTATTAAATTTACTGGTGGATTGTTCCATGTTAAATAAACATTAACATTTGTAGATTCATCAGAATAATTAGTTATGCTGATGGGGTCCCTAAAAAATGCATTTTTTGCCATTAATTCATACAAAACTTCTTTGTTAACAACAACAATAGACGGGCTAATCAAAACATAATCTGGATACGTTCTCAAATAAAGGTAATGCCCCCCTTTGGATCTTGGCAGATCACCAATAAGATTAATATCTGCTTTGGACCAAAGTGTAGAACCAAAAAGGCCAATATATGCTGTACTGTTTTGAACACCAGTGTCATTGAAATCAACGCCACCAGGAACATAAAAATATATTTTTTTGGTTGCCCCTACTCCTTGAAAATATACTTCATTCGCTGCTTTTGTTAAGGTATCTAAATAATATTGTGTTGTTTTTTGCACAGTGTCCTTGTCTTGAGATATTAAATAGGAAGAACTATACGCAAACAGCAAAAGAAAAAATAATAGGGCTATTCCAAAAATAACTAAAAATTCAACAGACGATTGTGCTTTCTCTAATTTGTGTTTTGTCATATTCTCACTTTAATTCCCTCAATTCACATAAATAACAAACTAAATTATATAAACCTTAATATTATATATATGTTATAAATATATGTTGGAAAAAAATTTGTTGTGAGATAATGGTTTTTGAAAACACAAAAATAGATGATTTATTTGGTTTACTTGTAAAACATAAAGAAATAAGTCTAAAAGAACTATCCGAAAGATTAAATTATTCTATAGAAACAATAGAAAAAATAGGACTAAGATTTGAAAAACAAGGCATAGTTGAAATGGTATATCCTGTTATAGGAAATCCTAAGATCAAGATTTTAAAACAAATGTACAAAGAGAAAGAAGAAGAAATAGAAGGAAAGATATTTGATCATTATAATATAGTTTCTGATCACATTCTTTGCCACGTAAAACTAATTGAAGCAAAAGCAAATAAAGAAAAAGAATACTCTTTGGATACTGCTAAGTTCAAACCATATACTGATTTATTTTTAGAATCTTTAAGGGACGAAATTACAGATAAAGTTAATTTAGAAGTTACAGATATGATGGATAATCAGACAGTATCAAAACTAAAGGCTGATTTTTTTGCAACTGCAAAAATTATTTTCCAAGAATATTTTCCAGAAGAACATCAAATAAAGATAATTTGTGCAGAAATGTTGCATAGAATGTATGGCCTAGGAAAAATAGAAGTTCTCTTAAATGATCCCCATATAGAAGAAATAGCTTTAAATTCGTCAAAAACTGAAGTGTGTATTTATCACAAAAAATATGGTTGGCTAAAAACAAATATTTTACCAGCTTCTGAAGAAATGATTGCGAACTATTCTGAACAAGTAGGTCGAAAAGTAGGAAGAGAAATAACTACTTTGAATCCCATACTTGATGCACATTTGCCTGGTGGAAATAGAGTAAATGCAACACTAACCCCGATATCTGCTTTTGGAAATACTATGACTATTAGAAAATTTGCAACAAGACCCTGGACTGTTGTTGATTTTATAGGACAACAAAAAACTATGAATACAGAAATGGCAGCAATACTTTGGATTGCAATGCATTACGAACTAAACATCTTGGTTGCAGGAGGCACAGCATCAGGAAAAACTAGTGCGCTCAACGCGTTTTGTGCATTTATTCCGAGTAACAACAGAATCATTTCAATTGAAGATGTAAGAGAAATCCAACTCCCAGAACATTTGATATGGAATTGGGTACCTATGGTTACAAGAAACCCTAATCCAGAAGGCTTGGGACAAGTATCTATGTTGGATTTAATGCAGACTTCTTTGAGAATGAGACCTGATAGAATAATAGTTGGAGAAATCAGAAGACAAAAAGAAGCAGAAGTATTATTTGAAGCAATGCACACTGGGCACAGTACTTATAGTACAATGCATGCAAATAATAGCCGCCAAGTTGTAAGACGATTAACAGAAAAGCCCCTAGAAATCCCAACTTTAGAAATTGAGGCAATAGATCTTTTATTAGTACAATACAGAGATAGAAGAAAAAATCTTAGAAGAACATATGAATTATCTGAAATAGAAACAGGAGTTTCAAATGACCAATTATCTATAAATACAATATACAAATGGTCTGCAAGAGATGATGCCTTTGATAAAATTGCAGAACCTGCAAAATTTATTAGACAATTAAATTTGTATACCGGCATGACCGAATCTGAAATAAAAACTGAAATCAAAAATAGAGCAAGAATCTTAGAATGGATGAATAATCACAATTTAAGCGATATATCTGATGTTGGAAAAATAATGGTTCTCTTTTATTCTAACCAGAAATTGGTGTCTAATTTTGCAAAATTAGACAAAGATCCAAAAGAGTTGTTTGAGTGATAATGGTGAGAATTAGATTTCTGTTATTTAGTATGGAACAATGCCAAAAAATAAACAGACACTTTTTGGGGATTGGCAGAAAAATTGGTTTGTTTTTTCCAACATTAAGATATGATTTGGAATCTTCAGAACTTATCAATGATTATGACCATTATTTAACTGCTGCATTTTTTTCTGCATTAGTTTATGGTTTAGCGGCTTTTATTTTGTTTTTCTGTTTGTTTTTTATAAAAAATAAAGGTTATAACCCCAGTGGATTATTATATTCAATAATTATAGGGTTTGTCTTTTTCCTGGTTTTTTTGCTACTGCACGCATATTATCCAAAAATTATGTCACAAAAAATAGCAAGAGATACAGATACTGGACTAATATCTGTTTTGAGAAATATTATAATTATGATATCGTCAGGAATTAGTTTGTATGGTGCAATATCCAATGTTGCAAAATCAAAACAAGGTAAAATCAGCGAAGAATTTTCAGAAGTAGTAAAAGACATCAATGCAGGAATTGGTGAAGTAAAAGCATTAGAAAGGCTGGCAGTAAAAACAAAATCAGAGTTATTAAAAAAATTCTGTTGGCAACTAATCAATTCTTTAAATAGTGGTGCACCAGTAGCTAATGCTTTAAGAACTGTTTTGGATACTGCAATAAATACACAAAAAAGGGCAATAAAAAATTATTCTGCAGAACTGAATTTGTGGATTTTGATATATTTGCTTCTGGCCGCTGCATTGCCGACATTAGGAATAATTGTATTTGTAATTTTTTCATCTATAGGCGGTAGTTCGGTAGGCGTAGGACATCTAATAGGCATTGTTGTTTTGTCTGTAATAATGCAAATTGTTTTAATTGGATTTGTAAAGAGCAGGGTGCCAAAGGTATATTTATGACTTTTTATAATAATTTGTGCAAAAAAATAGGAACTGTTGTTCCAAAGAAATATAAAAATGATGAATTATACCCTAAGATGAGATTTGCAGGAATAAATGAAGATTTTGATTATTATGTTGGATCAAAAATAATATTGATTATAATTTTGTTTCTCATTGGTTTTATTTTGCCAATCACTTTGTTTAGAATTATAGGTATAACAGATAGTTTGGGGCAGGTATTAATAAAAATTGCTGAATATTCTTTTAGTCTGCATTGGCTGATTGTAGGAATAATCTTGGGGCTGGTTTTCTTTTTGATTCCTGCAATAATTTATTATATGCGAATTTTGTACATTATTCAAATGCGTGCAAAAATGGTTGAAGAAGTTTTGCCAGATTTTTTGTTTTTAGTTTCAAACAATATAAATGCAGGTATGACTACCTTTTCTGCAGTTAGTAATAGTACAAGAAAGGAATTTGGCTTATTAAACGAAGAAATAAAACAGGCATTATCCAAATCTATGGGCCAAGAATCTTTTACTGACTCTTTAAAAGAATTGAACTATAGAATAAATTCACAGATGTTAAAAGAAACAATATCCTTTTTTTCTGAAGCTATGAAATCAGGCGGCAAATTAGCAAAATTATTGGAGAATACAGCATCAGATTTAAGGCAAAGGCAGGAATTAAAAAAAGAATTAAAAAGCAGTACAAAAATGTACGTAATGTTTGTCCTTTTTATTATTTTAATTGCAACACCTTTACTATTATCAATCTCTGTTCAATTTCTAAAAACTATTGAAGGGCTGCAAAATACTGGTCTGCAGGAAGCAGTACAGATGACGCAGGTATCGTTTTTAGGTGGCAAGTTGTTAATAAGTCCTGAATTTATGAAATTCATGGCTTATATTGTACTATTTATTAATTCTATGTTGGCGTCTTTGTTTATGGGCCTTTTAGGAGATTCAAAATTAACGCAAGGCGTAAAATACTTCCCAGTTCTGTTTTTTATTTCTACTGTTTTATTTACTTTAGGTACAATAATTTTGCCTAATTTCCTAGGAGCCTTGCAATAGAAAAGTTTTTAAATTAGCATAATATATGTATAAATAACAAAAACGAGGTGATATGAAGTGTTTAGTAAAAAAGGACAAGGTACAACAGAATACCTTATTATTTTAGCAGTAATAATTGTAATTGCTCTAGTTGTTGCTGGAGTAATGGGTTGGTTCCCAGGCATGAGCGCAGGAATTAACGAAACTCAAAGTAAAGCATACTGGGGTGCTACAAGCCCAATCTCATTGTCTGATTGGAAATTAGCAAGCACAGGTGCAACATTTACTCTAAAAAATATGGGTGCTGACAAGTTAACAGTAACTGAAATCAATGTTAACAATATTGATTTAAATTTAACAGATGTTGTTTTAACTGCAGGAGCTACAAGTCCAACTGCAAATGCTGCTGGTTTTACATGTACCGCAGGACAAAGTTTTAGCTACGATGTAGTTATTACTTATGATGTAGATGGTGGTTTGACTGGAAAGAAATTAACAGGCTCAAAACCAATAGTGGGTACTTGCCAATAAAACCGTTCAATAAATAAGTTAGGGTTTTTAACCCTTTCTCTTCTTTTTTTATTTACACACTATACATATTATCTTTATGTGTTGCGAGGGTGCAATCAATCAATATAGTTTATGCTTTGATTTTGTATATTGATTATGTGTTGTTGATTATATGGTAGATAAAATTATTAGGATTCCTTCAGGCATACCAGGCCTAGACGATTTGATAGAAGGCGGATTTGAAAAAGGAAGTTCTATTTTAGTTGTTGGAACACCAGGTGCTGGAAAAACAACATTCGGACTACAATATCTGTATTCTGGTGCAACAAAATACAAAGAGCCGGGAATATTTATTACATTCGATGAAAACAGAGACGAATTAATAAAACATCATAAAATATATGGTTGGAATTTTGAAGATCTGGAAAAGAAAAATTTATTTAAAATATTAGAATACAGACCACACCAGGTAAACAAATTGATGGAAGAAGGTGGAGGAATAATAAAAGATGCAATAAAAAGCATAGGCGCAAAGAGACTGGTTTTAGATTCAGTAACTGGTTATTCTATATTATTTAAAGATGAATATCAGAAAAGAGAAAGCATAGTAAATTTGTTTGAACTATTTAAAAAATGGGGTACAACTACTTTAGTAACAGCAGAGGATACAAGCTCAACAGGGTTTGGAGACGGGGGCGTATCTTATTTAACAGATGCAATTATACAGTTAAAATTTGAGGCTATTGGAAAAAGTGCAGCAAAACAACATATCTTAGAGGTTGTAAAAATGCGTGGCACAAAGCATTCAACAAAGGTATGCTCTTATACCTTTGGAGATAAAGGCATCAAAGTCTTTAGTGATCTGATCTAAGGCCAATAGATTACTTCTTTGCAATATTCCACAACAACTCGAAGAAGTTCTTGTTGCTTTTTGTTACTGCATTACTGTTTATTAAAAAGGCAATCGGTTGTTCACCCCAAACAATTGTAACTGTTCTACTTCCTGAAATTAATATTGTTGATGGAAAATCATATTGTTTTGGCAAAAACCGTAATTCAGCAAATTTTTGTTTTTCTTTCAATCTGTCTTTTCTAATCAATTCATTATAAATAATTCTCTTCTTAATTTTTGCTCGAATTCTATTGCTTTCCCAAATATTTCTAAATACAGGATAGGTTTCAGAAAACTTTCCCTGTGCACCATAAGATAATATTTCAGAACTATCTTTCAACAATAATTCTAAAATATATTTTACTCCTTTCTTTCCTTTTTCTTTTATTTTGCCTTTAAAAATTACCCTGTGTAATAGCAAATTGACAAAAATACAGGGTAAGATTTATGTTCCACAATTTCATCAAAAAGCTAGGCGTAACACACTACTTTGTGGAACATGTTCATTCTCGTATCCCTTTTTTTATTCCAAATAAACCTTGTGGTCTAATCAACAATACAAGGAATAACAAAATAAATGCTATTGCATCTTTGTATGTGCTTAAGAAAAACCATGCGCCATAATTCTCGAAAAGACCAACTAAATAACTTCCGAAAATTGAGCCATAAACACTTGTCAAACCACCAGTAACTGCTCCAATAAATCCCTTTATCATATAGAAAGTACCTAATGTAGGTGTTAAAACATATTCTAATGTAATTATTGTTCCTGCAATTGCACCTAATATTCCTGCAACTAAAAAAGAATATAACATTATTTTCTCAGCATTGATTCCATAAATCTCAGCTAATTCTTGATTCTCAGCAACCACCCTGAATGTTGTTCCTAACTTTGTTTTTTTCATTATTATCCAAATGCTTATCAAAATAACAACAGTAACAATAATAATCAATATCTAGATAATAGTAATTTTTGCGCCAAAGAAATCCAGACCTTCTACTACTGGAAGATTAATTCTTCTCGGACTAGCAGTAAAAATTATCTGCAATAAACTTTCTACTGCCAACATTACAGCAAATGAAATCAAAAGCAAAATAACTTTTGATGCCTTGACCAGTATTAATTTCTTATACAAAAAGGTATATGCTAAAAAATTAAATGCAACACTAAATATTACTGCTGCAATAAATGCGCCTAACCAACCCAAAGGATCAAAAAAAATCAAAAAAGCATATGCGCTTATTCCAATAGTTGCGCCATGCCCAAAATTAGCAAATCTAGTTACAACGTAAGTTAAAACGAAACCAACAGCAACTAAAGCATAAACACTACCAACAATCAAAGCATTGATAAACACTTGAAATAACATACTTTAGAAATAAAGCACAAAAGAATATAAACAATTAAGCTTTGGCTCTTATTTTTAAATCTAATCTTTCCCTATATATACTATTAGAATATCCTGATAGAATATCCTGATTAGTTTTTGGCAGACCGTACCTTTTTTCTAAAAAGGCGGGGGCCCCATAGCCTAGTTGGATAAGGCGCCAGCCTTCTAAGCTGGAGATCCAGGGTTCGAGTCCCTGTAGGGTCATTTTAATTTTTTTCACTCGAATCAAAAAATTAAAAAGTTCCTAAGAAGCTCTTGCCATGTGTTAAAATGGCTTTGCTTTACAAAGAGCTTTTAACAATAAGTAAAAAACTTAAGACTCTACGTCTTCAGTTTTATACTCTTCGCAAGCCATTCTTAGGCTCATCCCTTTTTTCTTTAATTTATAACGTATTTCTTTTAAAATTGTAAAAAAGAGTTTCTTTACAAAGAAAATTTGTTTACGCTTTTGGCAAACACAGTGTCAAAAAGGCAAAATGACTTTTGACATGTTGTAAAAGATTTTGTTCAACAGAACACAATCTTCTACACTAGGCTTTTTTAAAAAGCCTTGGCAGGGATGGCAGAGCGGTCTAATGCGCCAGTCTGGAAAGCTGGTCTCGAAAGAGGCGAGGGTTCGAACCCCTCTTTCTGCGTTGTATTAATGCATTTGAACAAAAAACAAATCTTTATTGCATATCCTAGCCAAGGTAATAGTGTTTGTCTTTTAAATATTAAAATCTTTGTGCCTTTTGCCTTGAAATTCTTGAAACATATCTAATCGCAACTTTGACATTTGACCTGTTTTTAAATTGTGAAAAACTATGCCTTCTGGTTTTTGTTTAATATCTCTTTTTCTCATTAATAAACTAAAAATTCCGCCCTCATCAATAGGCTTGAAGAACCAATCTTTTAGGTTCTCAAATGATTTAGAATATTTGTGCCACGATTTGTAAACCAAACTATTCATACCATAAGTCATAAATGGAATCCAAAGATTGCTTTGTAGATTGTAAGGGTTGCCATTTATCTTTTCGCCAATTAATTCGCCAAAATGCTGGCCATCTTGCAAATCTAAAAAACCACGATCTTTGCTTTCCAATAACCCTTCAATTATATTTCTCGTACCCTTTCCAAACAATTCTATTTTATTTAATCTGTTATATATTCCTACAATCTTTTTATTTTCAATAACAATACTAACATCTGTGCCATCTAATTTTTCCATACATACTACTTCATCTTCTTTGCCTTCCAAAACCCACTCATAGCCGGGATTTATTTCTGAAGTTACAACATATTCGTTATTAATTTCTTTTCTCACAAATGGACTTTCTATTTTTGGAAAATCTTTAACTTGCATATAATACCACCACATATTTATTTTTGTTAACTATAACAAATAAAATTATTTAAATACTGAAATTGTTGTTTCATAAACTTCT